>Ga0207090_1056_pt1 | contig 29693 bp, 24 predicted proteins | sample Alteio_BWMinHeat_50_FD_153565 | JGI IMG/M metagenome (GOLD analysis project Ga0207090, IMG submission 153565) | Enriched cells from forest soil in Barre Woods Harvard Forest LTER site, Petersham, Massachusetts, United States -... | ecosystem: Environmental > Terrestrial > Soil > Temperate forest >...
GCTTGTCGACATATTGCACCAGGGCCGGAGCATACGGTCCCTGAAACCGGATCATTTCGTATTCTTCTTGCGGGGAAAGCTGCGTCAAGAAGATGCGGTCATAATGCCGGTGGAAGTCCATGAGGCGCCGCTCTTCGAGCGAGGGAAAGCGCCGGACGCGAACCCCATTCAGCATCTCTACGCCTGGGGGGATTACATTCTGCCAACTCAGATGATCGGTAGCACAGGATGTAATGACTTCGACATCATGATCGATGGCCAGGCGTTCGGCGACCTGCCGGCAGTGGCTTTCCGATCCACCCGTGATCTGCTCTCCATAACGCTGAATAATGAATGCAATGCGCGGCTTCGATTGGTTCATGACCGTTCTACCTCTTCCAGGACGTTAAGCAGTCCGGCGCGGAGGGCATCCGGGTGGAACATCCTTTCATACCGCAGCCGCCCCTCGGTCGCCAGCCTGCGCGCCAGGCACGGATCTTCCAGGCACCGGTCGAGGGCCTGCGCCAAGGATCCCGCGTCAAATCGGTCAAAAATCAGTCCGCAGTCTCCGCAAGTCTCTCCCACTGCAGTCGAAGCCCACGCCACAATTGGAGTCCGGAAGTACATGGCCTCGACGAGAGGAACACAAAACCCTTCATGTTCGCTGACGCATAAAAATACATCCGCCGCATGATAAAAGCTGCGTAGCTGTGCCGGCGAAACCGACATGGAGAAGGCCACATAGTCGTCTAATTCCAGTTGGCGCGCGTACTCTTCCAGTTCCTTTACGTACGGATCCAGAGCCGGGTCGAAGCTGCCCACAAAAAACAAACGGGCGGGACTGGCGCCTAGGCGGCGGTAGGCGGCGAACACCTCGAGCGCCTTGAAATGCCCTTTGTGTGGGCGAAATGCCCCGACGTACAGGATATTCGGCACGGCTCCGCGATGGGTTCCCGTGACAACTGCATCGAGCGGTGTCCTCGCGATCTCCTCTATTCGATGAATCGGTGGCACCGCCCGGCAATGCTTCGCCGGCACGCCCAGCCGGACGAACTCGTCGGCATTGTACTGGGAGGCTCCCCATACGAAATCAATTCGCAGACGGGCCAGCCTCTTGGTGGCCTCCACGCCATCCACGCAAGCCCGATAATAATTCTCCGCATACGGTGCAAAGAATTCCGGTGGAGTCACGTTGTGATATTTGATGACGATCCGGTTCTTCGATCGACGCAAGATCCGTTCCCCGAGAATCCAATGGATCGAGTGGTGATAGATTAAGATGGCCGCGGGATCGAGCCAGAGATCGCCTGCTTCCGACTCAATAGAGGCAGCAATCGACCGATATGCAGGGTGAATATCGGCGGCGAGGATCCGTGTATCGTAACCAGCACCGCGAAAGGTCTCGTACATTCCGAGGACATCATTGCCGACGGCATCGTGAGGCTGAAAGTTCGGCACTAACAGGAGAACATGTGGTTTGGCCAACTGAGATCTCTCCTCTGGATTCCTTTACAAGTCGGCCCTGGTGTTGGCATTCGGCTGCATGCGCGTATCTTGCAACTGCTCAATCTTAGTGTGGGCTTCCTGAAGGGCTTTCAAAAGCTCTTCATTGACCTTCGCCTGGTCTTCGAAGGCCTGCGCGACCTGGTCTTGGTTCGCTTGCAGGGACGGGATCAACCAGAAAAGCGCTCTTTGCATCAAGCGCACCAGCAGCGCGCCAATCTTGCCGCGCACCGTGGGAGGTTGGGGGGGCATCTCCCCGATCCGGGCAACATTGGCTCGCAGAGTTCCCACCCGCGCGTTGAGGCGTGACGCGCGAGACAGCAGTTCATTGGAAATGGCCCTCCTGGCGCGTCGCGTCGCATCCTCATTCCGCCGGTGGATGTGGCGCACTTTGTGGCGGATCGTTGCCATAATCTGCTGAACCTTGACTTCAGCATTCGATCCGTCGTTCATCTTCGTATCGGTTCTCCTTGGTTGTGGCATCAAATTTCGCACGTGCGGAATCACAGTTCGGCAACTTCGCGAACCAGCGTCATAAGCTTAGCGCCGATGGCGTCGGGGTGAAATTCGGTTTCGTAACGCAGCCGTCCGCTGCGTGCCAGTGCGCGCGCTGTGAGCGGATTTTCCACACACTCTTCGATCCCCTCAGCCAGCAGGTCCGCGTTATATTGCTCGCGAAGGACACCGCACGGACCACAGGTCTCCCCGACTGCGGAGCTGGCCCAGGCCACAATGGGGGTCCGAAAATACATCGCTTCGGCCAGCGGAACGCAGAATCCCTCGTGCTCGCTGACGCACAGAAACACCGAAGCAACGGTGTAATAAGATCGAAGCTGCGCCAGAGTGGCTGCGCGATGGAAGTGCAGATCTTTTTCCACCTCTAAATAGCAGGCGTATTCCTCTATTTCCTTTACATATTGCCCCAACAGGGGATCGAAGCTGCCGACGAAGATCATGCGGGCGTTGCAGCCGGAACGCCGCAGGTAGGCGGCATATACTTCCAGCGCCTTGAAATGGCCTTTGTTAGGCCGGAAAGCCCCCACAAAAAGAATGTTCGGAATGTCGCCCCGATAGGTACCCGTGATGACCGCGTCCAGGGGAGAATGGCCCAGGTCTTCAATGCGGTGGATGGGGGCCACCACGCGACAGCGTTCGGGAGACACGCCCAAGTCTATGAACTCACGGGCATTGTAGGCGGAGTCGCCCCATACGAAGTCGAGTTTTCTTTTGGCCAACCGGCGGGTCGCTTCGACTCCCCTTACACACCATCCATAGCAACTCTCATCGTAGCGGGCGTAATACTCGGGCGGGGTTACGTTGTGGTACTTAACGACGATTTTGTTCTGCGAGCAGTTCAAAATCTGTTCGCCGAGTTTCCATTCGATGGCATGGTGATAGATCAGAATGGCGTCGGGATCCTGCCAGAAATCATTGTCCAGACTGGCCTTGGTGGTTAGCGAAGAGTATTCGGCATGGATGTGTTCGGCCAGAATATGGGCGTCGTAGCCGTGGGCCCTTAGGATGCGGTACATTCCAACTACGTCATTCCCAACCGCGTCATGGGGTTGAAACGTGGGAATGAGCAGAAGAATCCGGGGTTTGACTAAATCCTCCGACATCCTGGACTGCGACCGAAGCGTTTCGATTCGAATCGCTTATTGTCACACAGAACCACCATCTAAGGCCAATGATGGCCGCAGTGTCAGAATCGCGCCAGGTACTCGGGGCTGGTGATGAAGCCGTTCACTTCCTGGTCCAAGGTGTACGTCCCGTTCGTCAGCCAGTTGGTCCACCCATCCAAGCCATTAGGGTCGCCCGCGCGCCGCAGGAAGCCGATGTACAACATGTTGGCGTATACACGGTTGCCCTCCCGGAGCTGGAACTCCTGGCTAGTGATGAAAGAGTTTGCTACTTGCGCGCGCGTGTAGGTGCCATTGTTCAACCATGTGACCCATTGCTGTAGTCCTGCCTGGTCGGGCGGCCGGTTCAACATGTTGTTGTACAAAAGAGTCACGAAGGCTGTGTTATCGAGGCTGCCATACCGGGACTGGAACTCTGGCGATGCCAGGAACGCGTTGAGGATGTCGGTCTGCGTGTAGCCGTTGTGCAGGTAGTTGAACCAGCCGGTCCAGCCGCCATAATCCGGATCGCGCAGCATAATGCCGAGGTAGAGCTTGGTGATGTAGTTGCCGGTACCGTAGAACTCCTGGCTTTGAAAGAACTGCGAAGCCACCTGGGCGCGGGTGTACACACCGGTGTTGATCCAGCCTACCCAGGCACTAAGTCCGGCAGGATCGGCGGTACGGCTGAGGATATCCAGGTAGAGCTGCCGCACGAAGGCTTCGGTATTGGTAGCAACGGGCGGCGCCTGCGTCACGGTGATGGTCTGGCCGGCGAGACTGATGGTGCCGTTCTGATATAAGGGAGTGGTATTGGGATCTGCGTTATAGGTGATGGTACCCGAGCCGCTTCCATTAGCACCGGAAACGAGATGGATCCAAGGGGCATTGGAGACGGCAGTCCACGTGCAGCCCGTGTTGGTCGACACGGCAATCGTCAGTCCCGAGCCGCCGGCCGAGCCCACTTGAACGCTGGTGGGCGCCCACGTGATGGGACACCCCCCAGAGCCGGTAGTTCCCGTACCGTTGAGCGAGACCACTACCGTAGGATTGGCCGGATCGTTGGTCGTGATGGTCAGCGTGCCTCTGACAGTGCCGGTCTGGATGGGTTTAAAACGCAGGACGTAAGGCGCGGTTACCCCTACCTCGAATTTGCGCGGCGCCGGCGGATTCGTCAGTTTGTAAATCACGAACGCCGGATCGCTGGTGGTTATGGATTTGATGATGAGCGGGTCGACCCCCACGCTTTTGATTGTGTAAAAGAAATCGTAGGAGCTTCCCACCGCGGTTGGAATGAAATTCACCGTGCTGGCCTGGTACTGGATACCCCCGGAGAGAGCCTGCCCTGCACCCGTCAGCGAAAGAGTGCGATTGGGATTGGTCCCTTCGTCGCTCTGAATAGTGAGGGTGCTGCTGCGAGGTCCGAGAGCGTTATTGATGCCGGGGTGCAGCCGCAAGCGCACAATCAGCGTCTGTCCGGGCGCCAAAACCTGGGGGAATCCCGACGGTGGCGAATTTGGATATATGCGGGACTCGGAGGGACCGGGAATGGCCACGGTGAACTCCGGATTGGAGTTGGTCATTCCGCCGATGGTGACGTTTTGGTTGCCCACATTGGCCACGCTGAAGTGCATTTCCTTGTCGAGTCCCTGTCCGACGGTGCCGAAATCGATCGATGATTTCGAGACCGAGAGCAGCTTCCCGGTCCCGGAATGGAGATAGAAGATAGTCTTGGTGTCGGTGTGCACGCCGTCGGAAACCGTAATCGGGATCTGATACCGACCGGCCGCGAAGCCTGTGGAGCCCATCTGGAAGGTGAAATATCCGTCGTTGGCGACATGATCACCACCCGTACCAGCGTCATTGAGCGCCTGACTGCTGGAGCCGCCCAGCGCCGACAGATCGGCGACCACCGAGGTGATCGGATTGCGTCCAGCGAACGCTTGCGCGGTGACTACCAGGTTGCTGCCATTATCGAGGGCTTGGGCGTCTCCCACGAGGACGTCGAAAATCGCGTTGTGGGAGGGGATGCGGCGGAACATGGGCCAACTCCGCTGCACTGTCGAATTCACGGGGCCCAATTTCATAACATGCAGAATACCGCCGGACCCGCTGCCGGTACCCATGGTATAGACCAGCTCGAGGATGCCGTCGCCATCAATGTCGGCAATGGCTGCAGTGGAGGTGATTTCCCCGGCATAGGTGGTGTCCTGAAGATTTTCGAATAATCCCATGCCGGGAATGGCGCGGCCATTATGGTCCAGAACGATGATGCCGGGGCCAACCGGAACAATGATGTCGAGGAATCCATCGCCATTCACATCCGCCAGGATGGGCGACCCGACCAGATCGGCGCCGGGGCTGATGGTGTAGGGGCGTACTGGGAAACCGGGGACCAGCGATCCATCGTGATTGAAGGCATAAACCAGTTGTCCGACGGCGTTGGCGGGACTGGTAGGATTTCCATTGGCGTCGATGAGGTTGCCGTTGACGTCGCGCAGCGAAGTAGTGGCAATGATCAATTCGGGCTGACCGTCGTTATTGATATCGCCAACTGCGAACGAAGCGAAGGAGCGCCCTTGCGTAGTCGCAAAAACGCCGTTTGCTCCAGGCAGGAAGGAGGCGCCGTCCCGTTTCCAGGCATACACCAGTTGGCCAATCAGGTTATTCGGTGCGTTGGTAAGATCGTTCCCGCTGCCATGGATGATTTCCCAGTAGCCGTCCCCGTCCAGATCGACCAGCACCGGCGAAGACCAGATCACTTGTTGGAATTGTGCCGGCGTCTTGGGAAAGCCGGGGAGTTGGGTGGCTTGCGGGGTGAGGACATTGAGAATGCCGCCGCGTGGGTCGGAGGGGGTGAGGTTGCCGAGATGGTCGGTACCGAAAATAATGGCGGGCGTGCCGTTGCGCAGGATGTCGCCGACGACGGCCGAGGAGACGGTCGTATCCCCGGCCGAGAACGGCCACTCTGGCGGGTCCTCGCCGATCAGGCCATCTTCATCGTTATCGCCCGCGTTGCCCTCATCAATCTCGCCATTGCCATCATCATCCTCGCCCTTCCAACCGGGAAAATCGTCAGTAAAGTCGAAGGGCGTATAGGGAGTCCAGTCCCCGGGGCCGTCTTCATCGAACTTGCCGTCGCCATCGTTGTCGCGGGAATAGACGGGCGAACCGTCGGCATTAAAAGCATAAAAGAAATTATCGAAGGCACCGACCATGATTTCCGGTTCGGGATCGTCGTCTACATTGGCCAGGACGGGACTGGCAAGAAAGCCTTCGGCGTAACCGTCCTGTATGGCGCCGGGGGTGCGGTGGTAGTCAGTGATATCGAAGTCGTACAGGATCCGCTTCAATTGGCCCGTGTTACTCAGGATGAGCAGCCCGCCCTGTCCTACCGGAATACCCGGCAGGGCCTGGCCTCCGAGTCCCACGACGACTTCGGGTTTACCGTCCCCGTCGACATCCGCGACAGCTGGAGAAGACTGAATGACGATGCTGCCCGGTGTCCGCCCGACCACAGCGTTGCGGGCATCGTATTTCCATAACAGCGTGCCGTCGTAATTGAAGGCGTACACAAACCCCGCCGTATCGCCGACGATGATATCGAGTTTGCCGTCTCCATTCAGATCGGCGAGCACCGGCGATGACAAGGACGTGTAACCAGTGAGCAGTTGGGGCCAACCGGGCATATCCACCGGTCCGCCGAAGCGCCACGCTCCATCGCCGGGAGAGCCGAACCAGATCGCATTGCCGCTTTCCGAATAGAAGGAAAGCACACTATTGATCGGAATGCCGTAGCCGCTCGCCACGCTGTAATTCTGAAATGCTGGAGATGCGGCATTGATCTGGGACGCAGGCAGGAAGCTGAAAGCGGTGTTAGGGGTTCCCAGACCGCCGAAGTCGCCGGAAGCGATCCAGAGGTTTCCTGAACCATCGCGAAAGAGCGTGAGAAAGCGGTACGTGCCACTGTACCCGCCGCCCACCTGGGGCGCGTGGAACAAGGCTGTAGTGCCGCCTGGGGTGCGGCGCATCAAGCCCTGGAAGGGAAGGGCAATCCAGAGATTGTTCGAGGCGTCGGTTTCGAGGTCAAAGACTCGTCCGGAATCCGGGGCCAGCGGCAGGTTGAGATTCGTCCAGACATTCGTGTTGAGATTGAGCCGGCTGACATTGCCGCCGTCCGTTCCGGCATAGAGGTTGTTAGAGCCGTCAATCGCAAGAGCGGAAACCTGATTGCTACCCAGTTGCGCCGTGTTGCCCGTGGTGTACTGAGCAAGCGTAGTACCGTCGGAAGTGCGGATTTTATAGACGCCGGAACCAAGGGTGGCCGCCCAGAGATTTCCGCTGCCGTCAATGCGGAAATCGCGAACGTTGATACCGGCGAGGAACTTGGTGAAAGTGGTCGTATTGGGATTGAAGCGAGCCATTCCTTGATCGGTACCGAACCAGATCACGTCGTTGGTCGCGTCGTAGATGCTGGCGTGAACCGTATTGCTGGGTAGCGCTCCGTTGGTATTCGCCGTGGTGAACGTGGCGTAGGCGCGGTGATCCCAGCGGCTAATACCATTGCCGGGAACATTTGCCTGCTCGTTAGTCCAGTTATATGTGAATCCGGTCGTGAAATAGATGTTGCCGAGTCTGTCACCGACGATGGTGCTGACATAGTTTGAGGTGAGTCCATTGGAGGCACCCAGGAAAGCGAACTTACCTGAGCTGAAAGGACCGATGGCGGCCGCCGGCGCCTGTTGCGCCGCGGCGGGAACAAACGTCGGCCCACCCCGTACCGGCTCGCTTTTTGCGGTCGAGTCCGGTTGTGGATGCCGGGGGCTGTGGGGCCATTGGATGCCATTCAGGCCCTGCATTCGGTAAGTAGTGTCTAGTCCCGCAGCGATCCAGGCGCCGTTCTGGGAATCGACGGCGATGGCCTGGATCGCACTGTGGAGCGACGGCACGTCGAAACGCGTGAACTGGGGCTCGGCGTTGGACCGGACGCTAGAGGCTATTCCGTACAACTGGGACGGCAGGCCGGCGGCTTCCTGGAACAGAAGGTAATAGTTTCCGCTGGTGTCTTCCGCCATGGACTTCAAGAGGGTCCCGGGAAGGCCATTTTCCGGGCCGAACACCTCGAAGGAAAGGCCCGATTTGCGAATCACCCGCCCGTCGCCGGAAGCGATCCAGAGGTAGTTGGAGGCATCCGCAAAAAGATAGGTAATCGATTGAATAGCAAGGGAATCGAGAACGTTCTCCGGCTGGATTTCAGAGCTGGGAGTGACACGATACAGCCGGCTGGCTGGCTGGTCGGGGCTGGTTAAGGCGACCCACAGCGTGCCGTCCGCGCTCACTGCCCAGGCCTGAATCGTTCCCGGTAAGGTCAATTTGGTTTCATTGCCCGAGATTGGCAAGAAGGGCAGATATGAGACCGATTTGTCGTCCAGAATGGCCCAATATGGTCCCGGGCCGGCAATGGCTTTGACTTTCCAGTCACCGAAGCTGCGGCTCGGCTGGAAGTCTTCGCCGGAAAGTTCCCAAACACCCTGATTCCTTACGAGGAGGGGCAAGGAATTGTTCATCAACACGAGATCGGACGTCTCGGTAGCTTGCGAATTCACGGAGGGGACTCGATATGCTGTAATGCCGGCTTCGCTCCACGAATAAACCGCCGCAGAGCAAGGCAGGGACGAGCAGTCCCGCCCAAGGTACCAGATGGCCTCCCGGCCAGCCACGATTTTGTTGATTTCGACGGTGGCCGGCAAGGACAGCTTACCCGAAGCGGGCAGTTCGGACCGGAAGGTCCGCAAAGGAGGAGTCTGAGCTGGTGACGTAACAGAAACCAAAACCAGCCAAACGTATAAATTGACGCAAAAACGTCCAGGGTGCATCCGAGGCGATCCTCCGCTACCAAATAGTGTCAGTCCGTGGAGGAAAGTGTCAACATGTACCAATATTAACTATCGGATACAGAGGTTACTCTGAATAGAGCCGCTCAAAGAATCTTGAGAAGAAACGCAACGGCGATCCCCAGGGCTAGACCCGTCAGGGATGGCTAGTCTGCCGGCTTACGAGCATGGATGAAAAACTCATAGGAATGATCCGGATTTTCATCGACAACGCCATTGCCTATCATTTCATAATAGTCAAAGTGACCGCTGGCTAAGCTTCGCGGCATGGGACACATACCGAGCGTTTTTTCGATACGGAATCCGGCGCCGGTGACTTTGACCACGAGTTCGTCCACCAGATATTCCTTTTGATGTTCGGGATGGACCAACTGATCAGGCGATGCGAGGCGCGTCAGCTTTGCGTTACAGGTATCAAAGCAAAAATGGCCGCCGGGTCGCAAAACACGATACGCCTCGACGATTATCGCATCGGCTTCACTTTCACTGACGTGTTCGATGCTTGCGCCGGCGACGACCATATCCACAGTGCCGCTTTCGAAAGAATCGAGCCTGCTCATCGAGGAATGTAGGTAGCGGACCTCGGTTCCGCGGGCGTTGACGAATGGCTTTCCCGGTTCGATCAGGGCGCCCTTTATGAAGCGGTTCTCCGGAGGAAGATCGATGATGACAAGGGAACGGGGTGTATAGGGATAACCCATTGCGAACAAGCCGCCATCGATGGCGTAAGTAGATGCCCCTCCCAAGTCGACGACAATGTCCGCTGGAGGTAGATGCTGCCTAAATAGAGCCCCCCGAGCTTCATGGAGTTGCTCCAGGGCTAACTGAGCAATAAAGCCCCGGCGGAACTCCTCGCTATGAACTATTCCCGAGAGGAGCGTGCTCCAGGTCAGTTCTCCCTTGGCGAGCTGGTCCCTGAAATTTTGTAGACTGGGTTCATCCGGATCGCGATTTAAGCAGCCGCGATAGGCGGCGCGCAATAATTCCAGATTCCAATCATTCACTCTTGGCACCATACCACAAAAGAGTAATTCTGGTCAGCAAATTTGGTCCGTCCTCGTCGTTCAAAAGGGGGGACGGTAAATTACTCTCTCGCAGCATTAGCGGCGGAGCGGAGGCTTTAACCGTGCCTGGGCACTGCGACGATGTCGATGAGGCTGCCTTCCTGCTGATCATAAGCGTTCAACACCTGCTGCGCATCCCCTCGCACGGATGATGTTTCTCCAGTATGGCTCAAGAGGCAAATGTCGTAGTTCAGACTCCGCAGAAGCTCCAGATAGTCGCGGCCCGATTTTCCGCTGGTGGACTTCAGTTGAAACGGCGAGAACTCGCTGAAAATTACGGGCCGGCATCGGCGCAAGAGTTCTTTGGCGCCTTCCAGTGCCATATATTCGGCGCCTTCAATATCAATCTTGATCACATCCACCCGCTTCTGATCGTGCAGTAGTCCATCAAGAGGCATGGCATAGACCAGCGTTCTTCCCGGCAACAACTGGAAGTTGGCGTCAAAAGGCACCAGCCGGCCATTGCTGCTGAAGGACTCGTACACCCAGGTTCCCCGACTACTCGCTAGCGCGAAGGGAAAGATGTGAACGTTGTCGAATTTGTTCAGCCGAGCGCTGAGGTAAATCAGGCTAGCGTTGGCTTGCGAGGCCTCAAAACTAAAGACCTGGCCAGAAGGTCCCACGGCCTGCGCCGCGAGCATTGTGAAATATCCGATGTTCGCACCGATATCAAGAAACACCATGCCTTGGCGCAGATGTTTTTGGAGAGCCGCGGTCATGGGCGGCTCCCAGGTGTGATTCTCGGAGATAGATTTACCGATATCCCAATCACCGGGAGCGACGTACAACTGAAAGCCCTGCGCGTCGACCGCCTTTAAGTTAACTTCCTTATCGGATTCCGGTAATGCTGGGTAATTTTTCCGCCGGGACTGGAATTCCGGAGAACACAGAAACCCGAATACAACAATGTCCAAGGGGGTATGGCCTTCCCGCATTGCCGTCGTCCAGCCGGTCCATCCGGCTGAGTCGGGATTTCTGCCCAGGATCAGACGGTAGCAATAATAGAGGTCGCGCTCCGTGGGCTTGGCATCAAAATATTCATTGTTGAGGGGGATGCGATTGTCCGACATGTGCAGTTTACCGTGAGTCGCCACTCAAGAGGGCTTTTGCGTAGCGGTTACTTGAGCATACCATCAGCGGGAATTGGAGGGGATGTCTCGCGGAGGAGCGCTGTTTCGGTCAACGGATCTGCTGCATACGGGTTAGCGCTGCTGCTTTGGTGAGGGGTTCAGAAGTGGGATTGTGCATCACTCTCCGGTAACATTCCCGGGCCGCCTCCCGCTCCCCGCGGCTTTCGAATAATTCAGCCAGGTACAGCTCGGATTTCACCTCGAAACCGTTAGCCGCAGCCCCGGGCCTCTGGCGGCATAACTCGAATTCCTTCCGCGCTCGCTCGATCTGCCCGGTTCGCAGAAGGCAGACGCCGAAGCGAAGATGTGCTTCGAGTTGCTGGAGGAGACTCAGCTCGGATGCGGTGACGAGAACGGACAGCAGCTCTCTCGCGGAATGGTATTCTTCCGACAGATACAGCATCTCGGCCAGACGGAAGCGGGCCAGCGTTTGAGCGGGGGGATAAGTGTTACTCGCGTCTATGGCCTGCCGGTAAGAGCGGGAGGCCTCCTCCCAATCGGGGAGTGCCTCGCAGACCAGGCCGAGCCGAAAATGGCAATTGGTAATCACGTCGGCGGGGATTCCCTGCATCTCCAGAAAACGCAAGTAGAGTTGACGTGAGATTTCCGGGTGATCGGCCTCCAGCAAGGAGGCTAGATATGTCCAAAGTCCTGTCGCCCCCGCATCAAGCCGAGAGCCGGGCGCGGGGAGACCGGCGAAGAGGCTGGCGTGCTGTTCGCGGTCAAATCGACCCGTCTTCCAAAGGCTGATCCCATACCAGAGGTGGAAGGCAAGGCGTGGAGGATCGAGGAAATCCGGATCGGCGAGGAGGACTTCCAAATGTGGCAGCGCCTCGGCGCAACGGTGATCCAGCAGGAGAATCCCCGTAAATTCTTGCCGCGCCAGTCGCGTGAATTGGGGAAGCGCATTCAGTCCGATGGCTTGGCCGTAGGCCTCCATGGCCTGTTCCAGGCTGCCCACACTCGCACAAATGTGGCCGTAGCGGCAAGAGGCGTTTGACTGGTGTACTGGATCGGCAGCCGCATCCCGCATCAGTCGACGATATAGCTCCCTGGCCTGATCGAGGTCGCCGGCCGTTTCCAGGGCCAAGCCAGTGCTCATCAGTACGTGGTCGATATAGGAACGCGTCTCCGGCGTGCCAACAGGAAGTTCTAAACACAAACGATAGGCTTCGCGCGCACCTGCCGGGCTGGCGGCATTCAGGTGAGATAAGATTTGCGAATGGAGCTGGACAAGAGAATCGTTGGTCGAACCCGCTACAGACATCGCTCAACCCCGGGGCACCGCGATAATGTCGATGTGGGTGCCTTGCCGCTGTTCATAAGCTTCCAAAACTCGCTCCACATCTCCTCCCACGAATGTTTCCTCTCCGGTCTGGGCCAGTACGCAAAGGTCATAGTTCAGACTCCGAAGCAACTCCAAGTATTCGCGACCCGACTTTCCGCTGGTATGCTGGAGCAATACCGGCGAGAACTCGCTGTAAATCACGGGCCGGCATCGGCCCAACAGTTCCCTAGAGCCCTCCAGCGCCATATACTCAGCGCCTTCGATATCGATCTTGATTACATCTACACGCTTCTGTCCTGGCAATAGTTCGTCTAGAGTCATCGCGTAAACGAGCGATCTGCCAGGCACCAATTCGCATTCGACGTTAAAAGGCACAAGCATGCCATTGCTGCCGAAGCTATCATACATCCAGGTTCCTCTGCTGCTCGCCAGCGCAAACGGAAATATGTGCACGTTGTCGAATTTGTTTAGGCGGGCGCTGAGATAGATCAAGCTGGCATTCGTCTGCGAAGCCTCAAAACTAAGAACTTCACCGGAAGAACCGACCGCCCGCGCCGCTAGCATGGTGAAATATCCGATATTGGCCCCGATATCCAGAAATACCATGCCCCGGCGCAGGCGTTTCTTGAGCGCCTCCGTGATATTCGACTCCCAGGTGTGATGCTGCGAAATGAAATTACCGACATCCCAATCTTCGGGGGCGACATACAACTGAAAGCCCTGCGCCGCAACTGCCTCGACCGTGGCCGCTCTAACGGGCGGTGGCAACTCGGGATAATTCTTCCTACGGCTCTGGAATTCCGGAGACCGTAGAAAGTTGAAAACCATCATATCCAAGGGGAGGCGGCCCTCTCGAACTTCCTTACCCCATGCGGCCCATCCTCCGGAATCGGGATTCCTGCCGAGCAGCAGGCGGTAGCAATGATAGAGATCGGTCTCGCTGGGCTTGGGGTCGTGATGCGGGTCGTCGATAGGAAAGTGCTCGTCGTACATGGTTGTTTGGCGTAAATCGCTAGGTAAGGTGCCCCCTTACGATCCCGCTTTTGGGGCTTCAATTACAGTAGGAACCGACACAATTTACCTTAAAGTCAGAATATGGAGTGCGAATGCTCCAGTGTACCAGAAGGCGCGAAGCTTTACCGCGACGCGCAGGGCGACGGGCTCCACTTGGAACCGTCGGCCTCCTTCTTGAAGTGGGTGCTGGTGACGAAGTTCTGCTGGAGATACTGCGGGTCGTCCACGACCGTAGTGACGATCAGCCATGTATCCCCATTCGGTTCGTCTGTGCGGGTGTAATACTCCGTCAAAACTGCATTGGCGCTATACGGAACGCCGTTCTTGCGAAGATAGCCCGGGCGCATATGCGTGGTCACCACTTTCAGCGAACCCGCTCGGGGCGCTTGCGCGGCGCGTCCCCCTCGTCCGGCGCCGGCAAATTCCCAGTTGGCGGCGGAATAGCCCTGCCACCCGGCATCCCCGGCGGGGGGTGACGCGGCGTTGAAATGGAAATCCCGGGTCTGTGTACCGGCATCCGTTTCGATTTTCAGGGTGTTGTCGTCGGCCCACGTGATGTGCAGGCGTCCTGGGACGCGCATCAGGGCCGCGGCGCCGTAAGACTTGCATTGATTTCCGGCCGCCTCGTCTTTCGCCGGGTCCCAGGTGTCGGCTACGCGCCGGCCCTCGGGGTTCAGAGGAACACTGGCGTAGTCGCCCTTAGGCGGTGTAACCATGCGAAAGCGCCAGTCTTCGGTAACGAGGGAAACCCAGTAGCCAGTGAGATCCTCGGGCGCCGCAGCGCGCGGCGCCACGGGAGGCGGCGGAGCCCCGCCGCGGCCCTGGGCTGGCATGGACACAGGGACCATGAGCGCCAGAGCCGCGAGCGCAGCCGCGGCTGGAATCGTGCCGTTCATCGATGCGATGGCGAGTCTGTTACTCGAACGTACCGCCCCACTTCCAGCCATCGGCTGGGCGGGTAATATTCACCATGCGGAGGCGGTGGTCGGCGGGGTTGCGGCCGGGATTACCAACGACAATCACGTCATCGCCCGGCTTCAGGGTTTCGCGCGTGACGCCCTGCCGGCCCAACTGGCCGCCAGCGCCCCATTCCACGGCCCAGGTCTGCGTTTCTCCCTTGTCGTCCGCTGCCTCAACGTGAACGAACGAATGCGGATTGCGATAAAGGAACTGCACCAGCTTTCCGTGGACGGTCACCTTCTGGTCCTCGAAATACGTGGCGGCAAACGAGTGATGGGCATACGCCCGAACGCCGAGGATCGACACCGCGGCAGCGACTACGGCAAACAGCTTAGTCTTCATAGTTTCTCCAAATACACTGGCACTCTGGGATTCGACGGTTTTAATTTTAACAGAACCCGGCGTGCAGTATCATGGCCAGAGGGAGCTATAGCGGGCCGCGCTCGGCCGGCTCACATGGTCCAAAGCCAATAGGACCCGGCCAGCACCACAACGAACACAAGCACGGTGATTACGACCACGGCAAAATCCCAGGCCATCGAGTTGGATTGCATGCTCGTAAACAGGCTGGGCTCCGCCCCCGGGTCCGTGGCCTTGGAATCGGCTGGCGGAGCCGGCGCATCGATGTTTGCCGGGGCAGCAGGCCGCCGATCCGGCGTCGGTAAATCGGCCGTCAACGTGTCGTTGCCGATCGAACGGTCGACCATCTCAATCAGCAGCAGGGGATCGTCGGGAAATTTGCTTCGGGCCGATACCGGCAGCAGGGCGCGGAGATCGTCGAAGGCCATCGGTTTGAGCGGCTTCACCACAGCGTATCCCAGTGTGTCGGACATCTGGCAAGCCAGATAGCTCACCATCAGAGAGTCCAGGGGTCCGCCGGAGGGAGGATCGTGATGGCGGCCCACGATGACACAGAACTCATGCGGCAGTTTCCACTGCTCCATGAGGCGTCGCCCCGCCTCACAGTGGTCCAGTCCAAACAGCTTCTGCTCCTGATCCAGAAGCGAGACCGAGTCCCGATCCGCCACTTTGAGGATCTGATCGTAATCGTCGGGATAGGCAACCAGCAGCCCTAGCCGGCCAATGTCGTGCAGCAGCCCTAAACTATAGGCGCGCTCGGGCGGCATCTCCGCGGCGCGCGCCAGTTCGCGGGAAAGGATGGCGGTGGCAAGAGTGTGACGCCAGGTCTTTTGCAGCGCCTCGGTGCGCAGCGCCGCGCGCATGTAACTGCTGGTGGCGACCGCCATGACCAGCGACTGAACGCGGACTAAACCCAGGGTCGTGATGGCATGCTGTACGGTGTCAATTTGCGTCGAAAGCCCGAACAGGGGCGAGTTGGCCATGCGAAGGACTTGCGCGGACAGCGTGGCGTCGGAGGCAATATCGATCACCAACTGCGCCATGGGGGGGTTCTCTGAGGACAGCAGGTCCAGAACCCGCAGAACAATCGGCGGAAAGGCGGGAATGTTCGCTAGAACGATATCTTTGGTTAATCTGGTTTCCCCAAGTTCGATCGACATCTCACACCTTTCGGGCTAACTCATCGGCAGTGTGCCGGCGAGTTCTACTCTAAAGTAGTCGGGCGGCCCTAGCAAACTAACCTTCGTCTTATACGCACACAGTACTAAGTAGACTACTCTGAGGGCTGCGGATCGTTCTAGTTTAGTGATAAGAGGGAAGCGCGTTGTCGAATCCGCCGAGCGTCGCGGCATTAAACAAGTCCCACGCCCCCACCCTCGATACACCAGCCAGCATCTTCGTCGCCCGGCAGCCGATCTTTCAGAGGGATCTCAGCCTCTATGGCTACGAGTTGTTATTTCGATCCGATCCCTCCGGAGTTTTTGACTGCGCGGACGCCACCCAAGCCACGCTGCGCTTGATTTCCAACTCGTTCTTATCGCTTGGAGTTGAGCACCTTTTGGGCAAGCGGTTAGGGTTCATCAATTTCGACCGAACGATGTTGATCGCGGATTACGCGGCGATGCTTCCCAAGGAGTCCGTAGTCATTGAAATCCCCGAATCCGTCGAGCAGGATGCGGAGGTCATAGCAGCGTGCCGGACACTGAAGAGCCAAGGATACGTGCTGGCAGTGGATGATTTCGCCGGAAACGAATCCACGCATCCGCTCACAGCGGTAGCGGACATTATAAAAGTCGACTTCCGATGCACGGGACGGAGCGAGCGCCGTGCCCTCTTTACCCGGTATGAAGGGCGCGGCATCACGATGGTCGCGGAAAAGATCGAAAATGCGTCGGAATTCCGGGAAGCTCGCGAGATAGGGTTCACGTTATTCCAGGGTTACGTGTTCGGCAGGCCCGTTATTTTCGGCGCGCCCGAAGTGCCAGGCTTGAAAGTCATCCACCTGGAATTGCTGGGAGAACTCGCGGAGGCACGGTTGGATTATTCCCGGCTTGTCCAGATTTTGAAACAGGATGCGTCGATCTCTTACAAGCTGCTGCGATTTTTGAACTCTCCGTTATTCGGTTGGCGCGGCGCCATACTTTCCATCGAACACGGGCTGGCATTGCTCGGCGAACAAGAGGTCCGAAGATGGATCGCGGTGGTGGGGCTGTCCGGTCTTTTGCAGGATCACCCCACGGAACTCATGGTCCGCTCATTGGTGCGGGCTGAGTTCTGCGAGGCGCTTAGCCTCTCCTGTGAGTTGCGGCAAAGAAGCGCGGAGATGTACCTAATGGCGCTGCTCTCTCTGGTCGGAACTATGCTCGGTTGCACGCTGGAAGCGGTTCTGAGACGCATCAGTCTCAAGAACGATGTGCGGGACGCTTTATTAGGCCGGCCTCCGCGAACAGACCAGGATGGTTCCGTCAGCCGTCTATACAGCCTGATGCTCGCCTATGAGGCAGCCGATTGGGAGCGCGTATCGGCGATTGCCGCGAAAATGTATCTGCAAGAGTGGGCCGTGGCTGAGGCGTACCTCCGAGGCGTCAATTGGGCGGATGAAGTGGTCAGCCGCTCCTTCCGTAGCTGAGCCGTGAGGCCAGGTTGGCACCTGCAGCTTGATAACACGGTTTTGTTTGGCGACAGACAAGACGTATTATCATTGCGTAGACGGTAACTCATGGATCGGAATCAAGTCGCCGCGCGGCTCGAAAAGTTCGAAGGTCGAGTCCCGCATATGTATCGGTGTACTGGAGGAGAAGTGACCGTGGGGATTGGCCATGCAATCCCAGGCCCGGCCGAAGCCGCCCAATTAGAATGGGAGATTGCCGGGCAGGCGGCTTCCGGCATCCAGGCACAGGCCGATTTTGGAAACGTCGCGGTGGCGCCCAAAGGATTGCTCGCCGGTGACTATGCCGCTCTCACCCAATGCCGCCTGAGCGATGACAACATCCAGCGCCTGGTGAACAGCGACATGCAAAACTTTGAAACCCGCCTGTCAGCGTCCTTTCCGAAGTGGAATTCCTATCCGGAACCGGTTCAGGAAGCGTTGTTCGATATGGCGTTCAACCTGGGGATTGGCGGGTTGAAGAAGTTCGTGAAACTTCTCCAGGCGGTGGATGCCGGTGATTGGGAAACCGCAGCCCAGGAGAGCCAGCGGCAAGGTATCGGAAAGGCGCGAAACGTCGCGACGGCCGAACTTTTCCGGCAAGCTACCGGTAAGGCTGGTTGAGAGAGGCCCGCTATCGGCCCGTGTGCAGATTATTGTGAATGGCGTAGAGCGCCAGTTCGAGGCGGTCGGACACACCCAGCTTATCGAAGATGTTGTGCAGGTGGTTTTTCACCGTCTGCTCGCTGATAAACATCTTCTCGGCCATTTCCTTGTTTTTGAAGCCTTGCGCCACAAGAGCGACGATCTCCCGCTCACGCTGGCTCAATGGCGAGCGCTCCCTCTCGCGCGGGGCCGCGGTTTGCGGCATCGACGACGACGCGGGCATTTCGTCCGACGCTACGAACTGCCGGATCACCGCCGCCGTCGTGTGCGAGTCGAGCCAGATCTCGCCCGCATGCACCTTTCGGATGCTTTTGATGAGTAATTCCGTAGCGGTTTGTTTCAACACGATACCTGAGGTGCCCAGCTTCATAGCCTGGACGAACTCATTCTTGTCATCGGAGGCAGTCAATACAATCACGCGGGTCTTGTTCTTGTTAGATTGGAGCCTTTGCAGCGTTGCCAAGCCATCCAAACCGGGCATTTTCAAATCGAGCAGCAGTATATCCGGTTCGAATTGCTGCAAGACATCCAGTACCTGCCGGCCATCCTGAGCCTGCGCCACGACCTCGAAGTCATCTTCCAACGCCAAGAGCTTACAAAGACCATCTCGAAAGATCGGATGATCGTCCGCCACAACGATGCGAATCTTGGATTTGGCCGACACCCCCACTATGGGCCCATTCGTACTGTCTTCGGGCATACTAATCTCTAAAGCCATTCTAGAGTTCCAATAGTACCATGTCAATCGAAGATCGCGGCATTCGGGTAAATCCCTGATATCGGGTGGGTGATCGGGGCGGTGCCACCGCCAGTACGTGGCTCTTTTTCTTGTTTCAACTGATGGGGTTCCACATTTTGTGTATAGCTCTGGTAAGGTGGTGAGAAGATGAGCGAAGAACTGGCGGAGTTGGAATTTCAGCGATTTTGGCGTCGGCTCCAACAACTGGGACTGAATGCGTACGAGTCGCGTTCCTACCTTGTGCTGCTCGGCCATCCCAAGTTCAAAGCGCTGGAGTTGGCGGCGCGCTCGCATGTTCCCCGCCAGAAGATTTACGAAGTATTAGACAGTCTGGTCGAGAAGGGCTTCGCGCAAGTGGTTCAGGAAAAGACGAAACTGTTTTCGGCCGTCGAGCCGAGCCTGGCCATTCCGGGCTATCTGGCGCGCAAACGACAGGTGTTGGAGCAGGAGCTGACCGATAACGGACGCACCGGGACAGCCCTCATCGACGACCTGAAGCAGCTCTATTCTGAGGGTCAAGGCGGCCGCGGCACGCTAGATTTCCTGCGCATCGTCACCGAGCCGGCGCAGACCGCCGCCGAGTACCGGCGAATGCTGTCGGAGGTGCGGCAGGAGTATGTGGAGTTTTCGCGCCCGCCCCATGCGGTGGACCCGCTGGACGAAAAACTGGTCAAGCAGGCGCGTTTAAGCGGTGTCTCCTGCCGTCTCCTGCTGGAAGCGCCTTCACTAGACGATGAGCATCGTCAGCGGCTTCACGAATACCAGTCCGCCGGCGTGGACGTGCGCGTGGCCGATTCACTGCCCATGAAGCTGGCGGTATTTGACGGCCAGCACGGTATGATCGCGCTACTCGATCCTGTCATCACGCGCCCCACGTGGACGGCCGTGGTTTTTCACCATGAGGGTATGGGTGAAGCCATGCAGGGCTTGTTCGAAGATCACTGGCGCCACAGCCGCAATATGTAGGGGCGGGACACGGATGGTCAACCCCTACCGTGTGCCCGTGCCGCCGGCCACGCCGCGCTGCTTGCGCGTCAGGATTTCGCGCACTGCATAAATGCGCCGGTCCTGGCTTTCGAAGTAAGTCCGCATCATCATCTCGCCGATCAGGCCAGTGCTGAACATCATCAGGCCGCCCAGCAGAAGCAGGCAGCCGGCAATCATCAAGGGCCCGTGCTCTACGACGATTTCGTAGCCCAGCAGCTTCTGGACGACCAGGTAAACCATGATGCCGCCGCCCAGCGTGGTGCCTGCCAGCCCTAGCGATCCGAAGAAATGCATGGGGCGCGTGAAATACTTGAGCAGGAACTTGATGGTAAGGATATCGAAGAGCACACGGAAGGTGCGGCTGATGCCGTAGTGGGAGTCTCCCGAAGGCCGCACGATGTTGCGGATCGGCACCTCCGCGATACGCGCGCCATAGAAGCTCGCCAGCGCGGGAATGAAACGGTGCAACTCGCCGTAAAGATTAATCTCCTTGAGCACTTCGGCGCGGTAGGCTTTGAAGGTGGTGCCGAAATCCCGCAAGTTGACGCCGGAAGCTTTGGCCATAAGCCAGTTGGCCAAGCGCGAGGGAAGCTTGCGGCTGATGGGATTGTCGACTCGATATTTGCGCCAGCCGCTGGCAATGTCGTAACCCTCGTCGATTTTTGCCAGCAGCGCCGGAATGTCTTCGGGGGCGTGCTGCAGATCTCCGTCCATGGCGATCACCACGTCGCCTTTGGCTTCGTGGAACCCCGCCGAGAGCGCCGCAGTCTGCCCGAAGTTGCGCCGCAGCCGGATGACCTTTAAGTGCCCATCGGTCTCCACCAGATTCGCCAGCAGCTCGAAACTCCGGTCGGTGGAGGCGTCATCCACGAACAGAATCTCGTAAGGCCGCTGCAACAGCTCCAGCACGCTGGTCAGGCGGTCGTAGAGCGGGAGGATGGAATGCTCCTCGTTGTGAATCGGAATCACAATGGACAGCATTGGAGGTTGAATCCTTAGTGTAACATTAGGCGCCGGCCTATTCACCGAGTTTCGATGGACCGTATTCCTTTTTCAGGCAACGCATGCCGGGATGCGGTGGCGCTGGAGAAACTCAATGTGGCCACGGCGGGCGGCACCGTCATCTACGAACTGCTGAGGAAGTATCGCGGGCGTGGCCCTGCGATACGATAGGTGTTTGTCACCGCCACTTGCCCGCCTCCGCCTGAACCTCGATTTCATGCCATCGCCCTCCGAGGACCATCCTGGGCTGTTCATTCGCGACCCCTACCGTTATTCCGATGCCATGCTGATCATTCCACCGGTTCTGGTGGAGTGCCTGGAGTGCTTCGATGGCGTGAGGACCGAGCTTGATTTGCGGCAAGCCCTGGTCCGCATCACGGGGGACCTGAACGTGGGCGAGATTCAAGGACACTTGATCGAGACCCTGAGCACTGCCGGTTTCCTGGAGGACGAGAAATTCGCGCACATGCGGCAGGAGCGGCGGCGCGAGTTCGCCGACAGTCCCACGCGGGAGCCGGCCCATGCGGGCGCGGCCTATCCCGCCGAGCCGGAAGAGTTGCGCGCCACCATGACGCGCTATCTGGATGGAGCCGATGGCACGGGCCATTTGCAGAGCCCGGGCAGGGAGAAGTTGTTCGGCCTCGCCGCCCCACACGTCAGCCCCGAGGGCGGCTGGCAATCCTACCGCGCTGCCTACGGCCTTCTGCGGCCCGAGCACTGCGACCGCACCTTCGTCATCCTGGCTACCTCGCATTACGGCGAACCGCAAAAATTCGGTCTCACCCGCAAAAAGTTCGTCACGCCGCTGGGCGAAGCCGCCGCCGACGAGCGCCTGGTGAACTGGCTGGCGGAGCGTGGCGGCGATGCCGTACAGATGGAGGATTACTGCCACTCTTTCGAGCACACCGTGGAGCTGCAGTTGATCTTCCTGCAGCACCGGCTCGGGCCGCACGTGCGGATTCTGCCGATCCTTTGCGGGCCCTTCGCGCGCAGTCTTTACGAGGGCGGCAATCCGGAACAGGACGATGGCGTGCACCGCTTTTTCGAGGCACTCAGCGAGCTGGGTGAGCGCGAATCGGAAAAGCTTTTTTGGGTTCTCGGCGTAGATATGGCGCACATGGGAGCGCGTTACCAAGACCAGTTTTCGGCGGTCGCGGACGAGGGGCCCATGACTCAAGTCGCAGCGCGCGATCGGCAGCGGATTGACCGCATCAGTGCCGGCGATGCCGGCGGTTTTTGGGATCTGGTGAGGGAAAATCGGGACGATCTGAAGTGGTGCGGCTCCTCGCCTTTCTACACGTTCCTAAAGACGGTCCCTGGGGCGCGCGGTGAGTTGTTGCGCTACGAGCAATGGAACATCGACGAGCGCAGTGTGGTCAGTTTCGCCGGGATGGCATTTTCGCGATAGGAAGGATCAGGATCGGGAAGGCGCGCCTCAATCAGTATTCCAACGCGGCATGAATCACACGGCGTGGTGAGCTGGCATACCCCGAACCGAACTGTTTGTAAGCGAACATAACTTCCCGGTGGAGGACACTCAAGGTACTGGCAGTTCCAGATCATCTATCCCTCTATTTTGCAAGTAAATACGTCTTTTTGAGGACCCCCCTCAAATTAGGGGGTGAAGAAGCGCGAATTTCGGTTAAAGTAATCTTGGAAGTGCTGAAATTGACTAGATCGCCCCGTTTTAGCGGTCAGACCTCGAATCTGGATCTTGCCCGCGTTCTTTTGGTCCACGGCGAACTTGCGCCGCGGCTTGCGTTAAGCACCATTCTACAAGCGGGAGGGTATGCCGTGGATGTGGCGGCTTCGCCCTCGGAGGCGCTGGCTAAGCTGGATGAGGGTGCCTATGACTTAGTCCTCAGCGACGGTGAGTTCGGCATGCGGCCGCTTGGACCCGACCTGCTGGCTTATGCGCGGGTGAAAGATTATCATCCCGCAACGGCGTTGATCACCTCGGACGAACCCCGGCAGCCACACCGAACCGGCCGAGGCAAACAGCAAATCTCGGTTCACACCGAGAATGTGCCCAGTCTGCTAGGAAAAGTAGCGGACCTGATCGGGATACGCGCCAGCCGCCGTTACCGGCCGGTGCGGCAGACTGTCTAACCGGCTACCGCAACGCCCCTATCTGATAATCGACAACGACTCGCTGTGTCTGGTAGTCGTATTGGGCTGAGGCGTTGGCAATCTGGGCCGAGGTCACATTGAGCTGGGCTTGGCTCAATTCAACAATCGAGCCGAGACCGATGTCGTAGCGGGTCTGCGCCAGATCCATCGCCAGTTGCGCTTGCTGCAACAATTGCCGCGTGAGCGCAAGACGGTCCAAGGCCGTGGTCGCATTCAGGTAAGCCACGCGAACATCGCGGGTTATCCGATTTTCCAGGTCATTAATGCTCTGAGTGGCCGCCCTGGCTTTCAACTCCGCTTCGGCCGTCCGGGCCTTGAACAGGCCTCCGTTAAACAGGGGGATGGTCACGTTTAACCCGACGGCGCCGTACTGGCTAGGGATGGTCGAGTAGCCAGCGGGGACGAAGCCGGCAGTGCCAATCACGCCAATAGAAGGATAGTTGAGAGCGTGCTCGGCTTTGGCGAAGCGCTCATCGGCGCTCTCCTGGAGGCGCACATCCTTGAGGTCCGGACGGTCCTGAAGCGCCTGGCGCACGAGATTGTCCACTCGGTCGGGCAGGAGCGGCGGCATAGGTTCCTCCGACAGGAGGAACCCGGATTGGGCGGGCAACCCCAGGGCGGCGGCCAGATTGGCCTCGGCCGCCTTCACGTCATTCTGTGCTTGTACCTGCAAGAGTTTGGCATCGGCGAGGTTGACGTTGGCGAAGCTGAGGTCCAGAGTGGATTTAAGCTTGTTTTCGGCCAGCGCGCTCACCTGGTCCACAACCACCTGGCGGGCGGCTACAGTCTGGTCCGCCACTGTCATGACCGCATGCGCGCGGAGAAGGCCGAAATAAGCTTGGCTCGTGGCCAACAGGATGCGGGCGCGAGTGTCTTCGGTAGCCTGATCGCTGGCCTGTGCCTGCAATTTGGACATGCCTACCAGATTACTGGTCCGGCCAAAGTCGGTTATCATTTGGGACACCGAGAGTCCCGAGCCCAAGCGGTTGTAGACGACAGGGTTGTTGAGCCCGCCCGCGGCCAAGCGGCTTCCATTATCCGCGCCCACTCCGGTGAGGCTGCCGAACAGATTCGGCTGGAAATTGGCGCGATACTCATTGGGCACCTGATAAGCGGCGGCGGCGGTCAGTTGGGCCGCCGAAAACTGGGGATTGTTCTGGATCGCCAGGCGTTGTGCTTCCGCCAGCGTGAGCCGGAGAGGAGCTTGCGCCAGGCAGCAGAAACTGCAAAAGAGAAGTGTAGTAATGGACCGCATAATACTTAAAGAGCCTCTCTGCGGGCGTAGACCAGCGTATAAGCCGCGGGCACCAGAAAGACCGTGAGCGCGACCGATGCCGTCAATCCCCCCAGGATCGCCCGGGCCAGAGGCGCATAAGCTTCGCTGCCGGCGCCCAGTTTCAGAGCCATGGGCAGCAGCCCGATGATCGTGGCGAGCGATGTCATCAGTACAGGCCGCAAGCGCACGCGACAAGCCAGAGCCACCGCCTCGCGGACCGCCATGCCTTCCGTGCGGAGGTGCCGAGTGAACTCCACGATCAGGATACTGTTGGAAACCGAGATGCCGACTAGCATCACGACGCCCATCAGCGACATGACATTGAGCGTGGTGCCGGAGAAGTAAAGGATCAGAATGACGCCACTCAACCCGGGTGGAACCGCAACCAGAATGATGAAGGGGTCGAGGAACGACTGAAACTGAGCCACTAGGATGAGATAGAGCAGGAGCACGGCGAGCACCAGTCCCAGGGCGAAACTGCGGAAGGAAACACGCATCCCCTGCACCATGCCGCGCAGTGTTACGCTGAGGCCCTCGGGCACTTTGGTCCTGGCGATGATTCCGTCGATGGCATTGGCGATTGTGCCAAGATCCTCGTTGACGGGTCGTACATAGATATCCATCGTCCGGCGCAGCGAATAGTGATCGACTTCGGTCGGTGACTTGATCCTGGTCAAGTGGCTGAGCATGTCGAGACGGGTGGGCTGGGGATCGGCGGGGCCGCGCAGCGGAATCGATCGCAGATCGTTGAGAGACTTCACCTGCCGCTCGGGATACTGCACGGTCAGCATATAGTCGTTCCCGGTCTTGGGGTCGATCCAGTAGCTGGGGGCGATCATGCCGTTGGAAGTGAGCGCGGTAATCACGTTATCGACCACCTCGCGTTGATCCAGGCCAAGCTCGCTGGCGCGCATGCGATCCACGTCGAGCCGCAGGGCCGGATAATCCATATCCTGAGGAATGAAGACGTCGGCAACACCCGGAATCCTGCGAATCTGGCTGGCCAGTTGCAAAGCCGTGGCGTACGATTTCTCCATATTGCTGCCGCCGACTTGCACGTCGATGGGCGCGGGCAATCCGAGATTGAGGACCGCATCCACCAGGCCGCCGGATTGGAAATAGGTGGTCAGCTCGGGCAGTTCGGCCGCGACCTTTTCCTTCACGCGGCTCATATATTCGTAGCTGCCGACCTTGTGATCGTCCTTGAGGCTGACCTGCACGAAAGCCGTGTGCATGGCGGAATTGGTGGTGTACATAGCAGAGAAATCGGGCGTGGAACCGATATTTGAAACGATCATGCCGAGGTCTTCCGGCGGCACGACCTGGCGGATCAGCTTCTCCAGGCGCGCCACCTCATTATCGGTGACGGCCAGGCGCGATCCCGTGGGCGCCTTCAGATTGATAACAAACTGACCCGCATCGGTACGGGGGAAAAAGGAGAGGCCGAGTGAAGGGAAAAGCGCCAGGCTGGCAGCGAAGATTACCGCGAAGCCAAGCAGCGTGAAAATCGGCCGGCGCAGGGTTAAGCCGACCAGCCGATCGTACATTTTGAGAAAGCCCTCAAAGCGGTTGTTGAACCAGATATTAAAGCGCTGGCCTAAGGAACGGCGGCGGCGCGGCTGATCCACGGTGACGGGCTGTTCGGAGGAAGGAGTGCCGTGATGCGAGGGAGACTTGATGAAGCGTGCGCAGAACAGCGGCACCACCGTCATGGCCACGACGAATGAGGCAAACAGCGATAGGACCACAGCCAGCGCCAGAGCTGAGAACAGAAACTTGCTCACGCCGTAAAGGAAGGTCACGGGAAAAAAGACCACCACCGTGGTGAGCGTGGCCGCGAGCACCGGGAGCGCCACCTCGCGCCCTCCCTTTTCAGCCGCGACTTCGGGAGATTCGCCCAGCTCCAAATGGCGATAAATGTTCTCGAGCACCACCACGGAGTTATCGATCAGGCGTGAAAACGCCAGCGCCAGACCGCCCAGCACCATGCTGTTCACGGACCCGCCGCCTAAAGCTAGGGCGATGAAGGCCGCCAGCGCGGAGAGCGGGATGGAGAAGAAGACCGCAACCGTAGCACGCATGCTCCCAAGGAAGATGAGAATCATGAGAGAGGTCAGAAAGAGCCCGATGGCCCCTTCATCGAGCAGCGTTTCGATGGCCGTTTTCACAAAGGCCGATTGATCGAACACCACCTTGGTGACCAGCTCCTTGGGAACGTCGAAGAGGTGACCCAGCGCCCCGCGAATGCCATCCACCACGGCGATCGTATTGGTATCGCCACCCTGTTTCATGACCGGCAGATAAACCGAGGGCTGACCATCCACGCGCACCAGGTTAGTCTGAATCTGCTGGGCATCCTTGGCGTAGCCGACATCGGAGATGCGCACGGGCGACTGCCCCACGGTCTTGATGGGAAGCTGATCGATCTCCTGGATGGTGGGCAACTGGCTGTTGGTGTAAATGTTGTAATCGAGCAGGCCGAGCTGTGCGTCGCCGGCGGGGAGAATGAGATTGGCGTTGTTGACGGAACGGACCACATCCATCAGGCTCAATTGGTGCGCTTCGAGCTTGTAGGGATCGGCGTAGACCATGATCTGGCGGTAGCGGCCGCCGAAGGGCTGTGGCACGCTGGCGCCGGGAACGCCGCCGATCTGGTTGCGAACCTGGAATTGCGCCAGGTCGCGCAGAGCAGTCTCGTTGAGGCCTTCGCCCTTGAATGTCACCAGGCAAACCGGCAGGCTGGAAGCGTCGAATTTGAGCACCACCGGCGGCAAAGTGCCGGGGGGCAGGCGCCGCAACTGGGCCATGGCCAGGTTGGAAATAGTGGTGACGTCGGAATCGGGGTTGGTTCCGGGCTGAAAGTAAACCTTGATCACGCTGACCCCGGGCAGTGAGCGCGATTCGATGTGTTCGATCCCGCTGCCCAAGGTGAAGAAGCGCTCGAAGCGGCTGGTGATGTCGGTCTCGATCTGCTCCGGAGGCATGCCGGAGTAGAAGGTGGCGACGACCACCACGGGAATGTTCATGGCGGGGAACATATCCACCGGCATGCCCACGAGGCTGGTAATACCGATGACCGCGATGAACAGACAGACTACGACGATGAAGTAGGGGTTGCGGATAGCGAAGCGAGACATAAGCTTATTGCGGTGACGCCTCCAAGGTGGTGAGCTTGGGCTTGATCTCAGCGCCGCTCTGCAAGGCGGCGCGGCCGCTGATCACCACCATGTCGCCTTCGTTGAGGCCGGCGCGGACCTCCACGCGATCGGAGGTTTCGATTCCCAACGCCAGCTTGCGGACCTCGACGCGGTTGTTGGGGGTCACGATCATCACCCGGCCCGAAGAGCCATCCTGGTCGATGTCGACCGCCATAAGGGGAAGGGCAAGCACGGCGTTGCGGCGGTCCAGGGTCAAGTTGACTTCGGCATACATCCCCGGAATGAGTACCAGGCTGGGATTGGGCACGTCCACTTCGGTATCCATGGTGCGCGTGGCCATCGACACCTTATCGGAAAAACGCGCCACCTTACCAGGGAAACCGCGCTGCAACGTGGGCACTCGCACTTCCACCTGCTGGCCGAGATGAATAGTAGGCACGGAAGACTCCGGAACCGGCAGAATCAGGCGCAGCAAGCTGTTTTCCGACAGCCGCACGACCGGCATGGTCTGCGTTTGCGAAGCGGTACCGGCCTGGATCATCGAGCCGGTATCGGCGTAACGCCGGGTGATCACACCAGCGAACGGCGCTGTGACCCGGGTGTAATCCATCAGGGTCTGGACCTTTTGCATCTCCGCTTTACTGACGCCTACCTGCTCACTGGCAGCGGCGAGTGCGGATTTGGCGGCGGAGATTTGGGCTTCGGCTACCAAGTCTTTGCTGCGCGCGTCGTCAATTTCCTGCTGGGCGATGAGACCGGGCTTTTTCTCCGCAACCGCGGCGAGCCGCTGGAAGGAGATGTGGACGATCTCGTGGGCCGACTCGGCCCGCTGCAACTCGTCTCTGGCGCGGGCCACTTCGGCCTGGCTGCGATCCAGCGTAGCGTTGGCGCGGTGCATGTCGTCGGCCATCTCCGGTATCTCCAGCGTCGCCAGAAGTTGGCCCTGGCTGACGCGGTCGCCCACATCTACATTGATCTGCCGGATATACCCGGCGACCTTGGCCATGACATCGATTTCCTGAAACGGCTTGAACTCCGCGGTGAGTACCAGGCCGCGCGCGAGGTCATCCGGGGCTGCTTTGACGACGGCCACCGTGGGAACGTCGGAAGCCACATTGCGCGCTTCCACGCTTGCAGTGCGGGAACACGAAGCCGTCAACAGCAATGCGATTCCGATTAGGGGGAAGAGCAACGTCGGGTTCTTCAAAGTTTGCATCGGGTCCCTCAAGGTGTATCGCGGATGGCGTGGAGGAGCTTTCCGAGGAGCGAACGCGGCAGGTGCCTCAAAACCCAAAAGGCGGGGAACGGCGAGCGCCGCAGGTTGGTTGATCTCGGAGTTGCTCATCGACAGCGGGGAACATCCCCACGCCCGATCATAGAAAATGGGCGCTGCCGGCGAGAATACCGTGTTTAGGGTATTTTGGAAGGTTGGCCGAGGCAAGCTCCCGGCAAAGATCGCCGGTTACACAGGCACGAATGCCTGCGGCAGGGAAACGGACTAGAGCCTGCTAGGGCCTGTCCTAATTGGCTGCGGCCGCGGTGGCCTTGCGGCTCAAAAAGCACTCGCGGCAAAAAACGGGACGTCCTTGGGTGGGCTTGAAGGGTACCGTAGTTTCCCGACCGCACTGCGAACAACTGGTCATGGTCTCGGCCTTCGCGTAACCGCCCGAGGAGCCCTGGCGCTTGGTCTTGCAGTTCTTACAGCGCTTTGGCTCGTTCTTAAAATTCTTGTCGTGGAAGAAGTGTTGTTCTCCCGCTGTGAATACAAACTCTGCTCCGCAGTCTACACATTTAAGTGCGCGGTCCTGAAACTCCGGCATAGCAACTGTGCCCCGTGATCAACCTGAACTTGTTGTCGGATGAAGGCGGCGGGGCTTGGGAGTCCCGCCGCCGCGTTTTACTCAATTTCCCGGCGTGATTTCTTCCGGTTTCGTTTGCGGGCAAGCGCCTGCTTGGCCCGGCGCTTCTCTCCCGGCTTCAAATAGAAAGAATGGCGCTTCACCTCTTTGATGATGTCCTCTTGCTGGACCTTTCTCTTGAAGCGGCGAAGGGCGTTCTCTAACGTCTCGCCCTCCTGAAGCTTTACTTCAGCCAACCGAAATACACCTCCCAACTAGACCAAAATTCCCGTGCGAGCCAACGCCGGCCCCCTGAGGTGACGTGCGCAGAGTAACGACTGACCCCCAAAAATCCCGCGCTTCGCACAGAAGGTACTGATATCATAGGGGGTTGATAAATAAAGTCAAGCCCAAAATATCGCGCGTTGTTTAGTCGAAT
>Ga0207090_1057_pt1 | contig 29317 bp, 24 predicted proteins | sample Alteio_BWMinHeat_50_FD_153565 | JGI IMG/M metagenome (GOLD analysis project Ga0207090, IMG submission 153565) | Enriched cells from forest soil in Barre Woods Harvard Forest LTER site, Petersham, Massachusetts, United States -... | ecosystem: Environmental > Terrestrial > Soil > Temperate forest >...
AAGGAAGCCCCATTTGTCTCCGCGATTCTCGGGGATCACCTGCGCCAGACCCATCATCAGACCCACGAGCGGCGGGATGATCAGCGTAACATTGAACGCGGTTTCCAGGAGAAGTCGGGGATTGGCTTCCTGTGTTCTGAGCGCATAGACGAATCCGCTGGTGGCGGCCAGTACGCCCAACGCAGACCATCCCAGGTTTTGCCGCAGTTCTTTGCCGATGAGCGCCCTAGCCGGTTCGGCAAGGCGCACCGGCGTTGGCGCAATCTCGCCGTTCGTTTTCACAATGCACCTTTCCCCTTTTGTGCGGCGTCAGCGTCTTCGAGAAAAAAGCTTTGCTCTCCCCGTTCCCCAAGGTATCCAATCATCGCGTCGTTAAAACTGACCGGGACTTCCTCAATGGAGTCCGCGTCGAGTTTTTGAAGGGCCTGCCTGGTGGTCTGGCCGACGCCCGCAATCGTTAATCGCAGTTGGCCCATCGACCGTCGTGTGTGGAGGAGTCCTGGCAATGGCGGAAGCTGGGCTGGCGGAGCGGCCGGCGGAGAATAGCGCAAGACGAACTGTTGGATGTTCGAGCGAAAGGTTTCCACCGGGCAGCACGCTCTCAGCACACTCCGGTCGAGGATGGCGATATAGTCGGCGACGCGTTCAACATCTTCGAGCAGATGGGAGGAGAAGAAGATCGTGCGATCCGCTGCGCGCGTGACATAGATCATCGATTCCAGCAAAGAGTGTCGCGCCACAGGATCAAGGCCAAGCGCGGGATCATCGAGGATGAGCAGCTCCGGCTCCGGCGCAAGCGTAATCGCCAACGACAATCCAGCCCGCTCGCCGCGCGAGAGATGTCCGGCCTTAGTGCGCATATTGAGCCTGAAATGCCCAACAACGCCTTCAAAAACCCGTGGGTTCCAGTGTGGATAGAAGTGTGATTGATACTCGCCCATTTCCTGAACGGTCATCCAGCTATACATGGAGTGCGACTCCGACATGTATCCGACGCGAGCCCGCGCTTCGGGGGGCAGCCGGCGGCTATCGTAGCCGAGCAAACTAGATGAACCGCGTGTAGGTTCGAGCAGTCCCAGGACCATGCGAATAATGGTGGTTTTGCCCGAACCGTTGCGTCCCAGGAATGCGAAGACGCTTCCACGAGGAACCCGCATTGTCACTCCAGCGACAGCCTTTCTGGCGCCGAAATACCGGGTCAGTTCCCTCGTTTCAATAACGAAATCCCGCCGCTCCGCCGCCTCGGGGGTGAGGATCGTTCTCGTTTCCGAACTCATCTTGCCAATCCTTTCTCGGTTGCCGTCTTGCCGCTCTTGCCGGGTGACTTGCCAGGCGGTTTTAGCTCTCTGGCCTTCCGCGAGACGAGTTCTACGGTTTCTCGCAGACTAAAACCCAGCATGAGCGCTTCGGCGAGCAGAGAAGTTACTGCCTGTTCCATTCGTCTGGCGCGCTCAGCGCCGCTGTAAATCTGTCGGCGCCGGCCGGAAATGAACATCCCACGCCCGGGGCGGGATTCGAGGATTCCCTCTCGAACCAGCTCACCATAAGCCCGCCCAACCGTATTCGGATTGATCAGGAGTTGTTCGGCAAGCACCCGCACGCTGGGCAATGGCTCATCTTCGGCGATCTCGCCGGCGAACACGGCAGCACAGACCCGCTCGACGATTTGCCGGTAAATCGACACATTGCTTCCAGGAACAATCGAGACCGATAGTGGCATAGTGACCTAGTTAAACTAGTACACTAGACAACCGACGGTTTACAGGCAAGCAAAATATCCCTATCGATGGACGTCCTCCCGCCCAGTGGTCTCGTCTGAAGGCCGGGTATTCCTACGACGACCTGGGAACCGGCAGGCGCTGAACCGTAACGGACCACTGCGATCCTTTACCTTTCAGCGCTCGACCTCTTGAATGATCACCGTCGACAGGTCATTCATGTTCGGCGGCAGGCGTAACGCAAGCAGAAAGACCCCGACCGGTTGCTCGTTCAGAATCGTGACACCGCGGATCGGATCGCCGTTTTGTGGCAGTCCGGTGAATGTACCGAGTCCTTCGGAGCGCGCTGGTGTCTCGTATTCGACGATTTTGTCGCTCCGGCGAAGCAATCGATCTGCCGGATACGGTCCCGACGGGAAGTCGCTTGCCCGCAAAACTCCTTCATCAATGACGCTCTGCACGAAACTTCTATGCGAGGGAAAGAGCCGCGCCATGACCTGAGCGACGTCAAATCGTCCAGACGTCTCTCCGTTGATACTCCTGACAATAATGGCCGGCCCGGTCAATTTCTCGATGCTCGGCGCGACGATCAGGGTTGAACCTGCCGACCCGAGGGATCCGACACAATTCCAGCCGCGCGGAGCCAAAACGCCCGGGCCAGATTCCGCTTTGTAATATGTCATCCGTTGGGCGACGTTGGAATCGAGCCGAATCGTCTTATCCGGAATAGCCGGTGCGGGAAGCGGCCCTACCTGTCCATCGCCTTTGCATCCCTGGAACGGGACAGCGGACTGAACGCGCACAAAAGTGGACGGAAAGAGTGCAATGGCTAACAAAATCTGGAATAAACCGACAGCTACGGAATTCATGGCCCTTCCAGTCCGTTCTTGAACTGAATACTACTGTGGCGCCTCTCAATGATCTGGACATAACTACGCGAGCCATCACTGTAGCGGCGGTCTATGACGTCTATGACCGCCGGTTTTAAAGTGTCTCGTAGTCTACAGTTTGTTGCGAGTTACCATAAAACCGGCGGTCATAGACCGCCGCTACAGCGGGCGTCTCGTCCAAGTTTCAAATGTCCAGGCAATTGAGAGACACCGCGCTACTGACGCGGCTGACGGCGATTTTCTTCCTTTTTTATTGGTGTTTCAACGTCAGATTTGTTCGATAGTGGATAGCACGCTCAAAGGGGGAAAAGATGAAACGCATCCATTTCGGGGGACTGCTTTGTTTCGTTCTGGCATCTGCGGTGACAGCGCCGGCGCAGAATTCTCTGTCGCAGTTTGTGATCACGGGCGATACGGCGAAGAAGATTCACGATACGACCACGATTAATCTGGCAACGGCGGAGCGCATCACGCAAGCGTGTGAGCGTCTGGCTGCGAAGGAAGGTGTCGCAATCAGCGTGTACATTCTGGATAACGCGGGCAATCACGTCTACATGCATCGCATGGACGGTCAGGGTTATCTCAACGTCGTGACAGCGGAAATGAAGGCTCGAACCGCGCTGATGTTGCGTGCGCCAAGCAAGACCCGGATGAATCAGGTCATTCAGAATCCCGACAGCGAGTTGCAGCAAATTCAAATCGGTCTGTTCCCGAACTCAGGCGGGCTTCCGATTTTCGCGGATGATCAAATGATCGGCGCGATCGGCGTCGGCGGTTCGACGCCCCGCGTGGCACAGGGTTGGAGTGATGAAATCTGTGGCTACAAGGCGCTGACCGAAGTCGTGGGACCGCAACCGCCGCTGGTCGAAGATCTCCCGCCCAGAGCGAACGCCAACCGGGGCACCGCGCCGGTTCCGCGTTTCGATTTGCCGGCGGGCGTGGCCCCGAAATCGTCTTTGCCTGCGGAATTCGTCGTATCGGGTAAAGCCGCGGCGGCCATCTTCGACGGGAACCAGATTTCAGGTGACGCCGCGAGGAAGATCGCCCGCACCTGCCGCGACTGGGCAACCACGAAAGGCGGAACCGCTTCGATCTACATTCTGGACACACACGGAACATTCGTTCATCAGGAACGCGGCGACGGCCAGATCTACACCAACATTCATACCGCCATGCTCAAGGCGCAAACCGCCTTGCAAACGCGGCAGCCGACTTCAATCCGCAACGCGCAACTGCGCAATGATCCAAGCGGCAATCCCCGGCAGTTGGTGCAGTTCGGATTCTTCACCAACTCCGGCGGCCTTCCCATCGTCGTCGATGGCGAGATGATCGGCGCCATTGGTGTCGGCGGCGGCGCCGGAACTGGCGGTGACGAGAACTGCGCGATCGAAGGCCTTAAAGCAGTATTCGCCAACCGCGTGCTTCTGCCCGTCTACACACAACAGAAACCGAATTGAACCGCAGCCACTGTGCGGCTCATGCTCACGGCCGGTAGACGTTAACCCGTCCTCTGAGACGATGCAACAGGTAAACGCCGCGGCGTTTTTCGCGAGGACTCCAGGGGGCGGTTTCCTCAGCGATCCGCGTCATCACAGACCGCCTGCTGATTACTCCCGCCTCTGAAACCGGAGCGGCCGCACTTCCTCCGGAACTGAATAAACGTTTCGAAGCCATTCCGTCTCGAATGTCCCGTGATACCCGAATAGCGGCCCCCACGTTCGGTTGTGCACTCGGACGTCGATCCGGTATTTCTGAATCTTCTCGTCGTACCACTCGCGAACGTCCGCAATTCCAGAAAGGAATAGTGGAAACGAAAAGTGAAGCAGCCCTTCGTAGAACCTCTGGGCTCCGGACCTCAGTTTCAGACCACCCATCTCATCTACAGATATATCGATATCCACAGCGAGATGCTGGTGCGTTCCGAGGTAGTCGACGATTCGTCCTCGATCCTCGCCGTAGATCATATAGGCATCGAACTGCCGTGGTGTTTTCGTCTGGAATTGCCGGATCCAGGTCACAGTTTCGCGGCCGAATGGATCGAGAAAAGCATAGTTCTTGATCGAGAAAGGCACATTCTTTTCGCGGTTCGGAAACATGATGCGCCTCCAGGTGCCTACATACAGAAAAGGTAGCGTGTAGAACCGGCCATGCCAGATCTGGTCCATGACACCCCTGCCGATGCAGGCGACACGATCGCCACTGCTGAATCCGAAGCGCTCCTGGATTTTGGGATGGAGCCGCTTGAAGTCGGCACCAAGCGCTTTTTGATAGATCGAGTTCATTACGTCCCTTCGGGCTTTATTCTCTGGCAGCGGGCGGCGGAAGGCAGATTTCTTCCCGACAGTAGACCGATGGCGGAGAGGGCGATCATCGCGACGTTCAGCGTCACAGGGTTGAAGGCGGCGGTAAGGTACGCCGGCGACTTTATGGCGACGATCATGAGACCAGCGATCATGAGCAAACTAGTCACGACAAACAAGGATCCGGCGCGCCAGGCAGCAAGCAACGCCAGACCAAAGACCATCTCCGCTAATCCAACAGCTTGAAGGACTGCCCGGAGATGTTCGGGACCAATGCCGGCTGCCCGCGACATCGCGGCCTCATCCGGGTTCGCCGAGAGCAGCTTTGGAACCAGCCCGTGATAGATCCAAATGAAGGCGACGACGACGCGACTGATGGCGTAGATGACGCTCTGCCGCAGCGCGGAGGCGGGGTCAATTTGTTTCTCGATCCACAGTCGAAGGCGATCGAAACTCCATGCGGTCGCCCAGCCCATTATCGGACGGAAGACGACAGCATCGAAAAAACGTCCGATGAAGCCAAAGCGAGTCGAATAGTCATACCACGTCAGAAACCGGACACCCTCGTCCGTCGGGATATACTGCCAGTACCCCGATCCTTCCCGAATGAGCGATTTAGGATCGAGGGACCAGAACTTGAGGGCCGAAGTTCGGGATCCGTCGCCTTCCCGGCTTCCAAGCGTTTCTCCTTCGCCGACGATCCGGAGGCCGAACCCGATCCGCGTAGAATACAGGAATCGTTGCGGCTGCGATGTATCCGGACGGGACAGGTATTCGATATCCGTAAAGCGCATGTCCCATTGCCGGTGGAGTTCCGGGGACTGCGTCCTGGCCCAAAGGTCGTCCATCGTACAATGCATGTCGATCTCGACGTAAATGCCCGGCATAGGACTCGATTATTCCCCGTGTGACAGGAGAGTGGCAAACGGGTTTCGAGACCTCCTCCGCCGAGCTACTCCCCGCCTTGGTAAGGCGGGGTGGCTGCTGGGGCTATTTCGGGACGGAGGAAAAACTCTGAGACATGTTTCAGTTCTGAAAATACCTTCAGAGTTTTTCCTCCGTCCTGAAATAGCCCCAGCAGACGGGGCGGTTTGTTCAACGTCGCGAAGCCACCTTATGGATTTCCGCGAAGCGCTCCTCATGATTTCAGTTCGTGACGGTTCGGTGCTGTGAAGTGAAGACGCCTCATCTTCCATGAATATTCGGAATGATAATCCGGTTTTTCATGGTATTGTTCCTTCATGATCCGCCGGCCAGTTTACATCGAAGCTCTGGGCGCCGCAGTCCGGCGGTCGCCGGTGACAGCGCTCCTGGGACCGAGGCAATGCGGGAAGACCACTCTGGCCCGTGCCTTCGCTGCTTCCAGGCGCGCCATACACTTCGATTTGGAATCCACCGCAGACCGGCGGAGGCTTCAGAATCCGGAGATGGAATTGGGCGCCATGAAAGGCCTGATTGTCCTTGATGAAATACAAGCGATGCCCGAGTTGTTCGCGGTTCTGCGCGTGCTGGTGGACCGCCCTGGATTTGCCGGGCGGTTTCTAGTTCTTGGCAGCGCTTCACCGGTCTTGATCAAGGGCGTCTCCGAAACGTTAGCAGGACGAGTCGAGTTTGTCGAATTGGGCGGCTTCGATCTCGAGGAGGCCACACCCAGGTTACTCGACGCACTTTGGCTTCGCGGCGGATTTCCCCGATCGTTCCTTGCCAGGAATGAGCGCGATAGCGTGGCGTGGAGGGAAGGCTTTATTGAAACTTTTCTTCAACGCGACATTCCTCAGCTTGGCATCACGCTTGCGGCTGCAACACTGCGCAGGTTCTGGAATATGCTTGCCCACTACCACGGGCAGACATGGAACGCCTCTGAGATCTCCCGGTCCATGGGTGTTTCCGACAAGACGGTTCGCGCCTGGCTCGACATCCTGACGGGAACCTTCATGATCCGCCAGTTGCAGCCCTGGTTTGAGAATCTCGGGAAGCGGCAGGTGAAGGCGCCGAAAATGTATTTTCGTGACAGCGGATTACTGCACAGTCTGCTCGGCCTGCCGGACCGTCACGCGCTTTTCGGACATCCCCGTGTCGGGGCCTCGTGGGAGGGATTCGCGCTGGAACAGATCCTGCGCGTCGTTCGGCCAGCCGAAGCTTATTACTGGCGCACTCATAACGGGGCGGAGCTTGATCTTTTGTTCACACACCGCGGCCGCCGCTATGGTGTGGAGTTCAAGTTTGCCGAGGCGCCCTCACCCACGAAGTCGATGAATGTAGCCCTTGAGGATCTCGGGCTCCGGCACTTGTGGGTCGTCTATCCCGGCAAGGAGAGGTTTTCGATAGGCTCCCGCCTCACCGCCTGGCCACTGCATCGCGTCGCAGGCCTGCGCGCCGAACTCGCTTTAGTGAAGTGACCACGGGAAAAAGCGTTCTGTTTTCCATGCCGGAGTAGAGCCGACTCTGCAAAGTCTGGAGATCATCTGAAGACGATCGCAACAATCTCTACTTGTTCCTGGTCACCGTCGGCATCGGTACAAAACCCGTGAAAGTGAACTTCTGGACCCGTCGGTTCTCGGGCTTCAGCGGCGTCACTTCCGCCGTGTACAGATTGCCTTTCGAATCGACGGACAAGTGGTGCAGCGTACCGAATTGTCCCAATCCTGAGCCCCACGATCCAAATCCATCGAGGAACTCGAGCGTCTTGCGGTTGAAGACCATGATCTGTGCCTGGCTTCGATTCGCCACGTACAGATAGCGCTGCTCGGGATCTGGTGAGAATGCCAGGCCGGCCGCGGTCTGCCCGTTGCCACAATCCGGTGCGTGGCATTCACGTCCAATGAACACTTGGTTGACGAATTTACCGGCGATGGTGAATACCTGAACGCGCCGGCCGCCACGATCCGCGACGTATACGAGGCCGTCGCCTGAGACCTTCACGGCGTGCACCGGTGGCACGAACTGCGGAGCCCCATCGGGGCCCATCGGCTGCGGCGGTGGCCCCGCGTCGGCGCCCCTGCCTCGTCCCCGCCCGCCCTCAGGCGCGGGAGGATCGTCCATCGGGGCGCCGCCGAATGCGCCCCACATCCGCTTGAAGGCGCCGGTGTCGGCGTCGAACACGATGATTCGCTTGTTGCCGTATCCGTCCGCCACGAACAGCTCGTTCGTCTTCGCGTAGACGAATACGTCCGCTGGCTCCCAGAGGTTTTTCGTGTCCGCGTTGGTCTTCTTCGGAGCACCCTTACCGATCTGCATAACGAACTTGCCAGCCCTGGTGAACTTCAAGATCTGGTCATCGTTACCGTTGCCCCCGATCCAGACAAAGCCTTTCGGATCGATATAAATTCCATGCTCCGTCTCCGGCCAGTCATAACCCGCCCCCGGGCCGCCCCAAGCCTGGATGAAGTTGCCTTCCGCATCGAATTCCAGCACCGGGGGCGCGGCCTTCAATTTCTCCTCCGCGCTCAAGGTGTTCGGCCGTTGCAGAACCCATAGATGATCGTGCTCATCAATCGAGGTGCTGGACACGATGGCCATGATCCACTTACTGGGAAGCTTGGGCCAGGACCCTTCCGCGCGAAACTTCGGAATTTGAGTCACGGCGGCGCGCGCCTGCGCTGATAGAGTTTCCTTCGACCCTCTCTGGCCGCATACAATCATGGCGGCAATCCCCACAGACAGGGTCGCAATCGTCTGAAACGTTGTTCTCATGGCAGTCTCCAGGAGAATGTTCACTCATGCTCTTGAGACAGGTCAATTCCCACGAAGGCGGTTTAAATGGACAAGTGGCATCCCGAACAATTTCGTCGATCTTCTGGTAATACCAGGTGCCATTGATCTCTCGATATTGGTAGAATTTGCGCCTTCCGTATGAAAGGCAGGAGCTTGAATACGCCCCGGGGGGGCGTTCCCGTTCGGGTTGCCGGATGTGAAGCGCAAGTTCCGGTTTGGCATCCCTTCACACGCTTCGCCTTTCGCTTCGGCTTTGCGTACTTCGGACTATATTCGCTGGTTTCTCACATCCCGGTCTACATGTTCGTGTTGCCAAACACCTTGCCCGGTCAGGGCCTGGGCACGCTTTGGCCGATATTCGGCCTTACCTCCTGGTCCGCTGCACACCTGTTCGGGATCACGACGCCGCTCGTCTACACCGGGAACAGCCGCGACACAAACTTCTTCTGGGCTCAGTTTTTCCTGGTGCTGCTTGTTGCTGTCGTTGCTACGGTCGTGTGGTCGATTTTCGATCGCCGCCGCGAAAACTACGACTCGCTGCACAAATGGTTTCGTCTCTTCATGCGCTTTGCGCTGGCCGCGCAGATGCTCTATTTCGGGATGGTCAAAGTCATTCCCACGCAGTTTCCGCCGCCATCCCTTCTCACCTTAGTCGCGCCGGCGGGCAATCTATCGCTGCAGGGTTTTTTGTGGAGCTCGATAGGGGCTTCTCAGCCCTATCAAATCTTCACGGGTATCGTCGAGGTGTTGGGTGGTTTACTGCTGCTTGCTCCCCGTACGACGATGTTAGGGGCGACGATTTGTGTGGCCAGCATGATTCAGGTCTTTATCCTCAACATGACCTATGACGTCGGCGTGAAAATTCTCTCTTTCCAGCTCACCCTGCTGGCGTTATTCCTGCTGGCACCCGATTTCCCGCGGCTCGCCAATCTTTTTGTCTTCAACCGTCCGGCTGGGGCTTCAACGGAGCTTGAACTGTTTCAGACTCGCCGCGCCAATCGTCTCGCGTTGGCCGTGCAGATCACTTTTGGGCTTTATCTATTGGGAGCGTATGCCAATATCGGCCGAGCTTTCTGGTACGCCGAAGGCGGGGCCGGAAGTCCCAGGTCACCATTGTTTGGAATCTGGAACATCGAAGAGTTGGCTATTGACGGCGAACGCCGCCCGGCCGAGCTCAACGATTACGACAGGCGTTGGCGGCGCGTCATATTTGATGGCCCAGAGTGGATTTTTTTCCAGCGCACGGACGATTCGTTTGTCCGTTATGGCGTCAGTATCGACGCCCAACGGAACACGCTCGCCCTCAGCAAAGGACACAGCCGAAGCTGGCATTCCCACTTTACCTTTGAGCGTCCGGAGGCCGACCGCCTTTTGCTTGCCGGACAGATGGATGGCCACATGATCGACATGAAGCTTCAGCTGGTGGGATTCGACACGTTTCGGTTGCTGAACAGCCACTTTCGCTGGATACGCCCGCCGGATGTCGATACGGAATAGCCACAAGAAGCACGGGAAGGGGATTTCAGCCGCAGATTACGCGGATTACGCAGATGGGAAAAAATCGGGGCCAGACGGGTGAATTCCCATTTTCTGAACTACAGGAAAATGGGAATTCACCCGTCTGGCCCCGATTTTTTCCCATCTGCGTAATCCGCGTAATCTGCGGCTAAAATCCCCTTCCCGTGCTTCCTTGTGGCTATTCTTTTGTGGCTATGACCCTCGTTTGTTATAGATCGCGGTATTGACGCTTTTCGCTGTCGTGCTCGTCACCGTCATGGTCCGGCCATCCGCTGAAATTGAGATTCTCGTGGTCGTGGTGATTCGGCCATCGACTTTGAACACAAGGTTGTACGTGCGATCGGCAATCCGGCTGTAGGCATTCGTCACGGCCTCTTCAATGCCTTCGAGCGGATAGTCTTTCCCGTCCAGCCGGCCCATCCACTCCCAATGAGTAACGCCGCCACGCTCGCCGACCATGTCGTAAATCACCTTCAAGCCGCCGTCCGATGATTCGATTCTGGTAGTGACGCGAGCGTAAGGCGGCGGCCCTGATGCGAATGTCGATTGAGCCAGGTTGAGACGCCAGGTTCCCAATAACGGTTCGCGATCCTGAGCCGGCGCGCCAGACGGGAGCGCCAGCATCAGAACCACGATTATCGAGCGGTGCACGCCTCGGGATTGAAAGCGGCGTTTGCCGGAAGCTTTTTGAAGTGCGTGCTGGTCAGAAACGGCTGAGCCAGATAGAGCGGATCGGAAACTTCAGTGTTGATGACCATGTAGGTCGTGTTGTTGTTCGGCGGCGCGGCGGTCACCACGTCGAACCATTCGGTCACGACGGCATTCGCGCTGTAGGGCACGCCATTCTTCCGGAGGTATCCGGGCGTCAGGTTTCGCGTTACCACCTTGAGATCGCCGGCTCGCCCGGCGCCGCGGCCCCCAACGACTTCCCAACCGGCCACCGACACGCCCTGCAGGGATGGCGGCGCCGCGGGAGGTTGTTGCGCCGGAGGAATAAACTGCAGGTGGCGGGTTTGGGTCCCCGCTTCGGTTTCGATTTTCAACGTGCTGTCGTTTTCCCAGCTGATTCGGATGCGGCCCGGTATACGCATCACCGCGCCAGCCCCATATGCCTTACATTGCTGACTCGCGGCTTCATCCCTGGCGGGGTCCCAGGCATCGGCGACTTTCCGTCCTTCAGCAGAAATCGGAACGGATTCATAATCACCTTTTTTGGGCGTGACCATCCGGACGCGCCAATCCTCCGTGATCAGCGGCACCCAGGTTCCCGTGAGGTCAACAGGGGCGCCCGCTTTTGCCGTTGAAGGCGGACCGGCCTGGCCGCCGCGTTGGGCATAGCCGGCCTGCAGTGGCATCAAACTAACCACCAGCAAGCCGGCAAAAGTTCTTAGGCTTCGCATTTAATCGACGACTTCGCCCTTCTTGGTTCCCCATCCGAACCCGTCTCTTGGCCGCAATAGGGTGTTCATCTTCACGCGATGCACACCATTATCCAGGCCGCGGGCGGGATTGCCGGTGATTACAACTTCATCGCCAGCCTTCAACGAAGTACGCGTAACGCCCTGTCCGCCCAGCGAGGACGCTCCACCCCATTCCACCGCCCAGCGTTGTACGACGCCCTTGGCATCGGGAGCTTCAACGTGAACGAAGGCATGTGGGTTTCTGAAATCGAATTCCACAATCTTGCCGGTGAGCTTGATCTCCTTGTTGCCGTCGTAAGTGGCGCCAATGGAATGATGCGCATATGCCGTCAAGCCGAATACCAGAGCGGCGGCAACGGCGAAGACAGGTAGGTAACGTTTCATGGTTGGTTTGTCCTCCTATTACTTTACAGTCTTGTATACCGCCTCAATGAACTTGTCGGTCGTCCAGGCGCCCGTCGTGGCGCCCCAGCGGCCATCGTAGTCCAAAGTCGGCCTGGCCGCCTTGACTTGCTCGAGCGAGCGGCCTTTCATTTTCAGGTCCTTGATTCTATCCCGGACAATGTAGACCATATTCCGATAGTTCGCAACGTCCGCCACGTCACTGATGCGTCCTCGCCCAGGGATGATGACCGTGCCTCCCTGGGCCCGAAATTCCGGATAAGCGGTGTCCAGAATCTGAGCCAGGGCGTTAATAACGCCGTCGACCGTCCCGCCTTTTTCGATGTCAATGATGGGATACGTCATGGTGTTGTAAATTTCGCCGGTGGCAATCACGTCGGAATACCGGAAATAGACGTAGCTGTCCGAGTCGCTGTGCGCCGTGGGCGGATGAAAGAACTGCACGCCCTCGTTATTGAAGAACATGCCGCCCTGCAGCTTGTAATCCGGCGTATTGAAGGTTTCCGTTGGCAGCGCCTCCTCGGGCGCATTGGCGTCTGTCATCCGGCGCAGCACACCTTCATATGCGGCGATCGCGGCGCCATTGCCGACATCCCCGATTGTTCCGGTAATATTGCCTCCAACATAAGTCGTCCCCGCCTTGCGGATGACAACATTCCCGCCGACGTGGGCGGGATGTGTGCTGGTGCTGAGAATGTACCGGATCGGCTTGGCAGGAGCTACCGACGCCGTGATTCCATCGAACGTCGGACTCGAATATCCATACGCATACTGGTAGGCGGCGCAATTCGGTCCGACGCACGGCGTGAAAGGCATGGGCCGCGCAAGCAAATCGTTGGCCAGTTGTTTGACCGTCGCCAGCAGCTTAGTCGCATTATCCGCGGTTCCGCTATCCACCAGCATGATGCCGTCGCGGCCGAGCGAGACCAGGACGTTGGCCGCCGGTTCGGGAATAAGCCAGATGTTGCCTTGCACGGGATAGGCCTTAAAGAGATTTCCCGAGGGCGCAGGCTGCTGGGCTCCGGCGGTGATACTCCAACCAACTGCTCCGATGAGGGCGATCAGGACAAAGGATTGAAGCACTCTTTTTGTCATTTCCTTACCCGGTGTTGTTCGTCAGTTTGAGCTTTTTTTCAGCTTCGATCGATATTCGGGGTACATCGTTTCCGCCCCGCCCTTCGCGGCTTCCGGTGGAATATTGTTTGGCCCTGTGAACTCGAGAAGGTACGGATTGGTCCCCGGGAGGAAGTGAGGCACTTGTCTGTTGCTTAACCCTTCATCGATAACGGTACAGGGGAATATGTCCATCTGAGTGTTTGGCGCCCAACGATAATTGGTCGACTGGACCCAGGGCTCCGTCAGGTAATAGGGGTCCTCCAGCAGCATCAGGACGGTAAGATAATCCCCGCGGCGATAGATGTATTCCGTCATTGTGGCTTTGTCCGAGAACATCACGCCATTCCGCTTGAGATAACTCTCCTTGAGATGCGTGGTCGTGACCTTCAGGATGTTGCCGAGAAACTCGCCCGTCGAAAAACCCGACCACGAGTGTGCGGCAATCTCATCAGGATGGGGACGTCCATCCATATAGATGATGCGGTCCAGAGAGCGCTGCCATTGCACGTGGAAAGCCGTCAGATCTCTCGTAACCGGGTCGATCTCTTTCCGGATTTGCACGCCACCGGCTGCGCGCCATTGGTAAGGGCCCGGGTGGGGCCTGCAGGAAAACTCAGGAAGCCCCCAAATCGCTTCGTCGTTGGACTGGGCTCTCATCCGTCCCGCTTCGGTTAGCGGAATGCCCATATAATCGCCCAGCGGCGGCCCCCCCGCCCGTTCCATCGCATCTTCGTGCGAAAGATTTGCGTATTCTCCAACCAGATCGGCGGTTTGGCCGAAAGCTGGAACGCCGTACAGAATCGTTACTGCAAAAAGCAGAACGCCGAGACGTTTCGCATGATTCACCAGCGTCATACTGCCTCCAGACGAAACACTTTACGAATGCATATCCAATGGACGTGCAATCTATTACAGGCCGTCTATTCGCGCAAGCCAAACGTGAAGATAGCCGCCAATTGGCGTAATTGGCGGCTAAAAATTCCCGTTTCTCTTCGCTGCGAATATACTAGATTACTGTAGCGGCGGTCTATGACCGCCGGTTTTAAAGTGTCTCGTAATCCACATGTTTCTTGCGAGTTACTATAAAACCGGCGGTCATAGACCGCCGCTACAGCGGGCGTCTCAACACTAGGTGCCGCGTTTACTCTTCTGCGTCCCAAGGAGGCTTGATGCGGTTTAAAGCAATTAGACCATTCCAGTTTTTAATCTTTGTCCTCGGCGCCGCAGCCAGCTCTATTACAGTCACGGCACAAACGCCTGCGAAGGGAGCTGTAGCCGTGCACTTCACCGCAACCACTGACAATGTCAGCGGCGCCGGCGAAACAGTGAAGATTAATTTATTCAGTTGGTCAACCGATGCCGATCGGGATAAGTTTTTGGGCGCCTGGAGCTTGACGGCGGCGCCGGCAGCGGCAGCCGGTCGCGGAGGCGGCGCTCGTGGCGCCGGTGGACGTGGTGGCGGAAGAGGTGCGGCCGCACCAGCTGCAGCGGATGACGCTGCTGCAGCAGACGATGCGGCTGCGGCAGATAACGGCGCTGCCACTGCCGGACGTGGCGGCCGCGGACGCGGCGCCGCTGCAAATGCTGTGCCGGCCGCAGCTGAAACTCCGGAGAGCTCATTGACAGCCGCGTTGCAAAAACCGCAGACGGTAGGACTTCTTTGGACATCGGAAACTGCTGGCTACTCCATTAAGTACGCGTACCGGCTTGTCCAACCGGACGGCGGCGAACGCATCATCCTTGCAACCGATCGGCGTCTGGGCGCGTGGAACAATCTTTGGAAACCGGCCGGATCCGCCAGGCCCAACGACTACGCGTTTTCGCTTATCGAACTCCGCCTGACTTCAAAAGGTGACGGAGAAGGCAAGGTGTCGCTGACCGGCAAGATAGCTGCTGACAACCAGGCCAGGACAATCGCTCTCGACGGCTATGCTGCGTTGCCCGTCGTTCTCAAAGGCGTGAGACGGCAAAGCGCAAACTAGTCCAGGAGATTTTTTCACCACAGAGCCACAAGGGCACAAGCACGTGACAAATGATCGGGGAATTTGATGGGTGTAGTTAGTACCAATACCCGGAAATCCCATCGCCGAGAGCGGCTCAGCGCCGTTTCGGCTGCCTCCCGCCTCGTCTATCTTCCATTGCTTCATCAACGACGACATGAATTTACGTTTGCAATACCTGGCAGGATTGGGAGTGAATTCGATGGCCTTTCAGAAAGTATTCGCAGACATGTTGAGCTATAGGACATTTCCCAACGATCTATTTCGTGGGTCCGAGGCTCGCATGGACGCGCTTCGGACTCTGCTCCGCGCCAGGCGTTGAAATGCGGGACGGAGGAAAAACTGGGAGAAATCGGGGCCAGACCCTATTTTCTGCAACCCAAGAAAATTTGGGTCTGGCCCCGATTTCTCCCAGTTTTTCCTCCGTCCGAAATTTCCCCTATTTGTTGACCTGTGCGCACCGTGCTGCTATTGTGCTGCCGCCCCTAAAAAGACAAGACAATTAAACGCAGCCGCATCAGGGCTTTGAAGCGAGGAGGGAATCCATGGAGCGAAACCTTTTGAAACTGAGCGCGAGTATGCTTGCCGCGCTCATTTTTTTGTCGTTCGGATCGGCGCTGATTTGGGCGCAGGCAACAGCCCAAATCAGCGGTTCGGTAAAAGACCAGAGTGGAGCTGTTCTGCCGGGCGTTGAAATCACCGCCACACAGACGGCAACGGGCGCTAAACGCACTGCTGTTACCGACGAAACCGGCTCGTACATATTACAAAACCTGCCGATAGGGCCATACGCGATTGAGGCCGGCCTTCCGGGTTTTAAGACACATGTACAGAGCGGAATCGTTCTGCAGGTTGGAACTAATCCGATTGTGAATGCCGTTCTTGAAGTCGGACAAGTCGCCGACCAGGTGGAAGTCAAAGCCGATGCAGCTCTCGTCGAATCGCGGAGTTCCGGCGTCGGTAACGTCATCGACAACCAGCGTGTTTTGGAGCTGCCATTGAATGGGCGCAATCCAACGGAATTGATTTTTCTGGCCGGTGCTGCTGTTCCGACCACGGACACCTCCCTCAATTCCGGGGTCCGGAATTATGCCACCGTCGTGATTCAGGTTGGCGGCGGCATGAACGGTGGACTGAACTACATTCTTGACGGAGGAACGCACGACGATCCGGAAAATAATTTGAATCTGCCGCTGCCGTTCCCGGACGCGCTGCAGGAGTTTAAGGTTGAAATGAACGGATTGGCGGCGCAATACGGCCGCCATGCTGCCGGTACGATCAACGCTGTAACCAAGTCGGGAACCAATGCCTTTCACGGGGACGCATTTGAATTCCTGCGCAACGGCGCAATGAACGCACAGAATTTCTACGCGACCAGCCCGGACGGTCTCAAGCGCAACCAGTTCGGCGGAACGTTCGGCGGTCCAATTGTGCGGAACAGGGTCTTCTTCTTTGCCGCCGAACAAGCGACGGTCGTGCGTTCAACGCCGACAGTCAACCGGTCCTATGTTCCCACCGCGAAGATGCTCGCCGGCGACTTCACCGACTTCGCTTCAGCCGCCTGCCAGAGCAAGGGAGCCGTTACATTGAGAGGGCCCTTTGGCACGAATGGATTTGCGAAAAATATGGTGGATCCCAAACTGTATTCTGCGCAGGCTCTGGCACTCGTGACGGATTCACGTTTTCCCCGATCTACCGATCCTTGCGGTCTTACCACGTTCGGGGGCGTGAGCAACCCCAGTGAGTATCTGACAGTCGGGCGAGTCGACATGCAAAAGAGCGATAAGCACTCCATGTTGGTGCGATACATGGGAGCCCGGAAGGATCAGCCGTGGGATTATGACGGCAAAAACATTTTGTCGAGCTCGCAGGGGCAGGTCAATCAGCGAACGCACACTTTGGTCTTCGGCGACACGTATTTGCTCGGCAGCAATATTGTGAACTCGGTTCACTTGACTGCGATTCGAACGTTGAATCCACGTATCAACCCGCAGGTTATCGATCTTAACGATCTTGGCGTGAAAAACGTTTGGGTCCCGTTCAAAGGGCATATGAACCTGGGCGTCGGCGCGGGGCTCGGCGGTGGTATTAATCCCAATGGATTCACGGTCAGCGGAGTGAACGTGCAACCCGGCTACTACAATTCGGTTGAAGGACAGGCGGCAGAGGACTTGAGTTGGATCCGGGGATCCCACCAGATCGGGTTCGGCACCTACTTCAGTCACTCGAATTTCACGGCGAATTCCAACGTTGCCGCAAATCCGACGTTCTCGTTTAGCGGTAATCGCACCAGTACGATTCCAGGCATCCCCGACGGGACAGGTCTCGCGCTTTCGGATTTTCTCATGGGATTACCATCCGGCTTCTCCGGCGGTACAAAGAGCTTTCTGTATCCTCGGCAGACGTACTTCGGCGCCTACGTTCAGGACAGTTGGAAGGCCATGAGCCGTCTGACCGTAAATTACGGCGTTCGATGGGAACCGTTCATCGCACCGTATGATGGCCATGGCCGGCACAACTATTTCAGTTATGACTTGTATAACTCCGGCTACCAGAGCACATCCTACCCATTGGCGCCAGTGGGAACGGTCATGTCGGGTGACGCGCTTTCCCCATCGAACGGCAAGTATATGTTCAGCCGCTTGGCCCATTTCGTGCCTCGCCTGGCATTGGCATGGGATCCGAAAGGCGACGGCATGATGGTGCTGCGCGCGGCCTATGGCATGTTCGCGGACCTGCCGCCGATGTGGACATTTTACGGCAATGGCGCAGGCGCTCCCTGGAACGGCACAACCTCTGCCACGAATCCGACTTTTTCGGATCCGTGGAACCTGCCGTCGGCCACCTACGCGGCGGGATATCCTGGAGGCAACCCGCTTCCATCAACCTTCACCAAGACGAGTCCGTTTCCACTCAATGCCGGCTACGATAACGTCCGGCAAAATGCCAAATCCACATACATCAACCAATGGAATTTGAGCATTCAACGGCAAGTGGGTCAGAACTGGATGTTCGCTGGCAACTATCTTGGCAACCAGGATGTGCATTTGTGGGGACCGCAGATCCAACTGAACTACTCGCTTTACATGCCCGGGGCGAATTCGGGTAACGTCCCCCAACGGAAGATTTTGTCACTGCTGAATCCGGCCCAAGGTAAGTACTACAACGGCGTTGGCGATCTGGAAGACGGCGGCACCGGTAGTTACCACGCGATGTTGCTGACGGTGCAGCGCAGGCGAGCCAGCGGCCTCACCATTCAGGGGAATTACACCTTCTCGCGGTGCATCGGCGATGGTGTTGTGTCGCAGCCGGGTTCGGGTGGAATCACTCCAGGCCTGAGAAAGTACGACCGCTCGTTCTGCGCTGGAGACCGGACCCATGTTGCCAATATTTCGATGGTGGCTGAGAGCCCGAGGTTTGCCAATAACACGCTGCGGCGTCTAGGCAGCGGTTGGCAACTTTCTGGAATTCTCAAGGTGATGTCCGGTACGTCGTTCCGAGTTTCCAGTGGAATCGATACCACATTTACAGGAACGACCGACAACGGCAATGCGAACCAGGTGCTCGGCGATGCATACCTTCCCAACAAGAATAAAGACGGATGGCTGAATATCAATGCATTCGCCATTCCGACGCAGGCAACGGGTATCTGCAGTGCTGTAACGCTATCGTGCGGATACGGCAACGCGGCCCAGTTGCGGGGACCTGGGCTCATCAATTTGGATATGGGTTTGACCCGAAGGTTTCAGGTTCGCGAACGACAGTCGATCGAGTTCCGTGCCGAGGCATTCAATGCGCCAAACCACGTGAACCCCTTGAACCCAAGTGCTGCCCTGAACAGCCAGACATTCGGCAAATCCACGGCGGCCGCTGATCCGCGAATCATGCAACTCGCGCTAAAGTACGTGTTTTAAGACGGAACTAACTGTAGCGGCGGTCTGTGACCGCCCACAGTCCTGCATGTCCAAGGTGCAGGATGACGCGGTGCGCGTGGTCAGCGCCGCGGACTCTCATCTTGGCGTTTTTCTTATCCATCTGAATCCCGGGCAGACGCCGCAGGAACCAATACAGCTCATGTCCCATAACGATGTCGCCGAGGTGTACTACGTCCTCAAAGGTGAAGGAGTTCTTTACCACGGAGGAGCATTCGAAAATCCAACGCCGCGGTCCCTGCCGACGACTGGCGGGCCCTCAATGGGCGGCACGGTGAAAGACAAGTTGACACAAAGAGTCGGCCCGGGTGACGTGTTCATCGTTCCGCCGAACACTCCACATCAGGTGAATCTTGGCGCCAGGACGGAAATGGTGTATCTGGTTGTTCGGATCGATCCGAAGCAGCACTTGCAGCTCAAGTAGTTTGCACAATGGGGGAAAACAGCGGTTTTGTTCTTAGGGCCTGCGCAAAAATAACTTGGCAGAATTAGCTTGTCTGAAGCGCGGACGTCTGCTGTAGCGGCGGTCTGTGACCGCCGGCTTTATTGCAGATTGAAGAAAAAACCGGCGGTCATAGACCGCCGCTACAGCCGATCAAACTGCCAAGTTATTCTTGCGCAGTCCCTTAGGTCCCACTGTAGCGGCGGGCTGTGACCGCCGACAGTCCTGCACAGCGCGACATCGCCGGCGGTCATAGACCGCCGCTACAGTGTCCAAGCGCGACTCTTTGTGCAAAGCCGTCCGTCTTGTGCTTTTTGTGATCCGTTCCGACTCGTTGTAGCAAGGCCCACAAGCCTGCTGAAATTACTGGCGGAGAACTCTCTATCGTGAGATAAGTTCTTATTCAGAAGACAGCCACAAATGGATCTTACAGACAAAGAAACTGCGTTTTTTCGGAGCATTAAATGGAGCTACCGATGAACAGATTAGTGGTTGGTTGCACGGCCATGATGTGTGCGGTTCTCGGCTATGGGCAGACAGCCGGGCCGCAGCGGCAAACTCCTGGCGCCGCGCCAGCAGCGGCCGCAGCGCAACGCACGGCGGCGGCGACTGATGTAACAGGAGCCGCGAAGAATCGCGCGATTCTCGATAAATACTGTGTGACCTGCCACAACGATCGAACGAAAAAAGCGAATCTGACGCTTGAAAAGTTAGATCTCACGACGGCCGGCGACCACGGGGAGTTGTGGGAAAAAGTGGTGCGTAAACTTCGCGCAGGCGTGATGCCCCCGCCGGGCATGTCGCGGCCGGCTCTGGCCGACTACGAGGGACTGCGGGACTGGCTGGAAACAGAAATTGACCGGAAGGCGGCGGCGCGTGGCGTGAATCCCGGATTTGTCGTGCTCCACCGGCTCAACCGGACTGAATACGGCAATGTCATCCGCGACCTCCTGGATATTGAGATCGATCCTGCGAAGTTTCTGCCGCCGGACGATTCGGCCAGAGGCTTTGATAACGTCGCGGGTTCGTTAACGCTGTCTCCAACCCTGCTGGAAGCCTATATGACGGCGGCGACGAGGATTGCCCGCATGGCGGTTGGCTATTGGAAGGCGCCGACTGAAGCGAGCTACATTGCGCCTGGCGATGTGGGGCAAAGTCACCACATCGAAGGGCTGCCCCTTGGTACCCGCGGCGGAATGGCGGTTCACCATAACTTTCCGGCCGATGGCGAGTACAAGTTCTCGATCCAGAATTTCGGTCTCGGTAAATATGTTCCGGGAGAGCAGCTTGAACTCCTCATTGACGGCGAGAGAGTGCATCTCTTCGATTACGTCGGGGTGGGGTTGACTCAGGGAATGCAAGGGGAGGGCGATGGAGCCCTGGAACTCACCGTGCCGGTGAGAGCGGGCACGCATGTGGTGGGAGCCACCTTCCTGGCGGTGAATTACCGTCCGAGCCTCGACCTGATCAAACAATACGAGCGAAAGTCGCTCGAAAACAACAGCATCCCTCAGTTGCAATACTATCCCGCAATCGGCCTTCTCAGGATTCAAGGACCCTTCACTCCCACGCGTCCGGAGGATTCGCGCAGCATTCGCAAGGTTTTCACCTGCCGGCCGTCGAATGCCACTCAAGAGGAACCCTGCGCCAAGGAAATCCTTTCCACGCTGGCGCGGCGCGCCTATCGCCGCCCTCCAACTCCCGCGGATCTGGAGAGGCTGATGAGCTTTTACCAGGAGGGACGCCGTGAGAGCTCGTTTGAGGACGGCATTGAACTGGCGCTGCGGCGCATGCTGGCCAGCCCGCAATTCCTGGTGCGCGCCGAAAAAGAACCTGCCAACGTGGCCACCGGTCAACCCTACCGCATTACGGATCTTGAACTAGCTTCTCGTTTGTCCTTCTTGATGTGGAGCAGCATACCGGACAATGAACTGATCACCCTCGCTAACCAGGGGAAGCTTCACAATCCCACGGTGCTCGAGCAACAGGTGCGCCGCATGCTCGTGGATCCCCGCTCGCAGGCTCTGGTGGAAAACTTCGGCGATCAATTGCTGTACTTGCGGAATTTGCCGGCGACTTCCCCGGATGGAGTGTTCTATCCCAACTGGGACGACGAGTTGCGGAAGAGCTTCCGGCGCGAGACGGAGCTGCTGTTTGAAAGCATTATGCGGGAGGATCGCAACGTAGTCGATCTGTTGACCGCGGACTATACTTTTCTCAATGAGCGGCTCGCCCAGCACTACGGAATCCCCAATATTTACGGGTCGCGGTTCCGCCGCGTGAGTCTCGGGCCGGAATTGGACTACCGCCGGGGACTACTGGGCCAGGGAAGCTTCCTGTCGGTCACCTGGGTACAGAATTTCCGGACTTCTCCCGTCAAGCGGGGCGTGTGGGTGCTGGAAAACATCCTGGGCACTCCGCCTCCGGAACCTCCGCCCAACGTTCCGCCTCTGGAGGACAGCAAGGGTGGGCCCGAAAAGATTCTGACACTGCGTGAGCAGATGACAATGCACCGGAAGAACGAGCCTTGCGCCAGTTGCCACAAGCTGATGGACCCGATCGGTTTCGCGCTCGAGAACTTCGATGCCGACGCCAAGTGGCGCGCCAAACAGGGAGGCGAGGGGGGAGTTGCCATCGATGCCTCCGCCGAGCTGTGGGATGGCACCAAGGTCAACGGCCCGGTCGAGTTGCGGCAGGCGCTCCTGCGGTATTCGCCTCAGTTTGTCCGCATGTTCACCGAGAAGCTGATGACGTACGGCCTGGGCCGTGGAGTGGAATATTACGATATGCCCGTGATCCGCTCGATTGTGAGGGACGCGGAAAAGAATAACGATAAGTTCTCATCGCTCCTGTTGGGTGTGATCAAGAGCGCCCCATTTCAGATGAGAGCGAAAGTCGAAGAAAGTACGAACTGAGCGAGAGACATGGTCACTAGGGAGGCCAGCTAAATGTTTATCACTAAGAAGCACATTCCTCGTCGGACGTTTTTGCGCGGTGTGGGCGTGACATTAGCCTTGCCGCTGCTGGATTCGATGGTGCCCGCCCAAACGCCCTTGCGCAAGACGGCGGCCAGCCCCGTGAGACGCTTCGTCGGTATCTGGCACCCGCATGGCGCGGCGCCGGGGTATTGGAGTCCGCTGCAGGAAGGCGCCGGCTTCGACTTTTCGTTCATCACGAAACCGCTGGAGCCATTCCGCGATCGGGTGGTGCTCATCAGTGGACTGGACATGACGGACGCCATGGCCACTACTGAAGAACCCGGCGGCGACCATGCGCGCGGCGCGGTTTTATTGTCCGGCACCCGCCCGCGAAGAAACGCGGTGAGCCCTTATCTGGGCGTCACCGTCGATCAATTGATTGCGCAAAAGTATGGCCAGGACACGATATTGTCGTCCATACAACTCGGGGTGGAGGATGTCGGCAATTTCGGCAATTGCAATTGGGGCTATAGCTGCGCGTACACCAACTCCATATCCTGGACCTCGCCCACGCAGCCGCTTCCCACGGAAGTCAATCCGCGGGTGGCGTTCGAGCGCTTGTTCGGCGATGGAGCGAGTCCGCAGGAGAGGCTTACGGGACGAAAGCAGAACGCCAGCATTCTCGATTCGGTGACGTATGAGCTGGCGTCCTTCAAGAAGGACCTTGGCGCAGGCGATCGGAGCCGGATCGACACCTATCTCGACAACATTCGCGAGCTGGAGCGGCGGATCAAGATTGCGATGAGCAAGACCGTGAATGAACCTTCCGGAGAGATCCCATTCGGCCTGCCAGAGAGCAAGCATGTCCATTTCAGGTTAATGTACGACTTGATGGCGCTGGCTTTCGAGGGCGATATCACGCGCTCCGCCACCATGATGTTGGGCCGCGATCTGTCCGGCACCAGCTTCCCGGAATCCGGCTTTACGGGAGGGTGGCATGGCACATCGCACCACGGCGACAAGCCGGACAACATAGCCAACTATGCCAAGATGAACCGGTATCACGTGCAGAACCTGGCGTACTTTGTGGAGAAGCTGAAGAAGATACCCGATGGCGACGGCAGCGTTCTGGATCACGTGCTGATCTACAAGGGAAGCAACATGGGCAATTCGCATCGGCACGCGCATGAGAAAGTGCCGGTAATCCTGGTGGGTGGAATCGACGGCACTTTCAAGGGGAATCGTCACATTGTGTTCCCGGATAACACGCAGAGGGCATCCAATATGCTATTGGCCATCCTCCATAAATACGGTATTGAGCGGGACAGTTTCGGTTCGAGTACCGGACCTCTCCCCCTGGCCTAAGGCCCGTTGAGCGCCCTATGAAGTGGAGACTGAGGATCGCAGCCATAGCGGCCGTGTTGGCAGCGCCCGCGGCCGCGCAAATAGGAAGACGGCCCGCTCGACCGCAAGTGGTCAGGCCTGATGGCCCCGTGTGGCAGGTCATCCGCAAGAACTGCACGGCCTGCCACGGTATAGACGATTATGCTTTTTTTGCGCTAGACAGGGCGGGGTGGCAGGCGCTGCTCGAAAGCAAGCATAAAACGGACGGAATTGTTCTTTCGGACGGGGATCGGAACACTCTCCTCGATTGGCTTGTAGCTAAATTCGGCCCGGACTCGAAGCCCTTCCCGCGGACGTACATCCCCCCCGAGATCACCACATTTTTTTCCGACCCTGAAGCCAAAAGACTTCTCGCTAGGGCATGCACGTCCTGTCACGAGCTGGACCGCGTGGAAAAGGCTCGGTATCCGGAAGAACGATGGCGAGTGATCGCGGTAGACATGCGCGAACGGGGAGCTCAGCTTACCGATGAGGAGCTGGAACGTCTGGTCGAATGGTTAGGCAGAGTCTGGGGCACCAACCAAGACAAATGAACGAGCCTTTCAAAAAATGGGGCAGGCTGCCAGCCTGCGGCGGGTTGCCAACCCGCCCTCTGCAGCTTGTTCCCGCCATACTCACCGCTGTGCTCGCGGCAGCGCAAACGCCCGGACCGATCCTGAGCCTTACCGCCACTACCGATAACGTGAGCTCCGCCCACGATTCCATCCGAATCAATCTGCTCCGCTGGTCCACCGAGGCCGAGCGCGACCAGTTGTTTTCCGCGTGGACTCAACCCGGTGCCTCCCCCGCTGGACGTGGCGCGCGACCTCGCGCCGTGATCGACGAGACTGACCCCGCCCAGGCCGACGTAAACGCAACAGCCGCCGGACGTGGAGGCGGTGGACGCGGAGGCCGTGGTGGCGGACGCGGCGGCGATGGAGCCGCGGCAGCCGCTCCCCGCCCCACGCCTGAAAGTTCGCTAAAGACAGCCCTGGACAAAGCGCCTACCGTGGGATATTTGTGGTCGTCGGAAGTCGCCGGTTATTCGGTGCGCTACGCCGTCCGGCTGCCTGAGCAGGATGGCGGTGAGCGAATCATACTCATCACCGACCGGCGTTTGGGCGCCGCGAATGACTTGTGGAAACCCGTTGGACCCGGCACTGCGACAAACTATGATTTCTCCCTCGTCGAGCTGCACGTGAACTCGAAAGGAGAGGGCGAGGGCAAAATCTCGCTGACCGGCAAAGTGGCTGCCGATAGCGCTGCTAAAGCGATCGCGTTGGAGAACTATGGCGCATTACCGGTGGTCCTCAGGAATGTGAAGCGCCAGAATTCTGAAAGTGTTCGGAGCAAATGAGCTCGAGGGGGCGCACATGTGTATGAGACGGCTACTGGGCTGCTGTGTGGCCGTATTGCTGCCGGCCGCCAGTCTTCTTGGCGCGGCCGCTAGCGACTTGGCAGACGCAGCCATGAAGGGGAATAAGGAGGCTGTGCGTTCCCTGCTGCAGCGAAAGGTGAATGTCAATGCGCCGCAAATTGATGGCACCACGGCGCTCGATTGGGCGGTGCGCGCGGACGACCTGGATATGGCGGAACTGCTGATCCGCGCCGGCGCCAATGTATCAACCGCCAACCGCGAGGGCGCCACACCGCTCCTTCTCGCCACCGTTAATGGCAATGCGGCCATGATTGAAAAGCTCATCAAGGCTGGAGCCGACCCCAACGCCCCGCTGACGAAAACCGGAGACACCGCGCTGATGATGGCGGCGCGCACCGGGAAGACCGACGCGCTCAAAATGCTGTTGGACCTGGGAGCGCAGGTGAACACGAAGGAGACTTGGGGCGATACGACCGCCCTGATGTGGGCCGTCTCCGAACGCCATCCGGCCGCTGTCAAGATGCTCGTCGACCACGGCGCGGACGTAAACGCCCGTTCGAAATTTGTGCCATCCACCACCGGCCGCGGATTTGAGGGAACGACGCCAGTGGCTACCAAGCCCGGTCAAGCCGCGGAGGAGCATTCCGGCGGTTTGCTGACACCGTTGATGTTTGCGGCACGGGAAGGCGATGTGGAATCGGCGCGCGTTTTAGTTGCGGCCGGAGCGGATGTGAATGCGACCGGCGGCGACGGGAAAGATGCGTTAGGGCTGGCGCTCTTTAATGGCAGTTATGACGTTGCCTCATTCTTAGTCGACAACCATGCGAAGGTGAATCAGGCCGATGCCCAGGGGTTTACACCGCTATTCTGGGCGGTGGATCGCCGCAATATGGAAACCGCCCCAAACTTTCCCTGGATGGTGACCACCGATCCTCTTCCCTTGATCGAGAAACTTCTGAACGCGGGAGCCAACCCGAACCAGATCATCAACAACACCCCAAGGGCTCGTATGCGGGAAGGGTCGCCGCGGATCGTGTTTAGTACGGCATTGATGCGCGCGGCCTTCTCCGGTGACTTGGCACTGGTCAAACTCCTGCTCGCTCACGGCGCCGACCCTCACATTGTGTCCAAGGACAACGAGACGACTCTAATGGCAGCCGCGGGAACCGGATTCATTAACGGCTATAGCAAAGGAAGATCCGCCGCTGAAAGGCTGGAAGTAATCAAACTGCTGGTGCAACTCGGCGAGGACGTGAATGCGGCCGATAGCTACGGCATTACGCCCTTGATGGTCGCTGCCAACATGGGAGAGGTACCGATCGTACAGTACCTGATCGATCAGGGCGCCGATCTGGGTGCTTATGACCTGGGCAAGAAAAACGATGGCTCCTTCGGTTCCAGCATTGAGCCGCTAATGCCCATCGACTATGCGATTGGTGTAGGGACCTTTGTGCCGAACAACGCGGTCATCATGCACGAGGACGCGGTAAAACTGATGAGCCGCGTGATGCAGGAGAAGGGAATTAAACACACCACTTCAGAATGCACCTTGAGAGGCTTCACGTGTTCCAGCGCCAACGTCGATCCCAAGACAGCCACGCCGGCAGAGATTGCCAAGATCAGAAAGATCCAAACCGGAAACCAGGTGGACGGCATCACCGGAGGCCTCGCGGTTAAGGACAAGGACAAAAGCCCGAAGTAGCAGAGTCCGGCTCGGTCCCGCGCTAATTCTTCTTACCGGCTGCCGTATAGAGTTCCGCCATCGTCACCTTGCGGTTATCTCCGGGAAGGTGAACGGGAATGATGCGGTCGACATCCAGCTTCAAGCGCTCGATATTCGCCAGCAGGTTGGCATGGTACGGATTGATGCTGGCTGGGGTAGGCGCATTGGCAGGTCCGACGTTGAACTCATCCGCCTCTAGCAGGACCTTCTGCTTCGGCAGGTAGGCGATGATCATGCCTTCATTGTGAGTGCTGCCCTGGACATGAAAGAGCTCAATGGTGTGCTCGCCGTCGGTGACGACTTTCTTCTCCGTCATGGTCTCTATTTTGACCTTGGGTTGAGGGCTCATTTGCGAGAGCTTGTCGGGAACAAGAGTGTGCGGGTCCTTGAAAATCTTCTCGTAATACGGCTTGTTGATCTGGTGGGTGATGATGGTGGCTCCTTCGGCCACAAAAGCCCGCAGCCCGCCGCTGTGATCGAAATGGGCGTGAGTGTTGATCACATACTTGATGGGCTTGTTGGGGACCAGGCGCTTCGCTTCGGCGATGATCTGGGTGGCCCGCATGTCGTTTTGCGGTCCTTCCACCACCACGATGTAATCCTTATAGTCGCCCACGATGGCGGCGTACCCGCCCGTGATGAGCCAGAAGCCGCCGCCGAGATCCTCCGAAATGGAAGCGGGCGGCTGGCCGCCGCGGCCTCCCGGACCCCCGGGGCCGCCCCGTCCGCGGCCCGCCGGCGGCGTCAGATCTACGGGAGCGTTGGGCTTCGCGTCGGATACGGTTAGCTCGAAGAATTTAGGCGTGCCTTGATACTGTTCGATGTGGGTCGGGAATTTCAGGCCGCCGAAATCCTTCCAATCGGTGTAAACGGCGTCCCAGACGATGTCGCCCAGCACGTTGTTATCGATCGTCGTCTCGACTTTCTCCACATAGCCCAGTTCATTGATATAGCCGTTAACGGGAGCATTATTATCGCCCATGAACGAAAGAACCGTGTACGGCTTGCCCTTGATCTTCTCGGACTTGACGGTGGCGTTCTTCTCCAATGCGACCCGCAGGAAACCCTCGGGCAAGAAGATGTATTCCAACTGGTTGTTCCAGTTCGCGGTGGCGCCGGCCATGGTCACCTGATTCTGATTCGTGTCGGCAATGGGGCCCGCCCCACAGCCGCCGCGCGCCGGATTCTCACCTTCGCCGCGGACTCTTTGCAGCCTCCAGCCGCGCGCTTCGAAATCGATGGAGCGAACGTAGTTCTTATTGGAAAACTTGCGCCACCAGGCGGTATTCGGGTTGTAGGGCTGTCCCACGCAGCCATCCCAGCCTTCGCCGGAAATGACGAGGGTTTTCAGATTCTCCGCGCCCATAGCCTTCATCGATTTTTCGACCGCAGCTTTCAGGTCCGCGGACGCGTCCGCCCGCAACAGGGTTGTCAAAAGCACGCCGGCGGCTACGAGCGCAGCGGCAGCCATACACTTCTTCACCATATTCCCTCCCGTGAGAATGCTATTTTACACCGGCATCGGGATTCCGAGTCTCTGCCTCACTTCAACGATTGGCAGATCATTCCAATGCCGGGTGAGAAGATCGACCGTCATAAACGAGCGGCTGTGCATCCGATCCAGATATAGGGTGCCGTGCAAGTGATCGATCTCGTGCTGCAGGATACGCGCGTACCAGCCGTCGGCAGCGATGGTCAGCGGCTCGCCCTCCTCGTTGAGACAATCCACGCGGGCCCGCAACGCGCGCGGCACGAGCGCGCTGAATCCGGCTACGCTCAGGCAGCCTTCGAAAAACTCCACCGGTCCGCCCTCCAGTCTCAGCGCAGGATTCACGATCACGTGAAAGGGAACCGGCCGGCGGCCGCGCTCGGCCAAGCGCTCCGGAGCGATGGCCCGCTGCGACTCCACCGGGTCTTCGATCACCGCGAGCTGCAGCGAAAGCCCCACCTGCGGTGCGGCCAGTCCTACTCCTGGCGCATCCTTCATGGTCTCGCGCATCCACGCAATGAGCCGGCGGATTTCCGCGCTGCGGATCTCCTTAGGGGAAAGCTCCCGCGCCCGCTGCCGCAATACGGTTTCCCCTGCCTGCACAATCTTCAGCCGCATCGCTAATCCTTGATCTCGACTATAGTAGCCCCGGCGCCGCCTTCCTGCTGCGGCGCCGGGTAGAACTTCGCGACATGCGGATGGTGGCTCAGCAGCTCCTGGATGGTTTTGCGCAGGATGCCCATCCCGTGACCATGCACGATGCGCACGCGGCTGGCCGTGGCCATCACGGCCCGGTCCAGAAATTCATCCACGGCGTCGCGCGCCTCCTCGGCGTGCTGGCCGATTACGTTGATCTCCTGGTGCACCGGAGCCAGCTCCGGGGCCGATCGGTAATTCACGTTTTTAGGAAGCTTGCTCGCAGCGGCGCCGGATTCCGGCAGCACCTCGATCACGTCGTCAATCGAGACCTGCA
>Ga0207090_1058_pt1 | contig 29111 bp, 22 predicted proteins | sample Alteio_BWMinHeat_50_FD_153565 | JGI IMG/M metagenome (GOLD analysis project Ga0207090, IMG submission 153565) | Enriched cells from forest soil in Barre Woods Harvard Forest LTER site, Petersham, Massachusetts, United States -... | ecosystem: Environmental > Terrestrial > Soil > Temperate forest >...
GAGAATCCAGGGACAAAAAATACACCGGGCACGCTTCTATTTGGCATCGTCTCGCGGTTGGAAATCAAGCGGGGGCGCGTGATCGCGTCAAATCTTCTGCCTTCCGACGCGGCAGGGCCGGTGTTTTTCGAGGCGCGCGATGTCTCGAGCGAACTGGAAAACGTGAATGTGGACGCCATCGCCGATCCCACTTCCACCACACTCGATGGACAGGGGACATTGAAGGCCGGGCTGCTGCGGTTCGGCTCCATCGAGGCGAAATCTTTCCTCCATGCAGCTTAGCGTAGGACTTTGAACATCCTCTGCAATTAGCTCCATCCGGCATCTGTAAGTTTTTGGTGCTCGTTCCGTAATTTCAACACAAGGCTAATCCGTTCTTCCTATACCTGTAGCGTATTACCGTCCATCGGTGGGTGGCTGTTCTAGAGTGCTCATGAACTTTGATTTGGGGCCGCTATCATTACTCAATGTTCTCAGGTTCCAACAAAAATCCTTGCTTGAACCGCATCTTGATCCGGCGAACATTGTTGAAATCCTTCAACGGATCGCCCTCCAGAACCAAGAAGCTCGCCTCGAATCCCTCCCGCAGAGCCCCGATCTGCCGCTTTGGAAAGATGGTGCGAGGAGTGGTCTCGCTCCACATCCGAAGCAGTGTCAGATTGTCAAGCACACCCAAGGTCTGGAGATATTCGATCTCCTTGATCGACGTGTCGCTCACGTCATCGCTGCCGATGGCCAACGTGACGCCCTTCTGCAGCAGAACCTTCATATTAGCCGCTTCTGTCGCGCGGACGTCGGCCTCGCGCACTACTTTCATTCGAATCAAGCTGGGAACGGCGTCAAGGTACGTCGTGTCGACAACGATTCGACGCTTCGCTGCGAGCATTGCGTCTTCCGCTGCGATCGGCACATCACCGACCGGCGGAAGATGCGCGATCTCGTCAACGCCCGCCGCCACTGCGTAGTGAAAATCGGCTGCGTTCGCGACATGCGTAGACACCCGAAGACGATTCGCATGGGCCTTCGCCACGATTTTCGGCAAAAGGCGGGGATCGAGTCCCTTTTGCCCGACGTAAGCCGGATTGAACCTTCGCTTTTCGAACTGGTCTGAGAACAACAAGAACGTCTTGATGAAGTCGGGGTGAAGCCTCAGAATGCTGGGCCACTTGGCCAGCAGATCCGCTTCTGAATCAATGGTGAAGTAGTAGTGGTCCTTCAATGTCTCCTTTGTGTAGCCACGATAATATCCCGCAGGCAAAAGAACATCCTCAGTCAGTGAGATCGGGTGCCCTCCCGTCACCGTCAGCGAGCACTGCGCAAACATCGCGTCGACGCTGTCGTGGCCGTTGATCGATAGACGGCGCTTCATCTCGTCGGTCAGAGCGAGATTGCCTTGGATCTTTACATAGAACACGCCGTCCGCCAGGTATCTTTGAATGGCTGCCTTGTCTCGATCCTCTGCCCCGGTCCCGAGGTTGTGGTTGTGCGCTTCGGCGAAGGGAGGGACGACGTAGGCTTCAGCGAGGTCGAGAGTTCGGTCTACCTGGGCCGGCGTTTTGAACGTAAACCGGCCATTAATGCTGTAGCCTGTGCGCTTCTCGAAGGTGTGGCCATTAAACCACCATCCATTGACGAAGGCGAAGCTCGGGGGCGTGGCCGATTGTGCCCTGATGTGATTGAAGGCACTTAGCGTCAGCAGTGCGACAAGAATTCGGTTCCAAAGTATCAAATAACCGTACCTTCGCATCATCCGATGTTTTCCTCCTGACCACAAAAGCTGGCGCCAGTCTGTCCACGGAATCGCCCAGTGGCGAGCGATAATGAGCGGCGGAGTTGTTCATGACGCATCATTCCAAGAAACCTCCGGCGCTTTAGCGTTCGGCTTCGCCGGAATCCTCACTGGGGCTGGGCCTCGATTACCCACTGCGGAGCATTCGTCGGTATGACTCGACTTAGACTGAACCCCGCTGTCGCTACCAATTTGCGAAACTCAGACTCTGTACGCTCCATGCCACCCTCGGTCTGAGTAAGCGTCGCCAGGTCCAGGAAATTACGGTAGGTGTCGGGTACGTTTCTTTCGTCGGACAAGACGATATCGACGACTAAGAGTCTGCCCTTATTTGAAACCTGGCGCCGGCAGTTGCGGAGGATCCGGAGGCACGGTTCATTGCCCCAATCGTGCAGGACGCCCGAAAGGAGATATGCGTCCCCGCCGGCGGGAACATCCGCGAAGAAATCCCCTCCGGCGAAATCGCATCTGTCGGTAACTCCGCTTTCCCGAAACGTCTTGAGCGCACCCTGCTCAGCGCTGGGTAGGTCGAAGCACGTGCAGCGGATGCTCGGGTAGCGCTTCGCAATAGCCGCGGTCATTGCTCCGTGGGCGCCTCCCACATCGATCAGCTTCGTGATTCCTGAAAAGTTATAGGCTTCCAGGAGGCCGGCTGTGCGGGCCGCACTGATGCTGGACATCGCGCGGAACAGCTTAGTCGCGTATTCCGGGTGTGCCGGCAAATACTCAAACAGCGGCGCACCGAACGCTTTGCAGAATGCCGATTCGCCGGTTTTGAGGCTATGCAGCAACTCCAGCGAAGCCCGATACGGAAGATCGGCCAGGAAGATGGCCCAGTCGCGCAGAGATCGGGGATCGTCAGAGCGTAGCAACTCGGCCATGGGCGTGAGCGCAAAACGGCCGTCTATGTTCTCGGAAAAAACACCTTCGCCCGCCAACGCGCGCAGCATACGATAGAGCGGACGTTCGAGCACTCCGCATTCGCGCGCCAGCTCCGCGATTGTACGCGGACCGTTTGCGAGCTGGTCCGCAATGCCGAGTTGTGCTGCCGCCGCGATCGAGAGCGTGACTGAAAAGCCGAAGAGGAGGCCGCGCAGTTTGGTCAACGCGATTTCCTCGTCCAATGTCCTTTCCGCCATCGTGTTCCTCCAGGAAATTGCCAGGATTTCCTATTTTGGCATCCTTGGTGGGCGATTAGAACACCCCCTGCGCGTAGAACCGTGCACTGGGGAACAGCCTCCTAAACCGCCGCGCAGCGCGGCCGGACGTTTGACCCCGAACACCTGCAACGGATCATCGAGACCACCAAGGACTATCAGGCTCTTCACCCCAGAACGCCTCGCCGTCGCCGAGCCAAACGAAAGAAAATCGATTCCATAACGAACTAATGGGACGATGCACTAGTCCAGCGTGAGGACTGGAACGGGTGGCGGCATAAGGGCTAGACAACAGGAGCGTTCTGGGCTCTTTCGTGGCTGGGGAGACTTGTGATGGTCGATGTCGGGAGCTGCCAGAACGGAGGCCAGGGCCAGTGCAGTGCCCCTGATAAGTCTGCCGCGACTGGCGGACCACGGATGGCGTCAATCCAGGAGGCGATCACCTCAATGTGTCGCACCGACAGAGTTCTCAACGGCGCCGGGGTCGATTTCCGGCATAGCTTAGTTTCGCGAATCATCGTCGCCCCCCAGAGTTCTTGAAAAACGCAGAGTACACCATGGTCGCCAGCGTTCCAATTTCGCCTACGGTTGCCGCTCCAATCCAGTGGAGTACAGGGTCGGACAATTTGAACCCACCGGTCTGGAAACCTTCGAGGAAGAAGATAGCCAGCGTGCCGATGGAACAGACGGCAAGCGCCGCGCAGATGAATTTGACCAAGAACCACTCGATTTTCATTTGCTGCTGGGCGCGTTCGCACTCGATGAGGTCCAGCGGAGCTTTACCGAGCTTACCCTTGCCCGTCCTCACCTGTTCGAGATCGGTCACGATCGGTTTCGATCGTCGGTTAGAACGATCGGCTTCAATTTCGGTCTCCACTCTTTTCACTGGACTCATACTGGTACTCACTTAAGACGCGTGCGCGACATTCTCTTGCCATTGCTTAAACACTGGTTCTTGCCGTCGGTCTTGTCGATACATAATCAGGTCCTCGGTATGTAGATCTCTTTACCTGCTGAGCCCAGCCCATTCACCACGAACAGATCGGGCCAGCTATCATTGTCGAAGTCACCGAATTTGGCCGCCCAGCCCGCGGCTCGGCGTTGGCATTCGCCATCAGGACCGTCGAGGCGACCGTCATTATCGAAATCGGCCACCGCGATGCCGCGGCCGTCCCGCTCGGAATCCAGCCCGTGGCGCGCTGCCTCGTCTTTGAAGATTTGCCCGCCCTCGTTGTGGAATAACCGCTTCTTTTGGTAGCCGCTGAGACTCTTGGTTCCCATGGCCGGCCAGTTCCGCGCATCAGCCATGTCGAGCCCGGGTTTCATGATCATCTCGAAGATGTCCGGCACATAACTCTCTTTACCCGCAGACACCCACGTTGGCGACATATAGATCCAGCCACCCGTCGTTGTCGTAATCGAAGAACTTCGCTCCCCAGCCCCAACCCGTGTCATAAGTGCCGGTTTCGCGGTGACACGTCGGAAAAGGTCAGATTTCCGTTGTTATGCCAAAGAAAATTCCCGTCCTTCATGTAGTCGTCGGTTATGTTCGTCACGTAAATGTCGAGCAGACCGTCGCCGTCGAAGTCGCCGAAATCGACATTCATGCCCTTTTGGTATCGAAGCCGATCGCCGATTCGGTGATGCCCTGGAACGTGCCCTGCCGATCTCGGTATACATGCCGTCGCCGTTATTCCGAAGATGCCGGTTCCGCTCCCAGCCATGCCACGAGCGGTTTTTGAAATACGCCGCGTCGAAGAAAAGTCCCATCTTGTACACGTCCTGCTGGCTGACTACGTTGTTCAGAAACGCCAGCTCGATCTCCCTGTCCCACGGGTTGTGCACCCACCCGTCTGCCGCGTAGATACCCTGCCAGCTATCATTGTCGAAGTCCCCGAAAGATGCGCCCCAGAACCAGCCGACCGGAATTGCCCCCTGCTCTTCGAGGTCACGTCTTCGAATGTGCCGTCTCCTTTGTTGCGCAGAAGCGTGTTCCCGGAAGCCATCTGCTGGAACACGCCCACGAACCCGAAGCCCGACTGCGGGTACACCTGCCAGTAGAAGTGGCATATCCATCTTCCACACTCCCTGCCGCCACGAGTTGATCATGTACCCGACCGTCGGAACCTCCGCGAACCAGGCGTTGCTCGGAACGGATATTCGTGCAATAGATGTCGAGCCGGCCATCGTTGTCGTAATCCCCAAACGATGCGCTCATCCCCGCTCCGTAGGCAGGCGCGCCGGCTTTCACCGTCAGGTCCGAAAACGTACGGTTCCGGTTGTTGTGGTGATCGGGATACCCGTCGTCGTCGTCATCGCCGAATACGGTTACAAGGCAGAGGCCGGGGTCTCCCCCGCCAGCCTTTTGAATCACGTCCGAGAAGGTCCCATCCCCATTGTTGTGAAATAACTGGTTGGGCTTGAACGTCCGGCTCACGAACAGATCCTTTGTAGCCGTCGTTGTCGTAGTCGGCGAGAACTGCGACGCTTACGCCATCCAGGCCGGTTATCGCAGGTGGGACCACATTGACGCATTACACAAAAAAACCGGCCAAAGCTACCTCCGCCGCGTTTGGGAGCGGGGCGTCGCGCTCCAGCCAGGGGTGCGATTAGGGCCTTACGAAATCGAAGCGCACGTGGCCAGCGGCGGCGTGGGAATGGTCTACCGCGGCCGGGACACGCGCCTTCATCGGACCGTGGCCATCAAGATTCTCCAGCCGGCTTCGCGTGCCGGGGAGTTGCGGAGACATCGCAATTCTCGGAAGCGACCACCCACAATATGTAGCGCCTTCCAATCTAAGCGGGGCAGTTCACGATTTTGCCTTGCTCTACCTGGGCGTACATGTGATTGATAACTGCGATCTGGAAGCACTGGCGGACGCGGCGGCAGCGCGCAACCGTTGGGAGTTTCTGTTTACCGCTGCGCCACTGTCGATCATTGGGGGCACAGGCTCGCCCATAAATCCAATCGCCACCTTCTAATCCCATCCGCGGGAATCAAACTGAGCTTATGATATCTTTGGCCTGGAGATTCGCGGCGGGGAGTCCGGCCATGGAACGAAGGAGCGCGTTTGCAATGGGCACGAGTTTTTGCGCGGGGCTCCTGACCCTGTTCAGTTGCTGCGCGTTATTCGCGCAGCCCGGGGAAGATCCCCGCGTTCAGTACAACCGGGGCGCCGACTACTGGTATGGGCGCGGAGTCCCGCAGGATTATGTTGAGGCTGCCAACTGGTTTCGCAAAGCCGCAGCGGGTGGACACGCCGAGAGCCAGTATCGGCTGGCACAGATGCTGGCCATCGGTCAGGGTATCACGCAAGACTATACGGAGGCGGCGAACTGGTATCGCAAGGCGGCTGAACAGGGTTTCGCGCTTGCGCAGTACAACCTCGGGACGCTGTATGTCTTCGGCCGGGGCGTTCGAATGGACTACGCAGAAGCTGTGAAGTGGTTCCGCAAGGCGGCAGATCAGAAAATCCCGGAAGCGCAATACAACCTGGGAGTCTTCTATCGGGACGGGCAAGGTGTCTCTCAGGACTTCCACGAAGCGCTGGCGTGGTTCGGTAAGGCGGCCGATCAGGGGTACTCCCCGGCGTTGTTTACTCTGGGCTTGATGTATTCCGATGCACAGGGCGTGCCTAGGGATCCGGCGCAGGCCGTGGCCTGGTTCCGCAAAGCCGCGGACCAGATGTACCCTCCGGCGCAATTCAATCTGGGATTACTCTACTGGCAAGGAATGGGCGTGCCGCGCGACTTGGAGCAGGCGGTGGAATGGTTTCGCCACGCGGCCGAAGGGGGAGTGCCCCAGGCTCAGGACGCGCTCAGAACTCTGGCTGACACCGGGTTATTGCCCGCCCAACATGCGCTCGGGATGACCTACGAACAGGGCTGGGGGAGCCCAACAAACGACCCGCAGGCGGTGTATTGGTATCGGAAGGCTGCCGAGCAGGGTTATCCACCCGCGGAGTACGATCTGGGGAGGATGCTGGCCGACGGCCGGGGTGTGCAGAGGAATGACTCCGAGTCGAAAGCGTGGTTCCAGCGGGCAGCCGACAGCGGAATAAAAGAGGCGCAAACCAAGCTGAAAACTCTGGCCGTGCCTCCCAAATAGATGAAGCTTTCTCTCAAAGCGGTACTCCTTCCTCTACTCTGTGGGGTTGCTGTAAGCGCGTACGCGGCCGACCGGGTTTTCACGTCCTATGCGAGCGCGAAACCGGTTTTGGATCAGGCGGGCGATGCGCTGCCTGCCGAGCTTAGAAACACAAATGAGGCCAAGTGGAACGCCTGGAGCCGCCGGCAGGACAAAGCCATTCGAGCGCGGCTCCGGCAGGGCGATCTGGACTCTATGGCGAATCTTCTGCTATACGGGACCTCCTTCACGAAGCAGCCGCGGATCAGAGTCGAAGCCCTTACCGAGGCTTCGAAGGCAGGGATCCTGCGGGCTCGGGTAGATGACTTGGTTGCGGGGCTGCGGAGTCCCGGAGACAACGAGCGCCTCGGTTTTCTGAATCGTCTCCTACGAAGCCATGGAATTGACCCAAGCGACCCGGGCGAAACCGGCGTGTTCATATACGACAATCTCCGCCGAGTCATTCAGGAGATGGCAATCTTCTCCAGGCGCAGCGAGGACGCCAAGCGCCTCACCCAGCCGGATGGTACGCCGGATCCAGCAGCGATTTTCAATTGGCGGGCTGGGCTGTTGCAGGACCGTGGGGTCTCGCTCGATACCAGTATTTTTCCGAATTTTTCGATCGAGCAGACTTTGCGCGATCTGAAAGATCGCGGTGTGCTGCGCGAAGGGCAGGTGACTCGCGTGGCCGTCATCGGGCCAGGCCTCGATTTCAGCGATAAGAATGAGGCGTCCAGTTACGACTATTATCCCCAGCAGACGCTGCAACCGTTTGCGCTGTACGATACCCTTCTGCGGCTGGGGCTGGCCAGGGGCAACGCCTTATCCATGTCGATCTTCGACATAAGCTCAAGGGTCATCGATCACATCCAGCACGCCCGCGAACGCGCCAGTTCGAACGCCCCTGCGAATACCGGCTATGTGATCCAGTTGCCCCGCGAGGTCCAGGAGGGAAACCGCTGGCCGTCCGACCTCGTTGCCTATTGGCGTTCGCTCGGGGATCGGGTGGGAGCCGAGGTGGCCGCGCTACGGCCGCCGCCGATTTTTCAGCCAATAAACGGCGTGGAAGGATTGGAAACGCGAGCAATCCGAATCCGGCCCGACGTGGTGCTCCATTGTGAGCCGGTGGACCTCAACATCGTTCTCGAACGCATCAATCTGGGCGAGGTGGATCGATTCGACCTAATCGTCGGTACAAACATCTTCATCTATTACGATGCCTTCGAGCGATCACTGGCGCTCGAAAACGCCGGGGCGATGCTGAAGCACGGAGGTCTCTTGCTGACCAATGATCGCCTGCCAGAGATTCCTGGCGGGTCGATGCGCGAGGCGGGCCTGACCCAGGTGCGATCCACCCGCGATGCCGTCGGCTGGTATCAGAAGCGATAGCCCGGTCGCGATGTTCTCTAGAAGCGTAAGCGCGCAACGATCTGGCCCGTCCGCGCTCCGCCGCTGATCGCGGCGGTTTGGATAAAGCCGAAACCTGAGGCGATCGTAGCCCCGGGGGTGGTACACGCACCCGTGGCGCCGGTAGTGCTCGAAACGAAGCAAGTCGCCGGCGTTAGCGGAGTCGTCGAACTCGGGGCAGGAAGTACAATGCGGTTGAAAATGTTCACAAACTCCGCCCGGACGCTGAAACTGATCGACTCGCGGATTCTAAACGTGCGTCCCACATTGAAATTTTCGGTGGGATGGCGCTGAGAACGGTAGTCGCTGTAATAGGCGGGCGAGGTTCCGTACGTTCCCGGAGGCGGACTGACCCAGGCGGCCGGATTGAGCACCAAAGTCTTGGCCGGATCGAAGCAGTGACAGTCGAGGTCCTGAAGGAACAGCGGCACTCCGGGAACTCGATTGAGGAACGACGTCGTGAGGAAAGTCTGTGTATTCAGAAGGTTTGTCGATGCAGGAACCAGGATCGGCGTACCGCTGGCATAGGTGAGCAGTGCTCCGGTTTGCCAGCCGCTCAGGGCGTATTTTAGAATTTTGTTGCCAGTCCAGCGAGGCGCCGGCATGGTGTAGCTGATGTTAATATTGCTGACCAGCGGACGGTCTAAGCTCGAGAGATACTTGTTAGTATTCCGATTGTAGATATCGTTCATTTGCCCCTCGATGCCCTGTGTGAGTGTCTTCGACCAGGTGAAGTTATAGCTAAGATCGAGACCGTGCGACACACGCTTAGTCACCCTGAGTTGGAGGGAGTTGTACCAGTTATCTCCCAACGGGGCCCAAAGTGGCGTCGGAGCCGTCGTGAATTGCGGGAAGGGCCGCAGAGACTGCGCTACCGTCGCAGTAAGTGGAAAACCCGAGTACGGCAGCTTGTTTTGGAACGGACCGGCGGCCGCACTGCCGATCGGAGCTGCGAGAATTGCGCGAGCTGACGCCGTCGTAATATCGAGCCCGTCGGCCAAAAGGGTTTGCGGAGAGATGCCATTATAGTTGACGACCCCGTTGGACGGCAGCCATACCCCGCGGTTCCCAACATAGGCGACGTCCACCAGCAGATTTCGCAGGATCTCGCGTTGTACCCCGAAACTCCACTGATACGACTTGCTGGGATACCCGGCGTGCCTGTCAATCGCAACGCCTGGCGCTGCTCCGGGTGTTCCGGGAATGGCGACAACGGGGTAGTTGCTCGGATTGAAGTTGGGCCATGCAATCCGGGAATACGCTAGAGGAATGCCGCCGGCCAGCCCATTGAGCAGAGGTGATTCGGCGAAAGCTGTTGACGTTACCCTATTCACCGACGTGACGGAGCGAGTTTGGATGCCATTGTCGGCGGTAGTGCCGATCAGCAGCGCTACTCCTCCGCGGAGCACGGTTTTCGGAGCCACCTGATAGGCCACTCCCAACCGTGGTCCGAATCCGAATTTATAGCTATCGAAGAAATTGTAGTCGCAACCACAGGTGGCGCCGTAGGTGACCCCTCCCAGACGCCCACCGTCCTGGGTATTGGGCACTTTGGGGTCGAAAAACCCGTACCGGCCATATTGCTCCTTCCCAGCCGTTGAGTAGTCATAGCGCAGCCCGTATTCGAGAGTAAGCTTGCGCGTGACCTTCCAACTATCCTGCACGAAAATTCCCAACTGGTGCTTCCCAAGCCTGGCGACCGCTGGTGCGTCCACTTCGTAGGTATCGGGTAAACCCAAAAGGAAACTGGCATAGGGCAGTCCGATCGTGCTGCCGGTGCCTGCCGGACCGGTGGCGTTCAAGTATGGCAGACCTGTTTCCGCCGCACTGAAGCCGAACAACCCATTGGTATTAATGATGTTGTAATTGGGATAACCTTCAAAATCCACTTCCCCGCCAAATTTGAAAGTATGGTTTCTCTTCACCCAGGTAAGGTTGGCCACGAGGTTGGTCTTTGCCTCGTTTGTGTTCTGAGTGCCGTTGAAACCAAGGCCAATACCGGGGGCCGGTCCTATGACGTTCATGCCTCCGGTGTTGTTAGCCCCCAAAAGCCCTGTAAATGCCGGAAAGGCCCAGGGGGTAAAAGGCCCGGTCAATCCCAGTCCGCTCGTCGCATCGTAACAGCAGTATGGGGTGGGCATGTCAAGTCTGCTATCCACATACGCCCCTCCCAGGTGCAGGAGCACAGTCGGACTGATTGTCTGGTCGTAGTTCAGGCGATAATTTCTCGTGTTCCAATCCGTTGGGGCGAGAACGGAAATGAGTGTCGGAAGCCCTTCAGCCGTGTTGTTAGTCGGCGGTCCCGGGGTAGCGATGTGTACCCATCCCCAGGCGCCGCTCAGCTTAATCTTTGAATTGAAGGAGTGATCGATCTTAATCGAAGGGATGTAATCCACGGATTTAGTCTGATAGGGGTTGAGGAAGTTTTGGATTAGCCCGTTGGCAAATGGTCCCTGCGGCTGCGGGATTAGAGCTTGCACTTTCAAGGCGACCCGATCGAGCTGACTAGGCGGAATTATGTTGTTCGGGAACGGATCCCGAATCAGACGCGAATCGCCCGCGGATACCGCCCGCTCTGAGAGTGGATCGTAAATCGCATTTTGAATGATAGGCCGGCCCAGCGGGTCTGTGCCCAGACTCTTGTTGGCGGTGGCCGAGGTGGCTGCGCTGAAATTTCCCGTCCGATACTGCGCCGTGGGAACAGTGACCAGGTTGTTACTGTTGACGGTGGTCGTAGGGCGCGATTCGTAACTAAAGAAGAAGAAAGTTCTGTCTTTGCCCTTGTAGACTTTGGGAATCCATATGGGCCCGCCGATCGTGCCACCAAAATCGTTAATCCGAACTTTGTTGCGAGTGTGGGAGTACGCGCCATGGGCGTTGAGGGCTTCATTGGTCCAGTAATCGTATGCCGATCCATGGAATTGGTTGGTGCCGGATCTCATGGTGTAGCTCAAAACTGCGCCGGTCGACTGGCCGTATTCGGCCGCATAGTTACTGGTCTGGATCGCGACCTCCTGGACGGAATCGACGCTGGGCGCGCCGAATGAGTAGTAGGCGTTGCCCAATGTGTATGTTGCATCCATGCCATCGATTCGGATCCGTTCGCTGGCGGCCGGCGAGCCGTTGATACTAATTGAGGTGAGGGTACCGTTCACGCCGGGAATCGTTAGAACCGCCTGCGTAGTAACGCGGATCGTGCCGATCTGCCCCATCGGAAGCTCGTCCACCAGATCGGTAGTGACATTGCGGCTGATATCCCCGGTTTCAGTTTTCAGGAGCGGCGCCGCCGCGCTAACCGTGATCGACTCCGTGGCCGCTCCTATTTCCAGAATCACGTCCGCGCGCGTGGTTTGCAGTTGCTGGACCTCCACCCCGGTCCGGACGTACTTCTTGAATCCTGGGAGGGCCACGTCTATCGTATACGTCCCGGCGGGGAGATCGCTAAGAACATAGTTGCCTGTGGAACTGGTAGCCGCCGTGCTGACGACACCAGTTGCCGTGTTCTTAGCCTCAACGGCGGCGTTCGCAACCACGGCTCCCGCGGGATCCGAAATCACACCGGTGATGGTGCCACCCGTTTGGCCGAACGCCGAGTAGGCGAACGTCAACAACAGAAGAGCTACTGCAAGCTTTGTAGATCGCATGGCACACCCATTTTGGTGAAGTTCAAACCAGTGCGGTTTTTGGCACTGCCCCTTCCGTGATCACGGAACCCATACCCCTGTGCCAGTCCGCCGAGTACCCATTTCTCAACAGATTGTGCGACGAATGGTATCATTTTGGCCTGCCAACATCAACCGCATTTTTGCGCATTGCATTGCGGTACCAAACAAAGAGCCCCCGGCCTGTGCCGGAGGCTCTTGCTCGTGCGGCAGGGTTGCTGCTTACCGGCTGACCTGGAGGGTGGCTCCGCCACCTGGGCCGCTGTTAGGGCGGCTGCCAAGGATGTCACCGGTGGAAACAAGCTTCACCCACAGCGAACCGTTTCCTTTGTAGTACGAGGTGGCACTGGCCTTACGAAGTGCATCCAGGCTGCTCTGCTCGGTACCGGACGCTGCAGTGGTGAATCCGGGCAGCTCGAAGATAACCGACGAGCCGCTATCCAGTTCCCTCACGCGGAGGGAGAGGGACGGCATTTGGGTGGTCACCTTGAACTCGGTACCCGCTCGTACGTTGGTTTCACCGAAGACGGGAAAATCCTTGCCGTTGCGGCTGAGAACGACTTGCGGCTGCTCAGAACCTCTACCGAACCTGCCTCTGACGAAGCCGCCGCCCGGGCCACCGGCTCGGCCACGACCGACAGGTGCGCCCGGACCACCACGTCCGCCGGGACCAGCAGCCGCGCCTCGACCGCCAGGACCTCCACGGCCGCCGAAACCACCGCCAGCACCACCGCCGCCGCCCACAGTCATGCGCCCGATATCTCCCTTGCACACCGCAGCGTTCCAGGTTGGCTTGATCTCGCAGGCGTCGTCGATGGCGATTCCGTTATCTCCGTCGTTGATGAGAATGTAGGAGTTGGGGACACCGCTGACGGAGCCGTCCTTGTCGTTGAATACCGAAGTCTGATAGCTCCCATTGCCGTAATCATCGTTGCTCCACTTATACTCCATCGGTGGGAAATACACCGGCTTGGCGTTGACGAATTTCGCTCGCTGTATGGTGTTGTTGGAACTCATTCCGAAGCTGGTATACAGCAGATAAGAGATCGCTCCCGTCTTGCGGGTGGCGTTGTCCTGGTAATTCACGAAGGTGACGTTGTCCAGTTCATGATGGTAGTCGTAGAATTCGTAGCCGCGGATGGGGAAATCCGCGATTTCGGGCTCGGGCAAGCTGCGGCCGTAAGCCATTTCCGCCGGCGTCCTGGGGTTGCCGATGTTCTCGGTTTCGCCCACGAACAGCGAGTCAACCACCCGTGACGTAAAGGCGGAACGACCGGAGTTGCCAGAGGCGTGCGTGTAGCCAATTGCGTTGTCGGCCAGCTTCAAGTTCTTGTACACGTGCATCTCGCCGCGGCTCCACATGCCGCCATTGCGGTTCTTGTAGGCGGTGAAATTCTCGATGACCGACTCCATTTGAGGGCTGTTCGCGTCAGCGGGGTTGGCAAGGGAAATATGCCCACCGGTGGCGAAATGGCCATCGGGCCTGGGGCCGCGGTCGAACAGGAAACTGTCAAAGTTCGAATGGGCGGTGTTGCCCTTGAACTCCCGCACCCGGGTTCGGCGCGGCCAGGTCTTCGCACTGATCTCCGTGCCTTCGAACTTACCCGTCGGATGCTCCGGCAAGGCGAACCAGAAACCTGTCGAGTCGGACCCCGCCGCCACGTTGTCGCGGTAAATATTGTCCGGATTGGTGATCCAGAAAGTCGACGCCGTATTGTCGGAAGGGATCAGGATATCCTTGGCGTTCTGGCCGGCCGTATCGAAGTTCTTGCCGCCCTCCGATTTGAACGGGGCGAGGTTTGTCGGGACGCAGGGCGCGTCCGGATGGCACTTGGTGAGAATTCCCAGGTTGTGCACGAACTGGTTGTCGTGCTCCACGGCATCCTCCAGGAAGAAGCAGTGACCAATGTTGTTGTAGGTCACGTTGTTTTCAACGTCCAGGTAATTGGTGCCATGCACGGTCACGCAGCGGCTGTAGGTGTCGTGAATCGCCGAGTTCCGTATGTACTGCCCTTGCGCATTGCCGATCAGATGCCAATGGATCGGATACCGGGCCAGATGCATGTTCTGACCCATGCGATTGAGCTCGACGCCGTCCACAAACATCTTGCTCCCGGCCATCGCCATGATGTGGCCGCCAAACAGCGTCTGGTCCGCGTCGGCCGAAGCCTGGATCACGATATTGCGCGACAGCATGCCGACTTCGCCGCGTTCATCCACGTCGAAGGTGATCTTGCCGAAGTGCATGTAGTCCAGTTTCTTGTCGAGCGTGATCCGGTTGCCGCTGATGGCGGCAATGGTGCGCCGCTCTGCCTGCCGCGGATCGAAATCCGTGGACGCGAGCACAATCTCGTCGCCGGCCCGCCATTGAGCGGCGTTCAGGACTTCAATCGAGTTGCTGCCTGCCTCGGCGGTCTTGGACAACTTCGTCCAGGAGTTCTTCCGGTTCCCGTGCAGGCTCAGGGTTCCACCCATCATCATGATCCCGCGGTCACTGCGGTCATTCGTTCCACCGATTCCACTCATATCTTCGTCTTTGACGTTGTCGGTGAGGGTAATTGTCGCCTTGCGCGTATGGGGCCTGGCTTCGGTGCCGATTTCCAGTTCCCCGTGCACCATGACCCATTCGGTGGACAGCTCCAGATCTTTGTTATCCGCAAAGCTGAGTTTGCCGTTGATCGTCAAACTGCGCAGCGGTGGCGGAGCGACGTCGAGAACGACGTTCATATCCCTTTCAATGGTGACCACAGCATCTTTGGCCGGCACCTTTTTGTCAGGCCAGGTGGCTGGATCAGACCAGCGCTTCGCGCTGGCGGTCGAAGTCTTTTGCTGCGCTTTGAGGACGGCATATCCGCCGAGGCCCCAAAAGGCTGCAACCAGCAACGAAAGGAACAAGAGAGAACGTTTTCGCATCGTGAAATCTCCGTGATCGATCACACTACTTCCCGCGAGGATCGAAGGACCTGTAGCCAGGGACAATTTTACACCTACCGTCGGCCGGACAATATCCTCTGGTCTCAACGTGTTTGAGCTGCGACATCCTTGCGGAGGAAGAACGCGTGCCCCTTCCCTCTGTCCGATAATGGGACCACGAGCAGCGGCGTGCCCGATTCTCTCAGGTAGCGCGCAAAAGCACCACTGTTGAGGCGGAATCGCTTGGCGAGGACCGATGTCGCGACATGGAGTTCCGCAAAGCGCTGGACATCCGCGGCCGGGAGCAGCTTCGAAAGGCCGAATCGATACTCCGCGGCGGCGCGCAAAACGTTCTGTTCCACGAGGCCACGAGTCTGGCGCACCTTTATGCCCAATACGGCCGCCGCTTCTCCATCGTTGAGAAAGCCTTCTATCCATTGGTTTCGGCGGGGCCCTCGAAGCCCTCCGCGCATCGCCTAAAAAGTGATAGAGTCTTCCCAGGAAAGGAGTCCTTCGGATGCATCTTCGTAAAACTATTCTCGTTGTATTGTCTGCACTTGCGATCGCCGGCTTGACCTACGCCCAGGCGCCGCCGGCGGCGCCCTTCATGACCCATCAATTAAAGCCCAACATCTATTGGATTGAGGGCGGAGGCGGAAATAGCACCGTTATCGTCGGAGACAAGGGCGTGATCGTGGTCGATGCCAAGACCACGCCAGACCAAGGAAAGGAATTGTTGGCGGATATTGCTAAAATCACGCCCAAAACGGTTACCGCGGTGATCCTTACGCACAGCGACGGTGACCACGTGAATGGGCTGGCTTCCTTCCCAACGGGGATTACCATCATCGCCCAAGCGAACAACAAGAAGGAGCAGGAAGCTGCTCTGGCTGCGGGTGGCCGCGGTGCGCCTCCCGCCGATCATCTGCCCACGCGAGTCATTACCAAGAATAGAGAGAACGTAAAGATCGAAGGCGTGAAACTGGAATTACTGCATTGGGCCCCGGCCCACACCAGCGGCGACTTGGTAGTCTATTTGCCCGACGAAAAAATTGTCGCTACGGGAGACATCATCGCCGGAAATGGCGATCCCCTCATTCACCGGGAGAAGAACGGCAGCTCGGAAGGCTGGATTACCACGGTTAAAGGAATCGCCGCGCTCGATGCGGACGTGTTCGTAACTGGCCACGGAAATACGCAGACGAAAGCGGATATCCAGAAAAGGCTTGCCGATGTGACCGCCAAGCGGGAGAGGATCAAAGAACTGGTGGCGCAGGGCAAGTCGCTGGATGAGATCAGAGCTGCAGTGGATCCGCCTCCAGCTCAAGGCCGCGGCGGCAAGGCCGGCGGCCGCGGCCCGAACTTCCCGAGCTTCACTGAGGTCGTCTACCAGGAGTTGACGGCAAAAAAGAGCGCTTAAAGTCGATCTGTTGTCAAATACGAAAAAGGCACGGCGCTATTCAATCTTTCGATCCGCTAGTACGGGACAATTGAGATATACGCACCCGTGCAGGTGCTGATGACCCCTCCGATTGATGGAGAGCGAGGGAGATGCCAATGAGGCGGGCGTTAGCTGTTTTGGGATCTGCGCTTTTTCTCGTTATTGCGCCCGGAACTATCGCAGGTCTCGTACCGTGGTGGATCTCCCGCTGGCAGTTTCGACCTTCCCTTTTTGACTTGCCCGTCCTCCGCATGATCGGAGTTCTGCTGGTCATCGCTGGGGTTGCCGTCCTGCTGGACTCGTTTGCCCGATTCGCCCTCACCGGGCTGGGCACCCCTGCGCCCGTTTTCCCGACGCGCCACCTGGTGGTCAGCGGTCTCTATCAGTACGTGCGAAATCCGATGTACATAGCAGTCGTGTCCGTGATCATTGGCCAAGGTCTGCTATTCGGCAATATCCGCGTTCTGGAGTACGGCGCGCTCGTTTGGCTTGGCTTTCACCTCTTTGTGCTGGCCTACGAGGAGCCCGTGCTGAGGGCAACCTTCGGAACGGAGTACAAAGGCCTCTGCGACCATGTACCCCGCTGGGTTCCGCGGCTACGACCGTGGTCGGGCGCGTAACGTCCGGACGGTTTTAGTTTCCTAAGCCCCGCACGCAAAATCAAACTAGACGCATGACTCCGGCGACATACCGGAGGGGGCCGCGCCAACCCCCTCTTCTTCTCCCTCCCGCCGGAGCCACAGCGTCCGCTCCGGCGCATCCCAGCCTTCCGTCACCCACTTCTGACGGCTCGTGCCATCGATGAAGAGCTGCCGCCCTTCGTCAAAACCGCGGGCTCCTCCTGTCACCAGTTGACCCTTTGAGGTTTCAACCTCGATGCCCTGCCCGCTTCGCTCCACGGACATTACTCCGCTTCCTCGCTACTACCGGGCAGTCCGCCCCTCAGCATCGCATTCGTACTCTCGCCCTCATGGCTCATCCCACTTGCGGCTTCTCCGTTTGCATCGACGCCAAGGTTCTCATGTTCCATACGACCGCCTCTTCTAGGTTCAAGCCACCTGTATGCCGGATGCCGCCCCGTCCGTAAGCAGGTCCGCGCCGGAGCTGATCCCACGATCTTCTGACTACCGTGGTTTTGACATCGTCTAGCTCTTTTCGACACGGCAGTGGTTCACTTTCGTTCCTCTCCCTAGAAGTCACCTGACCCGAATCTTTCTTCCGGGCCTTTTCCTTCTCCGCTCACCACCACACTCCTGAGAAGTGCAGCACCGAGCATCATTACGGCAATAGCTGTCATCCGGCCCACTTCTCTAGCTGTACCACACGGGTTGGGCCACTTGGGCAACGGTGGGGGGCCCGATTCGTTCGAGTAGAAAGCCCACCTCCGCATTGCTGGAGACACCGCGACCAGTACTTCCACATCGCCACCGAATTGCTCCATTAGATACGCAGTGGCTCGCGAATGCCCCTCTATCAAAATTAAGCCGCCGTCGTTATCCTGCGCGGCGATCAATTCCGGGAAGCGGGTTCCATTTCGCAGCGCCTCCACTATACCGTTGATGTGATAGGTCTCCGGACTGTCGGGTTGTTGGCGGAAATTCTGAGCGCCGATTGCAACAAGGCGCGTACTTTTTGATAGCTCTTTCCAAGTCGGATAATTTGCATACCGCAAGGCCTGAAGGTCTTTTTCCTCTAGCACAACCCTTCGCCATACGGCATCGTGAGGAAAGCCCGTAAAGAGCGCCTCACGATTTCTGTACCCCCGGAAATCCAAGAGCTGTTTCCGTGCCCAGTTTTCCGCGGCATCTTCGAGATTTGGTTGATCTATAAGCTGGCGGGTGAAACCCGTTCGCGCGAGGGCACTCGTGAGAAATTCATCGAACCGAGATGAATTGATCTCGGCGCGTAGAAACGCGGCGACCATATCGTTTTCAGTGGCCGCCCCGAGTTCAATCATCGTTTGGTGTTGTCGCCGCGGCAAGGATGGTGCTTTTTCGCATTTGGAGGGCCGAATTTGCTACTGCGCCGGTGGCGCTCACTCTCATCTACACCCATTTCATGAGGCCGGTCACCATGTCTTGAACGAGCACGCCCCGAGCGTCCGCCAAAATCACCTGACACTGTGAACCACACCACTTCGCTTTCGATACTTCGTTAATTACATAGAGCCCGATCGCGCCTAGCAGAAAAACGCCGAACCAGTCTTTACCATTCATAAGAGTTTCCTTTCCTGAGCCGTGACAATCCTGTATAGTTACGCAAAACCGAACAACCCTGCTCCGTTTTGGTCATGACGCAATCAGAAGACGTACTTCAGGGCGACCTGCATGATCCTGGGATCGCCGGCTTGGCCCGTCGTGGCCGGACCTGTCACCGCAGTCGATGTGATCTGCCCGAAAAGAGCACTGGTCATCAGTGTGCTACTGGTTGACAACGCGAAGTTGACCAGATTCGGCAGATTGTAAGCTTCCGCTCGGAACTCCAGGTAGTGCGCTTCGCGAATCGGAAATTTCCGGGAAAGAGCCACGTTTACGACGATCATGTCGGGACCGCGAATGGTATTCTTGCCTACGTTCCCCAGTTGCCCAGTTCCGTTGGGCGTATAACACGGAGTGCTAAACCATTCGTGAATCGACTGAGTGAAGCTCGAAAGCTGCGAAGAAGCGCACATCAGGTTCGGTCGCTGGATGCCGTTCGTAGCGGTCTGCCCGATAGTCCCGTTGAGGGCGTAGTCCTTGCCGCTTAGCAGGTTCGCATCCAAACCACTCTGGATGCGAATGATCGGCGAGAGCTGCCAGTTGCCCGCCAGCCTTTGCATCCAGGTATTGCCGAATTTCGGACTCGCAAACACGTACGAACTGCTAAGGCTCTGCCGCACATCCTGGGTGCAGTTGCCTCGGCTCGTGCTGAAATTAAACGGATCCTGGCCGTCATAGTGATTATTGATCGTGCCCGGCTCGGCAACGCTGATGCAGTGCGACCATGTGTAGATCACATTCGCAGCCACGTTCGCATTGAACCGCTTCTGAAGGGTCACGACGGCGGCGTTGTAGATGGCGTTTCCAGCGGCAGCGGTGGTCTGCATGAAGCCGTAATACTTGCCCCATGTATTGTTGATAAGCTCCAGCAGACGCCTCTGTTCCGTGTTCGACGTGGTGGAACAAGTCGAGTAGACCGTCCCGTTGATCATACAGTTGCTCCCTGGGATATAGATCGCCGGGTTGTTTTCGTTTTCGATCCACTGGTGGGTGGTTTTGTTGCCCAGATAGGAGACCGTCAGAGACCAATCCGAGCCGAACTGCTTCTGCACACTCAGGTTCCACTGCTGGGTGTAAGGATTCGGGCTGTTGGGTGAGAACAGATTGTAGGCGCCGTCGAGGGGGAAGGCCACTTGTGGGCCCAGCTTGAATGGGAACGGATCCCCGCCCGGATAGGTAGAATAAGGGTTCGACAGAACTGGATTGGTGAGCGATAGCGCGCCGCCGAAGGGAGGATTATTGGCCGCGTTGATTTCAAAGCCGAAGCCGGGAACGTCGTAAAAAATCCCGTAGCCAGCGCGGATGACTTCCTTGCCCTGGCCTCGAGGGTCAAACACCACACCTACGCGTGGGGAAAAAATCTTATAGTCTTTCGGAGCGATCCCGTTGCCCTGATTCCATCCCTTGTCGCCTGGGAAAATCAGCCCGGCAGGCGCATTCGTATAAACCGAGCTAGTGACACCGTTCAGGAAGTTGGCCATGCTGAACTGCTCCACGAACGGGAAATTCGCCTGGGCCTGACTCGGCAGGAAAGGCTCCCAGCGCAGACCCAAATTGAAGTTTAGCCGCCTGGTGGCCTTCCACGTATCTTGAATGTAGAAACCGATCTGGTTCCCGCGCTGATACTGTCGGGCGCCGTACCCCTGGTTGAGCGTAGCAGGCAACCCGGCCACGAAATCCGCCAACCCGCTTCCGGTTCTGGTGCCGCTGAAGACAAATTCACCGTTATCCAACCTCAAGCTGGTGTAGTTGTACTGCATCCTGGCAAAATTCACGCCAAACGCAATTTGATGATTGCCCCTGGTCATGTCGATGTCGTCGGTAATCTGCCCGATCGACTGCGGAACCTTAAAATTCGTGATTCCCGCAGTCCCGATGCTGATGCTTCCGCTGATCTGGAAGCCAACGAACGGGATGGGCGAGAGCGAATTTATATTGATTCCGAGGGCGTTGGGATAAACAGTCGTGGGCTCGTAGTTGTTGTTTGGGTTATATTCCGCCGAGGCGCGGAACGTGTTGATGGTGGTGGAAGAGATCAGATAGGTATCCCCAACAACCGCGGTGTCTGCATCATTGGCCGCCCCTTGGAATCCAGACGTCGCCGCCAGTAGGTTCGTGGTGGCATCCGTAAAGTCCTGCTTGATGTTATAGCGCCCGGTGAAGAAGCGGGCGAACATCTGATTCTTAGCGCTCAGTTGATAGTCCACCCTTGCGATGATTTGCTTCTCGCTGCTAGCATTCGGGAAACCGTATCTGACAGTGCCGCACTGATCGGGAGCAGGCGAGGGCGCAAACCAGGAGCCAATCTTGGCCGTGATCGGGCTGATCAATGCCGGCGAGAGCTGGTTATTGACAAACGGTGCCCCCAACGTCTTTTGCGCTCCGTTATTGCAAGCAGGAGATTCCTGCACCGTGAAGTTCCCCGCCAGATCGGCCGCCGTCGGGATGGTGGCAACCGTGGTGCCGGCATCCGACCGCAGGATTGTCTCCTGGTATCCAAAGAAGAAGAACAGTTTGTTCTTGATGACCGGACCGCCAACCACGCCTCCAAACTGGTTGCGTTTCAGCGTGTCGCGCGCGGCGGCAAAAAAGTTCCGCGCATTCAGGTTGCCGTTCCTGAGGTATTCGAACGCATCGCCGTGCCAACCGTTCGTGCCGGTTTTGGTCACGATGTTCGCCACCGCTCCCGAGTGATGTCCGTAGCGGGCTGGCATGGAGCTGGTCTCGAGCTTGAACTCCTGCAAAGCATCCGGGAAAGGAATGGGAAGGGGCTGATAGGCTTCCAGTCCGCTATGGTCCACGCCGTCGAGCTCATACAAGACGCTCAACACGGAACTGCCGGCCACCGAAATCGATATAGCCGGATACCCACGGCCGACTCCGATGGCGGATCCCATGGCCACAGAGGGAGCGGAGAGCAGAAGCAGTTCCTGCGGATTGCGGCCATTGAGCGGCAGGTCCACCACGCGTTGGTTGTCGACGACACTACCCACCGCGCTATTCTGCGTCTCCAACAGTGCCGCGCTGGCTTCCACCTGCACTTGTTCCGTCACTGCGCCGACTTTCAAGCCGACGTTGATCGTAGGGTTACTGTTAACTTGCAACACGATGCCGCTCTGGACATACGTGCTAAAACCTTCCTTGCTGACCTGCAACTGGTAGGGTCCGACCGGCAGATTGGTGATCAAATATCCGCCATCGCCGCCGCTGGTGACCGTGCGAGCCAGTCCGGTTTCTGTCTGCTTCACCTTAACTTCGGCGCCGGGCACGGCGAATCCGCTGGCGTCCTGCACCGTTCCGGTGATGTTGGATGTGATGGTTGCCTGCGCCGATATACTGGCGCAAGTGAGAGTAAGAGCGAGCGCAAAACGAACCAAGAACATCATGTAAGGAGACCCCCTCCTGATCGGATTGCGAATCACGGGGACTATATTCCAATTCATCGCCAGCGTCAAGGGCAGCCGGAGCCGTGTGTCAAGCCTCTTTAGAAATGTCCCCGGTCTTACCTCGATAGAAGTGTCCTCTTTTTCGGCCGTCGGAGACGGCCCGGTTTTTCGTCCTTCTGCCGCAGGCTGCCGGAGCCCGGGACGGCTCGCGGGCGGGACTCCTCCGGACCCTGACACTACCGGGCGGCAAACTCGTGTCGGCGTGTCCCCAGAACTGTTGAGGGTGCTGCCATGAAACATTTCTATCGGATTGCCGTTAACACTACTGCGGCGGCTTTCTTTGCCGTGCTGCTGCTGATTCCAGGTCGGGGCCAGGCCCCCACTGCGGAGGAGAAGGCAAAGACCCGAACCAGGGCCATCGCCCAGACTTCACACTCAACGCCCGGACAATCACCATTTTCGACCGCCAGGGCAAGGCGGTGAATACGGTGGGGCCGAAGGGACTGTACAACCAGCCGGTCCTGTCGCCCGACGCGAAACGGGTGGCAGTGGTCGAAGCCGATTTGCACCCGGAGAGCGCTGACCAGTTCGCGCAGACCGCCGACATCTTTGTGTTCGATGTAGCCACCGGCGCCCGAACCCGCATCACCACCAGCGGAAATCGCGAGCAGGCCATCGCGCCGGTTTGGTCTCCGGACGGCACGCAGCTCGCCTACCTGGCCCTGCGCGGCGGTAGCCAGGGACTATACCGGAAGGCGTCGAATGGCGAGGGCTCCGAAGAACTCCTTTACAAGCTCCCCGGCGCCGGGTACATCCTCAGCGACTGGTCGCTCGACGGACGCTTCCTGAACTACTCTTCGACGCAACTTGGAGAGAGCATCCTATACGCGCTCCCGCTCACCGGCGAGCGGAAACCGGTTGAGGTGACGAAGTCTACATCCCAGATGCTCGCGGCGCGACTTTCTCCAGACAGCCGCTTGGCGGCATACCGTTCAGACGAGTCTGGAAAACCAGAGGTCTATGTCCGATCCTTTGACCCCGCTGGGGGGCAGGTCGCCGGAAAGTGGAAAGTATCCGACGGAGGCTTGGGCATGGTCGCGTGGCGACGGGACGGGCAGGAGATGTACTATTTGGCCGCTGATCGCGGAATCATGGCCGTGTCGGTCAGCACCGCGCCCACCTTCGAATTTGGCAAGCCGAAGCTGCTGTTCAAAGCGCCCGACTCGTTCCCCGTCGCGGGGACTCCGGGCGGGTTTGCCGGCGTCAGCCGCGATGGGCAGCGATTCGTTTTGGTCGTGCCGCCTGCGCCCAATCTCCGGCAGATTACGGTTTACGACCGGCAAGGCAAGGCCGTGCGCAAAGTAGGAGAGCCGGGTCTGTATGACCTCCCCGCGTTGTCTCCGGACGGAACCAAGCTCGCCGTCATGCGGAACGACCCGATCACGAACAATCTGGACATCTGGTCGTTCGACATGAACACGGGCAAGGGCACGCCGGTCACCAACGACGATGCACAGGACTTCACGCCCATCTGGTCCCCGGACGGCAAGCAAATCCTGTATGCTTCCCAGACTCGGGGTGGGCGCTTCACCAGTATCTATCGCAAAGGCGCGGATGGATCGGGCAGCGCGGAACAATTGTTCCAGTTCACGCCCGGAGCAGGTCTGCAGCTCACCGACGTTTCTCCGGACGGCAAGTACGTGACGTTCTCCTCCGGCGGAGCGGTGTTCGTGGTGGCCCTGACCGGGACGGATCCGTTAGCCCGCAAAGCCATCGAGTATTTGCGGGATGAATACAATGCGTTCCTCGGCCGGTTTTCTCCGGACTCGCGCTTTATGGCGATGCTGTCGGACGAGTCGGAGCGAAACCAGGTCTGGGTGCGGCCCTTCGACACTGCGTCCGGCACTGCGTCCGAAGGAAAGTGGCGCGTGTCGAAGGACGGTGCCGAGAGCATGATCGCGTGGCGCGCGGACGGCAAGGAGATGTATTACTTGCACAACGATGTCGAGACCGGCAACGCGATGGTCATGGCGGTGGACGTTGCCACGTCGCCGTCGTTCCAGCCGGGAACGCCCAAGCTGCTCTTCCGGCTGCCCGTGTCGCCGCAGGGGAATCCGGGTCAGTGGAAGAACGTCACGCGGGACGGGCAGCAGTTCGTGTTCACCGTACCGGTAGTGCGGTGAAGCGCGAACTGAGTTTTGTTTCTGCGACAGATCAAGCAAGCATCGCCACGCTCGGGCGCGCCGGCAATCTCTGGGGCGCCGCCACCAGCGACTGCGCTTCGGCATCCCCCAGGCAGAAGGCCTACCGATATGCCCGCATATCCCCGATTTCGGGAAGGAAGGAGACTATGACGCACAAACTCAATCCCGAGCTTCGCGACTTGCCGCTCAATTTTCCGGCGTAGGGGGTAAGCGGGGATGTCCTGATCTGGTCCTGGCACCGGTTCGCAGACTTGGGGGCCGACGATAACTTTCGGCGACCTCGTCCACACTCAGGCCGCCGAAGTAACGCAATTCGATTGAACCGCGCCCGGGGCAAAGCGTGAAGCAGTTTCTTGAGGCGGTCAGCAAAAAGCTGGTAGATTTCAACTGCACGCTTCCTGAGATCCAGCTCCGAGAATGGAGGCGGGGGCGGAAGTTCCTCCTGGTTGGCATCCGGGTCGTCGTCCTCGAAGAGGTCTCCCGCGGTACCATCGGCGTCGGCATCGGTAGACTGAGCGTCGAGCAGGCCGGCATCAAACGTTCCGATAGGCAGGGGTAAATCGTTCTCGATCGCGTAAAGGAAGACGTAGTTGCGAAGAATGTGACGTTCGACCGACAGCAAGAACGTGTGGCCGCTGCTTTCGAGCCGCTTAAAGAGGTTGGTCCGGCAAAATCCCCGCAAGCGGTTGCCGGCGCGGGACAGATCGTCCAGGATTTTAGATTCCGCGGCGGTCGGCGGTGTCTTCGGCTTGGGCGCGACGTAATTGCCGAGACCATACCGGGGTAAGGTCAGGGCGTTGATCACCGACACGACGTTCGTGGAATAAAGGCGGGCGTATTGATCGCTCGCGTCGGTATCGCTAATTTTGAACCGAACGGTACGAGGCAGCCGCGCGGGGAAGTAGGAGCGGGAGCCGTCTTTAGTGCGGGTGCCCTTCCTACACCAGGGCACGGCGCGCCAGAGGTGTCCCACTTTTGAAGTCGACGCACCAAGCAGACCTCCCAACATTATGTACATGTCACACACCGATGCTGCTGCCCCCGCTGCCGAAGATCACCCGGAGCATGTGATCTGGCGTGCTGGGCTGATGGGGCGGCGCGATATTCGAACTACCTGACCGGGACTCAGAAGCTGCTTAGCAGAAAATCCCTGGCGCTCCCGAGCACGCTCGCGCGCATACCGCATCGGGACAGTGATGGCGCGCACGCCCGTCGAGAGTACGGGCGTCACTGCTGCCTTAGAGGCGGCATCGGAATGCGAATGTTGTAGTTGGCAGCGCCTGCGCCAACGCCGCCTTCGCAGGTGGCGGGGGCCTGGGCCTCGGCTCCCCAGAACATGTAACCCAGCATGCCGGGGGTGACGCCGGCTCCAGCCGGAGCGATGGTCTGCAGGAAAGTGCCGGTGAGGTTCTGGAGCGACGCGCTGAAGTTGTTGCACTCCGGTTCCGCGGTGCTGCCGATGACGAGGCGGACGGCAACCGTGACGCGCGCGGGAGCCAGCGGCAGGATCGGGGGAGTGACGTTGGTCCGGCCCACGACATGCTCCTGCCAGTTAGCTTCCGCGTCCGAAGCTACAGGCTGGCCGTTGGGCACGGTGGCGTTGGCGTAATCCAGCATGGGAGTCGCGCCGGTGAGCCAGTCGCTGGTAGCTTTCCGGCATAGGGGCACGAGGGACCGATCGCCGGCGGCGAGGTCGATGGTTAGGCGCGCGGCAGGGTTCGCGCCCGAGGCGTCGTAGGGCATGACGGCGCGGTAGGCGGCGATGAAGGCCTGTAAGTCCACGAGGTCGGGGCTGGTCTGGTTCTCGTAGTCGATCTCGATGCCCACGCCCATGGCCTTGGCTGTGTTGGCGGCGTACGTGCCCAGCAGCGCGGCATTCATGGAGAGCGCCTGGTCCCACATGGCGGTGTAGGTGGCGCCGCCGACGGAGAGCATCACGCGGACGTTGTGGCTGGTGAAGTAGCTCACGATGGCGGAATTCATTCCGATTGGAACGCCGTTGACGGTTTGCGAATCGTTGGCGAGGGTAAGCAACTTCATCGGGTCGACGAAACTCAGAACCACGAGGTTCACGGATGGGAGGCCGGAGCCGTCACCGCGATCGATCATCCAATGATTCTTGTTGTCGAAGTCGGTCATATTGCGGACGGTTCTCCAGGTACAGGAATCGTTGCTGCAAAGCCAGGTGCCGTAGACTTCAAACGACGCGCCTTCGCCGGCCGGCAGCGAGGAGAACTCGGGCGACGCCTCGGCGTTCAAGGACAGGCTGCTGCGACGTGATCGTGACGGAGCCCTGGAAGCTTGGAATGCCTAACAGCGGTCCGAGGTTCTGGGCGCCGTGCGTGTACGGCGCCAGCGTGAGCGAGGAACTGCCGAGCGCGGCGCCTGTGGCGTCCTGCGCGGTAAATGTGACTTTCGCGGCATTGGGCGAGGGGTTAGCATAGGCTACGCCGATAGTCTGGTCGGCGTAGGTGATGAAGCGGGAGGCGGGGGCATTCATAGCGATGACCGAGGCCTCGGCGATGGCCACGCTGCCCGAGTAGCGGCGGAAGAGCGAACTGGCCTTCACCGGGCCGGTGCAGTTGGCGATCGCCCAGCCGGTGACGAGAGGGGAGTTAGGCTGGGCGTCGGTCTGGCGGCGGGCGATTCCGCCCCCAGGGATGGTGTCGGTGGCGGAGGTCACGGCGACGCCGTTGAAGGAGAGGGACAGCCGGCTGCCCGAATCCGAAATGAACGCGGTGGTACATGTGACAGGCTGCGCGACGGGGTTCACGTAGGTGAAGGTGGTGCGCCAGACGTCGGCGGCGGCGATGTGGGCGAAATAGTAAGTGGCCGGCGCGCCAGGTAAGCTGCCGTCGGGCTGGCCGGGCGGCAGGGACGAGATCACTGGGGAAGCCTCGGCGTTCAGGGAGAGGCTCACGATGGGAACGGTCGCGGTGATGGTTACAGAGCCTTGGAAGCTGGCGATGCCGAACAGGGGACCCAGATTCTGGGCGCCGTGCGACGCGGCCGCCAGAGTGATCGTCTTGGCTGCCACCAGAACGCCCGATTGATCGTACGCAGTGAAGGTCACGCTCGCGGCAGTGGACGAGGGATTCGCGTACGCGACGCCGGTGAGTTGGTCGGCGTAGGTGACGAACTGGGTCGCAGGTGACGTCATGGCGATCACGGACGCTTCGGCTTGCGGCGCACCGCCGGTGTAGCGGCGGAAGAGGGAACTCGCCTTCACGGGACCGGTGCAGGTGGAGACCGCCCATCCGGTGACTAGCGGTGAATTGGGTTGGTTGTCGGTCTGGCGGCGGGCGAGGCCACCCGCAGGAATGGTGTCGCTGGTGGACGAAACGGTACTGCCGTTGAACGAGAGAGGCAGCGCGCTTCCGGTATCGGAATAGAAGGATGTGTCGCACCTGACCGCCTGCGTGGAGGCGTTGACGTAGGTAAACGTGGTTCGCCAGACATCCGCGGCGGCGATGTGGGCGAAGTAGTAGCTGAGGGTTGCCTGTGCCGGCGCTTCCGGCGCGGTGGACAGAAGGCAAATGGTGGTAAGGGCCAGAAGAAACGTCCGACGTTGCATGGGTGTGCCTCCCCGTTTCCGAGTGCTTGTGGAATGTGGCGGAATCTCCATTTTGGCTCCCGGATTTTCGGTCAGCCTATCACAGGCCGTCAACTTTTGATCCTCCGAAGTGGAGGTTTGTGCGGGTTTCTGTCTTGAATTTCACAGGACGTTGAAAGCGCACCATTGGCGGCTCGGCCGGCGGCGCCTCGCGAAGGTGCACAAAGGCGAATCCCGCCGCGATCATGAAACAGAGGGCCGCAGCCGCCTGGGTCGGCGGTTTGAGCACGCCACCGATGGATGGGCCTGCGGCAACAACAGCCAGACTACGCGCGACGTGGTGGAAAGTGTGCTGCTGGGAAAATCTACCGGCGAGGGGATGATTCCCGAAGATGCCATCGTGCGTACCGTAGCGGGACGCGGCATTTCCGGCTCGGTGGAGACGGTGTTGGTTGGACACATCTCCGGGAAAAACTCCAGACTCGGGTTTAAAACTTACGAACAGGGACGGCGTGCTTTTGAAGGCGAAGCCAAGGACTTCATCTGGTGCGATGAGGAGCCGCCCCTGGACGTCTATGTGGAGATGCTGTATCGTCTACTGACCACCAAGGGCCTGGCCTGGACGACCTTCACGCCCCTGTTAGGGCAAACGGACCTCATGAACTTCTACAGCGAACTCGCGGCTATTGACGCTTAGCGGTAAACCCGCGCCGAAAGGCTACGGAGCTTTATTCAAAGGCGGTTGCTTCCGGAGTTGGTTCCAGGCGTGGCCGCTGATCTTCGCCAAACAACTATCGTGGCTGAAACACGGCGCTTCTGGAAACTACACCGGCGCGGTCCGGCTTGGCCTTCTCCGCCCGTTCGGCGATCACCTGAAACAGAAACTCGGCTCCAATCTCCGCCAGTGGCACGATCTCGAGGGCCCGTCGTGAATTACGACCTCGCTAAAAGGCTCCGGCACTCGCCAGTTGTATTCGCCAGATAGGGCCGCCCGCATAGAGTGGGCCCTCCGACTTGACGAAGGCCGGGGCTTCGCCGCCGAGAACCCATACGTGCATGTCCGGCGGCTGCTTCCCCGTCAAACGTGCCAGGAACCCGGCGACACCTCCGATTTCCACCTTCACAACATAATGCATGGCTTTATGGCGGAAACTTCCAATCGTGAACGATTCCTCGCCGTGCGGGAGGATTGCAAGGTTGATGAGCCGCGGTTTT
>Ga0207090_1060_pt1 | contig 29053 bp, 20 predicted proteins | sample Alteio_BWMinHeat_50_FD_153565 | JGI IMG/M metagenome (GOLD analysis project Ga0207090, IMG submission 153565) | Enriched cells from forest soil in Barre Woods Harvard Forest LTER site, Petersham, Massachusetts, United States -... | ecosystem: Environmental > Terrestrial > Soil > Temperate forest >...
CAGAGAATGCCGGGGCTCAAGAATGGTAATAGGCGCGTCGGCATAAGTGACGCGATCGTGAGGATGGCTGTAATCGAAGGGATAAGGGGCGAAATCGGAAAGCTCATATCCATAGGCCTGATACTGTACGATCAACGTGCCACCTCTGGCGACGTAGTCGAGAAACCGCCCGGCGTTGTGGCGCAACTCGTCCCGTATCAAGTAGGCATTAGGCCCGACGACAATGCCATCGAAGGAAGAAAGATCCAGATAGCCTAACTCTTCATCGCTGATGACATGAATGCTCAAGCCGAAGTTGTTCAGCGCATCGAGGAGCCCCTCAGCAGCGCCCCGCACATATCCATAGTTCAGGGCGCGTGTGAATCTCGCGCTCATCAGGTGGATGTCAACGTGGGCGGGCCTGGCGAGAAATGCTTCGCGGACGCATGTGGCCGCTTCGGGCGCCCGCGGCAGTCCTGGCGCTCCCATCCAAACGGGCTCCAGAGTAACTGCGGAATGTGCGCCGCCTGAACCGAACAGGTATTCCAATCGATAGCGGCCTGCCGATACATCGCCAGGAACCCTCAGCCGGAATCGTGCAGCGGTGGCGTCGCCTGGTCGGCCGGCCGGAAGCTCCACGAACGGAGGGCTCACCGTCCACGCTTCCGGCGCCGCTACCCGCAAGCGCGCCATCTGGGATTGATCCACATGCCGGCGGACGGCTACGTTTAGGTCCAACTCGTGACGATCTTCACCGGCAGGAAGGAAAATAAGGGAGAGTTGCGGTTCAACAGAAAAGGCGGGGAGCACGGAAAGAGGCAGCTCTCGATAACCTCCGGCAAAGGGCTCGCGCCGAAGAGCAGGACGGCGCAAAGTCAGGCGTTGTCCGCCGACAACGAGTTCGCATTCGAGGGCGACTGGGGACGAGCCGAAAGCCTCACATGCAAACGTGTCGGTGGCAAGAGTGTAGCGATAAGGGCCGCGCGGATCCGTTAACCAGTACGGTGTCGTTGGAGTCGCGTCCGGAGCAACCACGACGTCGCAGTCGATCTGCCGATCCACGGAGCGTCCATCCAAAGATAATGGAGCACCTATGGTTGAAGTATTGGTGATCTTCCAGCCGTCCGGCACGCTTATCGTAAACTTGCTTTTATCGATACGAATGCTACGCGAATTCCACAGTCTTCCGCAGATGTGCACGCGCTCATCAGACGAGAGGTGCGCCCGGTCGGCGATACACTCGGCATCCAATCCAAGGCAGGCGAGGATCACATTTTCAAAGCCCGCTATCTTGTAGTCGAGTTGCCGAGCCAGTGCTTGAACATTGTGCGTCGCGCCGGCTCCCGGGTTGAGCTGTCCGCGCAAATGGAGCAACATACCGAGACCTTCCACAAGCGGGCCCGCAGCCGCCGCAGGATCGGCGGGGTGAAGCCGGGATAGGGCTGCATCGACGTTCGCCCGTACCACCTCCAACTTTTTGCCCAGATCGGGCGGCCCTCCGCCCGGGTAGTTGACAAGTCCGGTCAATGTGGGATCGAGGCCGTCATAAAAGGATTCCTCGCTTGGCCTTGTGCCGACGAGACTCTTCGTTTGCTTATAGTAATAATAGAAGCTGCCGCGTTCGGGCAGGAAACCCATGGCCTGTGTTTGATGGCAATTGAAAGCGATCCACGCCAGTTGCTGGTAAGTGATTCCTACGATCGGATCCACCTCGCCCGTATCAATACGCACAAACCCGCCGCGCTCGAATTCCGGCTGCCGTTTTCCAAGCGAGTTCTCCTCTCCGGGCTGCCAGTCACCACCGGTGGATTGGTACAGCTTTGGCGTTCGCCAGGCGGGAAGACCTAGTTCGGGGAAGAGCGTTGGATCGGCGGCAGCATCGAAAGCCTCGAGTGTGGCCGTGCCAATCGCCTGGTGTTGACCATGACCATCGGAAGGCTCGCCCGTAAATCGGGCGATGACGATTTGCGGCAGCACGAGGCGGATGGCTCGTACGATTTCCCGGACCAGCTCCGGCCGGCCCCACTTCGCGGCCGCCTCTGCTCCATTCTTGCTGTATCCGAAATCGTAGAACGGGCCGTACAACGACTCTCCCCCATCAATCGCGCGTGCGGCAAGGCTCTCCCATGTTCGGTAGATTCCAAGTGCCTCACCCGAATAAGGCCCAAGCCGGTTCTGCCCCGCCTCTCCACGAGTGGCCGACCAGTACGCAATCCGGGCGCCATACTTGTGAGACATAAAGGCCATCAGGCCTGCGTCTTCGTCATCCGGATGAGTACCCACATGCAGGATACTCCCGACCATCCGCAAGCCCCTGATTCTGTAAACGAGTTGCTCAATGCGTCTCGGGGCGGTTTCCCCTTCGGTCAAACGAGGGGCTTGACCCATGAAAGCCACAATTTCCTCCTGAGGGAAATGAAACGGGGGCCTAGTATAATGCGCTCACATGCCGAAACGCTCAGGCATTCTCTACGCTGCACTGATTCTCTTGTTGGCTGTTTCGCTGATGTACCACGTGCGTGAACTCAGCTTCATGCTGGACTTCCTGCGTCACGGCGGCGAACGGATCCAGGCTCCGTTCGTTGTCGGTTTGCCGTCGGCGAAAATTGTGAAGGTCGAACAGGAAGCCGAATTGGCCGGACTGCACGAGGGGGATACGATCCTCGCAATTTCGAGACGGCCTTACCGCGGCGCGGTTGATTTTACTCTGCCGATTTTAGAGGGTCATCCCGGCAGTCGACTTGAAGTGCAGGTTCAATCTGCGACGGGCGCCGTCAAGACGGCCTCTATAGAGTTACAAAGTCCAAAACCTCTCACCACCGGCAGGAGAGTCCAGCTGATTACTGGCGCACTCATACCCGTTTTCTGTATTGCGCTGGGCGTCTGGGTTGCCGCAGTCCGGATCCGCGATCCCATTGCGTGGATTTTTCTGGGAATGATGATCTCATTCGGAGAGACCGTGGGGACCACGACCTTCGCGGGGCTGTTTGGACACGAGGATTGGTTGCAGCCCATCCTTACGGGGTATGAAGAATTCAGCGCGAACATTTGGAGCGTGTTTCTGATGCTCTTCGGGGTCTATTTCCCGGAGCGTCTCAGCATTGATCGGCGCTGGCCGTGGTTGAAGTGGCTGGTCGGCGTGCCGATAGCGCTTCGGGCCATCCAAAGCGGCATCGTTGGCGTCTTCTGGGGAAGCCATGTTGCAACAGCGACCGCAGTGTCGGAATTTCTCCATATCGGCAACGGCTTCACTCTGGTCCATCTGCTTGCGATTTTGTGTTTCTTTGTGTCGATTGGTTACAAGACTTTGAGCGCGACGACGCCGGACGCCCGAAGAAGAGTGTCCCTGTTGTGCGCGGGAACCATAACCAGCATCACTCCCGCAGTGGTGATAATCCTGGTGAATGTATTGCGCGGCCTGCCGATCCTGGGAGAATCGCCGGCGGAGATGTTCGTGCTTTACCTCATCATGCTGGGCTTCCCTCTGACCATCGCGTACGTCATTGTGATTCAGCGCGCGATGGATGTCCGCGTCGTTATTCGCCAGGGGCTGCAATACCTTCTCGCATCGAAAGGCTTGGTTGCCCTGCAGGTCATACTGAGCGCTGCAGTCGTGATCGCCGCAGGCGCGTTCGGCGACAATATGAAACGGCCGGAGCGAATCGAACTCATCGCAGGAGGAATCATCGCTATTTTTGTGATCCGGCGTTTTGCTTTGAGCGTTCGCATCTGGATCGATCGCAGGTTCTTCCGAGAAGCCTACGATGCAGAGCAAGTCCTCACCGAATTGGCGGATAAGGTGCGAACTGTCGTCGAGACAGGTCCGCTGCTGGAACTGGTTGCGAACCGGATTTCCGAGGCTCTTCACATTCCACGTCTTGCCGTGCTTGTCAACGGAGGCGGAGCCTTTCAGGTCGCCTATGCTTTGGGCTATCCCAATGCTTTGAACGTCATAGTCCCCGCAGACACTCCAGAACCTGAAGAGGCCGCCCGGAAAGCACTCGACGCTGAGCTCGCGCTGCCACTATCCCTCAACCGGAAAACGCTTGGCATGATCATGCTTGGTCCGAAGCGGTCTGAAGAACCGTACACGAAGGCTGATGTGCGTTTGCTCAGCTCCGTTGCGACACAGACCGGTTTTGCGCTGGAGAACAGCCGTCTCACCGCCGAGGTTGCAACAGAAGTCGCACAGCGCGAACGAGTGAACAGGGAGATTGAAATCGCCCGTGAAGTTCAGGAGCGCTTGTTTCCACAGGAACTGCCCGAGATGGCGGGCCTGGATTATGCCGGCTCGTGCCGGCCGGCGCTGGGAGTTGGCGGGGATTACTACGACTTCCTGGCCTTGCCGGATGGCAAGCTTGGAATCGCCATCGGTGACGTATCCGGAAAAGGAATTCCAGCGGCGCTTCTGATGGCAAGTCTGCGAGCGTCGCTGCGTGGGCAGACCATCCATGGATCAGAAGACCTGGCCGCCTTGATGGGGAACGTGAACAAGCTCGTCTATGACAGCTCCTCGTCCAATCGCTATGCCACGTTCTTTTATGGGCAGTATGATCCGGCAACTCGATGCCTGAGCTATGTGAATGGTGGCCACAACCCGCCTCTGGTCTTTCGGCAACCTCGCCAAATTATTCGCCTGGAGGTGGGCGGACCCGTCGTTGGACTTCTGCCGATGTTCACATATGAGCAGGCCGAGGTCACTCTGAACCCAGGGGACTTATTCCTCGCGTTTACTGACGGGATCAGTGAAGCAATGAATGCGGCCGATGAAGAATGGGGGGAGGAACGGCTCATCGAAGAGGCGTGGCGATTGAACGGCAAAAACGCAGCCGATTCCATGCGCGAACTCGTAGCTTCGGCGGACCAATTCGTCGCGGGAGCGAAGCAGCATGACGACATGACAATCATCATTGCGCGAGTATGTCCTCTGCGCATCCCGGTCGCGGTTGCCCTGGTCACGTAAGCTCGTTAGGGTTTTTAGCCGCGGAGCGGCGGCAGGGCGTAGCCACGGCTGAAGGCCGCGGCTCATCTTGCCTGAACAGGCTTTGCTGCAAAAGGCCGGTGTGAGGGATCCCTGAATAGGTTCTTAGCCGCCAAGAAGGGAATTTTGAAATTGGACGAATCCTGCATCTCAAATCCGAAATTGGAAAATGCAGATTGGACTTGAGTCCGATTTTGGATTTCCGATTTCGGACGTGAGATGCAGGATTCGTCCAATTTCAAAATTCCCTTCTTGGTGGCTTAAAACCTATTCAAAAAACCTATTCAAAAGTCAGCGCCCCTTGACGGGGCGCTCTTGCACTTAGAACTCCAGGCGAAGCTGGGCCTGGAATGCGCGGCCGCCGGTCTTCGCCGCCGCGAAGCCATTGGCAATCGAGCCCCATTGAAGAAATGAACTGTTGATGTCCAGACTCGGCGCGGAAGCCTGCGGATGGTTCAGCACGTTCTGCGCGTCGAACCGGAACTGAAGGCGCTTTGATTCGCTGAGCTTGAACGCTTTACTCATATTGGCATCGAACCGCCAGGGCGCGAGTCCACGGAGGACGTTCTGACCCAGGTTGCCCTGTGTTCCCGGCCTCGGATTCTGGAGGACAATCAACCCGGAATTCCCGCTGCCGTCATTCAAGGGAACGGAGCCCGGGGTGTTTGCTGGAACGACCTTGCCCAACGCCGTCAATGAGCAACGGAAGAACCCGTTCAGGCTCTGCAGGGACGTGACCGCGGCGCATTGCGGATCCGCGACTTTCGTCCACTTGGCGGGATCGAAGAAACTGCCCTGAAGCTGACCTGGACCCGCCTGCGTCGTCCACCTAAGGCCGGAATCGCCAAGCAGTTCTTTGAGCAGGGCAGCGTTGGCAACGTCCGGAACGCCGTTGGCGTACAGATTGCTCTGCGCGGCGATGCTGCTCCAGGCGCCCGAACTCACAGTCCAGATTCCGCCCAACTTCCAATTCTCAATCGCGCGAGCAAAGACACCCGAACTGCTCGACAAAAACGTCTTGCCAGGGCCGATAGGCAGTTCGATCGTGCCGTTGGTCCGCAGAATGTGCGGGTGGTTGTTGTTGACGATCGTGTAGTCCATGTGCCGGTTGACAGGATTGGTGAATCCGGCCGAAGGACCAAAAGCGCTGTAAGGGTTGGGGGGTACCCCCAGGTTCTTACTGAAGGTGTAGTTGACGGTCCCGCTGAAACCGTGGGTGGGCCGCAATGTGTACTCCAGTTGCAGGGAATGGTAATTGGAGCTGCCCATGTTGGATAGGTAGCTGACGCTCGAGAACTGTGGGTTGGTGTAGATCAAGTTCTCCGGGTTGCCGTTCGCCCGCAGGGCTGACCCCCTGACCACGTTGGGATCTACGGGAGGCAGATTGCAGTTACCTGCGGCGCCGGCAGCGGGACAACCAACCTGAAAATAGTTCAGCGTGGCCAGATTGCCTGCGACAACATTGTAGTTGCCGAGCGCCAGGTTCCCGTTGAAGGTCGAACTCGAACGCATTTGCATGGCAGCGGTCTGCGGCACGCCGTTAAACGTGGTTCCGATCGCCCCAAACGCGCCGGGGCAACCTACGGCGCAAATGTTGACGCCGTTCAGCATCTTGTCCAGCAGGGGAGACTCCTGGCCGGCGCGTATCTTGTCGAACTCAGCGCCCAGACCGTTATACAGGAAATTGGGGCTATTTAGCTCGATGCTGCTGTACAGCTTCCGGGCCAGTGTTCCCACATAACGCACGTCAAAGGTCATATGCCGGTTGATACTGCGCGTGACAGCCAGGGTCAGGTTCTGAACGTAAGGTGAGGTATAGTTCGGGTCGAAAAACGAGATGCCCTGGCTCCGGTCCGTGATCGAAATCGGCGCCATGGGCGCTGTGGGTACGGGCGTTGGAAGGGCCGCGGAGAGTTTGGTGAAATCCATATAGTTGGTGCTGTCGACAGAGCTTGCAACTCCGAAGTAAGTTCTGCCCGGAGGAAAGGTGAGCGGGGCTTCCAGAGTGAAGAAGCGGCCACCGCCCTGGTAGGTGATCTGATACCCGCCACGCACGGTCGTTTTCCCTTCGCCAAACAAAGTAGGACTCCAGGCAAATCCGACAGCCGGACCGAAATTGTGATTATCGTTCGCATAGGCAGACGTTCCGGCATTCGGCGAACCCGGCCCGACAAATTGAAGATTCGTGACGCCGGCCCTTGCGCCAGGATTCATCCAGCCGGAGAAATCGCGGCCCGAAATTCCAAATGCAGCACCGCCGCCACCAACCGGCGCGACGGTCAATCCGTTCGGGGAATAGGGTACTCCGTACCATTCGTAACGCAGACCGAGGTTGAGCGTCAGATTCTTGCGAACCTTGAAGTCGTCTTTGAAGAAGAGGTCGAATTCCCGCTGTTTGATGCTGTTCGTCGCCACGGAGCCGATATCGCGGTAATCGCTGAACTTCGTCGCCGTGGGGCTGGTCAGATAAAAGGCGTTGCCGATCGACGCCAGCGAGCCTGAGAGAAAGTTCAAGAGACTCTGCGCATTGGTCGCGTCGGCCGAACCGATGCCCAACATGGTGGGATTGGAATTGGTAATCGATGTCGGTCCGCCCTGGGCGAGCGGAGCGCCCGGAGTGGTGCCGCCTGTAACGACGGCAGACAATTTGGTGTTGCCGAAGAAATTCGCACCCGGAGTGCTGGCTATGGATTCGCTGCTGGCGAACCGAATCTCTCCGCCGTACCGCAGCGTGTGCTTGCCTTTGGTCAAACTTAATGTGTCGCCATACGTCCAGAGCGGGGTATTGTCACGGGCTGTGCTTGTCAGGCCGCCGGTACAGTTCGATGGAGGCGCTCTGACTCCCGCGATCGGATTGCAAAGCCCTAAAGTCGAATAGATATCCGGAAGAACCTGGAAGCCGTTGGCCAGCGGAGGCAGGAACTTGTTGATGGCATCTTTTTCTGCCGGAACATCCCAGGGCGCAACGACCTGCGTGCCGCTGTAGCGCCACCCGAACTTGGCTTCATTGACAAGCGATGGCGAAAGCGTCGACACAAAGCCGGCGGTGACCGTCTTCGGAATGTGGTAATTGTTATTGCTCCCAGGACTGCCCGGCAAGCCGGCAACCACATCGTCGGAGCTAACGTGCTCATAGCTGACGTTGATGTTGCCCCGGTGCTTCTGGCTGAAATTGTGATCGATCTTGACATTGATCTGATAACGATTGCCCGTGTTCTCTCCGACACTGAACAGGTTGTCGGCGCCCCGGAAATGTTGAAGGAAACGGTAGCTGGCCACGTTCAAGCCATCGACCGTGCCGCCGCCGGCGGTGGTGAAGTCGTTCGGCGCCGGCATGAATGCAAGGGAGCGGCTGACGATCCCGGTGGTGTCCTGCTTCGTCCGGAACGGGTCCCATGAACCATTAACCGTCCCGTTGGAGCAGTCTCCGTTCGGGGCGCCCCCAGCAAACGTTACGGGACCGTACACGCTGATATAGTTGAGTTTGCCCGTGTACCTCGATCCATCCGGGTTGGTGGTCGGCGTCAGCGGCGAGCCGTCCGGATTCACCGTTTGCGTTGTTGCTGGGGCAAAGAAGCTCCCGGCGGAGGTGGCGGTGCCGACGGCGCCGTTATTCCAGTTGTCAAAATACCGGAAGACGCCGTTCCGCGCGCATGGGGTCGGCACGCCATCGTACGAGATGCCCCGCCCGCGGTTCAGATTCATGTCGTACAGCGCATAGAAGAACGTCTTGTTCTTGACGATGGGACCGCCGACGCTGAAGGTGCCCTGGTTATTATTCCGCCAAATTGGTGGAAGGCCCTGCGTGTTGTTCTGCCAACTGTTCGCATTCAACGCTGTGTTCTGCGTGTTCCATACCGCAGCGCCCCGGAACTGATTTGTTCCCGAGCGCGTCGTGATTTGGATGGCTCCATTCCCGCGTCCAAGTTCCGCGTCCACTGGAGACACGATCAATTTAACTTCGCCGACCAGGTCGGGATTGATGACCGTATTGGTATTGATACCCCCCGGCCACCGCAAATCATTGACGATGATGCCGTCCCGCAGTACGGGAGTGTCCTGCGCGCTAACTCCGGCAAGCGTCGTACCCTCGCGGCCGAATGCGTTTGCGCCACCGATTGCTGTGTTTCCGACGCCCGTCATGACGACATTGTCGACCCCGCCCAACACGTTGATCAGATCCAGAACGTTACCTCCTATCAGGGGCAAATCCCTGACTTTCTGTTCGTTCAGTCCCTGACCGATGGTCGGACTTGAAGTCGAAAGCACCGTATCCGCAGAGACCGTTACTTCTACGCTCTGCGCCGTGCTTGCAACCTTAAGGCTGAAATTCAAACGCACGGTTATGGCATTGCCGAGGGTGGCGTTGGATAAGGTTTCCTTTTGGAAGCCAGGCAACTCCGCGGACAGGTTGTACACACCGGGCAGCAGGCCGGGGATATAATATGCGCCGGCTTCATTACTTATTGTTGTAGACACAACACCGGTCGCGTTGTTCGTCACGGTAATCATCACGCTAGGCAGAACGGCGCCAGTCGCATCCGAAACGGTTCCGGTAAACGTACCGTTAACGGCTTGACCAAATGCAGTCGTCGCGGCAAGGCACGACACCAATATGCAGAAGAAAGTTTTTCTCATTGCTTGTCGACCCTTTGGCGCGGGTTTTAAGGGGGATTCCCGTCGCGGCTTGTTGTTGATGAATTTGTTGTTACACAAGTTTGCGACAGCTAATAAATCACCACTCAGGGAGTGATGTCAACGTAAACGTCACGTTTGAACCGTGCGCACCGACGGCGTTAGGTTAGGTTGCGGATTTGGCTGCAGGGCGAGCCTTGACGGCCTTCGCTTCGATTTTCCGGATGCTGTGCTTCAACACGTGCATCTCACGGCGCACCTCCTGCAGTTTCTTGTGATCGTGCAGGGCGAGAAGTTTGTCACGCTCGACCTTCAGCTCGTGGATCTTGTGCTTCAGATCGGCTTTGGTGTGAACGATGGTCTCTGTGAACTGTGCGTGCGGTTTTTCGATGCCGAGCGCCCTCGCGATTTCGTCCATCAGTTGTTCTTTGGGCTTGCCGTGAACGCCCTCGATCTGTGGATACTTCAGCGCTTCTTCACGCAACTTGAGGACGGTCATCTTCTCCAGATCTTTCCAATCCATAACGAATCCTCCGGAGTAAACGGGTTCGGTTCGGTTGTGTGCGGGAATGTGTATCACAAAAGCCACGGAGACACAAAGATCGACGAACGGATTCTGGGAACTTACAGTGCAAGCCATATCATTCGTTGTTCAGGGCGACTTGGCGTTTTCTGCCTTGGCTTGCCCATAAATAAATAACTCCCGGTTGGTTGGCAACGATCATGTTTAAGCTGCTGGATTTTCCGCTGTTCTACACATAAAATCGTTCGATCGACTTACCGATATACAGATGAAGACATCGATTACTGTGGCTTTCATCGTTTGCTTTGCCGGGATAGCCGCGGCCGCTCAAGGTTTGCCTCGAACCGCCATTGGGAAACCCGACTTGAGCGGTATTTGGCAGGTGTTGAACACCGCGGCGTGGGACATTCAAGATCACACAGGAGAGCTTGGGATCCCGCCGGGGCAAGGCGTTGTGGAAGGCGATGAGATCCCGTATCGCCGGGAGGCATTGGCTAAAAAGCGGGAGAATCAGGCGAACCGCGTGGCGGCCGATCCGTCGGAAGCGAATTGCTTTTTGCCTGGCGTCCCACGCGCGACCTATTTGCCGTATCCCTTCGAGATTGTTCAAGCCGCGGATGCGGTTGCGTTCCGTTATGAGTTCGCCCACGCCTCGCGCCTCGTTCCGATGGGCAGCCAGCATGCCGAAAGTATCCCCCCGGCGTGGATGGGCGACTCCCGTGGCCATTGGGAAGGCGATACTCTCGTCATCGATGTGACGAATTTCAACGAACAGACCTGGTTTGATCATGCCGGCAATTTCCACAGCGACGCCTTGCACGTGGTCGAGCGCTACACGATGAAAACTCCAGACCACATTCTGTACGAAGTCACCATTGACGATCCAAAAGTATTCACGCGCGCATGGAAAATGAGCATGCCGCTTTATCGGCGTGTGGAGAAAAACGCGAAACTGCTGGAGTACGAGTGTGTCTTTTACCTTCAGGAGCAGCGATATAAGGATGCGCCTTTCAAATAGTACATTGGTCTTATTGCTGATCGCCTCGGCTGCATCGATGGCCCGCGCTCAATCGATAGCGCGCCTGCCCGACGGCCAACCGAATATGCAAGGCATGTATACCCGAAGCGGTGTGAAGGCGCTTGAGGCCGAGCCACCGTTCAATCCAATCGATCCGGGAGAGAAGAACCCCTTATCGGTTTCGAATCGTGAAGACGGCCTCGGCCCATATCCGCGAATATTTGGGCAGGGCGGGAACGTTTTGCGCGGAGCACAGCAGCGCTCACAACGGCGGGTCGGCATTATCTTTCCTGAGAACAGGAAGCTTCCGTGGCGGCCTGAAGAAGACGCAAAGAGGCGGCAATTCCTTCTCGATATGAATCCTGCCAGGGACCTGCGGCATGTGGAACTCAATTCTCGCTGCGCATTGCCGGGGCTGTTCGAAGGCGAAGACGGCAATAATCCGTACACCATCCTTCAACCACCCGGCAAGGTGGTCATCTTATACGACTACAACCACACGAGCCGTGTTGTCGATTTGAGCCGAAAGGAACATCTTGGCACGAAAATCCGGCTGTTCATGGGCGACTCGATCGGGCACTGGGAAGGAAATATGCTCGTCATCGACACCGCCAATTTCAATGGCCGCGTGGCGTACTCGCGCGAAATTCCATATTTGAGTGAGGATTTGCATACCGTCGAGCGCTTTACCGTCGTCGACGAAAACACGATCGATTACGAAGTCACCATCGACGATCCGAAATTATTCACGGGACCGTGGAAAGTCGCCGGATATTTCTCGAAAGCTGCGAAGGGCGTCGAATCGCTCGAGTTCGCATGTGCCGAAGGCAGCCAAACGCTGCAAAACATTTTTGGGATTCCACCAACGCACTAAGGGCGAAGGAGGTTTGTGTGATGAGTATGAAGCTCTTGCCTGGAGCCGCCACTGTTTTGAGTTTGCTTTTGGCGGCGCAGCCCTTGTCTGCGCATCATGCATTTGCCGCGGAATTCGATGTCGACAAGCCCGTTAAGGTCAACGGAACGGTGACGAAGATTGAATTTGTGAATCCGCACGCATGGTTATATGTTGACGTCAAGGATCCCGATGGCAAGCTGACGAATTGGCGTTTTGAACTTGGAGCGCCGAACGCTCTGATCCGTCTCGGATGGAAAATGGATACCGTCAAAGCGGGAACCGACGTCGAAATCACGGGGTTTCGAGCCAAAGCCGGCGGACCTGTCGGAAACGGCCGCTCCATCAAGTTGCCCGATGGACGCGAGCTATTCAGCGGTGGTTCGGCTCCCACAGCAGATCGATAGACAAGGAGATTCGAATGAAAATCCGTCGCGCTGTTTTATCAGGTATAGCAGTCGGCGTCATTGCCCTCTTGTGCTCGACAGCAACAGCGCAGGATATTCCGCGGCTGTCCAATGGAAAGCCGGACTTCAGCGGAGTGTGGGATCACCCGCGAGTTGCGGACGTGACCCGGGACGGTAACACTTGCGGCGGCGGCACCCGAGGCTGTACTCAGAAAGGATCCGGAGAACTGTCATTCACTGCCGAAGGCGCTAGGCGATGGAACGGTCCACGTATTGATTTTACGGCGTACTGTCTGCCATGGGGCTACTCGCGGTCGAGCCAGGTGGAATATCCAATCGAGATCGTTCAGAAGCCGGAACGCCTCGCCTTCCTTTATGAATCGAACAATATTTTTCACGTTGTTCACACGGACGGCAGCGATCATCCGAAAGATCTGGAACCTACCTGGATGGGACACTCGGTGGGCAAATGGGACGGCGACACGCTGGTCATCGACACCATCGGCCTCAACGGCAAGACCTACATCGACACAGCCGAACATCCCTCGAGCGACGCTCTGCATGTGGTCGAACGTATCAAGTACATAGATAGCCAGCACGTGAGCTACGAAGTCACTTTTGAGGACCCCAGGATATACACGAAACCGATCAAGAACAGCAGAGTTTTCGTGCGCATGAAACCCGGTGAAGAGCTCATGGAGTACTGGTGCATGGAGAACAACAAGACGCTGCTGGATCATCACTTACCGGATCTCCATTTAGACCAGATCAATCAGTAAACTCGTGGTAGAAGCGGATGTGGCCGTGGTTGGCGGCGGCAACGCGGCCTTGTGCGCCGCCCTGGTGGCGCGAGAATCCGGCGTATCCGTAATGGTGCTCGAGTCCGCGCCGGCCGAGTACCGCGGCGGCAACAGTCGTCACACACGCAACATGCGCTGCATGCACGAGGCTTCGACAGAGGTGTTGACGGATGCATACGCCGAAGACGAATATTTCGACGATCTGCTTCGTGTCACCGAAGGCGAGACGACAAAGCAATTGGCAAGGCTGGTCATCCGCGATTCACTGCGCGCGGCCGCGTGGATGAAAAGCTACGGCGTTCGCTTTCAGCCTTCGCTCGGAGGCACGCTGCATCTGGGCCGCACCAACGCATTTTTTTTGGGCGGCGGCAAGGCGTTGATGAACGCTTACTACGCCGCTGCGCAGCATCGCGGTATTCGCGTCCACTACAACGCCGAAGTGACGGAGTTGCACATCCGTGACGGCAAATTCGAAAGCGGTAGGATGCAACTCAACGGTCAGCCCACGGAGTTCCGTGCCAGGGCCATGGTGGCAGCTTCGGGCGGCTTCGAGTCCAATCTGGAATGGCTGGAAGCAGTGTGGGGCGAAGCAGCGCGCAACTTCCTGATTCGCGGCACACCCTACAACAAGGGGAAACTACTCAAGCTGCTGATGGACCAGGGCGTCGAATCCGTTGGCGATCCCAGGCAGTGCCACGCCGTCGCCATCGATGGCCGCGCACCGAAATTCGATGGCGGTATTGTCACGCGCCTGGATTGCCTGCCGCTCGGTATCGTCGTCAACAAAGAAGCCGAGCGCTTCTATGACGAAGGTGAGGATCTTTGGCCCAAGCGCTACGCCATCTGGGGGCGCCTGGTCGCCCAACAGGCGGATCAGATCGCCTATTCCATCATCGATTCGAAAGTGATAGGCCGCTTCATACCCTCGGTGTTTCCGCCGATCGCGGCGCCTGGCATCGCAGAGCTGGCGGCGAAGCTCGGGCTGCCGGCGCAAAAACTCGAAGCCACGGTACGTGAATTCAACCGGGCGGTGCAACCGGGCAGCTTCGATCACCAGGTCCTCGATGACTGCCGCACCGAAGGTCTCATCGTCTCCAAGTCTCACTGGGCGCAAGCCATCGACAAGCCGCCTTTCTATGGCTATCCTTTACGGCCGGGCATTACCTTTACGTATCTCGGTGTGAAAGTGAACGAGCGAGCCGAAGTGCAGGGGCTTGGCTCTGGCACTAATATTTTCGCGGCGGGCGAGATCATGGCGGGTAACGTCATCGGTAAGGGCTACCTCGCCGGACTCGGCATGACCATCGGCTCCGTGTTCGGGCGCATCGCCGGAAAGGAGGCCGCGCGTGCAGCAGGCCGCTAACCCTATTGCCGAAGGCCAACGCCTGATGACAATTTGCAATGCCTGCCGCTACTGCGAGGGCTTTTGCGTCGTGTTTCCTGCAATGGAACGGCGGCTGACTTTTGCCGAAGCCGACATGAATTACCTGGCGAACCTGTGCCACAACTGCGCTGAGTGTTACTACGCCTGTCAGTACGCGCCACCGCACGAGTTTTCGGTGAACGTGCCCAAAGTCTTCGCGCAAATCCGGGCGCGTTCATATCAAAAGTATGCCTGGCCCGGATTCGCGAGCGTCAGTCCGTGGTGGGCGCTGGCGGCAGGTGTCGTGGTAACGGCCTTGCTTGCGGGCTCGCGTTCGGCTGCGGCTGCGGATTTCTACGGGGTGATCTCGCATAAAGTGATGGTCACGGCATTTGCAGCCGTCTCCGTCATCATCTTAATGGTGCACGCTGCCGGGTTTCTGCGCTTCTGGCGTGAATCGGGCGAGGGCCTGGCAGAGTTTTTCCAGCCCGCCGTCCTGTTTAAGGCCGCGCGCGATGCTCTCACGCTGAAGAATCTGGACAGCAACCGCGTAGGGTGCACCTATCCGAACGAGCTACATTCGCAAGCCCGCCGGCGTTTCCATCATTTCACCTTTTACGGATTCGCGCTCTGTCTGGCATCGACTACAGTTGCGGCTGGGTACCATTCAGTTGGTTGGATTGCGCCGCATCCGTATTTCAGCGTTCCGGTCGTGCTGGGTACTCTGGGCGGCATCGGGCTGCTGATCGGTCCTGCGGGACTCTATTCGCTCAAGCGGCAGAGGGACACTGCCATCGTCGACGTAAAACAGGACAGCATGGACGTCTCTTTTTTGGCCCTCTTGTTTCTGACCAGCTTGACGGGATTGCTGCTGCTGGTCCTGCGCGAAACCAACGTCATGGGAGCGCTGCTCAGAATTCATCTGGGCGTGGTACTGGGCCTGTTCCTGACATTACCGTACGGGAAGTTCGTGCACGGCATCTACCGTTCGGCGGCTCTTGTGCGCTCCGTGTTGGAAGCCTCGCGAGGTCAGGATTAATGTCGCAGTCAAACTCATTAACCCTGCCAGCGCCATCCATGCGCCGGGCATGGCGGCGTTGCCGGTTTCGTGAATCAGCCAGGTGGAAACCGCGGGAGTGAAACCGCCGAAGATGGCGGTCGCCAGGCTATAGGCAAAGGAGAAACCGGAGACACGCACGTTGGCGGGCATAACTTCCGTCAGGAACACGACCATCGCTCCGTTGTAGCTGCCGAAAATCATCGAGAGCCACAGGGCTGCGGCCAGCAGCCGGCTAAAGGACGGATCACTCACTAACCAAAGTAGCACCGGATACGGCGTCACCAGCGCGACAGTGGAAAACAACAGGAGTAAAGGACGCCGCCCGACCCTATCCGACAGGGCGCCCATCAGCGGCAGCCAACAGAAATTGGAAATTCCCACGAACAGTGTGACCAGCATGCTGGAAGTCGCACTGAGATGGAGAACGCTGCTGCCATAGGTCGGCATGTACGCGGTGATCAGGTAGAAGGTGACTGTCGTGGTCGTCGTCAGCATCATCCCCAGAATCATCAGACGCCAGTTGGTCAACACCGTGCGCCAGATTTCCGCAGAACCGGGATGGTGCTTCCGAGCCTTGAACTCATCGGTCTCGGTAAGGGAGCGGCGCAACAACAGCAGAAACGGGATCAGCATGGAGCCGATCAGCAATGGAACGCGCCATCCCCAGCCCGCCATCTGTTCCGGCCGCAGCGTTGAGGAGAGAACCAGGCCGATAAGGGCTGCGAAGATCACTGCCACCTGCTGGCTGGCGGATTGCCAACTCACAAAAAATCCCTTGCGGCCGGGAGTGGCGATTTCGGACAGATACACGCTCGCACCACCGACTTCGACGCCCGCCGAAAGCCCTTGCAGCATCCGCCCCGCGACTACCAATAGCGGTGCAAACAAACCGATGGTCTCGTAGCCGGGCATGACGCCGATCGAAAGCGTCCCAAGAGCCATCAGCGATAGCGTCACCAACAGGCCTTTACGGCGTCCGTGATGGTCGATGTAGGCGCCGAGCACCACAGCCCCCAGAGGGCGCATGAGATAGCCCGTCCCGAAAGTCATCATCGCCAGCATCAGCGAGGCGTATTCGTTCCGGGTCGGAAAAAACGCGCGCCCTATAGCCGCCGCATAGTAGCCGAACACCATGAAGTCATACATCTCGAGGAAATTTCCCAACGAGACACGAACGACCGCGCCAATCTTTGATCCTGGGCGCGATGCAGCCTGGAACGGATACCTCACTTCATCTCCACTGGATTCTTCGGGTGCTGGTCTTCAACCGGCATGCTGTAGGTGGTCTCCCAGGCAGCCTGACTTCCCGCACCTCTCCACCGGAAGTCATGGTCTTTCGGACAAAATCGGTCAGATCGATTGCCCCGACTCTAAATGCGAACCAGCGTCGCGGCAAGGTTAATTCATCTCACTGGTCTCGGACGGCCCTTGACGCGGTCCGATGAAAATATCGTGGCTGCCAGGCGCCTTTTCCGCCAACTGGGCTATAGGGACCTCTCCCGCGATTCGGACACTGCTGAACCCTGCCGATCGCAACGCCATGCTCCGTGAACTTCGCGGCGCCGTTCTTAGGCGTCCAGCCGTAATTCGGTTGCGTCCTTTTATGCCGGCGTCACCAGCTGCGCGCCCTTTTTCGCGAATATCATTGCGAGGAACTTTGCCGGTTTGGTCGCGCTCGCATTCCGGCTGACTTCATGCGTGCTGCCCGGCAGCTCATAGAACATTTCTCCCGCAGAGTAAATCCTCTGCTCCTGGCCTGAGATCTTCGTCACGATTTGACCATCGAGAACATACACAAGGACAAAACCCGGGTGGCGATGCGCACTGCTCACGCTTCCCGGCGCCATCGTGATTGTGCTGACATTGACTTGCCATCCGTCCATCGTAATGTTGGGAAGATCGTGCTCGAAAACGGTGGTGCTCGGAGCTGTCTGCGGTTGTTGAGCCTCAGCCGTTCCCGTAGCAGCGTACACAAGGGGAAGCAATGCACTGATCAGTGCTTCCCGGCGCGTGAACTCCATAGGTCCTCCTTGTTTCATTTCGTCCTTGGTTTGTATGATTCTTCGAGACCACATTCATGAAGATACTGCTCCAGGCCGAGCATGGCTTGATATGCGCCAGGAGCCGCAGCGGTATAACTGAAACGTGATTTCATAAGTCCTCCCCGTCCGATTCTAATCCTCCCTCCTCTTGCCTGACAGCCCCGAGCGTGTGTAGCTTTACACGCCTCTGGGTTCAAACTCGCAGCACATACATTTGCCAGAGTTCCTTAGCGCTCATACGGAGGAAGGGCGTCATCGCGAGCCGGCCCGTTTTGCCGATGCTTTTTTCCAGGTATTCCAACTCGGCGAGCAATGCCCGCGACTCGTCGTCGGGCTCCGCGTCAAAGCCCGCTTCCCGCAGCATCAACATCCCCTTGGCGTGGAGGGATAACTCCAGATGTATTCGAAGGTAGCAAAGAAGATCGACGACGACCTCGCCGGAAAAATTATCTTTGAGGGACTGAAGAAATCTGCCGGCCTTGGACTCTGAAACTCGTCCGGACCTGATCAGTTCCAACAGCTCCGTGTCCGCATCGAAGCCAACCTCCAGCCAATTCTTCAAGGATGTCTCGCTCTTGCTGAAGACGATGAAGATGAGAAGCGGACAAGCGAGCAGAATCACAATCGTCGAGAAGACCGGTGAAAAGACGAGATGATTGAACAGCGAATGGAGAACAACCGCCAACAGGAAGCCGGGAACAAAAATCGAAGTATCCCGCGCGGATCTTCGCTCCGCCAGGAGTTGTGAAGTAATGGCAAATATGGCCGTGGTTCCTCCATGCATAACCGCCGTGCCGAAGCCGCGGATAAGCCACACTGCCGGTTGGATCTCCGGAATCGATTCCAGATAATAGCCGTTCTCAACCAGGGCAAAGCCCGTTCCCGCGGCAAAGCCAAAGATGGCGGCGTCTACCAGAAAGCCGGTCCTGCCGGACCGGATCAGGTAGGCGGCAACCAGAGACTTGGCCATCTCTTCAACCACCGGAGCGACGTACCGGGAGTAGGAGGTGAAGTCCATCTGAACGTGGGGCGAAAGCGCCAGGTGGATGACATAACTGAGGGCGGCGGACGCTCCCCCGAAAAGGATTGTGATCGCAACCCAACGTAACCTGACGAGCTTGAAGCTGTCGTAGTACATCAGGGCGGACAGGAAGAGTAGAACCGGAAGGAAGCCTGCAAGAAGACGGAATACCGGCTCAGACACAATCTATTTCCTTGGTTGCGGCCCGAAGCTTCAAAATGGCCCGGGGCTTCGCTTGCCCGGCAAACATCAATTCAAGATCTTCAGGGAGAGCATGAACTCGTCGTGTTTCTGCTGACTGTTTCCCAGCGCATGAGCGTATCCCGCCGAAAGAGTCATGTCCAGCCGCGAGAGCAGGCTGAACCGCAGATCGAGTTGGCTGCCGACGTCCTCGACGGTCCTGCGAAAGAACGCATTGTCCAGATTCGTCATGAGTCCTCCCGCAAACACGGCCGGACGTACCCAGCTGAGATAGAAGCCTGGCGTACCCGCGCGGCTGAAGCGAACGGGGGGAAGGTTCCACTCGATCGTGGTCTTTGCATAGTTCTTCCCCGCGATATCATTCAATTGAACTCCAGGAAAGCTGTAGTACTCCCGGTAGCGTTTCTCCGGGCCATGATCCACCCAGTTGTTTCCGAATCCTCCGAAGTAGAAGTTGGCAATGGGATCCTGGCGGTCTCCAAACGCCAGGCCGGCGGAACTCCTCAGCCAGAGGGAAGAGTGACCGAGCGGAAGGGCAAAACCCAGGTCGTTGTCGCTGTGAATTCTCGGAACGGCCTTGCCGCTTGCATAATCGTTTTCCAGAACGACCTGCAGAACTTCGCCTTTTTCGTCGTCCACATGCCCCAATGAGGAGCGGACGTTGCTGTAGCGGAATTTCGCCTGAGCCGTGAATAGGCTTTTGAAAGAGACGGCGACGTTCTGGTAGCCCGGCAGGCGGTCCAGATTTCCGTAGTAAGTTCCGTCGAAGCTGAGGCCCATCTTCCTCGGCTCGTCATAGAGGAGCGTCTTGTCGTAGCCCAGTCCGAGCGCATATCCTTTGCGGCTTGTCTTCGTCGGTCCGAAAAGGTCATAGAAATCCGATCCGTTGTATCGTGCGCTTGCCCGCCAGTCATAACGGCGAAACTCCATTTGGGCGTGGATGCGCTCGTTCGCCGGAAGGCCGCTGCCGAGTGAATGCGACGCCGTCAAATTAAGATGGCTCAGCGAAAGAGGATCCGAAAGATTCAGGCGATAGCCGAGAGCCGCCGAGTCTTTGTAGCCGGAAACCACGGGATAGGCCGACTCCAGGCGGATCCCCCTTATCGAACTATAGCTCCCGGTTCGCGTAATTAAAGATTCCAGCGGCACCTTCAACGGCGATCCGACGTTCCAATCTTTGAGCTCCGGGTGTTTTTCGATCACCTGTGCCCCAAAAAAAGTGATGGCGCCCAGGTCGTCCACGGGCTTCGCCTCGATGGTGGCGGGCACGAATCCTTCGCCGGTATAGCGGAACAGGATCAGGAGACCGTCCTGGCGCGGGATCGGGCGGAAAAAGCCCGTTTCGCTGTTGCTCAACGCTTCCAGCTTGCCGGTCGCAATCTCGTACCGATAGATATTCGATACCCCTGTAAAGTAGGAGCTGCCGTAAAGGTATTTGCCGTCCGGTGAGAACACAAAGTTCGACGGCGCCGCGCTGCCGAAATCAAATTTCGCAATGGGCTCCGGATCTCCGGCTGCAAGTTTGGCGACACTCATGATGCGCAGCGTTTGGGCGCCATCGATCTGGCCGACCGAGGCAGACAGAAGCTGCCCGTCCGGAGAAACATCCAGGTCGTAAGCCACTTCCCCGTAGGGAAACGAATGGAGCGTGTTCCAGTCTTTGTAGGGATAGGGCACGCGCACCAGCGAACTGATTCCGTTATACGTCCGGACGCCCCAGATCGACCGGTCGGCCTGATCGAAAGCAAGCTCGCCGATCCTGGCATCCTTGAGGAGCGTCTTCGCCTTCTTCGTGGTTGGATCCAGAGCAATCAAGTCGCGGTAGGCGTTGTTGTCGGCAGTATAGAAGATGGTCTTGCTGCCGGGATCGTAGGCCATGGAGCTGACGCTGTAGATGACGGGTTCCTTGATTTCCTTCAGCTCTTCGAGAGCGCCGTCCTTCATGGATATCGCCACCACGTGAGCGACGTCGCCCGGGTAGTAGGCCGCGGTATAGATCTTCTCTGTGCCGGCATCATAATAGGCTCGTGAAACCGAGCCGAGGGCGCGCGCCGAGATGTCGCTGTAAGGAGTCGCCGGATGCTTCCGGATCGCGGCGAGATTGTTCCTCTGAAATTCCTTCTCCCAGTCCACCCAATCGTGCCAGGCTTTTTCGAGGGGGAGCCCGAAGACTTTGCGGAACTGGGAGGCGTAGTAAGCCTTGCTTCCGTCGCGTCTCGCGACCCAGCCGACCACGGATCCGGGCGACCAGCGGTTGGCAAGGTAGCTCATGAAACGCGTTCCGTAGAGGTAGGAGTTCGCTTCCACCTGGAAATCCACCTTCGTGCCTTCCGACGCGAGTCCCAGCGGATCGTAAAAGCGGCTGCCGTCGCGCACCATCGAGCGAAAGACCATTTCATCGTAGGCGCCTTGAGCGCGCCCCAACCCCCCCGCCATCCAGGTGTCGATGAAGACAGCGATGCCTTCGTGATACCAGCGGGGAGCGGCCACACGCGGCGCCGTCAGGTAGAAGTATAAGATCCCCTCCGGTTGCTCGGCCGTGGGTATGACCTTGCCTCGAAACAGTACGCGAAAGAATCTGTCTCTGTGCGCGGCCTGATCGTTCGCCGCGATGTGTACCAGTTCGTGGTTCATGATGGTATTCAGGCGCTCGTTGGCGGAGATGGTCTCGTAGGCGAAATTCAGCGGCGCGATCTGGACGGAAAGGTTATTGCGAGGCATCACCGACGCCCCCGCGTTGCCCGAATCGGAGAAGTCGTCCAGCAACACCGTCACTTTTTCGCTGGGTTGGTATTTGAAAAGATTCGACTGGAAAGCCATCGAGTTCTCGAAGGCGCGGGCCGCGTGAGGCGCCAGATATTCTTCAGTCCCTTTAAAGAAGATGAGGCGCAGGTCCCGGGTTTCGATCGAGGCGAGCTGAGCGGAGGCAGGCTGCGCCACGGCCAGCAGGAGTGCCGCTTGCAGACAAATGTGCCAGGCCGGCCCCAATAGCCGTCGATGAAGCCTTAAATAAAAGGAACTAACCCTAGAACTAACCCGCATTTCTCACCATCCGAAATGAAGCCGCGGAACGGCGCCAGAGTATAGCCCCGCGCGTGAGAACGTGTGAATAAATCAGGCCGGAGGGCCGAAATAGGGAACCACAAGAAGCACAAGAGGCACAGGAAGGATCGTCCTTCCTGTGCCTCTTGTGCTTCTTGTGGTTACTCCCTATTTCACAAACGACTACTTTTTCCCGTAAGCCTGGCGCAAACCATCATTCTGGAGAGCCTGGCGGAAACCGTTGCTCGAAAGGGCCGTGCGGAAGCCGTTGTTCTCCAAAGCCTGGCGGAACCCATCATTCGCAAGGGCCTGACGGAAACTGTCGCTGGCCAGGGCTTGCCGGAAACTGTCGCTGGCCAGGGCTTGGCGGAAGCCATCGCTCGCTAAGGCCTGGCGGAAACCATCGTTTGCGAGAGCCTGGCGGAAACCGTCATTTGCCAATGCCTGCCTGAAGCCATCGCTCGCCAGGGCCTTGCTGCCGCAGCAGGGCGTAACGGCCTGGCGAAAACTGTCGCTCGCCAAAGCCTGGCGGAACTCATTGCTCGCCATTGCCTGGCGGAAACTGTCGTTGGTGAGCGCCTGGCGGAACGCATCACTGGCCAACTTGCTGCCGCAGCAGGGCGTTACGCCCTGGCGAAAACTGTCGCTCGCGAGTCTGCTGCGGAAACTGTCATCCGCCAGCGCCTGGCGAAAACCATCGCTGGCCAGGGCCTGCCGGAAATCATCGCTGGCGAGAGCCTGGCGGAAACTGTCATCCGCCAGCGCCTGGCGGAAACCGTCGCCTGCCAGAGCCTGGCGGAAGCCGGCGTCGGCAAACGCCTGGCGAAATCCATCGGTCGCGAGAGCCTTGCTGCCGCAGCAGGGCGCTACGGCCTGGCGAAAACTGTCGCTGGCCAAAGCCTGGCGGAATTCATTGCCCGCCATTGCCTGACGGAAGGTATTGTCGGCGAATACCTTTTGTATATCCGGACTTGACGCAACCTTCTTGAACTGTTCGTCCTTGATCAGTTTGCGGAACAGGTCGCTCTGCATGAAATCCTGAACTTCAGGATTCTGAAGAACGACGTCGTCGCTCGTGATCTGGCCGGCCTGGTAGCGCTGAGCAGGGGCTATCGTGCCTTCCAGGTCCTTATTGCCTGCCGGATAGAAGCTGAAGTAGCCCACGACCGCCAGGATTGCCACTAAAGATGCGCCGAGAATGATGATCTTTTTTGCACTTCCACGCTTTGCATCGCTAAATCCCATATGTCCTCCTCGCCTGATTCCTGTTGGGTTCTCTTTGTCTGAACTACCAGAAGTACAATCGGCGGCAAAAAAAGTTGGAGGAATTCTTGCCGCCGCCTTAACCCCAATTTCTCACCAACCCCTGGGAGCGGGGATCATAGCCACGGATTTAACGGATTTAACGGATGGGCCGCCGGAACAGTCTGATTTGCGGCCATCCGTTAAATCCGTTCAATCCGTGGCTATGATCCTCAGTTCGGGAGCCGAAGAATGCCGCTGTAAACCGATTGGCCCGAGATCAGAATCTTAAAATCAACGGTTGCCGGCGCTCCACTTTCCGGCGCCAGCAAGAGCGTCGACCTGTTCTGCCCTTCGAACGTCAAGCGGACCTGGCCTGGGCCGGCCGCAACCTCCCGAACGTTGTTCGTCTGCTGGGTGAATCCTTTGAATGCGTAATGGCTGTCGAATGTCAGAACTGTCTCGGCCGGTTGGTTCGAATTCAAATCGATCCAGACCTGAACGCCGGAATCGGACTTTTTCAAAAAAACCGTGCCCTTCAGGCCGGCAAGGTCGATTTTCATCGGACTGGAAACGCTGTCCTGCCGGCCGTGGTCTTTTACGGACATAACGCCGTATAGGTCCGATGTGTTGGTAACAGATCCACTGCGGAACAATACCCCGCCGAACACCAGACCCAGCAACAGTCCCGCTGCGACCGCATATCCGTATTTGAAGACAGGAAACCATACACTCCAGGGTTTGTTCTTCACCAGGACTTTAGCCGCGGACCGGCGCGGTGGGAGCGCGACCATGATTTGCTGACCCAGGTCCGGAGGGGGCTCGACGTCGGCGGTCTGATTCAGGACGTCAGCAAGCCTGGCGAGTGCGTCATGCGTTTTTCGCATCTCCGGATTGCTGTCCAGATAGGTGCGAAGCGCGGCCCTCTCGGATTCGGAAGCCTCCCCGTCCAGATCGGCATGCATCAGCTCGAGGTACTTATTGTCCGCCGCCTTCATAAGATTCCCCTTTTTGAAAGGTCTTCCTGGAGGATGGATCGTGCTGTAAACAGCCTGGACTTGACTGTTTTTTCCGGAATGCCAAGGACCTCGCTGATGTCCCGGTAATTGAAGTCATTGAAGTGCTTCAGCACGATAACCATCCGGTAATCCAGTCCCAGTTTCATTAATCCCTCATGCACCGATTGGTTTAGTTCTGTCTGGTAAGCCGCAGACTCGGGGTTGTCATGCTCCTCCGCCACCAGGTCCTCGATAACCTCGAGCCGATCTCTCGTCTTGCGCAGGTTGAGGGCTTCGTTGATCGCGATTCTGTATATCCAACTGAAAAACCGGTATTTCTCATCGAATGTCTCGAGATTCTCATACGCCTTGAGAAATGTACTCTGCGTGACATCCCGCGCATCTTCGAAGTCGCCCAGGATCCGAAACGCAGCGTTGAATACTGGCTTTTCGTAGCGCTCAAGCAGGGCAGCAAAGGCTGCCCTGCTGCCGCGTATCGCTTCGCCAACGAGCTGCGACTCCTGGCTCTCATCCATAATTACAAGCGGAATTCGGAAAAGTTGGTGAATTTTTCAGCCGGCACAGTAAGCCACGGCCTCATCACGAGTCGGGTAGATAGAAAACACGCGGGTGAAACCGGCTATCTTGAAGATCTCGTGAATGTGATCGTTGAGCGTCGCGAGGGCAAGTTTGCCGTCAATCGTCTGCATTTTTTTCGCAACGATGATCAGCAGGCCCAGTCCGACGCTGCTGATGTAGGTTAGCCCGGACAAGTCGAACACCAGCCGCTTCTCACCCTTGTCCATCAGCGCCTGGAGTTGCTTTTGCACGCCCGGAGAAGTGTTCACGTCCAGCCTTCCACTTAGCGTTATGATCTTCACCTCGCCTCTCGACTCCTCTTTAATGTCTATGCCGATTTTCATAAGAAATACAGGGGCCGGATCGAAGAAACCTCATTATATCTGCCGGCTTTAAAGCGAATCTCGGGAAATCCCTGGTTCCAATGCCAGACAGGGCTTGCTGCTCACTCGATCTTTTTTCTTATCAGAAGGCGGTTTTTATTGTTTGTGCGCTCGTACGCCAGATCGGAGGTGAACCGCCGCAGCAGATGCAGCCCTAAGCCTCCGGCTCGTATCTGATCCAACGGCCGCTCCAGATCCGGCGGGGGGACCTGCAACGGGTTGAACGGACGGCCGTCGTCCTCGACTTCGACGACCATTTCCTTGTTCTCTGAAATCGCGCGCACGACGATTTCATGCCGCAGATTATCGTCGTAAGCGTGGAAGATTACATTAGCCACAACCTCTTCGAGAACCAAATTGAGCTCGGCCAGGGTCTTTCCGGACAGACCGCAGTTTTTTCCGAAAGATTCCAGTTCCCGGTCGAGCCTCACAATTTCGCTCCGGTCGTTACTTAAGACGATGAGCATCTCGTTCATTAATCGAGACGCGGCATGAAAGCCAACGAATATGCCCGAATCCAGTTTCTGGATATTGCGAGATAATCTATGATCAATTGAGGTTGGTCGCCGTGAAGAAGATATGCCGAATGCCTTCGTTGCAGAACACGGCCATATGGGGCCCCGGCTGAAATCCCGCTGTGGAAGCGATGTTCAGGATCTTGCCGCTGCGGCGGATCATCGGCTCGACGAACAGGTGTTTGAGCACGTATGGAAAGACCTGCGAAAAAAGGTCCCCCTGCTTCCTGCTATGCATACTTGGCTGCGCTGTCGCTCATCTTTGCCTATGCCGTTTTTGAATCCGGTGCAATTCTGCCTTCCGATTGGAACCGATGTCTGGTGAGCTTAGGCCTGTTGCCGCTTGTCTATATTCGATACACAAGCAAAGAAGACCTCGCGCCACCCCTGCAATGGTGGTTACGCTGGCCGCCACTGCTGCTGTTGGGATTCGTCGGCCTTCAGCTCGTGCCGTTACCGATGGGGTTGTTGCGCGCCGTTTCGCCGGCTCGCGCAGACCTTTCGCAGTCTCTGAACGAAGTATTCCCGGGAACCTTTTCCACAACGATCAGCGTATATCCATCAGCGACATTGGCACACCTGTTTCGGGTTGCAGCGTACACCGTAGTTTTTGTCATGACGCGCGAATTGGCTTGGAGAACACATGGAAGGCGCTGGTTGGTGATCGCTCCGGTCCTGATGATCGCAGGAGCGGAAGCGGTTTTCGGCCTGTTTCAATATTCGCCAGATAATGCCGCACATGGAACCTACGAAAACAGGGACCATTTCGCCGGTCTGTTGGAATTGTCATTACCATTCGCAGCCGTCTACGCGATTGCAGCCATGATGGCTCGACGGCGTCAAACGTTTCGTCAGGCTGTGCTGGTTTCCATTTCGGTGGCCCTTGCGACTCTGATGTTTCTTGGGATCATTCTTTCCCTATCGCGTACGGGCTTCCTGGCATCGCTCTCTTCGCTTTTCGTTGCAGGTTCTTTGTCCCTAGGCGTCCGCATGCCCGCGCTCCGGCGATTCGTCGCGGCAGCCCTTGTTGCGGCTGCCCTCATCGCGGCTTCATTTTATCTGGCTCCAGATCAATTGATCAACCGGTTTGGCGAGATCGCTGGAACATCTGCGGATATGATGGGGGATGGGCGTCCTCGAATATGGAAAGATACATGGGGATTGATCACCCATTATCCGCTTGCCGGTTGCGGCTTGGGTGCCTTTGAACAGGCCTTCCCGCGGTTCAGAACCTTCCTGCCTGAACTTGCTGTGGATACCGTTCACAATGATTATCTGCAATTCCTTGCCGAACTCGGTGCAATTGGCTTTTCGTTGGCGGCTTTTGGAATGATGGCCGTATTCTTATCGGCGGCGTACGCAGCTTTCCGGAGCGTCCATTCTTCCACGCGGTATTTTGCTATTGCTTCTTTAGGCGCGTTAATAGCGATCCTCATCCACAGCTTCGCGGATTACAACCTTTATATACCGGCAAATGCGATGGTCTTTGCGTGGATTGCCGGCCTTGTGGCGAGTTTGAATTTCGGCTCGAGGGCTCATTTACGACCTGATTAGCGAAACGTTATCGATCCACGCCTTACCGCTAATCTTGTTATCGAACTTCCAGGATGGTTGCCGCACGACCTCGAGCCGGAGCAATCGCACGGCGCCCGATAACATGAAATCTAAATGTATCGGAGTCCAGTCATGAGTGCCGGTTACCCGCGCCGTTTGCAGGTTCATCTGGCCTGATGAATCCACAAGGCGAAAACCTATTCCCTGATCGGTAGTCAATTCCGAAGTGCGAATCCATGCCTCAAAGTGATAGCCGCCTGGACTCGCCACTATATCGTGTGTTACAGAATTGAAGTCGATGTTGTTCTCTCCATCGAAGACAATCTGTAATGACGATGAGCCAGAGAATGCCACAGTGGAGTCGCGGCTTATCCGCACGCCGTCGGGTTGGGAAAATCTCCAATCCAACCCGGACTGAAGCGGTTCCGACTCGAAACCGCCATTGAACACGAGGTTGGAATTGAGGTAGGCATCCTCGTGACGGCCGGCGCTGAGCCGCCAGGTTTCGGCGGCCAGCCGATATTCGCCCTTCTTTGAAAGAAAATCGACGTAATCACCTGCCAGCTTGCCGTCGGCCAGTGAGTGACCTTGCAACCACTCCCACGCTTTCTTAAGGCCCGGCAGTGGCAAATCCTGCATTAGCAGGTATCGGAAATAGTCCTGCGGAAGCTGGCTTTTTTGCGGAATGCCGTATTCGAGCGAGTCCAGGACATCCGCCCGGGCGGACATGTACGTGTCAAAAACGAGCTGCTTGTACTGCGGCATGAGTTCAAGCAGCTTCTCCATGTATTCCTGGCTTCGGCGTGGCTCCTGGATTTGCGTGTAGAACATCGCTGTTCGCCAAAAAACCAGAGGGCTCTGCGGTCCAAGCGCTACGGCCTGCGAGAAGGAATGCCTCGCGTCTTCGGTCCGCCCGAGATGGAGCAACGCCTCGCCAACATCGCACCAGCGATCGGGAAAAGCAACATTTCGCCGCAGTGCTTCTTGCAAATTGGCTAGAGCAACAGTCATATCCTGCGTGTTTCCTCCAGCGAAGCGATCCGCCGAGTCCAGTAGCAGTCCATCCGAACAGACGAGATTCCGGCAAACAGAACGCTCAAGCGATGGGTCGATGCGATATCGAAGCTCGGCAAGATAGGCGATGTTGGGAAATAGAGCAAGAATTGCACCCAGCACTACCGTAACTTTCTTCATGTCGGCAGACACCGCCGTTCCTCGAATTCCCCGGCACTGTGACGGTGCCTGCCCCCGTTTGCCTGGTCAATCAAGCAAACAAGCGCAAAGGTTATCAACATCACTAGTAACATGGAACTCCGTGAAAGCGCCGTTGACATTGACGTTCGTACTATGAGTAACGAACGGGAGCTTCTTCGCTCGCACGATTTCAGCCACATTACTTGTGACTCGTGACACTCTTTTGCGCTGCGCATACTGCCATCAGGATGGTCATCACGCAACTCCTAAATATACAATCGATGTATCGGCAATCCGGACATACTGGTGGCGAACCACTGAATTGCGTATCGCACAAAGAAATCCATTCTTTGTGGTCAATTTCTGCCCATTCGGGCTTTTACTACGCCGCCTGACCGCTTGGTTTTCGATTTTTTATTTTCACGGAAGTATTGTTGACAAAGGTTCATCGGAAACGAGAATGGAAAGAAATGTGGATAACTTCAAGGAGGGGAAACCATGTTTCCGAAGATGGAAATGAATTGGAGCAGGATGCCTTTAGGGCTAGGCTCAAGAGTGAGATCAAAAGGGATGGTCTGCCAGGCAGTTCATCATATTTATTTCCTGTGGTCGTGCAAGACCGGT
>Ga0207090_1062_pt1 | contig 28709 bp, 22 predicted proteins | sample Alteio_BWMinHeat_50_FD_153565 | JGI IMG/M metagenome (GOLD analysis project Ga0207090, IMG submission 153565) | Enriched cells from forest soil in Barre Woods Harvard Forest LTER site, Petersham, Massachusetts, United States -... | ecosystem: Environmental > Terrestrial > Soil > Temperate forest >...
CGCCGAGACTAACTGCACTGCAGGATCGCGGCGCCGGACGTGCGAGCACTCATGCGCCAGTACGGCATTGACCTTTGCGTCGTCCCATTGACGCCAATCGCAAGGAAGCACGACTGCGGGACGCGAGATTCCCAGCGTCACGGGCGCAGTAATGTCTTCCGATTCGCGAACCTCAATTCCGTCCATCGCACGATCGGTTGCACGGCTTCTGCGCAACAATCGGATACTCATCGCTATACCTACACCCACTCGCAACATCAGCACCAAGGCGCCAACGACGTATATCAACAGTGCCGCGCGAGCCCGGTTAACGCGCTCGAATACGCCCAAATTGCGCTGACCTATTCCAGTGTCTGCGTGGAGACCTACGGGCGAGGGCATTGCCGGACCCTCCTGAACCGCGACGGGTATTTCGAAACTCGTTGTCATCCGCGTCGTAAAGGGAACGCCTGGCAGCGCTGCGGCGAGCAGCGGAATTGCCAACGATCCGCACAGTATTGCTGTCCAGGCCGCCGAGCGGATCGATGCGTCCTTTACTCGCGACGCCCAAAGCAATAGCGCTCCACTCAGGATCAGAACCGAGGAACGAAACGCCCATTCCACCAAAAAGCTTATGGCAGTCATATTTTCTTCTCCTTTCGCGAGGCTATCTTCGCCGCCAGCCGTTGCAACTGTTTCGGCTCCAACAATTGGTTGTCCACCAATCCCACCAGCAACTCTTCCACGGATCCTTCGCAGAAGCGATCCACAAGCTGCTTCACCGCCCGCGCCGCCACGTTGCGCTTGGTGTCCAGGGCGCGGTATACGAAAGTGCGTCCGTCGACCTTATGGGTCGCGTAGCCCTTTTCTTCCAGCTTCCGCAAGATCGTGCGGATCGTCGAGTCCTTAAGGGCTCGCTTCGCTGCCAATCCTTCCCGGCATGTCTCGGCCGTACAACCCGGGTTCTCCCACACATACTCCATGAGAAACTGTTCGAGTGCAGTCAGTGGCTGGTGACGCTTGCGGCGTGTGTTAAATATCATAGTGTTAAGTTATTTAACACTGACGTCCACCGAGGTCAAGCATCTTTTATCTGGTCAGGTAACCCTCGTTGCTTTCGGGGGGCCAGGTTAAATTCTCACCGGCCGGTCCTCTCTGGCTGGGCGTTTCAGAACAATAGAACAATGACAAGTGAAGCCCAAGAAGCCGGGTTGGAGGAAGCGAATGTGTTTGATCGCTCGCAGGCTGGTGGCAACCGGTTTTCGAATGATCAGCGGAACACGGAATCTGGGGTTCTTCGGAGCACGCGCTACTTAAAGCCGATTCGCAACGAAACCGCTATCCTCACTCGTACGAGCCAGAATGCTCGACCAGCCAAAGCTCCGTAGCCCAGCAATAGCACTCGCACAAGATATCCTCGATGCCATCACCATCAAAGTCAGCGCGACAAATTTCCCGGAGCATGAGCCCCCAATTCCATTCCAAAGAGAGTTCACTAGACGAAATGCGCAAGATTTTGATTTCGCCGCGTCCGAGGAGGTCGCTAAGGGAAGCATTCTCCATCCCTGCGATGATTTCCGCGTCGTCCGGCGACACACATGGCAATACCGAAGACGGAAGCAGTTCGAGGTCCGCTACTCCTCGATGCGGTCTCCGGATGTAGCTGATGATCGGCAACCGAACCGAGCCGGCCGCCGTTAGGATAGCATTCGCGGTCTTCAGAACGGCCTCAGATTTGATGTCGTAGGTCGTCTTTGCAGAGAAGCCCGCAGCTAACGCAGCCCGGTATTCTCTCCACGTCCGAACGGACATACGGACGCCGTTATCGTCTCCGAAGTCTGCCGCAAAGACCGGATCAGCACCCATAAGGACTGGACGGTCGAGGTATCTCTCGACCTCCTCAGGCGCGATAGACTCAATGATCTCAGCCGGGGCGTCGGCGAACACCAGAGGATTTGTGAGTCGCAGTAAGTGCGGGGGCTGAGACACTTGGATATCCATCGGCAAAATCAAGCCTGAACGGATTGCCTCGCCTAACTTGGCCAGCAAGTTGTCTCTGATTTGGCCTTCCTTTTTCTTAGCAACGAGTTCTTGAACGTTAGCGCTGGCGCCCTCCGCTCGATGAAGGAAAAATCTCGCTGCTGCGTCGTCAAAGACCTTTGAAGACTTTACAAGATTGCATCGACGATGCACAGGGAGCAGGTTCCGAATCGAAAACAAGTCAAATGCCAGAGGCAGGTCTAGTGGGGCAAGGATCGCAGGAAATTCTGGATTGCCAACCAAAGCTTCGGGTATCACGTGGTCGATGTCGACCTCGCTGAAACTCAAAGGCTCGGAGCAGTACACGCACCTCCGGTTGTGCGTCAGCCAAATTGCGTGCCGGAGGTCGAGTTCGATTGTTTGTGAAGACATCAGCACGTAGATTAACGTCTGACGCGAGCCGTGTCCCTTCTGCACAATCAAAACGCCCTGGAGGCCGGACATCTGAATTTAGTTCGGCCTCAACGAAAAGCGCACGTGAATGTGGCATCGAACGCGCCAGCGCTGCGCTCGACCCGCTGAAGAGTATCCAAGGGCCTGTACCCTCAGAAGATAATATGCGACAGATGTCACTTGGTGTTCCCGTGGGAATCCTGATGGAAGCCACCTTTTACGCCGACCAGTTCAAATGTGAAGGGAGTCGGCACCACGTTGCCCACGGTCACATTATCTCGACTGCATTGCGTGGCTCAATGGACGTGTTACCGCAAAACCGTAGATTGGGAAATCCGGAGGGACCGAGGAAATTCACTTGTCCGAGTCACCGACCATACACCCACTGATGAGCTTGGTAGACCCGCTTTTGCAACGGTTGAGGCTTTACGTCACCCCAATTCCTGAATTGAAACCGCGCTCGGTCCTTGCGGGTTAGTCAGCCCTGCGGCTCCTGATCGGCGAATGCCAGTTTGATTGCGTAGTCGCGCACATCCTCCGGCCACTTCGCAACAAATTCTGTGAAGCGCCGCCGATCATATGCGAAGAGCGATCGCGTCGCTTCTTCGAATCCAGGCAGGTTGCCAGCGATGGCGGAGATGAACCTGTATGCGGCTTCTTGGGCGGCGCGTATGCGGTCCCGATCGCCACTGACTCTACGGGCTTCGTCAACGAGTTTCCGCAGGGCGACAGACGCGCCACCCGGCTGCACATTGAGCCAGTCCCAATGCCGCGGTAGCAGAGTCACCTCTTTGGCAATCACGCCGAGCCGCGGACGGCCCGGGCCCCGGGGCTCGATTGGGGAAGCGTTAGTTTGTGGCGGTTTTCTGCGCAGGTCGAGGTCGATCTGCGCACCCGTCGAATCATCGAAGACAAGAATCTCGCCCTGCTTTTTGCGTTTAAGAATTTTCACAAGTTCAGCCGTCTCGCCCACCGCAACCCTGTGAACACCCTCGAAAGCCGTGTAAGTCATAAGGGTAATATACCCGGATAAAATTACCCATGTCAATATTATCCGGGTAAAATTAAGGCAAAGCTTTCGTCGCCTCGAGTCTTTGTTCTCGCGTGCCTGGTAAGTAACCTCGACGTCTGCCGTGGGCAAAATGTGACATGTACTGATCAAAAAGTATGCGCGCTAAATTGAAAATGGAACCAGGCGCGAAAAAAAGGCCTAGCAGCCTCCCCTCCCACCAGGGCGCTCGTCGAAGTAATTGTCATTTATAGCGTGCAGCCCCGCCGGAAAACTAGTTTCTTCCGGGCTCGCACTGCCGCATTCAAAGACCCGAAGTCGGCTTCGCGGAAACGACGGTCGTTCCGTTCGCTGCCTTAAGTGCGATTGTAAGTTGTGGAAACCGACGAGGCGGACTGCCGCTTTCGGGTAGAGCGAACCGGCGGCAACTCCGACGTAGCCGCGTTACTGGGGTTTGCCCTTAGGTTTGAAATTCTTGAGGCGCTCCTTTGCCTGCTCACGCACAATCTTGTTCACCAACAGCGTAGGGGCGTCGAGTTTCCTTTTGATGTCTCTGCCGATTAGGGTCTCAGGCTCGGCACCTTTGCGCCCTTCCAAACGTTTTCTTTCCTTTCGAACGGCTTGCCGAACGCTAGAGGCTGAGGGTACCGGATATTCGGCAAGGGTTTCGAGCACTGGATAAGCCTTAGGCATAACGTCAGACTCGGTTACCTCACCGAACCCCTGGAAGCTGAGCCGGCCGTCATCTCCCAACCGAAGGTGGAGCATAAACTTCGGAGCCGGAAAAATATCTGACGCTTCCGCATTCCCTACTTCGTCGAGACTCAGGACAGCCTCTTCTTTGTTTCGGGCAGCAACAAAGGAAATGTCACCATTTTGCCACCGACACCAGAACACACGCATTTGAACACTCCTGAGCGTCGAAGCCAACTCGCACAAAGCCCCAAACTTCTTTGTGGCGTCTGGCGGGGCGATAACAAGTTGTCACAGAAACATAATCCAGAACCGCTCGCATTGCCGAGGCCTATTGTCTGTTTTGGTTTGGGACAAGTTTCCGATTTGCCGACTATTCGTCAACTGGGAACGGAGGGCAGCGGTTCGGCACGTCGCTCGCACTTTTCACATTGCTTCAGCAGAAACTAGAACCAGGGAACCAGACGGAGACGCGTCCCGACGGCCAGTAGGCGGGTAACCATCCTTCTGTTGTAATGTTGTCAGGGAGTGTCGGTGTGCAGCTCGCATATGGCTTGTATGGCTTGAGCCGCACTTTGATCCAGGCCTCGCCGCCGACCTCGCGCCATTCCAGCACTTCGGCGGGGACACTTTGACCCGCTGCGGTGCGCCATTCAAGGCTGGGCTCGAACTGGTCCCGGCCGGGTTCCCGCCAGAGTTTGCCGTTCCAGCCTTCCGTAAGATGATTGGTGCGGTCTTTCACGAGTTCTTCGTAAGTTGTGAAGCTGATCGTGCCGGGTTGTTCGACCCACCCGGAACCGGATTCCAGCAGGATCCGGAACCATCTCCCGTTCCTCTCCAAGACGATAGCCGCAGGCTCCTTATACGTGACCTGCTCTGAAGGCACAACACGCGGCTCCTCCGCGGCATTTGCCGGATGGAATTGCGCCGCGCCCTCATATGGCCGCTCGTTGGAGAAAAAGGGCTCCATCCAGTTTTGCAAGGTTCCGATGCGGTTCGCGTCACGTCGAGGTTCTGCGTACACCGGCACGGTCGCCAATCGGTACTTTCCGTCGAGACTACCCCAAATTTCCGGAATTTGCAGCAAGCCCAGCCACCGTTCATATCGCTCGATTCCGGCCGGGTATTCCGGATTCCAGCTGACAGTGACGCGGAACTTTATCGACTTGTCGGACCGGCGCTCGAGTATTTGCACAGTTCCTCTGCCGAACGCTCCAATACGCTGGACCTCTTTTTCAGTGGGGTTGCGACTCCTGTCGATGGTGCTGCCGACTTCAGGCGAAAAAACAAAATCCTGGGACTGCTGGTCAGGATTGGCGCCGATGGTCGCTAAAAACGATATATCGTTGCCGCTGCGGTGGAAATCCCGGACGTGGATTGTCCGAGTATTCTGCGGGGTCTGCGCGGCGAGTAGAAAAGTGAACCTGCCAAAATTCTTCTGGAAAAAGTCCCCGGCCTTCGCCTCACCTTCAAATTGCAACGTGGCTTGCCCAGACTGAAACATTACCGCCAGAAATAACAACACCATCATGTTCGCCATAGTAATTCTGGGACAGCCGGCGCGTTAACATTATTCTACGAGCCACGATTCCAGACTTGGACGAATGGTCGGCATCGGACAAATGGCGCAGAGGCGGTCCAAAAATAATTCCTCAGTACGCCTTGTGTTTACGAGTTCATCCAGACGTGGACATCACTTGGACGTATAACCGGCTTCGCGGAAACTTGAACGAAATCTCAACTTCCCACAATGCGACTTCTGGCACCTTATTCGACACTTCTTATAGGTTTTCCGGTTACACAGCCACTGGGAGCAAGGGAATCACGATGAGTAAGTAGAAGCGACTCGTTACAAAGCTGTGGATCGCTGCAGTGAAATGGCAACGGCGACAAACGATTGGCGCCGCTGTTTTCCAGAAGGTTTCGCGAGATTGGCTGCCTGGCCGGCGAGTACGGACGTGCCCGGCATGGGCGTTACTCGCGGTCCGATAGAGACGCTGAAATCCAATTCATTCAACGCGAGTGGAGTCTCAACCAGCTGAGAAGTGCTATCAAAAACGGATGTCGGGCATGTTTTTCCTTCCAGGGCTCGTGGCCGCACTTTTCGAACTCCACGTACTGAAGATCTGGGATGAATCGCCGCAGTAGATCGCGTGTGGCGGCACCGGGATGCGGGTCAATATGGCCGTGAAGCATGAGCACGGGACATGAAATACGGCTGAAACGCTGCGGCTCCAGGCCTTCGCGTTGCAGCCGCAGGACGTCGTTCCAGGTTTCTGCGTTTGCTCCGCCGTCATACGCCAACGCGCCGCTCGGATCATCCAAGCTATCGACCCGCTCATACGATTCAACTGACATCGTGAGGTCACCGCGCTGCCGCACGACTGCATCCCTTACGTCCGGGTCAACCTCCATCGCAGCGCGAAGTTTGAGGGCCTCTAATCGAGAACGCGCTGCGCCATCCATCAATGCATCCAGTCGCGATCGGAATTGCGCACGGCATTCCTCATCGTACGTACCACACCCGACGAGTGCGAGACAGAACACTCGGTCGGGAAAACAGGCAGCAAACGACAACCCAAGCATCGCTCCCCACGAGTGCCCAACTATTGCTGAGCCTGCAGGCGCAATGGCGGCAAGGTCCTCGACATGCTGCGACACTGTCAAAGGAACGATGCCTGAACGGCGCTGGAGAGGTTCGAGTACTGAGAAATCATCCGAAAGCGCCTGAGCCAGACCTGCCGCAGATCCCGGAGCTCCGGGCCCGCCGTGAAGCACGACCACGTTTGGGCCTCTATTTCCATACCGTCGAACTCGAATCGATTCCAGATTGTTCATTTTTTGGAGATTATAACGTGTCGAAGCGAGACGAAAACGGCAGGTTCTATACCCCAGCCAAACCACTAATGTAAGATACCGTCGACGATCTTGCTGGGAGATCTTTCCATGACAACTCGCTTGCTGCTGTTCGTTACCCTGACCGCAACACTCTGGGCCCAAGGAGGACGTGGCGGCGGTCAAAACCGCCAAGCTCCCGTGACGCCCGTCCCTTTCGAGAGGATCCTTCGCGCGAGTCAGGAGCCGCAGAATTGGCTGACGTATGGGGGCAATCTCAGCAGCCAGCGCCACAGCGCGCTCACGCAAATCAGCCCAACGAATGCCGGGGATCTTACCCTGAAGTGGGTCTTCCAATCCCGCTCGCTCGAAAAGCACGAGCACACGCCGCTGGTGGTTGACGGGGTCATGTACACCACGCAAAGCCCCAACGATGTGATCGCGCTCGATGCCGCTACCGGCAAGACGATATGGCAATACTCGCATAAGCCCGAGGATGGCGTCCGCACTCCCTGGAAACTGACGCGCGGATTGGCGATTCTCGGGAACAAATTGTTTCTCGCGGGTCTCGATGCCAGGATGATCGCGCTCGACGCGAAGACGGGCAGGGAGCTATGGTCCACGAAGGTCGCCGACCATAAACTGCAATACTCGATGACGGTCGCGCCGATTGTAGTCAAAGACAAAGTGATCGCGGGTGTCGCAGGTGGAGAGTACGGCGTCCGCGGCTTTCTGGCCGCTTACGACACGGACACGGGCAAAGAGGTTTGGCGCTTCTACACGGCGCCTGGCCCCGGCGAACCAGGCTACGAGACCTGGCTCGGCAAAGACGGCAAACCGAACGATTCCTACTTGCACGGTGGAGCGCCCATTTGGGTTACCGGCTCGTATGATCCGGAGACGAACCTGACCATGTGGGGGACCGGGAATCCTGGTCCGGATTACAACGGCGATAACCGGATGGGCGACAATCTGTACAGCTCGTCTGTGATTGCGGTTGACGCTGACACGGGGAAACTGAAGTGGTACTACCAATTTTCACCCCATGACGAGTTCGATTGGGACTCGACCCAGACTCCCGTGCTGGCCGATATCAACTTCCGAGGCACGCCGCGTAAAGTGATGATGTGGGCGAACCGGAACGGCGTGTTTTACGTTCTGGACCGCACGAACGGTCAATTCCTCTCGGGTAAGTCTTTTGTCAAGACAAACTGGGTTTCCGGTTTCAACGAAAAGGGCCGGCCCATCCGTGCACCCGGAATCGCGCCCACACGGGAAGGAACCGTGGTGTTCCCCGGCAATCAGGGCGGCACCAACTGGTATCCGCCATCATTTAGTCCGGTTACGGGTTTGTTCTACATTCCCGCGTGGGAGAACACTTCCAGCAGGTACCGGAAAAGCGAGGAGCCGCCCGAATTCGGCAACGGCGGTTTCATGGGACCGGGTCCCGCTGGCGGAGCCACCGGAGAAGACGTGTTCAGTTCGATCATCGCGATGGATCCAAGTACCGGCGATCGCAAGTGGACATTCCGGCTGTCCGCTCCATCAACGGAGAGTGGAGTGCTGACCACAGGGTCGAACGTATTGTTCGCGGGCGGACGTGATGGGCAGTTCGTTGCGCTGGATGCTCGCGATGGCAAGTTACTGTGGGAGACAAACCTCGGGCCGTCGGTCTCCGCCGGCCCAATGACCTACATGGTCAATGGAAAGCAGTACGTGAGCATCCAGTGCGGCACTGGGTTGTACACTTTCGCGCTGCGATAGCCTGCTCCGACATCGGCCGGAGCCTCGTTAGTATGCACTCGCGGCTGCAATGCGGTCACGCTACCAGGCGACCAGAACGCCGGTTTGGGATGTGTAACTTTGGAAATTTTGGGAAACACCATCTGGGGTGTATCAAGGTATCAGCCCTTACTCTCTACTTTGAAGACGCGCAACGGTGCCGCCTTTCTTTGCCCCGCATGGACAAAAGATCGTCAAGAGTGAGGGGAGAGAATCCAGTTGCCGTATAACCGCGATGTCGGAAACTCGAAGAGGCAACAGAAACACGGCATGACCTCCAAGTTCTCTGAAAAAAAAACGGGGAGAGTTGCAGGAAGAGTCTACATTCCGCCTTATTCATACCTCAGGGCACTCATCGGATCGACACGCGACGCGCGGCGTGCCGGCATGTAAGCGGCGAAACTGCAGACGGCGGCGATGATCGTGGCCGCTGCGAGGAACGTCAGGGGATCGTGTGGAGTTACACCGTACAGCAGCCAGCCGGAAATCAGACGAGTGACGGCGAGGGCAACTCCGACTCCGATCCCGACGCCGAGACACGCGACAACGAACGTGCCGCGCATGACCAGTCGAATGACGTCGGCCCGCGCCGCGCCCAAAGCCATCCGGATTCCGATCTCGTTGATTCGCCGCGTGACGCTGTAGGAGACGATTCCGTATAGACCAATACACGCAAGCAGGACAGCGAAGGTTCCGAAGATGGTGGTGAAGGCCGCGAACATGCGATATACGCCGATGTAGTCACGGATCTGGTCTTCCTGGGTTTCCAGGTTGGTCAGCGGCAAATCGGGATCGATTCCCCGCACCGCAGTTCGCACGGCCGTCATCAACGACTCTGGCTCTGCCAGTGTCCTTACTTCAAAGGTCGCGCTCGAACCGCCTTGCGAAAATGGAATGTACATGATGGCCGGATCCGATTCGTCCACCTGGCCGTATTTCGCATCCCTTACAACACCGACGACTTCAAATGCGGGATGGTCCAACTCGCTGCCGGAGCTGTAACGGAACCGCCGTCCGATGGGATCAGCCCCCTGGAACAATTCGTGAGCCAGCACTTCGTTGATGAGAGCGACATTCGATCCATTGAGGTCCTCCGTCAGAGTAAATCGCCGACCGATCAAGAGGGGTATTTGCATCGTATCGACAAAGTTCCGACGAGCATTTTGAATGTAGACCCTATCGTCTTCAAGGCCACCGGGAGTTTCGCCCGGAGTCACGGCCTCCCACCACCCACCGCCCATAATCGGCCGAATACCGGAGAACGTCGCCGATTGTACGCCCGGCAACGCTTCCAACCTCTCCACGATTCTCTCGTAGAGCTGCCGCGTTTTGGTTTTGTCTTCCTTCCCCAATTTCGTATCGATATCGAAGATCACGAGGTTGTGCGCATTGAATCCGATCTTGGCCGCAAGCAGATTGTGGACACTTTGGATAATGAGACCGGCGCCGACAAGCAGGACCAGGCAAACTGTCACCTGAGCCACCATCAGGGACGTGCTCACGAACAGGCGCTGGCTTCCTCCACGGTTGGCGTTCATCCGCATTGAAGGACTCAAATCGGCCTTCGTGGCGCGCAGTCCCGGAAACACTCCGAAAAGCAAACCGGTGAACAGCGAGAGACCGGCCGTGAAAGCAAGGACGCGCCAATCCAGAGATGGTTCCACACTGGGTGCAAATCCTCCGGCCGACGGAAGCCAAGCCATGAAGTTTCTTCCGTAATACGCGAGGCCGAGACCGACGGCGCCGCCAATGAGTGCCAACAGGATGCTTTCGGTCACCAACTGACGGATAAGCCGGCCGCGGCTCGCACCGATGGCGAGGCGCACCGATATTTCCTGCTGGCGGCTCGCCGCGCGCGCCAAAAGCAGGTTGGCGACATTGGCGCAAACAATCATCAGAGTCAGACCCACAACCGCCAGGAACAGCGTCAGCATCGGGGCGAAATCCAAATATCTGAACAGGTAGGATCCACGGCCGCCCTCGTTCACACGCATTCTTGGAATAACCGTACGGCTGTTGTAGGAAGCATTGCGGTATCGCTGGGGTCTGGAGTCCCAGCTTTCACGTACCGTGTCGGCAAAGAGCGGTTGAAGGTCGGCAAGAACTTGCGCCCGGCTGATCCCGGGCCTCAGCCTGCCCATTACCTCGACCCACCATTCCCAGGATCCGTGTGGCTCGCCATCCGGACTGATCTGCGGCTGCATCGCCATGGGCAACGACAAATCCGGCGGATGAACCACGTTCGTCCCGTAAAAACCTTCAGGCGTTACGCCGATGATGACAAACGACGTGCGATTAATAGCTATGGTTTTGCCGATAACATCCGGCCGCGCCGCGAAGCGCGTCTTCCAGTATGTGTCGCTGATGACGGCGACGGGTTGTGCGTCCGGATTGTCGTCGGCCGGCAGGATGATCCGGCCAAAACGGGCGGAAACGCCCAAGCCCGAGAAGTAACCGCCGCTCACGAACTGACCTTTGGCAGTTTGTGCCTCATTTTCCATTCTAACGTTGAGCGGTGCGAACATGGGACTGAACGCGAACACGCTCGATAACATCTGGCTGTGATCTCGGAATCGGGTGAAGGTTAAATAGGAAAACGAGGTTGTGACACCTTCCCCGGTCGACGGATCTTTCCGTCCGCTTCCCGAGAAGCTTGCCAACATAGAGTCTTTTACAAACACAAAGTCGAACTGGACGAGTTCGTCAGGGTTTCTCACAGGCAGTTTCTTCAACAAGACTTCATTCAGCACGCTGAACACGGCGGTATTTGCTGCTATCCCCAATCCAAGAGTGGCAACCGCGGCAAACGTGAACCCTGGACTCTTTCGCAGAACGCGGGCTGCGTAGGTCAGGTCTGCGCGAATCTCGTCGAGCAGCCGGAGGCCGCGAGCCTGCCGGACCTCCTCTTTGTATTTTTCAGCCGCTCCAAACTCCAGGCGTGCCTGCCGCACCGCTTCCTCCCGGCTCGCGCCTAACGCCATCAGGTGCTCGGTACGACCTTCGATGTGGAACTCGATCTCATCGGCCATGCCGAGTTCCACTCGCGATCTGCGGGTGATTCCGGCCCACAGTGAACGAAGTCTTGCCCTGAGCATGTCAGACCTCCTGGGTTCGCAGAGCCGCCATCATTGCCGCTGCAGTCCGATTCCAACGCTCGGTTTCCTGGCGGAAACGCTTTCGCCCGGAAGACGTCAACGTGTAATACTTTGCCTTGCGATTGTTCTCCGATGTTCCCCATTCCGCTTCAAGCAAACCCTGATGTTCAAGCCGCGCCAACGCCGGATACAAGGCGCCTTGCTCGATCGTCAGAGCGCCGCCGGTAATTTGCTGGATGCGCAGCAGAATGCCGTAGCCGTGTTCCAGCCCCAGCGAAGCGGACTTCAGAATCAACAAATCCAGCGTTCCAGGCAACAACTCAGCTTCTGCAGCCATCGAACGGATCTCCTAAGTAATTTAGGTGACGTTAAGACAACTCTCCTAACCTGTCAAGGAGAATAAACGGCTGAAGCGTCAGTTCGGAGCACGGCCCGGCCAGCACGGCAGATCAGCCGACTTTTGTCCCACTATAAAAGACCGCAGACGACAAAAGCGCTTCTGGTGGCAATTTGTCTTTGTCCTACTGGTGATTTGCGCCCCGCGGTACTTTTTCTAGTGGGACACAAGTCCTAATCACAACAGACAGCCGATTGGCCAATGTGGAGAGACACTTTCTGACATTGGACCTCGGCCCGGAGGTCACATTTCCTAGTAGCCGGTTTACTAGTCTGGAGTTGGCCAAACGTTTTTAACATGAGTGAAAAGGGATAGCCTGACCCGTCCATCTCGTCCGCGGCGGTGTTCCAAAAGACATATATAGAGAAGCTCTTGATATAATGATACTCTTCATATAGGCTTTCCGATCATGGAACCACTTCATGGCCTCCTGGACATGCTCGTCCTTCGGACCCTTGTACTTGGACCGCTGCATGGGTATGGCATAGCTAAGTTGATCCTCAACAATTCAAACGAAGCGCTGGCCATTGAGTTCGGCTCACTTTATCCAGCGTTGAAACGACTCGAACTTAAAGGCTGGATTGTTTCAAAATGGGAAACATCCGAGCACAATCGACCCGCCAAATACTATCGGCTCACGACAGCTGGACGAAAGCGGCTACGCCGGGAGCATTTGGAATGGCGGGAGTTCGCGTCTGCAATCGCGCGCGTGATGGGCGCAGCGCCGGAAGAACAGAAATGAGACTGCTTCGAAAGCTTCGATATTTGCTGCCTTCACTGCGTCGAGCGGAAGAACAGGACATGCAGGAGGAACTGCAATCCATCCGCGACATGGCCCGATCTTCGGAACTCGGCAACCTCGCACTCGCGGCGGAAGAAGCCCGCGAGGTCTTTGCATGGATGTCGGTGGAACGACTCGGACAGGACTTGCGATACGCGGTCCGTTCGATGGCCGCCAGCAAAGTCTTCACGGGCGTGGTTGTGTTGTCCCTTGCACTCGGCATTGGCGCCAACACCGCACTCTTCGACGCAATCAACGGATTGCTTATCAAAACAATTTCCGCAACGAACCCGACCATGCTGGTGCGAATTAAATGGGCCGGGAAAAACGACATGGTCACTTCCCTCGCCGATTACGGCTACAACGAGAATGATGCAACAGGCCAAAGTCTACGAAGCACATTTTCGTACCCAATCTTTCAGCAGCTGCGCGCTGCAAATCAGACCATGACGGATATGTTTGCTGTCGCCCCGATTGGTCGGGTGAACCTCGTGACGAACGGCAACGCCGATCTGGCTTCCGCATTTCTGGCGTCCGGGAACTACTACTCGGTCCTTGGAGTGGAACCGCAATTGGGCCGCATGTTCTCGCCCGATGACGATCGAGCGGCGGCCTCGCCTGTTGCCGTGATCAGCCACGGCTTCTGGGTGCGCCGATTCGGGGCCGATCACAATGTCATCGGTAGGGTTGTTACTGCAAACAACGTGTCTGTAACAATAATAGGCGTGACACCTCAGGAATTCAGGGGCACTCAGCGTCTCGCCGATACGCCGCCGGACGTGACTCTACCACTCGCATTGGATCCGCAAATCACGCGAGACACAAGAATGGAAAAAGCAACCGCCTGGTGGCTGCAAGTCATGGGCCGCTTGAAGCCGGGAGTGACACCAGAGCAAGTCCGCAGCAACCTGGATAGCGTATTTCAACAGGGGGCGAAAGCCGGCTTTGACTCTTATATCGGCGGCCTGTCAGCAGAACGACGCTCGCGCGCACAGAACCGGACCGCCATACCCCACCTGATCGTCGATTCTGGCGGTCGTGGCATCTATGGCATCGATCCTTCCGCCGCGCGGTCTCTCAGAATTCTGGGTACCGTTGTTGCTGTTATGCTCGTTATCGTGTGCGCGAACATTGCCAACCTCCTTCTGTCGCGCGCTGCAACGCGACAGAGGGAGATCTCCGTGCGCCTCTCCATGGGAGCAACTCGCCTGCGGCTGATTCGACAACTCCTTACAGAAAGTGTGTTGCTCGCATCGCTCGGCGGGGTCCTCGGGATTCTGGTCGCTTCCTGGGGACGCCAACTGCTTCCCACATTCATGTCGGATGCAGCTCAATTCGACTGGCACGTCTTCACTTTCATTGCCGCAGTCACACTGCTGACCGGAATCGCTTTTGGCCTAGTGCCTGCGCTTCGCGCGACCAGCCTTGACCTGTCTGCGTCGTTGAAAGAAACCAGTCGTAATTTGAGTCGTTCCCGTTCGTTGCTCGGGAAGTCTCTGCTGGCGATCCAGGTGGCCTTGTCACTAGCGCTGCTGGTCGGCGCCGGGCTGTTCCTGCGAACACTGCACAATCTCCGCGAAGTAAACGTTGGATTCAATGTGAAGAATATTCTCCTGTTCGGAGTGCAACCATCGTTCAACCGATACGATCCCGGGCGCAGATCCGCGCTCTACGACGAAATCGATAATCGGCTCGCGCAATTGCCCGGCGTTCAATCGGTCAGTTTTTCAGATCGGACTCTGCTGGGGGGTGGCGAAATCATTGATGACATCAATGTTCGTGGGAGCGAGGCGGAGCCTCTCCGTGCAATCCACATCCGCGTTCTCAACGTCGGGTCAACCTTCTTCAAAACGCTCGACCTTCCAGTCTTGCAGGGCCGCAGTTTTACGGTCACAGACATGCAACAGACTCCCGCGGCAGTTGTGGCTATAAATGAAACTCTGGCCAGACAAGCTTTCGGTGCCAACAATGCGATCGGCCGCCAATTCAGTTATGGCGACGGACCGAATCCCAAAGCGGTGGAAGTTGTCGCAGTGATTGGAGACGCGAAGTACGCCCAAGTGCGCGAGCCGGCTCCGCCGACACTCTTCGTACCGATTTCTCGATCGGCAGGGGGTGGCACGTTCGAAGTGCGAACAGCGGACGATCCGGTTAAGCTGGTTGCATCTGTGCGCGATATTGTTCGGCAAATCGATCCGAACCTGCCACTCATTGGTGTCTCAACGCAGGCCGATCAAGTTGAGAATCGCTTTGCAGAGGAACGGCAATTTGCGATGTCCTACAGTTTGTTTGGCGGCCTTGCGCTGTTGTTGGTTTCGATTGGGCTCTTTGGTCTTATGTCGTATAACGTCGCGCGTCGAACCAACGAAATCGGAATTCGAATAGCTCTTGGCGCCCACTCGAGCGACGTCATTCGAATGGTCATGAGGGAATCGCTCTCGCTCGTTGCGATTGGCATTATCGCCGGAGTAGGCATCACTCTGGCCGCGGGGCGACTGATCGGCAGCTTGCTTTTCGGTCTTGCCGCAACCGACATTTTCACTTTTGTTACGGCGATCACCGTCATGATCGTCGTTTCCGCACTTGCCGGGTTCCTGCCTGCACGAAGAGCCTCGCGTGTGGATCCGCTCACTGCTTTGCATTACGAGTAGCGAAGGTTTGTCGCAAACGTAGTTTGTGTTGGGAACGTGTCTGCGACGATTATGCCGAGTAACGCCGCGTGTAGGCGAGCCGCCAATTGGCCGTGCACTCGGTTTCTGGTTCCTTTCAAGTTTCCGCAATGCCGGTTATACGACCACTTGACCTCTAACTCCACTACCCTCGTGCTTCAGATCGCTGATCCAATCGCATCCGGTCGTCCGGAGCTTTCCGGGAACCCGGTTTGTTTTTGTGCATGCGGATTTTCCCGCTCACTCCTTCCCAAATCGGTTCGATGGACTTATTCATTTTGTACTAGACAGCCTATGACCATGAATGGTACTAGACACTCTAGTAACCATGAATAATGAATCTAAACGTCAAAAGGCAGCACTTTTGCAGGGAACGCTCGACATGTTGATCATGCAAACACTCCGGTGGGGACCCGAGCATGGTCACGGCATCGGCCAAGCTATTCAAGCGAGGTCCGGTGAGCTTCTGCACATTGAAGCAGGATCGTTGTACCCCGCGCTCCATCGTATGGAACGGCAAGGGCTGATAACCGCCGAGTGGAAAATCTCCGACAACAAGCAGCGGGCGAAGTATTACCGCCTCACTGCCGCGGGCCGCAAGGAACTCGTGGTTGAAGAATCCAAGTGGGATCTTCTGGTGAGGGCGATTTCGCGCGTCCGCAAGCCAATCTGAATTACGGGAGGGAAAAATGATCTGGCAACCATTGCGATGGAGATACTGGGTGGATCTCTTCCGGCGACGGAAACTGACGCAGGATCTGGATGAAGAGATCGGCGCACACATCAATATCGAAATTCAGCGGAGAGTTGAGCAGGGCGAATCACCGGCGGAAGCGCGCACCGCGGCCCTCCGCGAAGTCCGCAGTGTCACTTTTGTCAAAGAAGCCACGCGCGATGCGTGGGCATGGACGTCCTTTGAGAGGCTCGCGCAGGATCTCCGTTACGCCGTCCGTATGCTTCGCCGCAGTCCGGGTTTCAGTGCGGTCGCCATACTGTCGCTTGCGCTGGGCATTGGAGCTAATACGGCTGTGTTCACGCTGATCAACGCAATTCTCTTGCAGGCACTGCCAGTCGTGAATCCGCACGAACTGGTGCAGCTCCAAGCCTTTATTTCATTCCCGATGTATCGTGATCTTCTTGAGCGCCAACAAGTGTTCACGGATATCTTCGCAAGTGCAGGTGAAGGGCCCTTCCGAATCACAGTTCTATCTGCCAATGGGCAATCGGCAGAATTGGATAACATGCCCGTCGGCCGCGTCAGCGGGAATTATTTTCCTCTGTTAGGCGTGCAACCGGCAATCGGGCGGTTCCTCAATGGGACGGACGATCAGAATCCCAATAGCAGCGAGTCCACAGGCTCCGTTGTGGTTCTGAGCGATGCTTTTTGGGAGCGGCAGTTCGGACGCAATCCTCAGGTGCTTAATCGAACGATTCTGATTGGGCGCAGCCCATGCACGGTTATCGGCGTCGCGCCTCGCGGTTTTTTCGGCGACGTCGTGGGGAACGCCCCGGTTGCTTGGGTGCCTTTAATTCCATTCTCTCCAGCGAACAGTCTGACGAACCGGCGGGGCCAATTCACCGATTACATTGCCCGCCTCAAGCCTGGAGTGAACCGCGAACAAGCCCAAGCCGCAATGACGGTGCTGTTTCGGCAGCTCCTTCGGGTCGAAGGGCTTCAAAAGGGAATTAACGAAACTAACGTTGTCCTGACAGCTGCGGATTCGGGCGGCGATTCTTTTCTGCGACGTACTTTCGCAAAACCGCTCTGGATCATCATGGCCATCGTTGGCCTTGTGTTGTTGATTACGTGCGCGAACGTTGGGAACTTGCTTCTGGCGCGATCTGCTTTCCGACGCGGCGAGGTTGCTATCCGACTGGCGATCGGGTGCAGCAGGCAGCGCCTCTTCAGGCAGTTGCTCACCGAGAGTGTATTGCTGTCATTCTTAGGAGGCATTGCAGGTATTGGTGTCGCCTACTGGGGTAGCCAGCAGTTGCTGCGAATGATTGCGTTCTTCCCCCTGCCGATACATATCGACCTCAGACCCGATCCTCGCGTTTTGGGATTCTTGATTGCGGTTTCGGTCTTCACCGGGATCGGTTTCGGTCTTCTTCCGGCTTTGCGATCGCTTCGATTGAATCTCGCGCCGGCACTCAAAAGTGGCCACCGCGGTTCGGTCGGAACACAAAGAAGGCAGCGCTTGAACCGCGTCCTGGTGACCTGTCAGATGGCGCTCTCGTTGTTGTTGGTGATAGGCGCCGGTTTGCTGATCCGCAGTCTCTACAACTTGCGCAGTCTGGACTGGGGTTTTCGTCCCGAGAATGTGGTCATTTTTGATTTGGCGCACAGTCCGCAGCATACCGAGCCCGAGGCCCTGTCCGAAGTTGCCCGACAGGTGTATCAAACAGTCGGGCAGTTGCCCGGAGTCCAATCCGCAAGTGTTTCCTGGCTGACCATATTCGGTGGGTCAGATCTCAGCTTCCCGATAAAGATTCGCGACTACACACCCACCGAGAAGGAAAGCGCTCGCTGGGCGTTCATTGGTCAGGGCCTCGTTATGGTTCGCAATGACGCCGTCTCGCCGCGATATTTCGAGACGATCGGGATGAGGCTACTCGAAGGCCGGAGCATTCGAGACGAAGACGGACCGGACTCTCCGTTAGTCGCCGTCATCAATGAGGCCATGGCTCGTCGCTACTTCGGGACAGACCGAGCGGTTGGCCACTTTATGACGGCCGCGGTAGGTCCAGCAAAGGACAAGCCTATCGAGATCGTCGGGATTGTTCATGATTCCAAGTACAACGATCTTCGTCAGGATACGAAACCATTGTTCTATCTTCCGATCCGGCAGATGCCGCGACCTTTGAGCTCCATTGAAGTGCGCACTTCTGAACCGTTGTCCGTTATTGCAGGGCAGGTTCATCAGGCAGTCGCCGAAGTCACAAAGGACATAATGATCCGCCGTGTCGTGAGTCTATCGGATCAAGTGGACCAGTCACTCGCGGCGGACCGGCTTGTCATGCGACTGTGCAGTTTCTTCGGTATTCTTGCACTCCTTCTAGCGTGCGTTGGGCTATACGGTGTGATGTCCTACACCATGGCCCAGCGCACCGGTGAAGTCGGAATCCGCATGGCGCTGGGCGCGAATAAGCGAGCCGTCATTTCGATGGTACTGGGAGATACCCTATGGATGGTGCTAGCTGGTGTAGTCGTCGGTAGTCTGCTTGCATTCGGCGCCACACGATTCCTGTCCTCCTTCATATTTGGTTTGACCACAACTGATCCGGAAACAATCGTACTGGCAGTTTTATTGCTTCTTGCGGCAGCGACTCTTGCAGCTTATGTCCCGGCGCGACGCGCTGCTCGCGTAGATCCGACGGTTGCTTTGCGACACGAATAAACAACCTCAATCTGTTTACAGTGGTGGTTTCAAGATCGAGTCCTGGAAAACATCTTCGATCTTGTGCCCGAGAAGTCGCCTTCCCGGACTTATGAAATTCGCTCAGCGGCAACAGTCCGGGATGCCGGTTACGTCAACTTGCTGGAGCCTCAACTCCCTGGAGTTAGAATTTCTATTCGTATTTCAACGCTACCATTGGATCGATTCGCGTACTGCGGTATGCCGGAATGAAATTGGCCCTCATCGCGACCAGGGCCAGGAAGGCGGCCACAAGGGCGAAAGTATTGGCGTCCCTTGCCGGAACTTCAAAAAGATAGCTTTGGAGCAAGCCGGATAGCGCCGATGACGCGATCACACCGCCCGCGATCCCCAGCGCCACCGTACTGCCGACTGGCCCATCACCATACGCAGCACTTCCCAGCGGCTCGCGCCCAGGGCCATGCGGATCCCGATTTCGTGCGATCGCTGCGTCGCCGAATACGACGTCACACCATATACACCGGCAAAAGAACGCAGCGTAATGCGGCCTACCCTAGCTAGATTGTCAAGATGAAGCAACAAATGATGTCTCGTGGAGAGTAGCGCGCGACGTCAAAGGTGAATGTGACTTACAACGAAGAATCGTTGCAACCGCGGTCTTAATTTAATTTAGAACGCTGCGCGACAAAAGGGGGAGTAGTCCGGCGTTTTCCCCCCAAGGATGTCCATATGACGAGGCGACTACTTACAGGACGGAATTCCGTGTTCCAGTCAACTTCCCAGAACGCGAGTTCGCACGATAACGCTCAATTCTGCGATGGCTTTTCGAGCTTATCGACCACTACAACCTGTACAGCGCCTTTCTGAGTTTCCAATTTCAGTCCCGCCTGTTTTTCGAAGGCTTCGAATATCGAGACGTCATCCGGGCGCATCTCTTTGGGGACATTTTGTAGTTCTTCCGGCTTCAAATCCGAGGGCAACCATGTTACTGCGACGTCATATTTGTCGGTCAGTCCAGTTTTGTCCACGACTGGCCGATCCTGCAGAAACCGGCCCAGCGCGGCCGTAAGTGCTCCGATGGGCATATTGACAATGCCGACGCCGAACGGGAGGAAATTCATACTGCTGCAAGCCTGACCGGACTTGAGCGCTGGTCCACAACGGCCATCCTCAGGTTTTTGGAGCTTTAATCCGCCCTTGGCGATGGGTATCGCAAAGATCGGCATTCCCTTGGTTTCGAGGTGATACTTCAGTTGGAAGCGTTCCGCCAACAGCACGCGCATCATCTCCCAGACTTCGGGATTGGATATATTGGGATCTGGACCTTTGGCAACGATGTCATAGCGCGTGTTGTTCAGCCAGGCCGGCCCTTCCACCATCGAGTCTTGAATCCGAAATGACGAGGCAATTATTTTCCTCAATTCCAGATTGACGATCGTTTCAGTCCCGTGCTGAGGGGCGCCTAGCCGCCAGCCGGGGTCCCCGGATGTATTCAACTTCACCGTCGTCACGTCAAACGCCTGGGACGCTGAAGTCTCAATGCCAGTGAAGCTGCTCGTTTGCGCGCGACTGACAGGCGGGTTCACTCCTACCAACAAAACCACTGCCATTCCAGTAACAGTCAGAAGAAATCCAGTAGGCAAACTGAATTGCCGACTTATTCGACGCAGCATAATATTTCTCCTCCGTCGAATGTTTGCGGTCATTCGAGCCGTAACGCGATGATCGGATCGATCTTCAGCGCTCGTCGAGCTGGCAAGTAGCACGCGATTGACGCGACGGCGGCCATCGCAAGAAGTACGACGAGAAATGTCAACGGATCGGTGGCGGATACTCCCCAGAGAAATCTCCCCAGAACACGAGTCAAAGCGTAGGACGCGCCAACGCCAAGCAACATGCCAAAACCAACAAGAGCGAATCCTTGTCTGGCAATCAAAGCCATGACCGCCCCGGAGGTCGCGCCAAGTGCGACTCGTATTCCGATCTCATTGGTGCGCTGGCTCACCGCGTGAGCCATGATGCCGAACAATCCAATGAATGACAGCAGAATGGAGATGCCTCCGAAGATACTCAGCAAGGCTGCATAGTGACGCAGATCCTGAAGCTGGCCCGCCGCATACTGTTCAACAGTAAAAACATTGGTCACAGCCTGACTGCTGTCGACGGCGGCCACGGTTTTGCGCAACGAGGGAATGACGGCGGCCGGGTCGAGGTTCGTCCGCAAAATATAGGTCGCGACCAGCACGTCGAAGCTCATGCTCATATCCATTTTCGCCGGCAATTGACCGTGGGGCACATAGATCTGGGGTTGTGGACTGTACTGATAACGGTCTTGCCGAACGTCACCCACGACGCCAACAATTTCGCGCGGCGAATCGTAGAGCAAGCCCGTTTGAATGCGTTTGCCGACTGGATCTTCGCTCCGAAAGAAGCGCTGCGCCATGGTTTCATTGATGAGAGCGACAGGAACGGAACTACTGGAATCCTGGAGATTGAATTCTCTTCCGCGAATCAGAGGAATTTTGAGCGTCTGAAAATAACCGGCGCCGATCGGATACCACTCCGCTGTCCACGCCTCCTGTTCCGCCGATCCTAGGATCTGTCCATCCTTACTAAACGGAAATCTGCGGGGGGCACCGCCAAGAGGCGGAGTCATTGCAAATGTCACGGCCTCGACGCCGGGGATATTGGCTACCTGGTCGCGTACGCGTTCCGTGAGAACGTTGAATTTCGGAGTCATCTCCACTTGCAGCCCACCGGTCGGAGTATTGCCGGCTCCTCTGTATAGCGTTCGCGAAAAAGGCACTTGGAAGGTCACGAGGCCGTGTGGGCTGAATCCGGGCTGCGCCATGTTGAGCCGCAGCAGGCTGTGCGTCAAAAGACCGGCTCCGATCAATAGAATGAGAGCAAGGGCCACCTGCGAGACCACAAACGCGCCGCGAAGTCTTTGGCGGAAGGCGCCGCCAGTCGTGCTTCTGGATGACTCACGCAAGATGCCCATCAGATCCGGCCGCGAAATGTGAACAGCGGGCAGCGTGCCAAAGATCAAACCTGTCGCTAAAGACAACATGAGTCCAAACCCGAGGACCAGAAGGTCCATCGTCAACCGGATGCCGCCCGGCAAGACAGACGGAGCGAGTGTCTTGAACATCTCCAGGCCCGCCCAACCTAACGCGACGCCGGCCAGGCCACCCATCAGGGAGAGCAAGAGGCTTTCTGCGAGAAGTTGCCGAACAACTCGCGCGCGTGTTGAGCCGAGAGCGGTCCGTACAGCCAATTCCTTTTGACGGGTATTCGCTTGAGCCAGCAGCAATCCGGCGACATTCGCACACGCAATGAGCAGGAGAATGAGGACTGCTCCCTGAAATACAAGCAGCGGCAATCGGAGGTGTCCTACATAGGCCTCGCGCAGCGATTCAACCTTGATATTCCAACCGCGATTCATTTCGTACTGTTCACCCAACGGACCGGCAAGGCTGGACATGTCGGCTTGCGCTTGCTCGATGGTCACGCCGGGTTTGAGGCGGGCGAACAGATTGAAGACGCGATTCGGACTCCGGAGCGCATTCGCAAGATTCTCATCCGTCTGAAGGCGCCAAAAATCGATGTCTGGATTCAACGTCTGATACCCCGCCGGCATGACTCCCACAATGCTCGCGACCGCGAGATCGAGAATCAGCTTCTTGCCCAGCACATCAGGTGATCCACCAAACATGCGCTGCCACAGTCCGTAGCTGATGACGACATTTAAACTGTCGTCAGCCTTCGCAAACCAGCGGCCCAATATGGGACTGACGCCCATCGTATCCGTGAGGCCCGGCGACACCCAGCCTCCCAAAACCCACGCTCTTGTTGGATCTCCATCGCTTCTGTCCGCGGCGATGCTGAAGCTCGTCAGACGCAGTCCGCCCATGCGCTCAAAGACGCGATTGTGCTCGCGGATAAAGAAGTATGTTCCCGAATTGGAGCCGAATTTCTGATCTGGTTCATTCGGAGGCGTGAAGCGGACCATCGCAAGACGATCCGCATTCGGATAAGGCAATGCGCGGAGAAGGATCGTATTCACGAGGCTGAAAATCAGCGTGTTTGCGGCGATACCCAAAGCGAGGCATCCAATTGCCGTCAGTGCAAAAACGGGACTCCGGCCGAAGGACCGAACCGCGTAACGCAAGTCGACGAAAAGATCTTCCAGCCATTGAAAGCGCCATGGCTCCCGACTCTCTTCAGCCGTTCGGAGGCGGGATCCGAATTCTTTCTGCGCCTGCATCACGGCATCCGCATGTGTTAAGCCGTCTTTCTCGAGTTCCTCGATACGGGTATCGAGATGAAAGCGGATCTCCTCGTCGAGTTCGCGATCGAATTGTGTCCGCCGCATGAAATGCGCGGCACGCCGGCCGATTGCCGTCCAAAAACCCATTTCGCCTCCCGGTGATCCTATGCGTTGCGCATGACCAATTGGATCGAACGCATCAGTTGATCAAATGCTCCGGACTCTTTCTTGAGTTGCTTCCGGCCTTCGGCTGTCAATTGATAAAAACGCGCCTTACGATTGTTTTCGGAGATTCCCCACTCCGCACGAACCCAGCCCTTTACCAACACACGGTTCAGCGCCGGATAAAGGGATCCCTCTTCAATCACGAGTCCCCCTTTCGAGCATTCCTTGATCCGCTTTGCAATTGCATAGCCATGAAGAGGCCCCGCGCGCAGAGTCTGCAAAATCATCATTAGAAGCGTGCCCGGTAACAGGTCGGAACCCTGACTTTCACCCATTTCTTCCCCTTTCCGTACTATGTATAGCCCAGACAGGTGAGGGAATCAAGGTAGATCGGAAAGATCATTCGGTAACCCCACGAACTGTTCGATTCCGGGAATCGATTGTTCGTAACCGAACAGGAGTACGCGAGTCTTCTACCCTATATGGTTGAGACGGACGCCCCGGATACTGTGGCCGACAACATGCATACAGACGACCGATGCGAACTGCGATCCCAGGGAGAAGAAACCATGTGTCGTGCTGCTTACCTGATCCTGCTGTGCTCCATTATCAGCCCAGCCAATGCTGCCCCGATCCAGAATGAGGACCGCCTGAATCTATTGCTGCAAGGGCGCGCGGAATATCGCAGCGGCCATTACGAGGCGGCAGAAACATTCTTTATTGCGGCACTGCGATCGATTCAGCGAACCGACGAAAGACAATATGCTGCGACTTTGGTGGAACTCGGCGATGTGTATTTAAACGAAGAGCAGTTGTCCAACGCCGAACGTGTTTATGTGCAGTCCTTAGGAATTTATCAACGACTTTCGGATAAGAAGAGGACTGCACTTATCTTCCGCAATCTCGGCACAGTCTATTCCCTGGAACGGCGAGACGACGACGCCTTGTGGGCACTGAACCGGGCTTTTAAGTTGGCTGGGGGTACTTCCGTCAGCGGAGCCAGCTTCACGGCACAATTGCTCAACAGTTTGGGAATCGCCTATTACCGCCAGGGGAACAACGACAAAGCGGAGGCATTCTTCAATCAAGCTCTCCGGATGGTTTCAGGTTCAGGAATCCAGTTCGATACTGCGGAACTCCTGAATTATCTTGGAGCCGTGTACTCTGCAAAGCACCAGTATCAAAAAGCCGAATATTTCCTGCAACAGGCGATGACAATGACAGAGAGCAGGGTTGGACCGTTGCATCCAGAGTTGACATTTACATTAACTGCGCTCGGCGCTCTGTATACCGAAACCGGAAGGTATGCGGAGGCAGAAGATCAATATCAGCAGGCGCTCAAAATACTGGAACCGGATAAGTTGGTTCTTGCTACCAGAATCGCGCGCGTTCTCCAAGCACTCAGCGTCACCTATGCAAAGGCTGGTCGAAAGGCTGAAGCCGAGGCGGCACTTCTGCGGGCTACCGTCATCGCTCGCTCGAATCTCAGCCAGCACCTGGACATGGCCGCGATCATCGAAGATTATTCCGCCATCTTAAGAAAAGAGGGAAAAACCAAGGAGGCAGAAGAACTCCGGGTCGAAGCCAAGCGCGCTCGGGTGACAGCCGATCTTGTCATTAATGTTCATAATCCATCTTGATGAAGTAAGGCTTTACAGCCCGTGAACGGTCCGCAATCATTGAGCAGATGCGACAGAAAGATGAAAGATCTTCGTTTTCTCGTGTGGGTGGCGAATTACTGTTAAGTCCGGTTTAGTTAGCGACTCCCAAGGAGTTGAAGACGATCAACGCGCCGGGAACTGCAATGTCGCTATTACGCTAATTGGGCGTGGGTCTGTCCACGTGATCGATGACCAACACATCGATTGGACCTGTTTGCGGTACAAGTTTGAGCCCGAGTTGCTCCCGAAGAGCTTCAACAAGTGATACTCCCAACGAGTCATTCGGTCGTGTTGTGGGCAACGTTTGGAGTTGAGTGTGCCATTCGACGGTAAAATCAAAAGTTCCACTTCCCCCCGTCCGATCGAATATAGGACGATCAAACGGCTCCATTCCCCCCAACGACCGTGCAATCGTCTCCATCGTCACCCTTCGTGCGCCCGACCATGCTTGGTTTGGGTCCCCTGGCAACAGCCCCCCAACGACGCGATCACAGGGAAACTGTTGCAAGGCGGACTTGGCAGCAGCAGGTACCGCGTCGGTCTCGCGCCGGGGCCTGCTTGAAGCAGGGGTTGCTTCAGTCCCGCCAAAAACGCTTGGCACGCTGTGTCATCCGTATGCGGATGAAGTTGTGACCCAAGGTTTCCGGGCTTTATCATCACGAGCGCGTACACCGGACGTTGCCGATTCTCATGGTGTATCGCTAGCTTGAAGCGTTCGGAAAGTAGTGATTGCAGCATCAGAAGCTTCTGTGATGTTCCAGGATTACCTTCTGCTTGAGCTTTAATGTCGAAATACTCCGAATCGGCCCAATTTGGCGTTCCGAAGATTCGATCAAAAGCATCGCTCAGAGAAGGCAGGTCATATGCTTGCGCCATGAGCATTCGCAGCGAGAATTTGGTTATGGCGACGTGGCCGCCGCGCTGATCGAGATTGCTGCGACCGCCACCACCGTCCACTGACTTATTCGGTTTGATAGACGCTACGTCGAACGCGGGCCGGCTCTCAGCCACAGCCCGCGGAAAGGAATCCTTCTCGGCCGTTGCTTGAACGTCGCGTTGCGGCCGGGCTCGCATTTCCGCTGCATTCACGATACCTGTGGCAATGCTGGCAGCCACCACGACAATCCGCAAAGTGGAAGGGGATGTTTGTAAATCCAGTTTTCTTGCCATGAGCTGCCTTCTAATGCTTTGTATAAGTCATTCCAGCTGGCGTCGGCGGTCAACATACTCGATTTCAGTTTCAAATAAGGTAGTTCCTCGAACGGTAGACTTTGTTACAGCACGCGCGTTTCTTTTCAATGGACGTCGCTACCGCAAACAACCCAGCGGGCCATCCGGGATCGTGTTGGTAATCGACTTGTGCCCACCGCCGCAAATCGATAGCCACTTCTACGAGAAACCGACAATACGTCCAAGTGGATACGCAGCAGCGGTCGTAGGATTGAAACTTTCCGAGATGTGGCCCGCGGCAATCATCACCACGGCGTTAAGTTCTAACGGACGGGATTCAGCCCATATTGGGCAGTATCGACACAGGAGATTGACTAGCGGTCCGACTTGATCGAGAATGACCGAACAAAGGAAATGTCCAACTTCCGCAAAATAGTTACCGTCTTATGCTTCGCGCTCCTTGCGCTCAGTCTTCTTGCACCCGTTGGGAACCACAATATCGTTTGGGTTCTCCCCGTCATACTGAGCCTGTGCATTATCTTCGTTTCGACTCTAGCTACGAGGACGACCGAATCCAAACGTCCTCTGCTTGACCCTTCGCTCTTCTCCAGTCCTCTTCGCGCGCCACCTCAGAAATAACTTCAGCGCGTATTGCCTCTCGCCGTTAAGCGGTATTTACGGCAACTGAACAAATCATACGGACAGGAGACTTCCAATGCCCATATCACATTCATCTCGATCCCTACAATTGCGCCGTCTTATCTGGGTCGGCCCCCTCACGGTTTTGACATCCATTGCCGCTGTTCTTCTCGTGCGCGTAATAGCCGTGGCGCTGTTGCACCCAGGACCGAAGTTTCTGCCACTCGCTTTAGTACCTCCCATTCTCGACACCGTCGTGCTCGTCACCTGGGCCGTCTTGGTGTTTGGCGCTTTCGTCCGGTTTGCCTCAAACGCAATTCGAAAGTACAAAATCATTGCAGCCATTGTGCTGCTGCTTTCCTTCTTGCCGGACATCGCGATCGCGAGATCGCATTGGCTTGGAGCAACTTGGCCCTACGCGTTCGCGTTAATGTCGATGCACGTTGCGGCATGGGCCGTGTGTGTGTTGATGCTGACGAAACTCACCGAGTTGAATAGCACGACAACAACCGATCGCGAGTAAAGTAAAATGACCAATGATGACGAAAGCAACTCGTCCTTCTCTTGCCGTTGTTGGAGCTACCGGTCAGGTTGGCGGTGTGATGTTGAAACTGCTCGGTGAGCGCAGAATCGACACGTCGAATTTGCGCGCGTTCGCGTCGTCACGATCGGCTGGAACGAGAGTGGCGTGCGGTGATCAAATGATTGTTGTCGAAGATGCTGCGACTGCGGATTTCGCGGGAATCGGTTTCGCACTATTTTCAGCTGGCACCGCTACGAGTCGAACGATTGCTCCGCTCGTTGCGGCGGCTGGAGCGATCGTTATCGATAACTCAAGTGCATGGCGTCGCGATCCGGATGTGCCGCTTGTTGTAAGTGAAGTGAATCCGCACGCCTTGAATTCGATTCCGAAGGGCATTGTTGCGAATCCGAATTGCACCACGATGGCGGCGATGCCTGCGATCAAGCCCCTTCATGCTGAATCACAGTTAGTTCGCATGATTGCTTCGACGTATCAGGCGGTGAGTGGTATGGGTCTTTCGGGGGTTGAAGAGCTCGCCAATCAGATGGGTGCTGCTTCGGGGAAGGAATTTGCCGCGTTGACTCACGACGGGTCGGCGATACACTTCCCCGCACCATGCAAGTTTTCTCAAAACGTGGCGTGCAACGTTTTGCCGTACGCCGGTTCGTACGTTGACGATGGTTCTTTTGAAACTGATGAAGAACAGAAACTCCGCAACGAGTCACGCAAGATCCTTGAGATCCCCGACCTTGCGGTAAGCGGGACGTGTGTGCGCGTACCAGTATTTTCGGGGCATTCTCTTAGTCTAAATCTTGAATTCGCTCGACCGATGAGTGTCAAACGAGCGAAGGAGTTGCTAAGCGTCGCACCAGGCGTGGAACTCGTGGATGTGCCAACTCCACTCCAGGCGGCAGGCCGTGATGCGAGTCTCGTTGGTCGGATTCGTCAGGATTCGAGCGTGCCAAGGGACCGCGGACTAGCGCTTTTTGTGAGCAATGACAACCTTCGCAAAGGTGCTGCGCTCAATGCAATTCAGATTCTTGAGCTCCTCCTCGCGCGCTAAGCGCATCCCGTACTGTTGATAAACCGAAATCAAAAGTCCGGTAAGCAGACTTACCAGGAGTTAGCTTGCAATGCGAACCGACGTTATGCACCCCAGCTTTGCGTAATGCGCTGAATGTTACCTTTCCGATCTAACATCGCGAGGGTCCCACCGCCCTGGAAACCAGAA
>Ga0207090_1063_pt1 | contig 28455 bp, 18 predicted proteins | sample Alteio_BWMinHeat_50_FD_153565 | JGI IMG/M metagenome (GOLD analysis project Ga0207090, IMG submission 153565) | Enriched cells from forest soil in Barre Woods Harvard Forest LTER site, Petersham, Massachusetts, United States -... | ecosystem: Environmental > Terrestrial > Soil > Temperate forest >...
GCGGAACGACTCTTCCGCGTCCCGGGCGGGCATTCGACTAGCCTCCCGCTCCAGTGAGCGCGAGACTAGTTCCTTCGATCCGAGGCCCACCGCCAGGGCTAACGCGAACACAATTCCACCGAAGAGGATGCCGAACGCCAGGCGGATTATGTCGCCGCCGATAGAGAGGTGCTCGAGCGCCATCGCCACTGTCAGCACGATCACCAGCCACTTCACCCCCGCGCTCAGCAGGCGCGCATACTGCAAGTTCATATTGACGGCGCCGATCAGAACGCTACGCGAGAGAAACCGGGCGATAATGCTCCCGGCCATCAGCACCACCAAGGCGGCCAGCACATTCGGCAGGTAGGCAAAAACGCGGAGCGCCAGTTCAGAAGTGAGAGCGGTATCCAGAGCGGATACGCCAACCAGGAAGCCCACCAGGACGATGGCCCACCAGATCACCCGCGTCAGCAGAAGGGCCGGACTCTTCGAGGGCGCCCACTCGGCGAGTGAAGGAAAGTCGCCGGCGCGGAGCACTCTCTCGTCGAACCGGATGCGGACGAGCAGCCGCCGCAAAATAGCGGCGACAAAGCTGGCTGCGAGAACCGAGACCAGTAGCGCCACAATCAATGCCGCCAGTCCGGGCAGCAGGCTCGCGAACCGGCTCAATACACGAACCATGGCTTGGTTCAGCGACTGCCCCACTTGTCCCCACATATAAGTTCCTCCTATATCCATCCATCTTCAGGGGTTGAATCGGTCCGGCCAACGCCAGCGCGATACCAGGTATGACTTGCCGGCCTCGTAGGCTTTGGCCAGGCGTTCCAGGCGCGACTCCACGGCTTCCGGTCCGGCCGCCTCGTTCTCCAACGCGTACGAGGCAACCCATCCCAGGTAGAGAGGCGTCATCGAGCGGAGCAGATGATCGCGGCTGATCGTTCGTAAGCGAAAACCCAGGGCAAAATCGTAGACGATGGATACCCACAACTCGTCGGGCATCCGGAAGTGGTCCGCCGGCAGGCGCGCCAGGCGGACGGTGTCGAGCATTGTGCTTGGTGGCAGCACCAGGCCCCACACCTCCCGCAAATTCTGAACTCCCAGTTGAAAGGATTCGAGCATGCGACGCACGTCGGTGTTTCCTGGTTGATCTGGCATCGGCGCCGGTTCGCCGAATCGGGGTACCGGTTGCGATCCCCGAACTCTCTGCCAGACGGCCGCGTTGCGCTCCATTTCGAGAAAGACAGGCCCCATAATCTCCGCCACGAGTGAACTCAGATTCATCCAGTCGGTGGGCGGCTGGAGTCGCACTCCCACATTGGTCTCGCAGATCTTAAGTCCCGCGGAAATGGCATCGGCGGTAATTGACGCCGCCAGGCGGATTGGCTGCCCTGCCCGAGCCGGGGACTCCCGTCCCAAAATCTGGCCCAGGAGTTTCCCTGAAAGTCCGAAGTCAGGTCCCAGGGGACTCTGAATCCGCGCTCCATAGAGGGCTCGATTCAATGGCGCGATGATGCTCTTGTTGAGCAGACCTTCGAATTTATGGCCGGCATAACAAGGCGTCACCAAGTCAAAACCCTTTTCCAGCGACGGTTGCATCAGCCGGCAAATCCATTGCGGCGTCACAGCCCGGAGATCGGAGGCGATCACTCCGCAGGCGCGCGCCGCGAGTTTCCCGCCCGCCGCGAAGATGATACGATACGCATCGGGCTGGTCCGAAAGCTGCGGATTCGAAAGACGGCACGGGAGGACCACTACACCGTCTTGCTGCTCTGTGCCGTTGAGACTCGATGCTTGTCCATGCGAAGTCCCGTTGTTGTGGATGACCACGGCCCGTGCTACCCCGGACAATCCGGCCACCGCCTCACGAACCAGGCGAGCGGCGCCGTCGGCCTCTCCTTCCGGGTCGCTCTGGAGCACGCCCACCACCATGTCCGCGCTCCCTATCCGTTCGATCAGTTCTAGAGTCTCGCCCGGGATTGTGTCCAGTTCCACTCACGGCCTCCAGCTTCCAGCGGAAGCGACAAGATACCGATCAATGGGATGCGCACCCACGCGGGGCGATTGTTCAATTCGTACGAGAGCTCGTAGAGCGCCTTATCCAACAGATAAATAGCGAGGACCCGGCGAAAGTCGCCGCCATCGGACGGCACGAATGTGGCGCCCTTGGTTGTCTCACGGTAGGCGCGCAAAAATTCTGCGCATACGGATTGCTCCCAAAGCTGCGCCCATGGTTCCAAGCGGTCCAGGTCTTCAGGGCGGCGCCCCGTATACGTCATCAGGCTGACATTCGCGGCGTACCCGAAAGACCGCAGCATGCCGGCGACATCTTTCAACGGAGAATGCTTGGTGCGCCGCTCGGCGATGGGCCGCGCCGGTTCGCCCTCAAAATCCAGGATGACGTAGTCCGTCTTGACCCGCAGCACTTGGCCCAGATGGTAGTCACCGTGCACACGTGTGCGCAGGCCAGGTATATTCTCGCCCGCCAGAACGCGAAAACTATCGAGAAGTTGCCTGCGCCGGCCCAGCACCAAGCCGGCCATGTCGAGCGTTTCGTCCGGCAACCGCGCCATGTTTTCTTTCAATAGGTCGAAGACGCGCGTGGCGTCTCGCCGCAGACCCTCCAACAGCGTTTGAAAGTCATTGGCGGTCAGCGGTTCCGGCGAAAATGCCGGGTCGTCGGTGGGTCGGGTCAGCAACAAATGCAATTCCGCGGTGCGTTTGCCGAGTTTGGCAGCCGAATCCAGCGCGATCCCTACATAGTCCCGTGACAGCGATGTAGTCTCCTGTTCGGAGAGATCGATCAGATCGCCAGCATTCGTGCCCGCCGCGGGAAACGGCACGGGGGCGCAGTTCTCATAGTAGCGATCGAGTTCTTCTAAGGTCAGTTTCCAGCCGTCTCCTTCGTTAGCTACCAGACCCTGTAGAATCGCCCAGCACGCCGCTTCACCCTCCTTCGGCACATACTCGATCACCCCGGCAAACGGCGCGATACCGTCGAAGCGCGCTTGTTCGGTAAGGTATCTCCCAATCTCATATTCCGGATTCGGACCGGGCTGCTGGCGCCGAAACAGTTTGAGGATTAGCCGGTCGTCGAAAATCACGGAGGTATTGCTTTGCTCGACGGACAGTCGCCGTATTGGCAACGAGGTCTCCGCGAGCCCGCTAATGGGCGCAAACTGCGTGCTTGGAATGCCTCGGATTGACCCATGTGTGGAGGATGTCTGCACGGACTTGGCAATGAAAGAAAGCAGCGCGGTGCATGCTGCATCGTCCAACATGCCCTCGCGCAGCACCCCGCTGCCTTCTCGTGAAACGATGGGAGCAAGGATGTAATTAGACGCCGTCTCGCGCAACTTGTCCGCTTCGGCGCCGAACGTCATCCCTAGTGGCAGCAGGTACGTGTCTGGCTCTCCACTCTCGTAACCCACTTCCACCAGCGCCAGGACCGCTTGTGATTCCGGAAGACGGGTCCAAAAAACGATTCGTGTGGTCCGGATCGGTCGGGCCTTACCGCCAAACCAGCGCTGCTTTGGCAAATACTCGGGAATCACCACGGTTTCCAATCGATCCCGCCCGGCGCCTTCCAGCAGACTCTCCCAGGTCTCCGCGGCCAGGGGCGCGAGATCCTTCTCGACTGTCGGCATCCCCGGTTCAGGATTGGCGTGCAGTTCCAGCCAAAGAAACGCATACGGACTCAGCGTAAGCCGGTACGGTTGCCGCTGGATCGGTGGGAACTCCACATACCCCAGCATCTCCACGGGTATCATGCCTTCCAGTCCGGGTAATTCCAGATCGACCGGCTGCGCAAAACGCGAAAGATTTGCAACGCACAGAATCTGCTCGTCCTGATAGCGCCGCAGATAAGCCAGCACTTTGCGGTTAGCCGGGTTGAGAAATTCCATGGTCCCACGACCGAACACCTGAAACAGTTTGCGCAACGCGATCATATTGCGCATCCAGATCAACAAAGACGAGGGGTCGCTCTGTTGCGCTTCCACGTTCACCGCTTCATATCCCCAGACCGGATCCATGATGACCGGGCTGTACAGTCTGCCCGGCGTTGCCCGCGAAAAACCGGCGTTTCGGTCCCCATTCCATTGCATGGGCGTCCTTACGCCGTTGCGGTCGCCGAGGTAAATGTTGTCGCCCATGCCGATCTCGTCGCCGTAGTAAATAATGGGCGTCCCTGGAAACGAGAAGAGCAGGCTGTTCAAAAGTTCGATGCGGCGCCGGTTGTTGTCCATTAACGGCGCCAGGCGGCGCCGGATCCCCAGATTGATCCGCATCCGAGCGTCGGCACTGTACGCCAGGTACATGTAATCGCGTTCATCGTTGGTGACCATTTCCAGCGTGAGCTCGTCATGGTTCCGCAGAAATAATCCCCACTGGCATGTCTCTGGAATTTCGGGGGTCTGCGCCAGGATGTCGGTGATCGGCAGGCGGTCTTCCTGCCGGAGTGCCACAAAAATGCGCGGCATCAGCGGAAAGTGGAATGCCATGTGACACTCATCGCCCTCGCCGAAGTAGGGACGAACATCGGTGGGCCACTGGTTGGCTTCGGCGAGAATCATGCGATTCGCGTAATCGCGATCGATTTCCTGGCGCACCTTCTTGATGATGGCGTGAGTCTCCGGAAGATTTTCGCAACTGGTTCCCTCGCGCTCTACCAGATAAGGAATTGCGTCTATCCGTAGGGCATCAACCCCCAGGTCTAACCAGAAGCGCAAGACCTGGACCATTTCTTCGACTACGCGGGGGTTGTCGTAATTCAGATCCGGCTGATGGGAGAAGAAGCGGTGCCAGTAAAACGCCTCCGCCACCGGATCCCAGGTCCAGTTCGATTTCTCCGTATCCGTAAAAATGATCCGCGCGTTCTTGTATTTCTGATCGGTGTCGCTCCAAACATAGTAATCGCGCTCCGCCGATCCACGGGGAGCCTGGCGAGCTCGTTGAAACCAAGGGTGCTGATCGGACGTGTGATTCATCACCATCTCGATCATCACTTGCAATCCGCGCGCATGCGCAGCAGCCAGAAAAGATTGGAAGTCCTCCATGGTCCCATACATCGAATGGACGTTCCGGTAGTCGGAGATATCGTAGCCGTCGTCTTTGAGAGGCGACGGAAAGAAGGGCAAGAGCCACAGGCAGGTGACCCCCAGATCCTGAAGGTAATCGAGCTTTTGAATCAACCCGGGAAGATCGCCCACTCCATCGCCGTTGCTATCGAGAAAAGCGCGGATGTGGAGTTCGTAAATCACCGCATCCTTGTACCAGAGCGGATCGGCGACGCTCCCGGGTTTTCGAGCCGCTTCGCTGTGGGGGATCGACACTCGGCTAGCCATTTCGATTCTCGGGGCGGAAGACCACCACGCTCAGTGGGGGCAGCGTCATGTTCAAGGAGTAGGGTCTCCCGTGGATCGGCAGAGGGGCCGTCGCGATGCTTCCCATATTACCCTGTCCGCTGCCTCCATAAAGCGGAGCATCGCTATTCAGCACTTCTTTCCACTCGCCTTCGAGCGGCACGCCAACACGGTAATTCTGCCTGGGAACCGGTGTGAAGTTGCAAACGAAAAGCATCACGTTGCCTGGGTCCTTCGCCTTCCTGATGAAGCTGACGACGCTGCGTTCAAAATCGTTGCAATCGACCCATTCGAATCCCGCGGGATCGAAATCAACTTCGTAAAGAGCCGCCTCCCCCCGGTAAAGCGTGTTGAGATCGCGCACCCATCGTGCTAAACCCGCATGAAAAGGACGTTCCAGAAGATGCCAATCGAGGCTGGTGTCGTGGTTCCACTCGGACCATTGGCCAAACTCCCCGCCCATGAATAGCAGCTTCTTGCCCGGATGGCCGAACATGAAACCGTAGAGAAGACGCAGATTAGCGAACTTCTGCCATTCGTCGCCCGGCATCTTGCCAAGCATCGAACCCTTCCCGTAAACCACTTCGTCGTGAGAGAAGGGCAGGATGAAGTTTTCCGTAAAGGCATACAGCAAGCCGAAAGTGATCTTGTGATGCTGATAGCTGCGGAAGACTGGGTCCTTGGACATGTAATCGAGTATGTCGTGCATCCAACCCATGTTCCACTTGAATCCGAAACCAACCCCGCCGAGATAGACGGGGCGGGATACCATCGGCCAGGCCGTCGATTCCTCGGCGATCATCATCGCGTCTGGAAATGCCGCGTAAACCTGTTGGTTGATCTCCCGCAGGCAGTGCAGCGCCTCGATGTTTTCCTTGCCTCCGAAGCGATTGGGAATCCACTCACCTTCACGCCTTCCGTAATCCAGATATAACATCGAGGCGACCGCGTCTACGCGCAACCCGTCAACGTGATACTTATCGAGCCAGAACAGCGCGTTGCTGATGAGAAAGCTCTGGACTTCGCGCCGCCCGTAGTTGAATACAAGCGTGTTCCAGTCCGGCTGCTCCCCCTGGCGCGGGTCGGCGTGCTCATAGAGATGAGTGCCATCAAAGTAACCTAGGCCGGCTTCATCTTTTGGAAAGTGCGCGGGAACCCAATCTAGAATGACCCCGATTCCTTTCCGATGCAGAGCATCCACCAGCAACATGAAGTCCGTGGGGCTTCCAAAACGGCTGGTTGGGGCGAAGTAGCCGGTCGTCTCGTAACCCCAGGAGCCGTCAAACGGGTGTTCGGTTACCGGAAGAAATTCAACATGCGTATAGCCGGCTTGGCTCAAATACTCGGGCAACTGGTCGGCGAGCTCGCGGTAAGTTAGCTGACGGTTCCCCTCGTCGGGCGCCCGCCTCCAGGAACCGAGATGCATTTCGTAGATGGAAATCGGCGCGTCGAGTGCGTTCCGCTTCGCGCGATTGGCCATCCATTCGCTGTCTCCCCACGAATAGCTTGTCAGGTCCCATACGCGCGATGCTGTACTGGGGCGGATTTCGGCCGCAAAGCCGTACGGGTCGGCCTTATCCACCTGATAGCCGCGTTCCCGCGATTGAATGTGATATTTATAGATCGCGCCCGAGCCGATCTCGGGCACAAAGCCCTCCCAGATTCCCGCCGCCGGCCGCACTTGGAGTGGATTCGATCGCGGATTCCAGGCGTTAAACTCTCCGATAACCGACACCAGCTCCGCGTTCGGAGCCCACACCGCAAAATATACTCCGCGCTGGCCCATCTCCCCGGGGTGGGCGCCCAGTTTTTCATAGGCGCGATGATGCGTCCCCTCGCCGAACAGGTATAAATCATAATCGGTCAGCCATTGCGTTTGTGTGTGAGTGCCCATAACTTGACCTACAGGTAATAGTCAAAATCTCTCTCTGTACGAACCCACCGGCGCACTCGCATGATATGCGCCGGAAGACTCCCCGGTGCTAGCTCGAAGTAGTTGCGAGGGCCGTGCCACAAATAGCGGCCGTAACTAAGCTGGTCGTGTGCTTGGAACCCGCGATTAGGATCTAGCCCGAGCGACGTCAGATCCAGGTTGATCCATCCCGCCTGTGTGTGGGAAACATCCAGGTTGACTACAGCGATGATTATGTTTGAAAGGTCGTCCGTAGCCTTGCTATAGCAGATCACCATGGGATTATCCGTCTCGTGAAATCGCAGGTTGAGATCGCTCTGCAAGGCCGGATTCTCGTGCCGGATCCGGTTAACTTGCGCGATGAAATCGTGCAGGCTGTCCGGGCTCTTCAGATTTCGATGCTTCAGCTCGTACTTTTCCGAGTCGAGGTACTCTTCGCTACCCGGCTCCCGTGGAGCGTTCTCGGACAGCTCGAATGCCCCGCCGTAGATGCCGTAATTTGCTCCCAGCGTGGCGGCCAGCACGAGACGGACCATGAACGCCGGACGGTCCCCCACCTGGAGAGTCTCAGGCAAAATGTCCGGCGTGTTCGGCCACAGGTTGGGCCGGAAATATTCACGCACCTCGCCCTCGCTAAGGTCTCGAAAATATTCCGTCAACTCAGCTTTGGTGTTGCGCCAGGTAAAGTAAGTATACGATTGGGAAAATCCGAGCTTGGCTAGACGATACATCAGAAGTGGCCGTGTAAAGGCTTCCGCCAGGAACAGAACTTCCGGGTATTGGTCCTTGATCTCCCCAATCACCCATTCCCAAAATCGGAGCGATTTGGTGTGTGGGTTGTCGACCCGGAAAATGCGAACGCCGTGTTCGATCCAAAATAGGAGCACTCGCCGCAGTTCCTCCCAGAGTTCTTGCCACTGCGGGGTTTCGAAATCCAGCGGATAGATGTCCTGGTATTTCTTCGGCGGGTTTTCGGCGTACTGAATCGTGCCGTCCGGGCGCTTCCGGAACCACTCCGGATGCTGGCGGACATAGGGGTGGTCGGGCGAACATTGGAAAGCGATATCCAGGGCTATTTCGATCCCATGCTCTTTCGCTTTGGAGGCTAGCCGCTCGAAATCATTCAGCGTGCCCAGTTGCGGATGGATGCTGGTATGGCCGCCCTCTTCCGATCCGATCGCCCAAGGGCTGCCCACATCATCGGATTGAGCGGTGATCGAGTTATTCTTACCCTTGCGGAACGTGTGTCCGATGGGATGGATCGGCGCAAGATACAGCACGTCAAAACCCATCGAGGCAACGTAGGGGAGCCATGCTTCGCAGTCCCGCAAGGTCCCGTGCCGCCCGGGCTCGGGGGAGCAGGATCGAGGGAACAACTCATACCAGGTGGAATAACCCGCCTTCTCCCGATCCACCACCACGCTCAATACCTTGTCGTACCGGCTGGCAAAGTGACGTGTGGGATACCGCTGAACCACCCCGGCCAATTCTTCTCCCAGCGCAATCTCCTTTTGCAATGCCGGGTCTTTTTCTTCGCGCAGTGCTCGGGCCCAGGCGCGTAGGCTGGCGGCATCCTCCACCGTCGCCTGCTCGGCCGTTTGTTCAATCAGGGCCGCTCCGATCAGACATTCCACGTGTACGTCCTGTCGCGCTTCGATCCGCTTCACCAGGTCGCTGCGCCACGTTGCGAGCCGATCGATCCAACCCTCCACTGTGTACTCGGATCGCCCTACGCGCGATACGGAAAACTCGCCGCGCCAGCGATCGTTCGCAATCCGGTGCATTGACGCCCGGTTCCATTCCTGCTCCGCACAATGACGGTATAGAACATCACACGCGAGTTGATCGTGGCCATCCGCGAAAACGTCGGCCTCGACAACCAAGGGCTCCGATACGATCCGCTTGACTGGAAATCGCCCGCAATCGATCTCCGGCCGGACATGTTCAATCACTACACGGCTACGCCCCTCAACCTGTGGCGGTGATGTTTGTCGCACTCCTGACACTGGGCAAATCCCTCACCGCAAGTGAAGTACCAGACCGCGAACCTACTGGCGACCACCGTGAGGTTCCACACACCGGGCGCGATTCATGCGCTATGTTTAAGGATTGTAATTGTATCCTTTGCGGGGGTTGCCAAAAATGAGAAGCCTGCTTGCGTATAGCTTTCTGGTCTGCCTGCTGAGCCTGGGGTCCGCCGATCTTGTGGCTCAAGATCTGGCAATCACCAACGCGCGCGTGATTGTCGGCAATGCCACTGTGATCACTTCGGGAACCCTGATCGTCCGAGGTGGCAAGATTGTCTCCGTTTCCGCGGGCGCTGCCAATACCCAGGGGCTGAAGACTATCGATGCCAAGGGCATGAGCGCCATGCCGGGGTATATCGATGGCCACCGGCACATCAATACGGGACCCAATGAGAAGGTCCAGATGCAGCAGCTTCTCGAAGCGGGATATACGACTATCCTATCCGGAGGCGGTCCCGCGGAAGGAAACCTGACACTGAGGGATCATATTGAGAAGGGCGTCATTAACGGTCCGCGCATCATACCATCTGGGTCGGTCAGGCTGACCAGCACTCCAGAGCAGGCACGCGCCGAAGTGCGCAAGATAGCCGAACTCGGCATCAAGTATACCGGCGAGATTGCCCTCACTCCTAAGCCGGGTCCGACCGCGAAGGAATTGGAAACTCTCAAGGCTATCGTGGACGAGTCAAAGAAGGTTGGCGTATTGGTCCAGGTGCATGCCGTGAGCCCGCAGGCGATGATGGCGGCCGTGGACGCCGGTGTACCCCTGCTCGTGCATACTCCCCATTTCGGGTGGATGAACTTTGAGGACGCTAAAAAAGTGGCGGCCGCGGGCGTCAAGCAGTTGTCGACGATTGGTTTCGGAGTACCTGTCTTCGGCGTGTTTGCGGATGACAACAAGCCTCGGTTCCGCGACGGGAAACCGTGGCCCGAATCGATCCTCGATGGCGACGGCCGGGGGCAGGAAGCCGGGTACAAAGCGGTCAATGCGCGTACCTCGTGGGATGCCGGCGTCATCTACGGCTACGGCACTGACACTAACTATGATCCGAAGGCCGGACTGGAACATGAACTCAAGTCCCTCAACCTGATGTTCTCGATGCAAGACATCATCAAGCTCATGGGACCGAACAGCGCTTCCTACATCCAGATGAGCGACCAACTCGGAACGCTGGAACCGGGCAAGCTGGCCGACCTCATTCTTCTGGACGGCAATCCGCTGGATGGTTACTGGAACATGCTGAATACTAAAGTTGTGCTCAAGGGCGGTGTGATCGTGGTCGACAAGCGTTAGGGTCAAGAACATGAAGATTCCCGACGAAGCGCTGGATCAGCTTTTCCGAAAAGCCAGGACCTACCGGGCGTGGCGTCCGGAACCCGTCCCTGAGGCACTCCTCAAAGAAGTATATGACCTCGCGCGCTTGGGCCCCACCAGCGCCAATTCCTCGCCGGGCCGCTTCGTATTCGTCGTCTCCCAGGAAGCCAAGGCGCGGCTTCTACCCACGCTGGATCCTAGTAACGTGGAGAAGACTCGCACCGCTCCAGCGACGGTCATCATCGCTTACGACACGGAGTTTTACGAAAAGTTCTCCAAGCTGTTGCCGGGGGCCGACATGCGTTCCCGGTTTGTAGGGAAGCCGGCATTGATCGAGGAAACGGCCTTCCGCAATGGCACCCTGCAGGGCGGATACCTGATCCTAGCCGCGCGGGCTCTGGGTCTGGACTGCGGCCCGATGTCCGGATTCAGCCCGGAAAAACTCAATGCAGAATTCTTCCCGGACGGCAAATGGAAGGCCAACTTTCTCTGCAACCTGGGCCATGGTGATGGTTCGAAGATGCCCCCTCGCGCCCCGCACCTTGATTTCGACGAAGCCTGCCAATTACTCTAACCAGGTGGGGCAGGTTGCCAACCTGCAGCGGGTTGAATTAAACCACGCACGCAGCCACTCTTCACCGGCTTCGATATACTTCAGGGAGGAAGGACCCACAATGCGCAAAATCGCGCTCGTTACACTGGCTACCATAACCTCGCTCCTCGGGCAGTCATCCTCGTCTTATCGCGTGACCCACAGCTACACGCTGGGCGGTGAAGGGAGCTGGGACTACATTGTGCCCGATCCAGCCAATCACCGTCTGTTTATCGCCCGGCAGAATCGCGTGATGGTCGTCGATGAAGATAGCGGGACACTGCTCGGCGAAGTCACCGGCATCCAGGGCGCGCACGGAACCGCATTGGCGGAAGCCACGGGGCATGGATTCGCCACCTCGGGTAACGATCAGTCCGTGGTCATGTTCGATCTGAAGACCTTTAAGGTGCTCGGCCGTATCCCGGCGGCCGAAGATGCCGACGCCATCATTTACGACAGCGCGTCGAACCGCGTTTTCACATTTAATGGCGACGCGCACTCCTCGACCGTGATCGACCCCCGAGCGGGGACCTTGATCACGAACATTCAGCTCGGCGGCAAACCAGAATATGGCGTTTCCGCCGGCGACGGCAAGGTGTACGCGAACCTAACCGACACAAGCGAGGTGGTTGAGATCGATGCGAAGACTGCCACCGTGGCCCGGCGCTGGTCCACCGCCCCGTGCAGACAGCCCGTCGCCATGGCCATCGACACGGCGCATCATCGGCTATTCAGCGGGTGCCGCAGCGGCGTGATGGCGGTCTCCGACTATCAGGCCGGCAAGCTGGTTGCAACGGCTCCGATCGGCACAGGTGTCGATGGCGCCGGGTTCGATGCGGCTTCAAGCAACGCATTTGCCTCGAATGCGGACGGCACGCTCACCGTGATTCATCAAGACTCCCCGGACCAATATCACGTCACCGAAAACGTTCAGACGCCACAGGGGGCGCGCAATATGGGGCTCGACCCCACCAACCACCGCGTGTTCATCGTTTCCGCGAAGTTTGGGCCGGTGCCAGCCGGGGCGTCTGGCAGGGGCAGAGGACCGGTGCTGCCCGGATCATTCACATTGATGGCGATCGAGCGCGATTCAGCAACGCGCTGACCATTGATATCGAGACCGTAAGAGCTTGATATCATTGTTGGCATAATTGAAACACTGAAACCCTCGCAGTCCAGGCACGGAGAAGAGAGACCATGGCGAAATCACAGAAGACCTCCATTGGCCGCCGCAGTTTCCTAAAGAACGCAGCAGGCGGAGCAGCGGCGCTCGCAACCACAACGCCGCTTGTGGAAGCTCAGGTTCGAAGCAACGGCACTGGTGCGGCGCCTGCAGCGGGCGTGCCGAGTCCGACTCAGGCGCAACTCGACCGTGAAACAGGCAATGTTCGGCCGCCGGCGGCCGTGCGCACGATCACACGGCCTGGCTCGGATCTCATGGTCCAGACGATCCGCGACCTCGGTATCGAATACGTGGCCGCCAATCCGGGATCTAGTTTTGAAGGACTGCAGGAGTCGTTCATCAATTACGGCAATCCGCCGAATCGGATGCCAGAGTTCATCACCGCGCTGCATGAAGAATCGGCCGTGACCATGGCTCATGGTTACGCCAAGGCCGAAGGCAAGCCGATGCTCGCGCTGCTCCACGGCACGATTGGAATTCAACACGGGGCCATGTCCATTTACCAGGCCTACTACGACCGCGTGCCAGTGTTGATGATTGCCGGTAATGACCCGGACTTCATCGCGGCGCACACCGCCCACGATATGGCGGGGATGGTCCGAAGCTATACAAAATGGGACGCGGAACCAAAGACCCTCGATGAGGCTCTCCTGGCCATCCAGCGCGCATACAATGAGGCCATTACGCCGCCGATGGGTCCAACTCTTGTTGTCCTAGGGTCCGAGATTCAAAAGGACAACGCCCCGAATGCCAGGGTTCCGGCTTACAACCCTCCACAGTTCCCAACCATCGACGCCACGCACGCAAAGGAGATTGCGAAAGGCCTGGTCGAAGCTCAGAACCCCAGGATCGCGGTGGGGCGTCTACGAACGCCTGAAGGCGTGAAGCGGGCAGTCGAACTTGCCGAATTGGTGGGGGCGTCGACCAGCACGGCAGCGACGGGCGGGCCCATGAGTTTCCCGCAGCGTCATCCCCTTTGCGGTCCGGGCGCGGACACGGCTTACGACTATACTCTTGGTCTTGAAGCGGGCGGCGCACAGGCCTCGATTACCGGTCCTTCGCTGGCGAAAATTGCCGGGCCGCGAGACTCCCTCGACATTGGCTTCGGCGGTATCCGCGGCGGCAGAGGGGGTCGGGGCGGCGGCCGCGGAAATGCGAGCGCACCTCCCATCGAGGCCGATGGCGAGGCGAGTATTCCGCTCATTATCGAAGAAGTGAAGCATCAACTGACGGCGGACCGGAAAGCGCGGATTCAGGAGCGCGCCGCCAGGCACGCACGGGCAAACCACGAGGCTCACGTGGCGGCCATCGCGCAGGCGGTTGAGAATAAGAGGGCAGGATGGAACGGGGTTCCGATCAGTACGGCCCGGGTTTACGCAGAGCTGTGGCCGCTGATCATGAATGAAGACTGGTGCCTTTCCTCTCCCAGCAATTTCTCGGGCGGCCATAACGCCCAACTCTGGGATCACAATAAGCCTTACAGCTATCTGGGAGGCCAGGGGGCCGGTGGTATGGGTTACGGGGCGCCGGCATCGGTGGGTGCGGCGCTCGCCGCGAAGGCCCGCAATCGAATCGTGGTCAACATCCAAACGGATGGAGATCTCAACTATGCCCCGGGCGTTCTCTGGACGGCCGTGCACCACAAACTGCCCATGCTCACCGTGATGCATAACAACCGCGCCTGGCACCAGGAATTCATGTTCGTGGAATATATGGCCGGCGTTCGCGGGCGGGGCGGGGAACGGGCACATATCGGCAGCACGCTCCGCGATCCCTACCTCGACTATGCCAAGATGGCGGCAGGCTACGGCATGGCTGGTGAAGGACCAATTACCGATCCGGCGAAACTGTCGGCGGCGTTGAAGCGCGGCGTGGCATCCGTCAAACGCGGTGAGCCTTATCTGATCGACGTGATCACGCAACCGCGGTAAGGATATCGGTGATGAAGAAAAATTCGATTTGGCGCTGGTTTCTAGTGGTATCACTCATCGCGCTGACGGCGCCGGCGGTGACTCTGAACGCTCAGGGTGGCGGGCGCGGCGGCGGTGGGGCGGTCGGCAACAACCCCGCGCCTACCAGCCCGGTTACTGGGAACGCGGTGGATGGGAAGACGCTGTATCTCTCCTACGGCTGCTATGCTTGCCACGGCTACAACGGCGAGACCGGAGCGCGGGCTTTCGTGGGACGCTGGGGAAATCTTGCGACCGAGCAGACTTTCCTCACATTCCTCCGCGGCCGTGCGAACGTGGCGCCGCTTCCTCCCTCGACGTCCATGCCGAATTTCGGTGAAGGCTCTCTGTCCGACAAGCAGGCGAAGGATATTTATGCTTACATCCGGACGTTCAAGAGTTCGGCGCCCGATCTGAAGGATATCCCAGCGCTGAACGCCATCATCGATGCATCGAAGCGGGATTAGCACGTGTATTTGATCCCCTCTGGTATGCCGGTCCCTGTTCCTGCGCTATAAAGGTTCAGACCGAACGAGAGTACTGCCGGGAGCATCTAGGCAACTCAATTCGCCCGCCTTGACAACGACCATTACTCACTATAAGCTTTCGAGGACACGTACAGCTTCAGGAGGTTTGTGGTGCGCTCACGATTGATTACGGCAGGTCTGTTCCTGCTTCCCCTTGTGGCGTTCGCCCAGAGTGACCGCGGCGCCATCACCGGCACTGTGTCCGATCCGGCAGGTGCCGTAATCGCCAGTGCCGCCATCCAGGCCAGGAATGTGGGGACCGGGGCTCTCTATGACGTGGCGACTACGCCAACCGGCAATTACACTCTCGCCGAACTGCCGGCAGGCGCTTATGAGGTTACAGTCACTGTGCCCGGATTCAAGAAGTACGTGCGATCCGGCCTGACGGTCCAGGTGGCGCAAACCTTGCGCATTGACATGACGCTCGAAGTGGGAGCCGCCACCGAGTCGGTAACCGTCCAGGCCAACGCCCCTTTGCTCAAGACTGAAAGCGGCGAGTTGAGCCACAATGTCGCCACCGAGCGCCTGGATAGCCTACCGCTGTTGCCCACCGGAGCCAGCGCCGGCAATTCGGGTATTCGGAATCCGTACGCCGTGGTTGCGTTGATGCCGGGCTCTTACTACATAGGCACTGGGGCAGCGGCGACAAACTCGACCGTCCGCATTAATGGCGCGCCTACTAACACGGAAATCATCCTGGTGGAGGGTCAGGATGCAACCAATCCGATAGGTCAAGGCCTGGTGCAGCAGAACCAGCCGGGAGCGGATTCGATCCAGGAGTGGACCGTGCAAACCAGCAACTACGCCGCGGAGTTCGGGCAGGCCGGCGGCGGCATCATGAACGTAACCATGAAGTCGGGCACGAACCAATACCACGGATCCGGGTTCGAGTACCTCGTAAACGAAGACTTGAATGGCGGTCAGCCGTTCACGAATTCCGGCAACGGGCACCTGCTCCGGCCCAGGACGCGGAGAAACGATTTTGGCATGACAATGGGCGGCCCAGTGTGGATTCCCAAAGTGTATGACGGCCGCAACAGGACCTTCTTCTTTTGGAGCGCGGAGGAATATAGGCTCGGCCAGAACGTCATACCGCCCGCCATTTCTGTTCCCACGCCCGCCTATCGCCAGGGAGATTTCAGCGCCGCGTTATTGCGGAACCAGTTGGGCACCGATCCGCTCGGCCGGCCGATCTTCGGCAACCAAGTCTACGATCCCAACACATCGCGGAACGTTAACGGGCAGGCCGTTACCGATCCGTTCTCCAACAACACAATTCCGACGATCCGCTTTGATCCGGTCGCAGTGAAGCTTCAAAACCTGATTCCGCTGCCTACTAACGGTTCCTTGCTGGCCAATAACTATCAGCAACAGTATCTGAGCCAGAGAGTCACCAACGTTCCATCTCTCAAGGTGGATGAGTTGCTGGGACCAAGGGATAAGCTGTCTTTTTACTGGTCCCTTATCCACACTTTCTGCTGGTACTGCACCGGGGCCGATGGCCTGCCTCAACCCATTTCGGGAACTATTGGCACGGACATCAGGGGGCATACCGAGCGCTTGAGCTACGACCGCACCCTGTCACCGACACTTTTGCTGCATTTGGGAGCGGGCTTTATGCAGAATATGTTGGGACGCCCGGCGATAATCCCCGATTACGACGCCTGCGGAAAACTGAGTCTGTGCGGCCCCTTCGCGCGGCCCGCCACTTTTCCAGTATTTCAGACTCTGAGTAATGCCCAAGGCGGTATGGCGAACTTCGGCGTGGGCTCGGAGACCTTTGAAACTCAGCAGCAGCCCACCGCCATTGCGAGTCTCACTTGGGTGAAGAACAACCATACCTACAAATTCGGCGGCCAGATGCTGCTCCAGGGAGACATTATCCTGAACAATTCCACGCTCAACGGCACATACACGTTCAGCAACCTACAAACTGCGCTTCCTTACGTCGCTCTTGGCAATGCCACCGCCAGTGTAGCGGGCAACACTATCGGATTTCCGTACGCAAGTTTTCTGCTAGGCCTGGTCAATACCGGAAACGTCCACAATCCATCCGACGCACGTGTTGGAAAGTCGCAATGGGCCGGCTATGCCCAGGACACCTGGAAGGTGACGCGCAGATTGACGCTGGATTATGGGCTGCGATACGATTACTCGACACACTTCAACGAGCAGTACGGCCGCGCTCCGGATTTCGCGCCTACCCTGCCAAACCCGAGTGCGGGCGGCCATCCCGGGGCTACTGTTTATCAAGCCACTTGTCACTGCGACTTCGCGCATAATTATCCATGGGCGTTCGGCCCCCGCTTGGGCGTCGCCTATCAGATAACGCCCAAGACGGTGGCTCGCGCGGGTTTTGGCGTTGCCTACACCGGCTCACCGATTTATGCTTCCGGCGGCGGAGCAGGCACTGCCAGTCATCCCTTCGGCCCTAATACGAATCCCTCCCAGCCCAGCATGGTCCTGAGCCAAGGCCCACCCTTCACGGCTCAGCAGATTGTGTGGCCCAATTTGGACCCCGGCCAGTTTCCTCTGGTAGGACCGGGGACGCCACCGGTCGGCGCCGGGCCCCCGAGCGTCATCGATCAGAACGCGGGCAGACCTGGCCGGAACCTTCAGTGGAGCATCGGCGTACAGCGTGAGATCGTCCCCAATCTGGTAGTGGAGGCCGCCTATGTGGGCAGTCGCGGGGCTTGGTGGGCTCCCATTGCTTCGCCGCTAGTCAATTACAATTACTTGTCTCCGCAGCTATTGAGCAATTATGGACTGAGCCTCGATAACGCGGCCGATCGAGCCATTCTTAGTGCGCAACTCGGGTCCGCCGCCGCGGGGCGTTTTCAGAATAAGCTGCCCTTCGCCGGTTTCCCGGTAACTGCCACTGTGGCTCAGTCGTTGCGGCCCTTCCCGCAATTCAACTCCGGACTGGCTTCCATATGGGCGCCGCTGGGCGACACCTGGTACGATTCGCTACAGGTGAAAGCCACTAAGCGGCTCTCCCACGGCCTGGACTTGTCGTACTCCTTTACATGGGCGAAAGAGCTGGATAACCTGGCCGGGACGACCATACCGACCGATGTCGGCAACCGGCAGAATGCCAAGACTCTGGCGACACTATATAGACCGTTCGTAACCAGCGTTGCTTTCAATTACACGGTGCCTGCATTGGGTGGCTTCAAAGCGCTGTCGTGGGTAACCCGCGATTGGCAACTCGGCGGCTTCTTCCAGTACGCCAGTGGGGCGCTGATTGCTCCTCCTCTCGCCAACGCCAGCCCGACGTTGAGTACGATTGCTTTCCAGAGCACGGTCCAGAACCGCGTGCCGGGAGTGCCTCTGTTCACGCAAGACCTCAACTGCCACTGTTTCGATCCCAGTACGACGTTCGTACTGAATCCAGCGGCGTGGACGAACCCCGCTGCCGGCCAATTCGGGAGCGGCACCTATTACAACGACTACCGTGCGCAGCGGCGGCCGGTGGAAAATCTGGCGTTGGGACGCCGGTTCCGTATTCGCGAAAGCATGAGCCTCAATATCCGGGTAGAGTTCACCAACCTTTTCAACCGCACGGAAGTGAACGACCCTTTTTCAACAAATCCTCAGCAGGCGCAGACTCGCGTGAACAACAACGACCCCCACAGCCAGACGACGGCCGGCTACGGATTCATCAATACGCTCGGTACGACCTTCGGTACGCCGCGGCAAGGCCAGATCGTCGCCCGATTTCAATTTTGAGGAGTATTTTATGATTCAACGAACTTTGATTTTGATTCTCGCCTTCGCGGCGGCCCTCTTAGGGCAAGGCAATCCGGATTGGCACCGGCCATTTCCAGCATTCAAGATCGCAGGGAACCTCTATTACGTCGGCACGGCCGATCTGGCCGTCTACCTCGTTAACACGCCGCAGGGAAACATCCTGATCAACTCGGATTTCGAACAGGACGTGCCACTAATCCGCAGCAGCATCGAGCAGCTCGGCTTTAAATACAAAGACACGAAGATCGTTCTGATCAGCCACGCGCACGGCGATCATGATGCGGCCACCGGTCTGCTCAAACGGGAAACGGACGCGAAGCTGATGGTCATGGATGCCGATGTTCCCGAGGAAGAAAGCACGGCGCCCGGCCGTCCCGGCGCTCACGTCGATCGTGTTTTGCACGATGGTGACACGGTCGAACTCGGCGGCGTTAAGCTGACCGCCCGACTCACCCCCGGGCATACCAAAGGCTGCACCACCTGGACGATGCAGGTGCAGGAGGGCGGGCGGACGCTGAACGCGGTGATCGTCGGCAGTCCCAACGTAAACCCCGGATACATTCTAGTGGGAAACAAGAACTACCCTCAAATCGCGCAAGATTATGTCAAGACGTTCGCCGTGCTGAAGGGATTGCCCTGTGACCTGTTTCTCGGAGCTCATGGCGCATATTTCGGCCTGAAGGCCAAGTACGACAAGATGAAGGCGGGCGGGGCGAATCCTTTCATTGATCCGGACGGTTACAAAGCCTACGTTGCGGAGCGTGAAGCCACGTTCCGGAAAGAATGGGAACGCCAGCAGCGGAACCCCGGTACACCTGCACAATAGCCGACAAGAGCTATTTCGCCATTTTGGACAGTGGACTTCCCGCCCACGCCGTACCGGCCGGCAGCGTTTCGCCCTTCATCACCAGCGAGAGTGGGCCCAGCCGAACTCCGTCGTTGATGCGTGTGTCGTAGAGAACAATCGAGTGCGCTCCAATTTCACAGTCTGCGCCAATGTGCAGGTGGGAACTCTTCATGATGCGGTCTTCAAAGAGATGGGTCTGCAGGATACAGTCTTTATTCAGTACCGACCGGTCGCCGATCTCCACGAGGTCAAACTCCAGGAAGCCGGTGGTGCCCAGATAGACCTGCCGCCCGATGCGCGCGCCGAGTAACCGGAGATACCACGGGAGCAGGGGAGTGCCCTGCAGCGCTTCCAGGGCCACAGGCGTAGCAAAGAACTCGTACAAGGCATTGACAAATTCCAAGCGCCAGAGGAATGCACTCCAAAGGGGCCGCTCAAAGGGGTGGTAGCGTCCCATTGCGATCCACTTGACGGGTGCCACCGCGATGGCCGCGGCGATGGCGCAGGCGGCGAGGACAGCCGGCAGCAAGAGGAGCGTCACTCCCGCTCCGAACCGGTCCCAGAGATTCAACGCCGCCTCGATTACAGACACTGTAACGACGATGAACCCAGCGCCGGGCAGCGTAACCCGCAAGATCTCGCAGCAGCCGCGGCTCCATTGCAGTTTCCGGCTGGGACGAAACGTTCTCCGCTCGGGGAAGCCTGGACGGGGCTGGCGGCGCGGGAGGAGGATCGGTGGAGAGCCGAGCCAGGATGCTCCGCCGCGAGCCGGTTGCTCTTCGGTTGAGGGGGCGATCGTCAACACGCCCACCAACGAATCGTCGCCCAATGCCGTGCCCGCCGGAATCACGGCGCTGTTGCCCACAAACGTCCGGCGACCGACGACGGTCGGCGCTAGAGTCAGCCAGCCCGCCTCGACGCGCGCCGTCCCCAGTGACACTTCGTCAGCGATAGTGGCGTCGTCTTTGATTTCCAGCAGGTCCGGCGTTGTCGTGCCCGCGGTCGAGAACTCGACGAACCGGCCGAGCCGGGCGCCGAGCGCACAGTACCACGGTTTTAGGTAAAGCGTGGAGTGTAGTGGTCCCGCCACCTGAACACTGAGAGCGAGCAACTGTTCGACAAACCAGTTTCTCAGGTAGAACCACCCGTGGACCGGATACCTGCCCGCTCGAACGCGGCCTGTCAGCAGCCACTTGAGGATCACCACTTGGGTGCTCAAGCAGAGTATGAAGGAGGCGCCGGCCACTGGGGCGGCCAGGTAGAAGATGGCTTGCCCCATGTGGAAGTGGGTTAGGATGGCAATCCCGGGCACAAACGCGGTGAGCTCGATCAGGGGAAAGCCGAGCACAATCGCGGTGTATAACAGGACGATCACACTCCGGTGAATCGGGTTGAGCGCCGGTGGCCGATCGGGCTTAGCTTGCGGACGGGAAACCCGCCGCGATGGCGACCCGGCCCAAGTCTCACCGGCGGGAATGCGCGCACCGCTTGGCAGCAGAGACAGATCTTCCAACCGCGAGCCTTCGTTCATCACGGTATGTGGGCACAATACAGACCGCGTCCCCACGACACAATCCCGGCCGACGCTCACTGGCCCGATAACCAGTTCTCCGTTCTCGACGGTATAGCCTAAAAGCGAAGCTCCCTCATCCACGCTCGCGCCCGAGCCGATCGAAATCAGGTCGAATGCCGCCAGGCTGTCCGTGGCCAGATGCACCTCTGCTTCGATCCGGACGCCGAGAAGACGATAGACCCAGGGCAGCAGCGGCGTTCCGCCGAGGCGTGTCAAGGGCACATTCCCCACCAGCGTCTGTACGAACCACCAACGCAGGTAATAGCTGCCCCAAAGCGGGTGTCGTCCGGGACGTATGCGGCCCAGCAGCATCCACTTGGCGGAAACCGCGAGGAGCACCAGGATGGGGAGCACGGCCACGCCGCTTGCCGCCGCCCATGCCGCGGCCTCCAATGCCGAATGATGAACTGCCAGGAGGAAGAAGACCAGATATGGTGTGACGGATTGAATCCCCCGGAAGCCAAACACGAAGTAGAGACTGCACGACTGAACCGCTCCGGCGACGAAGTGCCGGACTCGTTGCCGCCGCTCGTGAGAGTCCCTCAAAGGGAGGGCCGCGGTTTGGGCCAGCGGCGGCGCAGCCGAATCGACGATGGAGGCCAGCAGCGAGATGGTAGGGTGCTTGTAAACATCCAACACGGTGAGACCGGCGAATCGAGCGCTCTTTCGCAATTCCGAAGCCATCTGCGCGGCAAGCAGAGAATGCCCCCCCAGGTTACGGAAAAAATCGTCATCGAGGGAGACACTCAAGGGGCTAAACAAGGCGCTCCATAGTTCCATCAACTGGCGTTCCGTCTCGCTTGGCGGACGCTCGGGCCCATCCTGCGGTCGTGGGCGACGCTGCCGGGGTTCGGGTAACGATGCACGGTCGAGCTTGCCGCTCAAGAAACGAGGCAGCGTGCTGACAGTCTCGATGATGGCCGGCACCATCCATGCCGGGAGCCGGCTGCGCAAGTGCGCATCCAGGTACTCCTCATTTAGCGCGCCGCCTTCGCGCGGCACCACGTAGCCAACCAATTGCGGGATGCTTTTGGCATTCTGGCGCACCGTACATGCCGCCGCCAGGACACCATCCGCCTCCAACAGCACTGCTTCGATTTCGCTCAGCTCGATCCGAAGGCCGCGCAGCTTCACCTGCCCATCCGCGCGGCCTAAGAAGTGAAGATCGCCCTCGTGGTCCATGCGGCCTATGTCGCCTGTGCGGTAGATCCGTGCGTGCGTGTTTTTCGCGGCAAATGGGTCTGAAACGAACTGCTGCCGCGTTTCGGCGGGCAGACCTATATATCCACGGGCAACGCCGGCGCCACCGATGCAGATCTCGCCGCTCTGCCCGTGCGGAACCGGCTCTAATTCGCTATCGAGGATATATACCTGGTAGCCGGATAGGGGACGGCCGATTGTGACGGGCTTGTCCGAGGAGAGATCCGTGTGGGTCGCGATGACGGTCGTCTCGGTGGGTCCATAAGTATTTACGATCCGGCGCCCGGCGCGGCTCCATCGCGCGACGAGCTGGTCGGAACATATCTCACCACCCAGGATCAGCAGGCGCAGTGAGGGGACATCTTCCTCCAGCATGGAAAGAAAGGTCGGCACGCAGGAAAGCACCGTCACCCCGTGTCCGGTGAGCCGCCGGGAAAGGTCTGGTTCCGCGTGTGACATCTCGGGCGCGGCGGCAATAAGGGTTGCGCCAGCGTGAAAGGCAAGCCAGATTTCCTCGATCGATAAGTCAAAGGCCAGCGAAGCGCCCTGATAGACGCGATCCTCGGACCGCACCGCGAAGAGGTGGCCTTCGGCGCACACCAGGTGGCATGCGTTCCGGTGCTCGACCATTACGCCTTTGGGCCGGCCCGTAGAGCCCGATGTGTAAATCACATAGCAGAGGTCCTGGGGCTCCGGGTGATTCTCGTCGCGCGGCAGGCCTTCTGTGCTTTCGCCGGCGATGCCGGTGGCATCGGCGTCAACCCGGACTACTGCGCCGCGGAACCCAAGGTGAACCGGCGCCAGGTCCGCAAACGTGACCAGAACGCGAGCGGCGGAATCCGCGAGGATGTAGGCGACGCGGTCTGGGGGATACGCCGGGTCTATCGGCACATAGGCCGCTCCCGCCTTCAGGATTGCCAGCAGCGTCGTGTAAGCGTCGATCGATCGCGGCAACAGCATCGCGACGGCCGACCCACGCTGCGCACCGCACCGGCGCAGGTGGCGCGCGAGCTGGTTCGCTCGAATTTCAATTTTCCCGTAAGTGATTTCGTCGAGTCCTAAGACGACCGCAACCGCTTCCGGCCGCGCCGCCGCCTGTGACTCGAAGATTTCGTGAAGAACTAGCGCCGAAGTGGTGGCGCCATGATGGGAGACGACTTGCTGAGGCGTCATGGGACAGATACATTGCTTCTAATCCTATGTTCAGAATTTAGGGTTTTATTCTCATGTATTGAGTGACCACACTCTTCGGTTGATGGGTCAGGTGGGACATGTTGCGGTGAGAGACGCGGTGAGGGCTTGCCGTTATTGGTTAATCAGGAACGTCGAAGTTGCATCGAAAAAGGCGCGCAGCACTCTGTCGGCCTCTTCGGGCAGCCTGACTTCGTCCAAGGCTGCGCACATCAGCTCCAGCCAGCGGCCGCGGGCTTCGTTGCTAATTGCGAACCGGGCGTGCCGCATGCGCAATCGGGGATGGCCGCGCGTTTCGATATATCGCGGAGGCCCTCCGAAGCGGAAGACCAGAAAGTCGCGGAGGCGTTGTTCGGCGCCGGCGAGATCGTCTTCTCCGTACATAGGCCCCAGAAGATCGTCATGCGGAACACGCCGGTAGAACGCGGAGACCAGACGCGCGAAACCCTCGCAGCCGATTAAGAGATAAACTTCCTGTTCCTCCACAACATCGTATGCTAGCAGGCCGTGGTAAGGCACCGCTCCCTGTGGTCGCGGCTCGGAAACGCACTTTCGAATGCCGCGAAGGGCCGACGAGGGCGTCGGCTGCGGTCCGGGGGGACCGCCCCACCCGGCTACCGTGGGGTGTCGGCGGGGATCATCGTGAGGGAAAGAGTTTTCTGGTCGCTTTCGCGGATGGTGACCGGCTCGCCTTTGCTCTCGAGCGGCTTCATAAAATCGGGGTCCATGTAGGCGGCCGGTTCCAGGTCCTCCCAGGCGAATGCTTTGTACTCGCCTGGCGTGAGGCTCTTAAGCGTGTAGCTGCCATTTTGATCCGTAGTGACGGTCTTGTAATACTGCTGTTGTTGCAGTCTCTCCTTCTCTTGAGGCACGAGCACGACGGTTGCTCCGGACGCGGGTTGCCCTGTGCTCGAATTCTGTACCGCGCCGCTGAGTACGCCGGCATGGGGGCTGACCAGAACTTCTACCGGCTGCGGAGCACCGCGTGTGACATCCAACCCGGAAGTCAACACATCGGTTTCACCCGACTTGATGGACTTGACATAGAAGCCATCGGGAAGGCCGAATAGCGCCATCTCGAAGATCTCCGCTCCGGCGTTCTGCACCTGGAAGCTTTGATCGTCCTTCACGCGAGCCTGGGGAACTCCGTTGAAGACCATGCCGTTGCTGTCCCGCGGCCGTAAGCTGATGCTGACATTCGAGAGGTTCTGTTGAGTGTCCCCTTCGATCAGAATTCTGCCGCTGAAGTCCACGCCGGAACTGATCGTGAGGCTCACATTCTCCAGGTTGGAGTTCCCCACATCGACCGGCATACTGGCGGAGTAGTTTCGAGTGCCATCGTTCATCGAAGCGGAAAGCACATACTGGCCGGGTGTGACATTAGGGAGGTCGAAGTTCCCCTTGGCATCGGCGAAATTAGGGCGCAGCCCGCCGAAGAATGGCTGATTCCGAGGCAGCAGCATAACCTGAATCTGGCGGCGGCCGCTTGCGGGGATATTGGCGATGGAGCCCTTGATGTGAACCGTCGCCATCTTCGATAACGTGAAATTGATTCCGCTGACCAGGGCGCCGCTTCCCACCTCAATGGGGGCCGCGTTGGCGGTGTTGGTGGTCCCTGGGTAGTAAGTGGGGACGTAATCTTCTTCCGGCTGCCCGTTGGTGGAGCGAACCTGGATCGCGGGGCCAACGACTTGTGTCAGGCGGGCGGTGGCCCTTAAGTAATACTTGCCGGGAGCAACTCCGAAAATCCGATAGTCGCCGAGATCGTTTGTAGTTCCCGCTGTGTTACCCGCGCCTCCCACCATGTTCATTTGCTGCCTGCCCTGCCGGTACTGAAACTGCACCAACTGGACCGAGACGAATGGAAGCGGCTCGCCATCTTCATCCAAAATCCGGCCAGCAATTACACCATGAGGCGTGAGGCGGAAATTCACGTCTTTCAGCTTCTGCGCCCGGTCGAGCGCGAGCGTCGTTCCCGGGCGCGTGGGTCCGCGCGCGCCGTAGGTCATGGTGACGAATCCGTTGCGCGAGACGGTCATGCGGTATTTGCCCGGCTCGATATCCTTCATCGCGAACCGGCCGGCCGCGTCTGTCGCGGTGCTGTAACTTTGTTGCGGCGCGCCGCGATTGGGCACGATGTCAGTGCGGGTTATCACCACGGCGGCCTTCTTCACCGGGTCGCCGGTGGCCGCATTGAACACGCTACCTTCCACAGCGCCGAGGTCTTCGGGCCTGGTCGGCGGCTGCTCGACCGAGGGAACATTCGGATTGGAAACACCAACCTGAACCTGGGCGGCTAGGGCCAGGCATGACAGGAAGATCACGATGGCGAAGCGCATCACGGACCTCCGTTCCAAGTTTAGACTACAGGAGCATCCTAATGCCCGTACGTCTTTTCGCCCGCCTCGATGCGGACTGGCAAACGGTTTTCCTGGGGCGGCAGCGGACAGGTCGCGTAGGGAGTGAACGCGCAGGGCGGGTTGTAGGCCTTGTTGAAATCCAGCACCACTTTGCCGTTCTGGGGCGGATCGGTATCGAGGAATCGACCGGCGCCGTAGGTTTCCTTTCCGGCGGTCTGGTCACGGAACATGAAGAACAGATCCTTGGAACCCGGATCATCGAAGACCGGCCGCAAGCGGTACTCCTGGCCGTGCAGACGGAAAACGACGTATCCGGGACTATCCTCGGGTTCGGTCTGCCCGAGAATGTTGGTGATCGGAATCTTTTTCGGATCGGCGACGAATTGCGCGGTAACTTTGTATTCCTCGCGAGCGGGGAAAGATTCGATGCCGCGGAAATCCTTCAGGTACGGGCTTTCCGGATCTTTCATCCGAATGCCAACCTTATCAGCGCGCTGGATGACATACAAACGCAGTCTTCCTACTTTTGCGAACTCCTCGCTATCCGTCTTGAGGGCGCGCGCGGCGCCGTCCATCTTCACCGTGACTTTGCCGTTATGCAGTTCGAAGACACCCGCGCGAGCCGGCCCGGCGGGCAGCACCAGGTCGTTCTTCGCTCCGGCGCCAAATACGTTCTGACCCTCATGCAGCCAGAAGAGGCCCGTGACCGTGAGCCAGCCGCCATCGCGGCGCAGCCCGGCATCGCGCTTCTGGCGCCAGCCGGCGATTTCGGATTGATACGTGAGCGCGGCCACCAGGGGCAGCGCCGCTAGCAGGAGTGCAAGCTTCGGATTGAACATCACGGCTCTCCAGCGGAGGTCATTAACTGCTCCAGCATCCCCGCGAACTCAACGGACTTGCGGTCCACGCGTTCCTTGAGCAGGTTGAGATCGCGCTCCAGGCTGCGCAGCTTATCGGCCATGTGCAGGCACGCCAGCACGGCAATCCGCGTGGAATCGGCATTGGGAACCTTGGAGGCAATCGAGAGCATGAGGTCGTTTACGCTGGCCGCGACTTCCTCCACTTCGCGCGGATCGCCCGCGGCGAGCAGGGTGTACGGGCGGCTTAGGATGGTGACGCGAACGGACTGTTTTTCCGGCGTGCTGCTTTCCATCCCGGTCCTCCGGAAGGCGGTCAACTAACGCTCAACTGGTCAATCTGCCCCAAAAGTTTCTCGATGCGCTGGCGAACCTGTTTCCGCTCCGCCTGCAGCACCCGCACTTCCTCGGCTAAACGCGCCGCCTCTGCCTTGGCGCCGTCGGCCTGCTCGATGGCCGCGTCTTTTTCGGTGCGCAAGCGGGCGACGAGCTGAACCGCCTGCTGGATACGCTCTTCGAGACTACTCAGCGAATCGGTTTCCTGCTCGGCGGGGCTCATGGCTGCTTATCCTTTTCCAAGCGCCGCTTTGGCCGTTCCGACCAACTGGCGGAAGGCGGCTTCATCGTGCAGGGCGACATCCGCCAGGACGTTACGGTTCAGGTCCATTCCTGCGACCTTCAGTCCGTGGACGAATTGGCTATACGAGATATCGGCTGCGCGGCAGGCCGCGTTGATGCGGACGATCCAAAGCGCGCGGAAATCGCGCTTCTTATTCTTGCGGCCGACGTAAGCGAACTTCAGGCCGCGCTCGACGGCCTCTTGGGCGGCACGGTAAAGCTTGCTCTTGGTAAGGAAGTAACCGGAAGCCTGTTCGAGCGTTTTCTTCCGGGATGCTCTGCGGTGGGTACCGCGTTTGACTCTAGGCACGTTTCATCTCCTCTTGGATGGATTTTTGATTGGCGGATCGGGCACGTGCCACGCGCGCCGTCCGCGGCAATCGCTCCCTTTTAATAGGGGAGCATACGTTTGAGCTTGGCTTGATCGGCCGGGTCGGCCACCACTCTCTGATGCAATTTCTTTTTACGTTTGTGCGGTTTGGATGTCAAGATATGGCGGCCAAAAGCATGGCTGCGAACGACTTTACCCGTGCCGGTTTTCTTGAACCGTTTGGACGCACCTTTATGGGTCTTGAGCTTCGGCATAGAAATTCGCTGGATCCGTACTGGAAAGAATTCAGTATAGCATGCGGGGGCGGCTCGGATTGGGCTTCGGCGGCCGGCGGGAGCAGCGGCTTGCGCGGAGAGGGCGCGATGGGCGGCGGGTCGGGATCACTGGGGATCGGGGCGGGAGGCGAAGGTTGCGGAACGAAGCCAATCGGTGGTGAAGAGGCCACGTCTTGAATGGGTTGCGGGGGTGGCAAGGGCTCGGGCGCAGCGGCTGGGCGGGCGGCAAGTAGACGTTCGAGTTCGCGCAGGGCACGCTGGTAGGAACGCCCGGCGGCTTCGATGCGGCGCTGAAGGCGAATGAAGATGCGGTCGCCACGGGCGAACGCGTGGCCGAGGGGAGAGCCCTCGTCAAGTTGAAAGGCCGAAGCCATTTCATATTCCCAGATCTGGGCGTCGGCTTGGGCGAGACGGCGGAGCTGCCAGTCATCGCGGATGAGAGTGTCTACATAGAAGCGCTCTTCGGGCGCGGCGGGCCGGAAACGTTCAAGGTATTCGGTGGTAAGAGCTTTTAGTTGGGCTTGGTCCTCGCCGCGGATGATGTGGGATTGCGCGTCGATGCCGGATTTCAGGGCATTCATCGAGGAGGCGGCCTTGCCCTCGGCG
>Ga0207090_1064_pt1 | contig 28007 bp, 22 predicted proteins | sample Alteio_BWMinHeat_50_FD_153565 | JGI IMG/M metagenome (GOLD analysis project Ga0207090, IMG submission 153565) | Enriched cells from forest soil in Barre Woods Harvard Forest LTER site, Petersham, Massachusetts, United States -... | ecosystem: Environmental > Terrestrial > Soil > Temperate forest >...
GTAGTGCCCGATAAAAAAGTAATTCAAAGCGAGGTTCAGACCGGCCGCTGCCACGCTGATCGCCCCTATCATACTTGTCCGGTTCGTTAGAAACATTCCAATCTGCACGTAGTAGCCGACACCCCAAATCACGTAGGCTCCCGCCACAATCGGAATGACATCTTTGCTTGCCGAGAACTTTGGATCCACCATGAAGCGCACAATTTCCGGGCTTAGCAGCGCCAGGGCCAGGCCCGCGTAGGTCAGGACCATCGAATAGAGCGTGAAAATCTGCCCAAAGATCTTGGCATGATCGGCCTTGGTGTATATGATATACATCCGGGACTGCCACATCACCAAAAATGGCTGCACCAGCAGATAGTTCACCATAAAACCGAACTTGTACCCTACCGCATAGATCCCAACCACATCTAAAGATTTGAGGTGCTGAAGAAAGAACCGGTCAGAAAAGTTCAATGTAAAAAGCGCCATGTTCGAAAAAACAAGTGGCAAACCGAATCGCACCATTTGCTCCAGCAGACGCCTACTAAATCGGAATCCGACCTCCCTCAGTGTCCACGCGGAGAGTAACACCACTTGAAGGATAACCGAAATAAGAGAACTCAATAGAATGCCGATAAGGCCAATCTGAAGTACGACAATAAAAACGATGTTCAAAGCCAACACCACGACTATGCTCAGAGTATCGATGGTGACATAGCTCCCCGATGCTTCCCGAGCCCGAAGGTAGATCCGGGGCAGATTGCATATATATCCCAGGATGAACGACACAAAGGATAAGAGGAGGTATTTGGGAGGAATACTAGGCCCGAAGACCAGTGTCGACACTGCCTTAATCGACCCCAAACCTAAGAGCAGAGTAATCAAGCCGGTCGCCGCGACGAAAATGAACGCGGTACTGACGGTGGTGCGCTTCTCCTCGTCCGACGCCGCCGCGGCATAACATCGTAACAGCGACGCCGTCATGCCCATGTTCAAGAACATTCCGAATAGGGTCATGCTGAGATCCAGAATTTCCAATACACCGAAGTCGACTGGACTCAGGAAATGCGTGTAAACAGGCACCATCAAAAACCCCAGGGCCTTCGCCAGGATGGTCCCTAGCCCGTACACGGCGCCGTGCCGGACGGCAGTATGAATCTCCTTATTGATGCTCTTCCGTTCCTGAACCGTCTCCACCATCAAAAGTGTTTCCTCATTTGTGAACCAAAATAACGAATGAATACTGAAATCACATAACGAATCCTAATTCTTGCAGAATCCTACGGGTGAGGCCGGGGAAAAGGCCAGCAACCAACGAGGGCGGCTGAGCCCTGCTCCGCACTAGCCTGCCACAGCCTCGTCTCTCGAGCCGATTTGCTGCCGGTTCGCCACCCCTGCTCAATTTGCTATTACTCGCGACGGAATCCATCCCGTCGAGATGGACAAGGCTCCCTGAAAATTGCCGGGCTCGTGTAGGAATCATCAAAGCTTGCTTAAACGACATGCTGGGGTTCTACTCCCGTCCCATTGGAACATCGATCCGTTCCGAATAATTTCGGAGATAAATGAGAGCGGCCTTAGCGTAATCCGCAATGGAGCTCCTGGGCGCCTTGTAGAGGGGTTTAGTATAGACTTTCTGGAGGTCTTCTATCGTAAGACTTAAGCCCAGATAGCCATTCAGCTCCTCCAGCGTCTCAGTCGGGTGCTGAATCAGAGCTTCGTAGCGCAAAGGCAAGCACGATAGGTGATTCTCTTCCAAAAAACTCGTGAATGACGCTTTTATGTTATCTTCGTAGGCTGTGAGGTTACGGTACGTTCGGATCTGTCTTCGGAGCGTGGCAGAGACCCAACATTGCACGCAGCCGCGCGTCAACAGAATAAACTTGCATCCGTCGAAATCCCATAACTTCCTCCAGAAGCGAATCGTCAGCCAAAGGCGCGGCTCCTTCCATATCCAGGGCTGCTTATCGGCGCATTTGTTCAGGAATGTCCTGTAATCGCTGTCATCGATCTTACCCGCAAGGTCAGTGATTCGACGAATCAACTCCGGAGAGAACTCGGTGGAAAAATTTCCCCGATAACCGGCTTCCTTGAAAAGTCTTAGGTTCAGGTCAATTAGTTCGGCGTTTTCATGAGTATTGTATTGCTCATTCTTCTGCGTACTGTCTTTTTGGTGTGTGCGGTCACCCGTCCAATAGCCGGCTCGTGCGATCAGGCCCGTCAACACAGAACTGCCAGTCAAACCAGACGTGAGAATCACAACATTTGGTTTCATCATCAGCCTCCTTTCAAACACCAACCCAAGCTCGCGACCTTTCCTGCGGAAACTCCCGCTCGGCAGCGGAATTCGTCGCCCATTCATTTTGGGATAGCTTCTTCAAAATCGCGATGCAGGCTACAATTGCGAAGAAATAGTCAAAATATGCGCGCCCCAGAAATGCACCCGATGTCATGAACGCCACCAGGCTGAATGGAACGATATCCGCATAGCGTGCCACTTGATCGTCTCCGTGAAAACGAGCCAGCTTCGCGATGCGCCGAGCGCTGGCGAAGCAGGAGAGGATCAGCGTCAAATAGAGCAAAAGGCCCGTGAACCCGTGCTCGGCCAAGACTCCAAAATAGATGCTATGCGGACCATGGACATCGCGGGAATCCGGCGCGTAGCGCTCAAACAATTCGGGCGTGAAAGCCTCGAAACCACCTCCCGTGAGTGGAAAGTCCTTTGCCAAACGCCAGCAGTAAGTCCAGGCATTTAGCCGCGAGCGGGCCGACGCGTCCACGGCATCCTCTCGAGTCGGGTCCATCCGCTCTCTCCAGGCTTCAGGAGCGAATAGAACCGCAATCAATGCCCCTAAGACTATCACTGGGGCTATGACCCAGCGTTGCTTTAGACGCAGGATCATCATCGATAAAACCGCAACCAAGCCGACTAGCGCTCCGCGCGAGTAGGTGAAGAAAATCGCTGGAATTGTCGCGATAAACGAAATACCAAATAGCCACTTCACCCACCGCTTAGACTCAGTCTGAGCCAGGCAGAGAAACAACGGTAATGTCATAGTCAATGCAAGCCCAAAGTCGTTGTTATCCGAAATCATGGAATGCTCAGGCCCATACAACCGCGACGTGCCGCTCGAGAGAATCATCACGGGAATCGCTTTCAGGACAAAGAATGCGAAACAGCCGGCCATCACCAGGATAAATATTCTTAGACGCGAAAAGCGGTCCACGACGAACATGCTCGCCAAGGTCATCAGCAAGATCTTGGAAACGAATTGCCAGCGATACCACGTATCCGACGCATGTGCCGCAAATAGGGGAGTGTTGGTGCTGACCAATGAGGTAAAAGTAAACCAGATCCAAAGTACTGCAATTAGGACTGCTTCGCGCGTGGCTAAGCGATTCCAGCCACGAACAAAGATAACAGCTCCAAGAAGCGTGGGAATGGCCACAAGCATTGCCCACGGCAGGAGTGATCCCGCGCCCCAGGCGTACCACTCCGGGTTCGCGAATGCAATGATGATCCACAACAGGATGCCGTAAAACGGTCGAAAAAAACAGATCGGCGTACTTGCCACGAAGAATGCGAGCAGGATGACACCACGTATAGGCACTAGCGCACACCTAAAGCCGAGTCATTGAACATTTCGGCCTTTTCTTGTTCCGCCCGGCGGACGGACTCAGCATTCATCTGCGGCTTGCCTTCCTTCGCAAATGCGCACAGGATGGAACCCCGCAGACTGCGGAGTGCTTCAATCGAAGTTAGTCGCTCATACATCATTCCCAGCCGAAAGAGCAGCGGCGAGAACATTAGGTATGCGGGGTAATGGTTTATCGTTCCCAGCTCGCTTTCCACCAGGCCGGCCGATTCCAGCGCGTGCCGAATCGAACGCAGCGTGTTCGCTCGGTACAGAGTCGGAAAAAAGTCGTCTTCCGAGGTTTGGAAAATTCTGCTCGCGAGGAAGCGATGCAACCGGTAGGGGGTAAGCGCAGCAACCAGCGACACGTAATCGTACTTGTTCGGCGTCAAAATCACAACTTTACCACCGCTCCGGAGAACTCGCGAAAATTCGCGGAACACTTGACGAGGGTCCTGCAGATGCTCGATCACGTAGCGGGAGATCACGATGTCGAAGTAATCGGAAGGAAAGGGTAGATGGCTAAGATCGCCTCTAACACCAAAAGGTTCAGATTGATTATTGGTTTCTAGCGTCGGTTCCAAATCGATACCAACCACGCGCGCGCTGTCAGAAAATTCCTTACAAAAGCTCAAGTATCGGCCGCACCCCGCGTCGAGAAGCCGCTGCCCGGGGCGGAGATGCTTCTTTATCAAGTCGATGTAACGTGCATCATTAAACTTGCATCCCGCGTAATATTTCTCGAACAGCTCCAGACATTTTTGGCGATCCCGTAATCTAAACATCGTTGTCCTTATTTCAGATGCATTTGTTCTAACCATTCACTAGTTGGTACCAGTCCAGTTTACAGGCGAACAAGGCTGCATTTTCCTCCCAAGGGCCCCCTCGCTTGAGCTCCGTCGGATTCGTGGATCGGTAGTTCATGCCCCAAATTGTAGTCACTGCTGCCCGGAAACCCGCGCCGCAGATCAAATCCTTATGCCATTCGCGGAAGTCTTGTTCCCGACCGTTTGGATAGGCGAAACAGTCGATCGGAAGCTGCAGTTCCTCTTCGATACGCCGCTTGCACTCACCCACCTCCCAAGTGGCTTGCTCCCGTGTCATTTTCGACATGAAGGGATGGGTAACTGTATGTCCGCCGAAATCGATTTTATGCTGCTTCATTAACCGGACCTGATCCCAGGTAAGCATTTTGTCCCTTCGCTCCCCATCCTCTGCAACAGCAAGCTGCCGCAGAATTTCGCGCAACCACCGCTTGCGCTCGCCATCCTCGAGAGTTCGTAAGGCGGAGAAAATTAAGTCATTGGATTCCAGGCGTTCCGCTTGGGTACGCAACCAGAAGCGTCGCGGGATGTCGATTTCCAGGTCCAAAAACTCCCGGCTGGTTTTTTTTAGCGCTTGGGCCATTTGCTCGAACCACAAGGGATCGCGCGTGTCCATCGTTTCGGTCGTCAGGAAGATGGTCGCTGGCAATCCATACCGCTGCAGGATAGGGAATGCATTGTGGTAGTTGTCTTGGTATCCATCGTCAAGAGTAATTGCGACTACCAGTCCAGGTGAGCCGGTCTCCAAGTGATTCAATAGGTCCGACATACTGACCACTTTGTAATGTCGGGCCACATACCGCATGTGCTGTTCAAAAAGATCTTTTCCGATAGCAGGAAAGAAAGGATCTCGATCGTCGTTCACCCTATGATAAAAAAGGATGCGGGCCGCCCCTTCCGTTCTCTTCTTCCAGGAAATCTTGGGTCCGTTGCCATTGGCGGCGACCGAGAGCTGGTATCGGTCCCGCACGGGACGTACCAGGGCGGGAAAACGGCCGTGAAAGTAGCAACTGGCCATTGCTTTCCGCATCAACTCTAGGCCGTGGGATTCCGTCCCTTGGCCATTATTGGTCTTCTGAAAAGCCGCCAGACGCTGCCGTTCGAGCCGCTCCTGACGGATTGCAAGAATCTTTTCGGGCAGCAGTCCCTTGACGACTCCACGAGTTCTTTCTTCCCATTCCGGACCCCGGCAGTAGAGCAGGGTCTTGAAACCAGGCCGGGCGGCCACGATGCTTTTGGTTCGTCTGATTTCCGCCCCCCAATCAAGCTTGTGCCGCTCGGTCCCGCTTAAGAAGTCATATTCGCGCACGCCGTGCTTCACATATTCACGGATCGACCATGCCCTTAAACCCGCGCCAATGTTCCAATGTTCGGAAGTTGGCTCATATCCCTCCTGTAATTGAGAATAGATCCCTGCGTACGTAAACCCGTACTGACACGCAAGGATGCGGCCGTTCCACTCCACCCAACTAAACCGAAGCCAATCGCGTTCAAGCAGAAGTGTTGAAAGAGCGGTGTAAAAGCTACGTTTTGGTTCCCCGCCGAACACACCTGGCTTGCCGGCTTGCGTCCATCTGCGTGTATGCAGGTCGAAGAGAATTGGCAGCATCCGTTCCACTTGTTCCGCACGGTCGCAGAATCCGAAGCGGAGTGACGGCAAACTTTCCAGGTTGCGCAAAACAGATCGCACTTTAGTGCGAAACCGCGGCTTAAGCATGCCTACATACTCGTCCCAAGTTTGCGGCAGCGACACCGTGGCGCACGGGGTTTCGGTTTCGGTCCACAGCAGCCCTTGTTGTTCGGCGGCAGTTTTCAATAATGCGAGATTGGGCGAAGTGAAGGGGATCTGATTTAGGAGCAGCATCATACCGCGTCGCACATCTTCCGCCCAGTACTGGGCGAAAGAAGCCATCACTGGCTCCTCGTAACCCGCCGCCACGATTAAATCCATGTAGTCGGAATCGTTGGAGCCATCTCCGATAAAGGAAAGCGCGGAGAAGGCTTGGCCATACCTGTGAACCGTCTGGGAACGCAAGGGAGCGATCCCCCGAAGCACTCCGTTCTCGTCGACGGCGGTCAGGATGCGCAGTTCACCCGCTTTTCCGTAAGCCGACCACCAAGCTGTTATCCATTCCCATGACAAGAAGATGGTATTTGCGGCCGAGTCGCAAATAAGCTTCTGCCAATGATCTCGCAAGCTCTGCAGTTCGCCCTCTCGTCGAATCTCAACGACCTTCATACGGCCACCCTCGCCGGCTCATCCACAGACTGCCGGTGCCACAGCTCCATCGTCAGGAAGGTCCAGATGATATCGCCGTAGTAGGTCGATTTTTCGGCTTCGTCCGCGCGGAAGAGATACTCAAGGAACGAGCGGCGAATATAACCACGCTCCAGGGCGCGAGCCGAAAGTAGAGTGTCGCGGGTAAGCTCTCGAAGTCGGCGATCGGATTTCAACCAAACTCCTACTGGAATGCCAAACCCGTGCTTCTTCTTGTTGATCACTTCCGTGGGCAACAGGTTCCGAAACGCCCGCTTGAAGAGGTATCGCTTCTGAAAACCCTTTACTTTCAGCCGGGCCGGGATGGTCCCAGAGAACTCCGCGACTGCCCGATCCAGGAACGGGAATCTTGATCGAAGGCCCGCCAGCTCAGACATGCAAGTTACTTTCGGCAAGTCGTTGTCGGCCAGAGTCATCTTCACATCCACATAGAGCAAGCGATCCAAGTGATCGCGCGCGGTTGCCTGCGAATAATGCCTGGAGGGTATATCAGTGAACGAGTAGCCGCTCAGGGAGTCCAGAAAACCTCCCTCAAAGACATCCGTCGGGGAGTGAGCGGACAGAAACTGGTGGGAGAAATATCTTTCGACAGCAGGCATGTTGGAACGCCTGACATAGCTTCGTGCTTTGCGAACGAGGCCACCGCTAATTGGCAGCACCCGCAAAATCGGCTCGACCAGACCTTTCCGCAGCATCCTCGGCACCGTCTGGTAACTAGCAAATATCTTATCGGTCAAATACCGCTCGTTTCCACCAAAAAGTTCATCGCCACCGTCGCCTGCCAGGAGAACTTTGACTCCGTTCTGGGCTGCCAGCCGCGCACAGAAATAAGTAGGAATGGCAGAAGAATTACCATATGGCTCGTCGAAAGACCGAATCATCTGAGGCAATGCTTCAAAGCAGTCCTCAGGACCTACAAGGTAGGTATGATGTTTAGCCTTGAATCGGTCGGCTGCGATCTCGGCATAGCTTAATTCATTGAAAGATTGTTCCTGGAAACCAATAGAGAACGCATTCACCGGTCCTTGTCCTACCCGGCCCATCATCCCTACCACGGTGCTGCTATCCGTCCCTCCGCTCAGGAAGGCTCCCAAACTCCGAAATGAATCTGTTTTGCAATGCGCGGCAACCGCCTGCTCTACAAGCGACTCCAATTTCCGGCCCAGGCGTTCTTCGTTTTTCTCGCTGACTTCGCCATATCGCATGTCCCAGTACTTCTTTAACTGCAGGCGCCCGTTCTCGGCAATTAAAATAGTCCCAGGGACCAGCCGCTGAACCTTCGCGAAAATCGTCTCGGGCGCTAAATTCGCAGTAAAGTTCAGGACGTTGGCTATCGCGCGCGGGTTGATTTCCCGGTCGAAGTGGCCGGACTGCGACAAAGCGTCGACGCGTGACGCAATTAATAGTGCTCTTCCGTCGTGATAGTACGCCAGCCGATTGACACCGAACCCATCAATTGCGGCCAGCAGCTTGCGTTTCCGGCGATCCCAGAGAACCAGCGAGAAAACGCCCCGCAGTTTTTCAACGAAATCCGTACCGAACCGGTCATATAGCGCGGCCAGTACGGCCGCCGTCCGTGCGTCATCCGGAAGCTGGTGCTCGTGCTTCACTAGCTCCGAAAGCTCGTCCTCGTTATAGAGCTCAGCATCGCACGCGATGACAACGCGCGGATCTTCATAGATCTGCTGCGTGTCAAATCGGGCCGAGACGGCCAAGCCGGCATCTTGGTCCATGCGCTGCCCGACACTCTCGACCCCATGCACCGAGAGTCCCCGGTTGATCGAACTCAGGGTCGCAACGCTCTGCTGCGGATTCCCGCCCCACCATACTGCACAGATGCCGCTCATGCCGCGCTTTGAACCTCCTGCCACTTCCTTAACATCAGGACGGACCACAGGAGCGGAGACCAATCACGTTGTCCACGCTGATGCTGATTCCAGCAATCATTCAAAAACGCACGATTCAACAGATCGTCGTGGCGCTGGAACAAGGCATCGTATGCGACCTCTTTCAGTTCGCTTCGAAACCATTCCGTCACCGGCACCGCGAACCCCTTCTTACGCCGATTCAGGATCTCGGCCGGTAAGATTCGTTCCAACGCCTTTCTGAAGATATATTTTCCCTGGCCGTTGCGGAGTTTCAAGTCTGAAGGAATCTGAGCAACCATTTCCATCAATTTGTGATCCAGCAGTGGGCAGCGCACCTCGAGTGAATTCGCCATACTCGCGCGATCAACCTTTACCAGAACGTCGTCAACCAAATACGTTTTGATGTCCACATATTGAATACGCGAGAGCATATCTTCGGTGTCTGCGCGGTCGTAGTGATAGCGAAGCACGTCGATTGAGTCGTACCCCGCAAGCGCTTTCACTACATCCGCAGTGAAAAGCCGGTTCTTCATGCCCTGTGGACACAAGGACATGGTGTGGAAGTATCCTTCAAGCGGATCTCGCGCGAGGCTTTCAAATATGTATTTGCCGCGAAACATCCGAGGCGCCCAACGCAGCGCAGGATACCACCGCCCCAGCGGTCCGAAAACCGCCCGTCGAATCGGAAGAGGACACCGTGCGCGGAGTTGGTTCTCCCACATGTCGAATTGATATCGGTGGTACCCGGCAAAGTTTTCATCGCCACCGTCGCCAGAGAGCGCCACGGTCACGTGCTTGCGCGCTATTTGAGAAACCAAGTATGTGGGCACGGCAGAAGAATCCGCAAAGGGTTCATCAAAGTGCCATGCAAGTTTGGGGAGAAGGTCGATCGCACTCGGCTGCACGACTTGTTCAAAGTGCCTTGCGCCGAGAGTGGCTGCAAACCGGCGGGCGTCGTTGGCTTCGTCATAACTCTCGTCACTGAAGCCGATGGAACAGGTCGTCACCGGCGGCTGATAGTCGTTCATAACCGCTACTACAGAAGACGAGTCCACTCCGCCGCTCAGGAATGCCCCCAGCGGCACATCGCTGACAAGGCGCGATTTGACAGACGTGCGAAATTCCTCCACAAAGGACTCGCACCATTCCGATTCGGACAATTGGCGAGGCTGGCTAAACTTGATATCCCAGTACGCTACTTCGCGCACCTTCGAGCCTTCTACTATCAAGTAGTGCCCCGGGCGTAGCTTCCGCACACTGCGGTAGATTGTTTTGGGAGCCGGTATATACTGAAACGAAAAGTAGTCTGAGAGCGCCTCTAGGTCCATCTCTTTGGAGAGACCCCCGGCAGCCAGTAAGGCTTTGATCTCCGATCCAAACAGGAGCCGACGGCCGTCCCAGGAGTAAAACAGCGGCTTCTTGCCGATTCGATCTCGAGCCAATACCAACTTCTTTTTGCGGCCATCCCACAGCGCAAGCGCAAACATTCCCCTCAATTCCGCAAAGCAACCTTCTCCAAGTTCCTCGTACAGATGGACGATCGTCTCGGTGTCGGACCGCGTGCGGAAGTGATGCCCGCTACCCAAAAATTTACGATTCAGTTCCTGGAAGTTGTAGATCTCTCCATTAAATACAATCCAGACGGACTCATCTTCGTTTGGCAGCGGCTGATGGCCACCCTCCAGATCGATGATGCTGAGACGCCGATGCCCTAAACCGATGCCGGGGCCGCAAAAGAAGCCCTCTTCGTCCGGACCGCGATGATGCAGAGTGTCGGCCATCGCTTTGACAACGGCGCGGTCCATCACTGTTTCCCGTCCTGGTTCAAAAATGCCGTTAATGCCGCACATGTTCTAAATCGCCTGCCGGAGATGCTTGGAAGTACTTTTCATAAGCTCGCCTAAAAGTGCCTCCGCCGGTGCATCAAACCGTCAATCACGGTCAATCCGTCCGAGCTGTTCAAAGTATGAGTTCCGATAAGTTTCTTTGCCCAAGAGGGTCCGATCTTGCAAACTTCCGTCTCCAGGTATCCTTCCCGATCCAATCGCTCGATCTTCTGGATGGACATGCAATACCCCGGCCCTTCTTGCGCTGGCCGGTAGTAAGACCCGTTCCTGCTAATAATACGGCCGGCAGGCCTTGAGGACAGGGCGTCTGGCCTTACAGGATTAGAGCTATGCGGCTGCCATGGACCTAATGGGCTGTCGGCGTGATAGAGGTGTAACTCATAGAGAAATTTCGTGCTCTCCGCCTCAACACTCACGAACATCCACCACTCGTCTTCGATTTCCACCAGCGTAGCGTCTACTGCATGGAGATCATGGAGCAAAACTTTTTTCAGCTCCCACTTGTCCGGGAACGACGTGCACCGGTAAAGCTCAACAGTTCGCGCTTTGCTGGTTTCCGGAACCATGTAGAGATCACCATTCCAATGGAAGATGAAGGGATAGGAGAGGTGATAAGGCCGCTCGAGAATCTTGTGAGGCCCGTCGACAATACCCTGCTGATCCACCTCAATCACTGAAAGATGGCCCTTGCCCGTTTTGTAGAGCAATTCCTCAAAGAAAATATAGAACTTCCCGTCTCTTTTTAAAGGGAACGGGTCGGCCCAGAAGCGATCTTTTGGAGGAACTAAACGCTTGAACCTATAAAACGTGTCGTCCAGAGTAATCCCATTCGGGTTAATCCGGTAAGCCAAAAACCATTGCCTGAAATGAAAGAAGTTCTTCGTTTTGGATGCCAGGTATCTGCGGATGAATCGAACCAGAAGACGACTCATCACTAGATTCGTCGGCGCCTTATAAAGGCCGTTGCTATAGGGTGTCCATCCGGCCTGCAACGGGTCCTTCAACGCGCACGAGCCCATGTTGTAGAGATCCCTAAGTTTTCTCTCAACAAACGCACTCGACTGCCAGAAGTAGTTGTTGGCATTGCGTCTGACCGATCGCTGGTCGGTTTGCGCGAACGATCTGTAGATTACATGGCCGTTATCCAACTCGTCTGTCAGAATTTGTAGAATCGCGCCTGTCGCTGGATCACCGTTCATGACCTCCCAGAATGAGGGCGGCCCTCCCCGATACTGGAGGTTGTCCCCGTGATGGTAGGACCAGACACCATACTTCGCGAGTTTCAACGCCTGACCTTTGAGGATTCGAAAACCAAAGCGCAGAGCGACATCTAAACGGTGTTGCCTGATCAATTCGGCGTCTTCGGTTGAGAATTCATCCGAGAATTTCCGCTTTAGCGGCTTAATCTCGATATGTGGGATTCTTGCGACTAATGGTTCGATGCTTACTTTCTCGAATGCATCAGGTTCTCCCTTGAACAGAAGGTCATCGAGCTTGGAGTAGACCTTATAAAGAAAGTAGCCTCTCTGGCCAAAAATGCTCCGTATCTTCTCGGAGTAAGTTCGCTCCCTTTCCTCCGGCACATCGTTCTTGATAATCAAAACTAGGCTCGCAAAAGAGGATGAAAGAAGGTCGGATACGATCTTGTACCTCCAGCGCGGCTGGAAGTACGAGTCGATCAGAAGAGCTACACGCACGGGCGCTTTCCCTGAGTGCGCTAATTCATTCCCCTTTTCAAAGTTGCCTTCTCGCTCCGGAGTGGTCATGCAGCTCGTTCTCCAGTCAGCTCTTGATACATTTGTTCGTACTTCGAAACCATCGAATCGAGAGAAAACTCCTTCGTGACCCGTTGTAGGGCCCCTTTCCCCAACTGGTCACGCGTTTCCGGTTGCTCGTACAGCTGCAGAAGGACTTCCGATAAACGTTCAAAGTCACCGACCGGGAACAGCAAGCCCGATTCCCCGTTCACCACGATCTCCGGATTTCCCCCCGTATCCGTGGCCACTACCGGAAGACCGGCCGCCATCGCTTCGAGCAGTGAGTTAGAAATTCCTTCCCGAATAGATGGCAAGACGTAAGCATCTATCGCGTTCAGGAATTCGGGCACGCGCTCGCTGGCGCCTAGAAAGCGCACTTGTCGCTGCAGGACCGGCCTGGCGCTGACGAATTTCTCGAGTTCTGAGCGATCCGCTCCACCACCTAAAATGAGCAGCCGCCAGGAGGGACACCATCGGTCAAACCGTTCTGCGGCGCGCAAAATCGTGGGGTAATCCTTAATTTGGCTCAGTCGTCCTACGCAGCCAAGGCAGAACTCGTTCTCGCTAAGTTCCAGGTCGGCCCGAAGACGACGACGGACGCTGGGATCCTTCCGAAATCTTGCGATCTCCACTCCGTTATGGATCACGCCAATCTTCCGCGCGGAAAAACCCGTGCACCGCGCCAGCGCATCCCTCAAATGATACGACACCGAGAACACCCGGTCCGCCATTTCGAACGCCACGCGGCGGAACCAGTTGCGTCTCCGTGGTTCTGCAGCAGGATCCGCCTCCACCCCATGCTCGCTATGAATCAAGCGGCAAGAGCGGACCCACCGTCCTGCGATCACCGCTTCCAAAGCGCCCCAATTCCTGGAATGCACTATATCCGGTTTGATCCCGCGGATGACACGCGCTAGGGGTCCAACTTGGACTGCCAGTTTCTTTCCTTTCTGCTCTAACGGCACCACCTGCACGACTCGGAACCTGTCAATCCGCGGACCTAGCCGGAACACCGCGCAAAGTATGTGTTCGAATCGCTTCGGGTCCATGCGCTCTATGAGATTCGCGATGCCGGTTTCCACACCTCCGCCCACACCCAGGGACTCTACGACGTGCATGATTCGGATCGGCATCTCTAGATTCCCAAAGGCTAATGGGCTTCACTCATAGCCACATCGGCTCTCGACGGATTTTCCAGCAACCTGAGCACCTGATCGAGTGCTTCCTCCCACCTATAGTTGGCAGCTACTCGCTCCCGGCCCTCTGCGCCTTTCTCGCGAGCAAGTCGGGGATCGCCCAGCAGGCTCACAATCTTCTCCGCCATTTCTCTCGGGGTATCTGCGGTATCCACGCCGGCTGCGACCTGCCGAACCAATCCCTGAACGGCGCGCGATGTTGCTACAACCGGCAGCCCGAAGGCCATCGCTTCCAGGATCTTGTTCTGAATGCCGGCAGCGATGGAAAAGGGAGCCACCGAAACATGTGCCTGCCCGAGATGAGTTCGCACGTCGGGAACGAATCCGGTCACCTCTACCCCTTGCAGTTTCTGTAAGTCGCGAACCTGCCTGCTCGGATTTCGGCCCACTATGAGAAATCGGACCGCAGCGAAGGATTCTTCAATCAGCGGCAGAACCTCCCGCGCAAAGTAGGTGACCGCCTCTACATTCGGGAAATAGCTCATGTCGCCGGTAAACACAACGGTCGGCCTACCAAGCCTCGGTGCAGTCGACGCTGGGCGGAAGTAGTCCGTGTCAACTCCGTTGGGAACTACATGCACCGCCGTGCTCTCCGAGATCTGCTCCGCCAATTGGCCTTCTCGCTCTGTACTCACCAGGACGCATGAAGACCTTTTGCAAGCACGTCGTTCATACTCTCGAAGACAGCGCGCCTCTCTTTGATAGATCGCGGACAACGGGAATCTCGTAGAGCCTGCATACTGAGTCCACTTGTCGGAATCGACATCCACGAGGTCGGTTAAAATCGGGATTCCATCAACCCCGTCAAGGTACTGCGCCATAGCGGAACAATATACGAAAATCCGGTCGTATGACTGCCCGAACAGAGCCTTGCGGACTTCAGCGTGAAGTTCCGCGGAGTGGAAGTAGGGCACCGTAAGAGGCATCCTCGTGAGCAGAAACGGAAGCGAACGCAATCGAGACCATGCCGGACTCAGTTTGCGGACCGTTATTCGGCGGCAGTAACGTGCTAGGGCTGACTGATAATGCAAATCGGAATGATGATCCGCAAGAGTAAACAGATCCACCTCATGCCGTTCCCCTATGGCCCGCAACTGGTGAAAAGCACGAATCTTGTCACCCTTGTCCGGGGGATACGGGATTCGATGGCAAAGATATAAGACCTTCACAGCTTTCCCCCGACTCTGTTCGCGCTTAAATTGATGGGATCCATCGGATTAGCCTTGGTCCGAGAACTTTCGTGCACGCAAACGGCAGCTTCTTCCACAAGGAAACTGGCGCTTGAAATTTCCGGTCGACGGGACTCATATGTGGTACCTCCCTCGCCCGCACGAGTTCATAGCGATACGGTAGCGGTGTGACCTCCATCGACCAAGCGGACTTGAACTGGAATGATCCCGTTCCTCGCTTGCTCCGTCCAAAATCAAAAACACGAAACCCTTCGCGGCAGCTCTGCGCCATCAGATTCCAATACATGAAGTTGTTCGGCGCGTCCTTGGCGTATTCCGCGAGCGAACCGCCATAGTAAGGCAGGACCTGATCATTGAAGTAGAGACACAGAACCCCGGCTATTGCCGTCTTTCCTTTGCGAACCCCGAATATACGGCAGTGGTTGGGAAATTCGGTTCGCAATTGCGCGAATAAATTTCGAGGAAAAACAGGCGTGCCCAGCCGGTGAACGCTCCGTGCATAGATCTCATAGAATTCCTGAAGGCTGAGATCCTCGGTCCATTCGAGCCCCGCCTTCAGGGATTTCCGTACCATGTACCGTGTGTCTCGCGGTAGGCCCTGGAGCAGTTTGTCGGCGCCGGCACTCAGATCTTGCGTGAACGTCACATACAGATCTCTTCCGGGGAATGAGGACGGCAAAAATTCTGCCCGGTTTCGCATCTCCAGGTATTGAACGTTCAAATCCCGGGCCAGCTTGCTGCCTGCGGTCAACAATCCGAAATAGGAATCCTCATCGTCTGCGCAAACCCCGCCGTAAACTGCCAGGGGTAGAGACACGAGGCAATCCCCGAATAGCTTGTTCCGAACCAAACTGATTGGGAAAACACCGGTCACTCGATTTTCGCGGCGCGCGATAAAACAAAAGGACCGCTGGCCAAGTATCCCTCGAACGATGCTTCGCCAGCCAGAAAGGTGGAAAAACGTGCCCGAAGGCGACGACAGCACGAACCGGTCACACTCGGGTTCCGTACCCTCGTCGCTCAGACGGATGTCGATATCGTGGGCCGGACCCCTTGCTGAGCCAGTCGTTGCCAGCGGCGGAATTGCATTCGTCACTGTCCAGCTCCGTAATAACCGTACTTTCTGCCGCCTTGAGTCCGAGTGCCGCCGTTCAAAACCGCTCCAATGACCCGAAACGCCTGTAGATCTTGCACGGCTTTTTCAAACGCCTTACGAGTGGTGGCAAATGCTCGGGCCACCAGCAGTACGGCGTCACAGCTACTCGCTAACAATTGCGCGTCGGTCATTAAATTCACGGGTGGGGAATCGACCAGAATCAGATCGAAATGCTCGGCCATTCGCCGAAAATGAATGCTGAGTTCCGGCGAATTCAGCAGTTCCGCCGCGGGCAGGTCCGCGTTCCCGCGTACGATGAAGTGGAGCGGATTATCGTCGCTTCGCAGGACAACGTCTTCGAGCTTGGCCGACCCCGCTAGCAGATCGCGGAATCCCGGGCGCGCTTCGTCCACTCCCAGCCACTTCCCCAAACTACCTTTGCGCAGGTCCCCGTCTACCACCAGCACCTTGTAGGACGGCAACATTGCGAAGCTGAAGCCCAGGTTCAGCACCGTGACCGTCTTGCCGTCTTGCGGGTTCGGACTGGCAATCAACAAACTCCGGAACAGCTTCGCCGTCTGCTGTTGTAGAATCTTCGTTCGTAAGCTTCGGTAGAATTCCAGGATGGAAGCATCAATCGTCTGGGGAAGCACTCTCGCTCGTTGATCGAGCGCGAATTTCGCAACCGTCCCCAGGTGCCCGTTCTCAATCGGGGCAGTGACATTATTGAAGAGTTCCTGCTCCAGATCGATAGCTGGAAATTTACCGTCAAGCGCGGGCGCAGGTTCGCTTGGCGCACGTTCTTCCCTTGCCTCCGCCATTGGAGGAAGCTCGATCATGCTGGAACGCAGCGTCGCATCGAGGCTCTCTGCAATAGGCTCATTTGCCTTTTCGGGCGAGCGGCTTGCCTCTTTCAACGCTTGGTAGAATCGGCTCATACAGGCTTTGGACCCAGATAGGGCATGTATGGTGCCACACTCGAGAAAAGGCTGACCATACAAGCCAGAAAGACGGCTTGACGCCAGTTTCCCAGATGGCTGCCCAAAACCTCAGTAATTTGCACCCGACCGGCAGCTAAAATCTGAGTAGTTAAAGGACCGGATATTCGCAGCAGGGTTTCGGTTGGCAAGCGGCGGCCCGGCGAACGCCCGGACGAGCGTCCAGCCCCGGCGGGCAGCCTAAAGAGTGCCGGTTTTTGGGGTAGATTCCTGTCTTTTGGACTCCGCCCGCTTGCACTGGCGAACGGGTAACTGGTAAGGGCCGCCTTCACCGGCTTGTGCAAACTCATCGCCAGCGGTCCAGCAGGCCGGCCAGAAAACCAAGAGTCTTCTGCTGCCCGTTCTCATTTTCTTGAGGAATCCGCTTCTTGGGAAGATCACCGGCCTGGGAAGGATCACTGGCCTGCCGCCGGTAATCGGGCGCTGCTACTTTCGGAGTCACCCTGGCGTCCTCGTCGCTTTTTGCCACCGCGGCGACCAGATCGTAATCGTCCTCCAGGCTGATCCTCCGCGGGTCGAGAGACTGTCTCACCAAAGTCGGCGTCAAATCCAAATCTTCCGCCGCCTCATTAATGATGGCCTCCGTAATCTTCTCAGATTGAAGAGCAAACCCAGTTCGCAGCGCGCCGTCGCACAAGCTGTTCACCAGACGCGGGATGCCTTGTGTGTAGTCGTAAATGGATTCAATAGCCGCCTCGGAAAACAAATCCCCCCGCTCATGTCCTGCATGCTTCAAGCGATGATGCAGATATGCTTTCAACTCTGCTAGATTCAGCGGCCGGAGCTTACAGAGGCAACTCACTCGCTGCTTAAGTTGCCGCATTTCTGGGCGCCGCAGTACGTCGATCAGCTCCGGTTGTCCGGCCACAATGATCTCCAGCAACTTCTCCCGTGGGGTCTCCATGTTGAGCAGGAGCCGGATCTCTTCCAGCAGTTCCGGTGAAAGCCGCTGCGCCTCGTCTACAATCAGCAGCGAGGGCCGGCCATCGGCTCGGTTTCGAAGTAGTGTCTCTTGCAGGGCCAGCAGTTGCCGGCTTTTCAATGAAGAGGCGATCTCGATTCCGAATTTTGCCACCAGCAGATCGTAGAACTCGGCACGCGTCAGCGTCGGGTTGGTGCACATTGCTGTGATAAAGCGGCGTTTCTGCAACAGATCCAGAAGCGCGTAAAGCAGAGTGGTTTTCCCCGTCCCCGCCTCTCCCACTAAGACCGTCAGACCGGGACGTGTGCAGACACTGTAGACCAGGCCCGACAGCGCTTCCCTATGCTGCGCGGTCATGCAAAGGAAAGACGGATCCGGATTTAGACGAAACGGATTCTCTTTCAGCTTATAGAATTCCTGGTACACTGTTGTCCCTGTCCGCTGCCTAAGAACGGAAATGATACACGAGAAACACGCCGCAAGCGGCCAACGTCACCGCAACCCCCGACAGTGTGGCCATAATCAAACGCTTCTTGCGTATTCGGCGGTCGGCGTGTGTCTCAATCCGTGGAATGATTTCTAACACCGGTATGCCGCTGATTTGCTTGATCTGTTCCGCGGTGGTGATTGAAATACCGAGGAACTCGGTGCATAACGCCAGCAGCACGCCGAAGACCAAGCCCCCCATGGCGCCAGCCGCGTTGATGAGAGTTCGGTTCGGCCGAGCAGGCTTCTCGGCAGGCTGTGCCGGGTCTAGAATCGAGAACCTTTCGCCCTTTTGCCGGATCTCCAACTGCGTTGCCGTTTGAGCCGAAAGCTCGTCGTCCAAGAGCTTACTGTAATGAGCTTTCGACATTTCATAATCGCGCACCAACTCGCTGATTTTTTGCTCATTGACCGGGATGAGTTCCAATTTCGCCTGATAACTGGCGATCAATTTTCCCAGGCGCTGTTTCTCTTCCTTATGCTTGCTGATTTCGGCTTCGATTCCGGCTAGCTGCGATTGCAGCACCGGATTGACATAAGCGACCGGAGCGCGCACACTCCGGACGGACGAAGCGGCCACCTGAGTTTTGGACTCAGCCGCGGGAGCGGGGGCCGGAGGCGGTGGGACCGGCGGCAGTGGGACCGCACCAGCTTGGCCCCCTGTGGCCTTATCCTCCTGCTCGATCTCCTTGCGCAGTTTCTGGATGTCCGGATGCTTTTCCGTGTACCCGCGGGATAGCAGCGCCGCGAGCCGCGCCCGCGCGTTGCTGGTGGCCTGCTTCGGTAACTGCGGTTTCGGTACTGATGCTTCGGCTACGGCGGGGGAGGGTCCTGTGTCGAGATCGACTACCGGCGCTCCGGCTTGAGCCATCATGGACTGAATTTAGCTTTTCTGTTGCTCTGTTCGGTTCAGTGCATCGCCTTCTAACTGCAATTGCGATTGCAGTTGCCCCATGATCGAGAGATCCGCCGCTTGCTGCTCGGGCATTTCTCCAATGTGCTTCAACCTGAAATCCCGCAGTTTCCCTTCTTGCTCTTCCAAAGCTTTGCGCGTCTCTTGCAGTTGGTTTCCAAGAAACTCCGAGGTGCCGCTGGCCTGCTGCTCTCGAGCTTTTAGGTTCTCTTCGATGAACAGAGATGCAAGCTCGTTGGTTACCTGCGCTACCAGCCGAGGCTCCCTCCCGGTATACGTGATTCGAAACGCTTCCAAATCCTGACCACCGCCGAATCCTCCGACCATGTTTACGGAGATATTCTTTCGCATCATGGTGATGAGATCTTCGCGCGCCATTGTCTTCTTTTCTTCCGGAAACAGACTGTAGGTATCGATGATCTTCTGTAATCGTGTCGCGCTTAGAATCTGTTGCGACAACGTGCCCAAGCGGTTGCGGATGTCCCCGGTTACCGTTGCCTTCACATAGGATTCCGGAACCTTCTGAGGATCCACCAAAATGAGGGTCTCCGACATGTAAATATCGGCCATCCGGTGGGAGATGATCGCTGTGGCCAGTGAAACCACCACAAAAACCCCTAAAATCAAGAACTTACGGTGGTAAATCAGCCGTAGGTAATGCTCGGGGGATAGTTGATCGAGACCGGAGGACACAGTCCTTCGCCCTTCGCTACGAGCGTCCGAAGTTGTCATTTGACCCCTAAGTTAGCAACCTGACTGCCAAAACTTTGCACATAGTTAAACATACCGCAAAATCCAAGAGATTGGCCCTTGTGTTGGGTACTAGTACAGGCCTGTATTTCGAGTCTTTTTGCCCCTATTTCCCCTTCCCCCTTAGGAGCGGGCGGCCAGTTTGAAATCGAAACGGTTTCCGAATGATACCGCCCTCCTGCTGCCACCGCCAAAAGCGGGCTAATCGGGTTAGCAGTTTATGGCTTACCGGCCAAAGCAGAGCTGCATTTGGGGAATGACCTCGGAAGCGAACGCGCGAGCGGTCTCCTGCGCCCCAGGACGGTCCGGGACTATGATCCGCACAATGGAGCCGGCCGTGGCGTTCTGCAGCAGGGCATCGCGCGCCAGGAGGATCTTCCCCATGTATTCACTAGCGATAACCCGTTCCTTGGACTGGTACCAATACAACACCAGCATGCGTTGACCCTCGCGGCTGATCGAGTACCGATTGATGTGATAAATGCGTCTGTCAGCAGGAATGTCGGCGCTTCCGTAGTTCCAGATTTCCCAACCGGCTCCCGGCAGGCAGTGTTTCGGCGAATGCATGCTTTCCCCCGCCCGCTGCTGGGCGTAGAACGCGATGAAGAGATCTACTGGACCACTCGCCCCCGTGTACGTCCTGGACAGGTAGCTGGTCGGTTTGAGTTGTTCTAGAGTACCGTCAGACAGAGCCGCATTATCGCTGGCATTTAAGCCCAGGATGTTGCGGCTAATAGTATCCAGTGGCTGTATCAAATGACCGGACTTGCGGTTCGCCGTGGCCTTGGAGAAGGTCAAGGTAGCGGTTAACAAAAGGAACGTGGCCAGCAAATGCCGGGATATCTTTGAGCGGGAGGTGGTCATGCGGTTCTCCGAGTCCACGTGGAAACTAGTTTTCCGATCAGCGCTAGCAGGCCAAAACCGAGAAGGAAAACCAACCAGCCGGAAAATGAGTGGTAAAAACCCATTGCGAACCCGGTCTGGTAGTCCGCTAGAATGGCCGTCCCGGTCACTCGCAAGACATTGACAGCTATGGCCAGTGGCACCGAAATCACGAGCAACAAGATCCGGCTCGGGATACTGCAGTCGTTAAGAAACCCCAACAATAGCGAAGCAACCACCATGGCCGACAGCGAATGTAAACCGCTGCAAGCTTCCGCGACGCCCAAGGAGATGTTCGCTAGGTGGATTATGTTACCGTCCTGGTAGATCGAAACACCGAGAGCCTGTGCCAGATTTGTCGCAATCGTCGAGGCAAATAGTTGCAGAGGCACTGCGATAACGTTATAAACGATTCCCGGCAGCGGTACCATGGTTGCCAGCAAAACGAACGGGAATGCCAGGGTTCGCAGGCGAGCGAATCCCCAGAAGGTCCACACCAATCCGGCAAGCAGGATGACGAAGGATATTCGGGCCAGAAAAAACTCCGACGCCAGGCTCCCCAACATGAAAACCAAGCACCCCAGCGCTACCAGCCACAATCCCCGAAGGCTCTCCATGGCCGGCGCGGCAAGAGTCTTCGTTTTCCCTAGATACGCAATGTACAACGCGATTGGCGGGATCAGCATCCCGTAGGAGCTTTCTTCCTGCGTCCACCATTCCCACACCAGATCCGGAACGATAAAGGCGTATATAGCCCCAGTGAGACCGGCGACGGTGGCAATTTTCAGCCAGCTCAGCCAATCCATAGCCCACTTATTGGGCGTATTTGTCAAACTCGCGGCAGTAGCTGTTTCCATCCCCGGTCCGGCCTATGCTAGCACGTGTCGAACCAATCGGTCGCAAACCTAAATCAGGATGCTGGCTATTCCGGCCACCCAACGCCTTGGACTGTGCGATAAATTTTCGCAATTTGTGCAACGAAATGTGCTTTCATTTCGGTTAATCCTCGCTTCCGACTCCGGTTTTGGTTGGCCGGTAAATTGCCCAACTCCCTCGGAAATCAAACCCCGTTGATTAGGAGGGAGCCGAAGATGCCGGCATTGCCGAACAGTCCGCAGAGCCCCAATGACGACGTGAAGTCCGGTTTGCGGCCCTCGGCTCGGGATTCTCTCCGCGAGACAGTCCGCCAAGCTGCGAGGCAGATCGAATCGCAAATTATCATGGACGCTCTCCAGAAACACCGTTGGAACCGCCGCCGCACCGCCGAAGCGCTGAAGATTAGTTACCGCTCGCTGATGTACAAGATGAAAAATGGCAATCTCCGCCATGAAGGCTTGGCTAGCCGGGGCCAGGAGGAGTAAGCTTTGCCGAAACTTCCTATACTCAAGGCGCTGGTATACGCGGGAATGGGATTAGTCGCATTGGTCTCCAACGGCAAAGGCCAACAGCTTTTGGATGAAGTGAATTTTCGCCAAGGCCAGTTCGGGGGCGTGCGCTTGTATGGCGTGTCGGTTTTTTCCGGCTACTCGAGCTCCGCTTATCCCGCAAGTAGCTCCGGGGGAATTCCGCCCCCGGGATCTTCGGCTCTCGGCAGCGACGTCACTTATGGCGCCACCGCTAGTTTAGGCTGGCAACGCCATAGGAATCGAACCGACCTGTCGGTTTTTTACTCCGGAACATATAGTGGCATGGCCCGCTATTCCAACTTGAACGCTTTCAACCATTCGATTGCCATTCAGGCGAGCCGGACGCTGGGGCGTAAATGGACGCTCACCGCAAGTGGGGGAGTGCAGGATAGCACCTTGCCCCAGTTTATCTTTGCGCCGTCGAACTTGAGCGTGCTTTCGCAAGTGCCCGCCACTTTCGATGACTTGGCGGCAAGCTTCTCGATTGGGCAGTTTAGCAGTTCGCAGGTCGCATCCATGCTCTCAGGGGCGCCCACTTTGGACACACCGGCGCGCAGCCTCCTGCTGGGTAACCGCGTTCTGAGTTATTCCGCTCAGGCGTCGGTCTCTTATGCAGCGACCTCGAGGCTAAACTTCCATTTTGCTTCGTTCGCCGCTGCCGGCCAGCACCTCTCTTCCAAGGACAGTGCGACCGTGCCCAACTACCTTATGCCGCGCTCTATGGGGGCCACCGCTGGCGTGGGACTGTCCTATGCTCTTTCCCCCCGCACGCAGCTCGGGGCGAATTTCGAAGAGTTCCGGCAAATCAACGCCTTTCAGAACGCTTACGTCAGCACCGCAACAGTTTCCGTGGGCCGCAAGCTGACCGAGCGTTGGTTCGTCGATCTTTCCGGCGGCGGAAGTGTCATCCAGGTGACCCACCAGCCCACCGGTACTCCCCAAAACCGCCAGATGGTGGGCAACGGTTCCCTCGGCTATCGGACCTTTAGACATACGTTGGTGGCTTCGTATGACAGGAGTAGCTTTTCCAGCTTCGGCTTCTCGGCCGGCACCAACACCGCGGCCGGCGCCAACTGGAACTGGCACCGCCCCGGCAGCCTTTGGAGCGTGTTCGCCGGTTTCGGCCAGCAGCAAACAAGAAATACGGGATTTGCCAGCTTCTCGGGCTGGCATACATCCACGGGGTTTTCTAGGACTCTAAGTGAACACACAACCGTCAGCGCTCAATACGTCTACCTTAGCAGCAGCGGCAACTATGTCGGAACGTCCCAGAATCTGTCTATTCATAGTCTCCGTGTTTCCTTCGGTTGGAATCCCCAGCCTAACGTGAGATGAGCGCCGGGGCATAATTTATATGTTTCGAATTTTCAACCAGTACGTATCCGTAAAAAGCATCCTCTTGATGATGTTGGAAGGCATCCTCATCGTCTTCTCTCTGCTCTGTGCGGTCAAGTTGCGTTTCTGGAATAATCCGGACGAGCTGGCCAATTATCTGGCGTTTCCCGACTTCGCGGTGCAGACCACCGTCGTGGTTGGGGTGTGCATCTTCTGCTTCTACTTCAATGATCTCTATGATCTCACCACGAGTTCCAACGCCGTGGAACGCGTCTTGCGAATCGAGCAGTCGTTAGGCGCCGCCAGCTTGTTATTGGGCTTGTTCTATTTCTTGTTTCCAGGCCTGCTGCTGTCGCGTGGGGTGTTCATTATCGGAATGCTGCTGGTCGCGGCTTTCATCGTTCTCAGCAGAAAGCTCATCGATACGGCTTGGCAGCTCACTGCGCCCCAACACAGGGTCGTGATTCTGGGTACCGGGCAACTAGCTCTGGAATTGGCCCGCGAGCTGACTCGGCGCGCCGATCTGGGCTTGAAATTGGAAGGATTTGTCACCGGAGCGTCCTCGGGTGTAATTCCGGAGAGTCATTTTGGATTTCCAGTGCTTGGTTCGGCAAGCCAAATGGAGGCGATTGCCAGGGACCATGGGATCGCAAGGATTATCGTGGCCCTCGACGACCGCCGTGGAGTTCTCCCTACGCGGGAGTTGGTCTCGCTCCGCGTACAGGGTGTGCGTGTGGAGGATGCCCTCACTGCGCTTTCGGCGCTCACCGGTCGCATCGCCCTTCGCACCGTGCGGCCCAGTTGGTTTGTCTTTTCCGATGGCTTCCGAAGGTCTAAATGGAATGATGTCCTTAAACGTGTCCTCGATCTGTTTGGCGGCCTGGTCGGTTTCATTCTTTCCGTTCCCGTCATGTTCGTGGTCGCGTTGGCGGTTAAATTCGATTCCAAGGGGCCCGTTCTCTATCGTCAAACTCGTGTCGGGGCGAAGGGTAAAACCTTTGAAGTGCTGAAATTTCGCTCCATGAGAGTCGACGCCGAAAAGGACACCGGCGCGCGATGGGCCAGTCAAGATGATCCCCGCGTGACTCGCATTGGGCGTTTCTTGCGGAAATACCGGTTCGATGAGTTGCCGCAGTTTTTCAATGTGATGCGCGGCGACATGAGCTTTGTCGGCCCCCGTCCCGAGCGCCCTTGCTTTGTCGATGAACTGCGAAAGAGCATCCCCTATTACGATGAACGCCACTCCGTCCGCCCCGGCATTACCGGCTGGGCTCAGGTGCAATACCAGTATGGTTCGAGTGTTGAAGATGCGTTCAATAAGTTGGAATATGATCTGTTCTATTTGAAGAATGTATCGTTGACTTTTGATTTGGCAATTATTTTTCAAACCGTTCGTATCGTGCTCGGTGGGCGCGGTGGACGATGAGGGCGCTGAGGCTTTTGCGCCCAGCAGTGCAACAGGAGCAGAAATGAGAATCGCACTTTCGTTATTAAGTCGCAAAGGGATGATCGTATACCTTTTGTTGTTGTTGATCGCGCTCACATTCTCCGGATGCATGCGGTCCCCGGAGGCCAGGAGCGCCAGGTATATGGAAGCCGGCAAGAAGCTACTTCAAAAAAATGATCCGGCGCGCGCGATCTTGCAATTTCGGAGCGCTGCCCAGACAACGCCACGAAATCCTGAAGCCTACTATCAGCTCGGCATCGCATTCCTGGCGGCTGGAGATCTGCGCAATGGCGTGGCATCCCTCCGCAAAGCGCTCGATTTGAATCCCAAGCACGCGGCTGCGCAGCTCCGGTTGGCGCAATTGATGGCTAGTACCAGTGATCCGGAAGTGTTGAAGGATGCCCAACAGCGTCTCCAGGCGCTGCTCCAGGACTCTCCGGACAATGCGGATGCTCTGCACGCTTTGGCGCTTGCCGAACTGAAGATGGGCAAACCGGAAGATGCCATGCAACTCCTGGAGCGGGCGCTATTGGCTGCACCCCAGGAAGTGGTAATTGCGGTCACTTTAGCGCAGGCCAAGGTGCAGCAGAAGGACAACAAAGGGGCCGAGGAGGTCTTAAAAAAAGCATGTGAAAACTCCCCTAAGTCCGCGGATGCAGTGATTATCTTGGGAAGGTTCTACGCGGCCCAAAACCGGGCAGCGGAAGCAGAGCAACAGTTTCGGCACGCTCTTGCGATGGATCCACAGAGCGCGGCGGCTGTATCTAATCTGGCTACACTGCAATACGCCACCGGACGGAAACAGGAGGCGGAACAGAATTTCAAGCGGCTGTCTGGCTTCCCTGGCAAGACATTCAAGCCTGTCTATGCGATGTTCCTGTTCACGGAAGGGCGGCGTGACGAGGCCATTCGAGAATTCGAAAAACTTACCAAAGAGGATTCTGAAGATCGCGTGGCGCGTACGCGGCTAGTAGCGGCATATCGAGAGGCCAACCGGGCCGCGGACGCGGACAAGATCCTGGAGCAGGCTTTGAAGAAGAACCCCAAGGATCTGGACGCTCTGCTGCAACGAGCCGAGATGTCGCTGGCGGCCGGAAAATATGCGCCCGCGGAAGCGGACTTGAATCAGGTGCTTCATCTAAGGCCAGAGGCCGCGGAAGTACATTATATTCTGGCGAAACTGAATCAGGCTCGCGGCACAAATCTCAGCTATCGGCAGGAACTTTCAAAGGCGCTGGAACTAAAGCCTGACCTGTTGGCGGTTCGCCTGGAACTTGCCCAGGCGCTGGTGGCAGGGAACGCCGCCAAATCCGCTATTGAGGTGCTCGATGCGGCACCCACTTCTCAGAGGGTGTCGCTGCCTGTTGTGATTCAGAGGAACTGGGCGTTCTGGGCTACCGGCGAACTGCCCGAAATGCGCAAAGGCATCGATCTGGGACTCTCACGTGTCAGGTCGACTGACCTTTTGGTTCAAGATGGCCTGTGGAAACTGCGGACGGGTAATCCGTCGGGTGCGCGGGCGTCGTTGGAAGAGGCGCTGAAAATCGATCCGACGGATCTTCGGGCCCTCTCAGGCCTATCCCAGAGCTACGTGGCGCAGAAGCAGTCGCCGATGGCTGTGCAAAAGGTAAAGGAGTATGCTTCCAAGCAGCCGAAATCCGCTCCTGTACAGGAGTTTCTCGGTCTGCTGCTGATAGCCAACAGTGAGCGGCGGGAGGCGCGGACGGCGTTTACGGCAGCCAAGGCAGCGGATCCCAGGTATGCGGCCGCCGATCTGTCCCTTATACAACTGGACGCGGCCGAGGGCAAGCTGGACGACGCTCAAAACCGCCTTCAAACGGTCGTCGCTGCCAATGAGGGGAATACGCTTGCCCGGCTGTGGCTCGGCAATGTCGAAGAGATGAAGGGTAACCACCAGGCCGCCCTCGACCAGTTTAGGAAAGTAGCGGCAGCCGATCCCGGCAATGCCCAAAACCTGAATAACTTTGCCTACCTATTGGCGGAATATAGCAAGCAGCCCGACGCAGCATTGAAATATGCTGAAAAGGCGGTAGAGCTGGCTCCTGAACGGCCTGCTTATTCCGACACCTTGGGATGGGTTCTCTACGGCAAGGGCCTCTACACCCCTGCCATCCAGTACCTCGAACGGGCGAATTCCCATTCTGGCGATGTGGTCTGGAAATATCACTTGGCAATGGCATACGCCAAGGCGGGCAACCTTACCCGCGGCCGAGCCACCCTTGAGGCCGCCCTAAAAATCAATCCGAATGTACCGGAAGCGAAGATTGCACAAGAGGTGATCGCGGGGAATGTGAAAAGCAAGTGAACCCAACTGTTGGACAGAGTCCCGAGGTTTGGGAATTCACGCTGCGACCGGAAACAGCAATCAAGCGTCTAAGTAATTGAAAAATAAGCACATTTAACGGATATTGCCTTTGGTTATCAACCTGCTAATTAAGCGCACGGCACAAACAACATGATGGGTGTCCATCAGTATCCCAAGGAGGCTTAGATGAAAGGAATACCGAAGGCTATTTTGGCCTTGATAGTATTAAGCATAGGCGCGAGCGCGGCTTTTGCGAGCGCGTCGCTAGAACTCGTAGTGGGCAACTCAGTGAACTTCAGTACGCTCTATGTCGTTGATAACGGAGCTGTAACGTGTACGGATGTAGGCACATCGACGGCATGCACGACAGCTGTTTTCCCACCGACGGATTCAAACGTAAAAAAGGGTGCGATCACAATTGCCGGCTTGACTTTTGATGGTTTCGATATAACCGTCACGACTGGTGGAAGCAATGCCCCAAATTGTAGTGGACTCAATGGGCCCAATTGCCTTGATACCACAAACATCAACGCTACTAACATCTCGGGCGGTACAGCCTCGATTTCGGCCTATTTTGCCGATACCGGCTTCAGTCCCGCTGGTTTAACCGGATTAGCGGTAGGGTTTAGCACCCCGGGCGAGACGGGCATGACTGCGGTCCAGACTGCTTATGCTACTAGTGGTACCCTGACCGCGCCCAATCCCCTAGGAAACGGGGTTTTCAACCCGACCGGCGGTCTTGCGACATGCGGTACACCGAACCTTACCATCAACGCGGTTCCCATCCCTGGAACTAATATAGGGACAAACTGCGCGGCTCCCGGAGCTCCGTTTAGCCTCGAGATCGGCACGACGTTTACGGCCGCTGC
>Ga0207090_1065_pt1 | contig 27875 bp, 22 predicted proteins | sample Alteio_BWMinHeat_50_FD_153565 | JGI IMG/M metagenome (GOLD analysis project Ga0207090, IMG submission 153565) | Enriched cells from forest soil in Barre Woods Harvard Forest LTER site, Petersham, Massachusetts, United States -... | ecosystem: Environmental > Terrestrial > Soil > Temperate forest >...
TTTTGCACCGGCCGGTGCGGTCGGAATACTTCAGGCTTCAGGATTCGATTGAGAAGACGCGCACTCAAGTGCAGGCGCGCAGTCAGAAGATCGACCAGCTTGAAAGGCTCAACGCGCAACTCGAAACATCCGCGCAGGACAGGCAGCGTCTGTTCACACGGCATTTCATTCCACGCAGCATCGGCTGGTCGGAAACTCTGCCGCATATCGAAGCATTTGCGCAGCAGGCCGGCGTCAGGAATGCGCGGCAGAGCTACAATATCGCCGACGTTCCACAATACGGTCTGTATTCCGTTACAATGAACTTACCGGTGCAAGGGCCGTATTCAAACGTGGTGAATTTTATTAAGGATCTCGAGCAATCCGAAACCTTTTTCATCATCAACTCCATCAGCGTGCATGGCAGCAGTCAGCCCGCCTCGCCCGAAGTGACGATGGAACTGAGCAGTGAGACGTTTTTTTACCAATGACCAAGCCGGACCGCCAAAAACTCAGCATCCTGGTCGTTCTGCTCGCCGTTCTCGGCCTGACGATTCTGCTGGGCTATCGCATGAATCAGCCGCAGACCACAGCTGCCGTGCAGACGCCGGAGCAGCCAAAAACCTCGGCGAATCCCCCGGCGCCGAGCGCCGCGAGAATCCGGCTGGACCTTGTGGAAAAACAGGAATCCGACGGCGGGGACATCGGGAAGAAAAATGTGTTTCAGTATCGGCAGACGCCGTTGCCTGCGCTTCCCGGTCCAAATCCGGGCGCTGCAAATCTCACGCTGCCTCCCCCCGCAGTGATCGCGCCGCCTCTTCCACCTCGTCCTGTGGGCCCGCCGCCTCCTCCTCCGCCACCGCCAATTCCATTGAAGTATTTTGGCAACCTTACGACGAATACGCCGGCCGGACTGACTGCATTTCTTGTGGACGACACGCGGCCGAATGATTTGAAGCATTTCAACGTCAGCACGGGCGAAGTTCTGATGGGACGGTATCGAATCGGGAGCATTACCGGCACCTCCGTTGAAATCGAAGATCTTGAATACAACCGGCGGCAGACATTGCCGCTCCTGAAATAGTTATGCGAACTAAACAGCGGCCGGATGCGGGATTCTCTCTCACTGCTCTGATCTTCTTCGCAACCGCGGCTTCCATTCTGATTGCGGCCATCGTCCCGGCTTATCAGACGCAGGCGAAGCGGGAGGTCGAGCAGGAATTGATCTTTCGTGGCGGGGAATATACGCGCGCGATTCAAAAGTACCAGCGCCGCTTTGGCGTCTATCCGACTTCGATCGATCAACTGGTGTCGACCAATAACTTGAGATTTCTCCGGCGGGTCTACAAAGATCCGCTCACGGGAAAAGATTTTCGTCTGATCCTTATCAATCCCGATGGAAGCCTTACAGGCTCGAAGCTCACGCAGACGCAGAACCTCAATAACCAGTCGCTGTTTGGAAATAATACGCAGCAGTTTGGACAGGGGCAGAATAACCAGCAACAGCAAAACAACAACCCGAACCGGCCCACGAACGGCCTGCAGAACACCGGCACCAATAACAATACATCGAGTTTCAACAGTTCATTCGGCGGTCCGCAGGGGCAGACGCAAAACGGAAACAACGGTACTGCCGGCGGCCTCCAGAGCGGCGCCTTTACCTCCAATGGTTCTTCCGGCGGCTTTCAGAACCTGCAAAACCAGCCGAACAATCAACCGGTGCGCGCTGGAGGACAGACTGGCGGCTCCCCCTTCGGCGGAAGCAGCGCGACGCCGGGCGGCGCGCCGGTCGCGGGTGGCGGGATTATTGGCGTCGCCTCGGATGACGATAAGGACGTGCCCATCATGGTCTACAACAATCGTCAGAAGTACGACGAGTGGGAGTTCATCGCCATTCTCGGGCAGCGGGGGCAGCAGCAGAACGGCCAGAACCCCCAACAGAACCAACAGCAGAACGGCCAGCGTCAAAACAATCCATTCAGCACGCCGAATCAGCCATTTAATGGTCCGCCTAATGGTACGCCCACCGGGGGAAACGGGGCCGCGGGACAAAATGGAAATTTCGGCTTCGGGGGAAATCAGCCGGCGCCGAACCAGCCCGGCAAACTGCCATGAGTTTCTCGACGATTCAGTTTCATCCGGGCCCGCGTGTAGCGAGCATTGTCTTGAATCGTCCTCCTCTGAACATCATCAATCTTGAAATGCTGGATGAGCTGAATGCCGCGTGGTCCGAAGTCGAAGACCTGAGGGCTCAGGTCGCCGTGATTACCGCTGCCGGAGATCGCGCGTTCTCAGCGGGAGTGGATGTTGCCGACCACGCTCCCGGCAGAATCGAGACGATGCTCGAGAAGTTTCACCATGTGATCCGGCGCATCCGCCGCTCGGACTGTGTAAGCATCGCTGCAATTCATGGGCACACATTAGGTGGCGGCGCGGAGCTTGCCATGATGTGCGATCTCATTATCGCCGCCGATGATGCAAAAATCGGACAACCGGAAATTTCGCGGGGCTGTTATCCGCCGGTCGCTGTCGCTTACCTGCCGGAAGCCATTGGATTCCACAAAGCATCGGAGATGGTCCTGGTCGGCGAACCTGTGAGTGCTGTCGACGCGGAGCGCATGGGCATCATTAATAAGGTCGTGCCGCGGGCGGTCCTGACCGGAGCCGTGGACACTTATGTGGACAAGCTCCTCACGAAAAGTTCCGCCGTCCTTGCCCTCACCAAGCGTGCGCTTCGCGAGGGCGCCGGCCGCCATTTCGAAAAGGCGCTCGATCGCTCACTGGAACTTTATCTGCGAGACCTCGTCCGGACGGACGACATGCTCGAAGGGATGAACGCTTTCCTGGAAAAACGCCCTCCTGCGTGGAAGAATCGTTAGCTATCATAGCCACGGATTGAACGGATTTAACGGATGGGCCGCCGGAACGGTCTGATTTGCGGCCCCTCCGTTGAATCCGTTCAATCCGTGGCTATGATCCCTTTCAAAAGTTCAGGCGGACATTCATGACGAACCTGCGATTGGGAGGAGTCGAGGACGTAATGCGTCCAAAGCTGGTGCTGTCGATATTCAAAATGGGATTGTCGAAATTAGGATGGTTCAGCACATTGACTGCATCCACGCGAAATTCAAACTCTTTCGTTTCCGCGATCCGCACTCGCTTGATCAGGTTCATGTCCAGTTGAGCGAAAGACGGACCTTCGATCGCGGCGAGGCCGAGCGTGCCGATCTTCCCTGGCTGGGGGTTCACAAGCACAAGGTTGCCGTTGGCATCGGTAATCGCCTTGTTGCTGAAGGCTCCGCTGAGTCCGTTCAGTGGTGAAACCGAAGCGGCCGCGGGATCCGGTATCTGCTGGAAGCCGGGGAAATAAGTTACGCCGTTCGCCACCTTGGTGATCGTTCCGATGCTCTTTGGAAAACTGCCAACGATATTCGGAGTGCTGAGGGCCGTAAGCTGAGTGATCGTCGAAACAGGAGCAGTGACGTTCAAGGGCGCTCCGGACGACAAGTTGAAAATTCCGCCCAACTGCCAGCGCTCGACAAGACGCTCGATGAATCCGGGCCGGCCGCTGACGAATCGATGGTTGGGCCCGAACGGCAATTCCAGCGTGCCGTTGGTGGTGAGGATATTCGTCCGGTGGAAACTAAGCAGGGCCTTGTTCAGCGACCGGTTGTTCGGGTCGCGGTAGTTTACCGTGGCTCCGTCCGTATCGTTTTCGCCTATGGCTCGGCTCCATGTATATGACGTCGAGCTGGTGATGCCGTGCGAGAGCCTTTTTGTGAGCTGAATTTGAAGCGAGTGATACGTGGAACTGCCTGGATTCGAAAGTAGAGTTACGCCATTGAACTGCGGATTGCGCACAAAAAAATTCTCCGGGAACAACCCGCTGTTCCTGACAAAACCCCCACCCTGACCTGTCACGCTCGTGCTGCGATTCAGGAAGTCTGCGAGGCCGCCGATGTTGCCGTTAGCAATAAACGATCGGGTGCTCGTGAACGCGCGCAGGGCGGCCGATCCTGTCACCGCCGTGCCAACGACTCCGGCTCCGGGGATCGTGAGCCCCTTCAACATCTGATCGAACAAGGGCGCGTTGCCTCCAGCCAGCGTTGTGTTGAACGCGCTGAGGAAGCCGTTGTTGAAAATGTCCACGCTGTTCTGCGGAATTCCGCCCCATAGCCTGGTACCTTTCGTCCCGACATACGCAGCGGTCAGCGTGAAGCTCTGGGGAAGTTCCCGCTGAACTTCAAGGTTGAAGTTCTGAACGTATGGGCTCGGACGATTTGAAGACGCCCCCGCCATACTGTCTGCACGGCTGCCGTTCAGCGGATCTGGCTGCAGGGGCGGGAACTGTTGCGGTATCGGCAGCTTAAGATTTGCCAGCGACAGGTAAGTGGGAGAGGTGTAGGAGATGCCGGTGGTGCCGGAACCCTCGAAGGTGCCCGTGAGCTGCGCTATCGCGCTGATATCTCCAATCGTCTTCAGACCGCCTGTATAGCTCCAGCCATATCCTGCTCGAATAACGCTCTTATCCTTTCCAAACCATGGGAGTGACCAGCTCAAGCCGATGGAAGGAGCGAGGTTGTTCCAATCGTTGTTGAAAAGTTTCTGGCTGGGATTCGGTGAGTTCTTACCGACAAACTGCACGCTCGTCAGGGCGCCGCATGAAATGCCGCACAGGCCTGTCTCCGCTCCCACGGGCTTTCCAGCAAGACCTTTGCCTTCATACGGGACGCCAAACCAGTCGTAGTGGATGCCAAGGTTCAGGGTAAGGGCAGGACGGATTTTCCAGGTGTCTTTGAGGAATCCACTGAACTCATTCCCATGGTAGTCGCGAAGCTTCAGGTTCACGCCGTCAGCGTAGCCGCGGAATACCAGATTGTTCGGGTCTCTGAGATCGAAGCCCTCCTGAATGCTTGCCACCGAGCCAGACAAGTCGGTCAGCAGGTTCCGGGCCGTCGTCTGGTTGTTCGCGCTCAGGCCGGGAATAGCGACGCTGTCGAGATTGGCTACCGGCACACCGCCGGCGCCCAGCGTGGCTTGGGGAGTGAAATTGGAGTCGTTCCAGCCGCTCGAATGACCGATCCTCACTTCAGCCCCTGCCTTGAAGGCGTGTTTGCCTTTAGTCCAGCTGAGCGTATCCGAATAGGTGTACAGGGGACTGTTTGCGCCGCGAGTGCCGTTATCGCCGGCGGTCCAGTTGATGAAATTGTTCGGGAACAGCGTCGTTACAGGTTGGAAGGGTATCCCGCCGTTCACCGGCAGGAGGCTGAATGCCTGCGCTCCAGTGCCCGACGGCGAGCCCGTACCATCCTGATTTCTGCCCACGTAAAAAGGCGCCTGACCGAATAGCGAGGACTTTTTGTATCCGATGCGTAGTTCGTTTACGAGACTGGCGGAGAGCGTCGATACCAGCGACGTTGTCAATAATCTAGGCTTCCGGCCAGCGGCGCCGTTGTAACCACCGGACCAGCTTGTGAGGCCGGATGACGCGGTATGGCAACAGTCGTTTTCATATGTATAGACCACGCTGAACTTATGATTGGCGTTGAAATTATGATCGACCCGCAGGTCGAACTGGTCCCGGTTGACGTCGTATCCGTTTCCGACATCGGAGTCCAATCCATAGACGGGGCTGCTAAAGCGAATGCCCGCCGTATTCAGGCCGTCGCCAACAGTGTAATCGTTTGGCTGAGGCATTCTTGCCAGCAGCGTGTTCTGGATGAAACCGGTCGGATCATATCCCGGCCGGTTTGGATCGCGTGCAGTTCCGTCGCTCTTGGTAAACACGCTGAATTGCTGGAGAGCTCCGGCCGCATTCGCCGGCTGAACCGGACTGCCATTGCGATCGACCGTGGGGTTGTTCTGGGTTATGTTCTGGCTGTCGACTCCCGGAAAGAAACGAAAGATCCCCTGTCTCGCCAATGGTGTGAGTACAGTACCTACCGTCGTTTGTTTGGTCATGTCGCGCTGCTCATCGATCAGCGCGAAGAAAAATGTCTTGTTCGCGATGATTGGACCGCCGAAGCGCGCCCCATACTGATTGCGGTTGTTGTAGTTCTTCCGCACGCCGCTAAAGTTGTTGAACCAGTTGCTGGCATCGAGCGCGGAGTTGTGGTTCGTCCAAAATACGCTGCCCTTGAACTGGTTGGTTCCCGAGCGAGTCACCATCTGCACCTGCCCGGAGCCGCGTGACCCCTCCGCATCAACGGGCGCTGTAATTATGCGGATTTCCTCGACCAGGTCCGGGCTGGTGTAGGTGGCCGACCAGGCGCCAAAGCTGTACCGTCCGTCGGAGACCACGAAACCATCCCGCGTCACATTCGTCTGACTGACCCGCCCTCCCGCAAAGGTGCCCTCGCCGGCAGTGGTATAGCCCTGTGGGCCTACTCCTGCAGTCGTGTAGACCAGATCCATCACGCTACGGGTGCTGAGTGGCAGGTCGCGCACCGTGAACTCGGGAAGCACCGAACCCACCGATGAGGACGTAGTCGCGATAAGTGTGTCGGCTGCCACACTTACTTCAACCGACTGCGCGACACCGCCCACTTGTAGCGTGAAGTTCAAGCGCACTTGCTGAGAAAGTCCGAGAACAACGTTGTTATATGTTTGAGTCTGAAACCCGCTCAGTTCCGTGCTCACTTTGTAGGTTCCCGTCTGCAGGCTGGCGAATTGATAGGCGCCGGATTCATTGCTCAACACGGCCGTGACGATTCCGGTTGCCGTGTTTGTTGCCGTCACCATAACGCCCGGGATCAAGGCGCCGGAGGCGTCGGATACCGTGCCTCCCAGGGTGGCATTGCTTGTCTGCGCGAAAGCATTCGTGAATTCAAAAAGACACAACAACGCCAGTGCCAACATTAGTCTTCTCATGACCCGGATTCTCCCCTCCAATGAACAATGGCCCTTATAACCTGCGACGGACTCTACCCTCTGTCGCGACGAGGATTCTATTGCGGGCCTGAATTCAAAAGCCACCAAAATGGTTCTGGTGCAGTACCGGTAAGTCTGATGGTTTCGGATTTCTTGAGTTTTCTGACCAGCCCCATCGCCCATTTCTTCCAATGAAGACAATCTCCGGCCTTTTCTAAAAATTCCCCTCCTCGGATGAGGAGGGAATTCTGCTCGCGTGCCTGAAACTAGGCGCAGATGAACGTCGTCGAGTCACTCCAGTCGGTGTAACCCAGCCGGCCCAGCGCACGGACCTGGAACCCATAGTTCGCGCCCGGCGTCAGGTTGGTGATGGTTGCTTTCTTCGCACCGGGGAGTGTCAGACTCGTCCAGGCAGCCGGCGGCATCGCGCCATTCACCACGATGCCGAAACGGATGTTATAGCTGAGGGCTCGCAATCCCTTTGACTTTGACCACCACGTCTCCCGTAGCCGGACCGCGGTCGATCCAGGCAAAGGCCGCCGGAGGCAATGGCTGTGGAGGAATGCGCGAGGTGGCCCCCGCGACGAATCCGCTGTTGAACACCGCCGGGCCGTCGTTACACGCGGCCTCGACATAATGCCCGAATACGATTCTCCTGTTCTGAATTTCCGGCCCCAAAGACAGCAAACATCGGGAGAAGGCGCCCAGGAAACCAAAGACAAATTGGCCGCTGGAATCCGCGATTGTGAACAAGAACGGCCAAATGGGATTAAGAATCTGGAATCGTGAATAAGAAAAACGAAACAGGAACAAGAATCTGTTAGCGCGCACCGAAAGACGCGGGTTTTCGATCGAGCGCCGACCAACGACTTCGTACAAGGCGGCGTTTTGGGCCGAGGAGTCAGTCGAAAGGTTGTATCCAAGGACTCTGACGGCGACAGATGGCGCAAAAGGAGAGATTGCCGGCCTGGGCAGGTACCGAGTTGGCGATCCGAACGGGACCCTGATGCGTCAGCGAAGCCGCCGAAACGGATCGTCGCCGTCGATACGCTCGCTGACGGCTACAATGTTTCGCCTTGCCCGCCTCAGAGCCCTGATATCGACAACCAGCTGCGTGGAGCCGTTCTTGCCGCGTGCGCTTTCGGCACACATCAGTGCAATAGCGTTGTCCACGGTCGCAGCCAACGCACAAGGTGAACATTACGGTGCAGCCGGAATAACAACATCTACCCAGGCGGAGCGGCATTGTTAGTTGATCGATGGGGATTGTTTTCAGCATTACGACTGAAGCGCACGATACCAGTAACACGCAAGCACTTCAAAGAGCCTCCGCTTCGCTCCGGCGATGATGATGATCCACAATCAATCCGGCTCAAGCAATCTCTTGACCTCTACGATTATCACACCAAGATGATCGGGGACGGAGTCAATCCTCACTGGCGCCTATTTCCGCCGAATTAAGCACTTCATCCGGCTGATGCTTCGAAGAATCGGCGGGTGAAGCGTTTCATGCAGCCGATGCTTCAAAGAATCGGCGGGTGAAGCGTTTCATGCAGCCGATGCTTCAAAGAATCGGCGGGTGAAGCGTTTCATGCAGCCGATGCTTCGAAGAATCTGCGGGTGAAGCGTTTCATGCAGCCGATGCTTCGAAGAATCTGCGGGGTGAAGCGTTTCATGCAGCCGATGCTTCAAAGAATCGCCAGAATGAAGCGTTTCATGCAGCCGATGCTTCAAAGAATCGCCGGAAATGAAGCGTTTCATGCAGCCGATGCTTCAAAGAATCGCCGGAATGAAGCGTTTCATGCAGCCGATGCTTCAAAGAATCGCCGGAATGAAGCGTTTCATGCAGCCGATGCTTCGAAGAATCGGCGGGGTGAAGAGTTTCATGCAGCCGATGCTTCGAAGAATCGGCGGGGTGAAGCGTTTCATGCGGCAGATGCTTCAAAGAATCGGCGGATGAAGTGTTTCATCCGGCAGATCCTTTGAAGAATCCCCGGGATTCCATGTTTCACGCGGCCTTTTTCCAGTTTTTCTGGAAACCATTCCAGAAAGATTGGAAAATGCGCGCGTGTTCGAATCACGAGCTCACCTTAACCCGTTGAAATCACATGTTCGAAAATCGGGGCCGATGAGCAAGTTCCACTATAAAGAAACTCGCACGAATCTAAAGGATTTACGGGCTACTCGCGCGGCAGTTTCATCGGCGATTGCCTGCTCAGAAGACTGATCTATAAATGCCTCGACTCCGCCTCGTGGTCGGAATTGGATTTCATTTAGGAACCACTGTTTATGATCGCCACTGGGGAGCAGCAGATGCGTGCCGTGGACTCTTCACGCGGGAGAGCGTACCAACACACCGGGATGCCGCAGCCGCTCCGCCACGCGCCCTGCGTCGGGCTGCGGAAGCGCTACGAAGACCGAGGACCCGTGTTTTAGCTGAGCCGGGCTCAGGATCGGGCGACCCATGTGCGACCGTCCCACCCGGTTTTGGTCCTCGTCCACGAAAAAGGACGCCGCGCCATCCATCTGTCCTTGAAGCCACGTGCCAGCTATAGATGTTCCGAAAATGCCGAACGGGTCGCCTGCTCGCGCCGTCTCCTCAGCCTGCTGCAGTGCTTTGTGAATCCAGTGGCACCCAGCCAGGATCGCGCTGCCTTGGTCGGCCGGCAGGCGCGCCGGCCGGAACGCTCTGCCGCCCGCCGGCGCGCGACCCACTAGCGAAATCTCCCGGGAGACCCATTCATTCGTCGCGTGTAGCACCTCGTAACCCGTTGATGCTACCAGTTCGGAGAGGCCGTCAATCGAAAAGTGCGAGCAATGGTCGGCCACAAGCAGCATGAACGGGTTCTGCACGCAGTCTGGGACCTCAATCAACAGGGTCCCGCCGGGTTTGAGCTTGACCATCGCCGCCCGAAGGACCCCCTGCGGCGCAGGGATATGTTCCAGCACATGCACCAACGAGACGACATCAAAGACGCCTTCGACCGCGCTGAAGTCGCCGGCGAACATCTGCTCCACACCTGCGATCGCCTCGACCGCCGAGCGGTATTTGTCACTCACCTCCGTACCGCACAGGCGCCACCCGGGTAGCGCAACGCTGCAGGCGCGCAGAAACGCGCCGTTGCCGCACCCAACGTCCAACAAGTGGCCTGTCGCGGGCAGCGACATTCGTGCGGCCATTGCGGCGAGGATCGCGTCCGAGCGCGGGCTGCCCCTGATCGTAGGCTTATTGAAGACGCTCTGCTCCGCCCCACCGCTCTGATGGTAAATCGTGTACTCACGATAGATCTGCGCGGCTTCTTCCCTCCAATGCCCCGTCGCCGGTGCTTGGGCGAGCCCGCACTTGCGGCAGAGGGCCAGCATCCCGCCTGCCGGCCAAGGCTTGCAGTCCGAGGTGACACGCTTAAGCGCAGCGAAATCGTTCGCGATTTCCAGTTCCGGGGACCCACACAGATGGCATGCCAACTCAACGCTCACGAATTCACCGCCTGGAGGACGGCGTTGGCTGGCGACGGAGCCCGGTAACCTAGCTCGGCCGCCGCGCGCGAAACATCGAGCGTAGCGTATGCGGGCAAGTGCTCGATGCGGCCTACCGGCGCGGGTACAGCCCGAACAAGTGAGGCGGGCGCCTCCCAGTTGCGTGCCAGCACACACGCAATCCCTGCGTAGGAAATGTCATCGCTCGCGGACAGTTGCCAAATGCCGGAGCGCGCCTCCTCGGCGATCTGCGCGACGCACCGGACAGCTTCCCTTAAGGGAATGGGGGAGCAGACGTAATCCTCGTAAGCCTCAATTACTTGTCCGGCTCTCAGCAAGCGCTGCCACGCCTGCACGATGGGTAAGTTCGGATGGAAAACCTTCGTCAGGCGGATCATCGCCACCTGCGTGTGCAAGGATGCCAGCCGGATCTCCACTTCAGCGCGCTGCCGCCCATACTCGGTCTTCGGGCAGAGAGACTGCTCCGCTATCGGTGCGGGGCGGGTGCCATCGAAGACATAGTTCGTAGAGAGGAATACTACGAAGCATCCGGCCAACGCCAGCTTCTCCGCAAGCAAGACCGTTTTTTCAACATTAACGGCTCGGGTACCCTCCGGATCACGCAGGCACTGCTCCTGGTTGGTAACCGCAGCGCAGAGGACAGCCGCGCCGGTGTCGGCGGGCACTGTCCACCGGTCCAGGGACTCCCGCAGATCGAGGCGGACGACGCCTAAGTCCGTGGCCGCGCGGCGTGAAGTGATCACGACATCGCGGCCTTGACGCCGCAGTTGGGCCGCGAGCGCGGAACCCATAACACCGTCGCCACCGATCACGAGAAGCTTTCTGGTCACGCACCTTTCCTGTGGCAGCAGAGCGCGAAGAGATAATGCGCCATGGGAGTGAACCCCGTGTGCACCACCTCGTCGTTCATTGAGAAGATGAACACGTTGTGGAAGAATTTGTACATGAGTGCCTTGAGTGCGGGCGCATCTTTACAGTTCACGTGCCCGACCTTGCTGGGGGGCGATGCGTATGCCTGCGATTGTATGGATGGTGTGCCTATCAGACACACGCCGTGCCTGCTTAAAGATTCCGCGATGTTTCCGACAAAGGCGTCTTCCTGCTCGGTTGGGATGTGTTCAACCACGTCCACCGAGTATGCGCCATCGAACCCCTCGGCCAAAGGGCCGGAGAGCATGTCATGCACCTGGTAGCGGATGTTCCAGTGCGGGTCCGAGTGGGCGGCGTTGCGCTTAATGAAGGCCGGGTCGAAGTCTACTGCCACCACTTCCGGTACTTCCTGCCGTACTATTCGCGTGCCGAATCCGTCCGCGCAACCGACCTCCAGGACTTTTCCCATCCCGGAGAACATCTTCGCCACAAATTTGTATCGCGACAGGAAAAAGGCGAGCCGCCGCGGGTCATCCCGCCACATCTGGCTGCTCATCAGCCCCATCCGCTGGAGCCCTTCGTCCTGCTCAAGCTGCAGCAAAAATTGGTACTGCGGCTCTTTTGTCTCTTCACGCATACGCGTTTCCCCCTGCCGACATCACTTCCACACGCGGATGTGCGATGACGAAGCGTCCGCCTTGCTCCATGTATCGCCGGTGCGCCTGTACGATCGCCTTCCAGTGCACCCATGCCAGGATGAATACGTGACTGGGTCTTTGGTCATAAAGGGCGTCGGATGAGAGAATTGGCACGTGGTCTCCCGGACTAAACATATCCTGTTTCGCTGGGCTGTCGTCGACGATGAAAGCGAGCCGCCCATCCAGGTTCAACCTGTAAATCAAGGTGGTGCCGCCCCGAGCGGCGCCATAGCCGGCAATGGGCCCGTTGCCCTTGAACACCGCCTCGAGGTCACTCTTAAGGCGATCGATCCGGCGGTTGAAGTTCCGGTAGATCTCCGGCTTGTCGAATCCACGCGTCTCCTCCTCTCGAATCATCTCCTCCACGCGCGCCGAGGCCTTCCTGTGCCCGCCAGTGGGCTGCGCGGTCACAATCAACGATCCGCCCTGCACCGTCACGTGCTCCACGTCCACGAGTTCCATGCCGTGGCGTGCGAGGAATGCCTTGAGCGGCTTCACCGCGTGGTAGCACAGGTGTTCGTGGAAGATCGTGCCAAGAAGCATCTGGTCCACCACGTCCACTACGTAGGACACCTCGAACACGAATGCGCCGTCCGGTGCCAGCAGGCGCTGGATGCTGTCGGCCATTCCACCCAGGTCATCCGCGTGGGCGAACACATTGTTCGCCGTCAAGATGCGTGCCGCCCCGCGTTCCTTGCGCACCGTGTCCGCCAGCTCGGGATTCAGGAAGTGCGGCAGGGTTTCGATGCCGCGTGCCGTTGACGCGCGCGCAAGTTCAGTCGCTGGATCGATCCCGAGCACCGTCATCCCAGCCTTCTGAAAGAAACTGAGGAATGTCCCGTCGTTGCTGCCAATGTCAACGACCAAGGCGCCCTTAGGCGGATTCTCGCGTGCCAACACTGCGTCGACGTACTCCTGGAAGTGCCGCACGATCCCTCCTGAGCTTCCACTCTGATACGTATACTCACTCTTGAACATGAGGTGAGGATTCACGACGTCAAGGAGCTGCACGTGACCGCAGCCGTGGCAGAGATAGAGGTCCAGCGGATAAACCGACTGCCGCTCCGCCACGTGGTCCCTCGTCACGTAGGCGTCGGCGATCGGAGTCGGGGTCATGGCGACCACGAGTTCCACGTTCTTATTGCCGCAGAGCCGGCAATTGTCTCGCTTGGTTGATCCGACCGCCATCTTATTGCCCAATAGCGCGGGTCTTGAGGCTGGCCAAGTATTCGGACAGCTTTCCGTCGGGCCCTTCCGCGGGCGCCCATGACGCCAGCACAGTGTTGTTGCGGGTGAACGGGCCCTGTGTGACCTCCTGAAATACCACTACGTCGGATAGGACGATTAGCGTATGGTAGGTCGGCTCAGTGTGACGGTAATAAAACGCCTTTCCTGATGCCGGGTTGCCCATATGAAGCGTCTCCAACAGCGAACCATCGTCCTGGAACAGGAACACCTGCATCTCCCCATCGATGCAGGTGAAGGACTCGACATTGCCAGGGTGAAAGTGCGGCCGGAGGTCCGTTCCATGCCGCAGGGCGACCAGCATCTCATGCGTCCGGTCTTCGGGTCCCGGATGTGCACACAGCCGCGCCCGCCCGCGCGGGTTCTCCAGCGCCTTCTGTTTGAGGAATTTGACATTCTCGCTGGTTGCCCACACCACGCGGCCCTCCGCTTGGTAAACCTCCGGATTAATAGTCTTCACATTCATGGGATCACCTCCGCGCAAAGCGCGATGGACAGCTCAAGGTGCTCGTTCCGGCCTCTCCTAAATTTTGAACAAGCCTCACAGGGATGTCAATACTGGCTGATGGTATGGCGTAGCAGTGTGGACATATAATTGGGCTTCCCTCGCGTGCGCCGCCTCTGCGCCGGCCCCCTCCCAACACACCGAATGGATCTGAACGACGAAAGGCGTCGCTACTCGGCCGAATTTTGTCGTCGTCTCCGACTTTAAAGTCATTCATGGAAAATGTGCTCCCGAATGAGTATACCGGTGGAACTCTACAACAGACGTACGCTCGACTCGCTTCCGGCCGCCGCCGACCGGGCGATTCTGATAACTACTTTACAATTAATGAATTATCCTACTATGTGCTGGGACCCACAGGAATTTTGTATGGGGAGGCGGCCCTTGGAAAGATTTGGAAGTCCAACGCGGTGAAGACACTCGTCACGGGTGGAGCCGGCTTCATTGGCAGTCATTTGGTGGAACGCCTCCTGAACGACGGTCATGATGTGACTGTTCTCGACAACTACTCGACGGGCCGGCCAGAGAATTTAGCGCATGTCGCAAGGCACCCGAGGCTCCATCTCAATCCAATCGACATCACCAGCCATGAGGAAATGTGCCCGCTATTCACAGGCGTCGACTGGGTGTTCCATTTGGCGGCGCTGGCGGACATTGTTCCTTCAATGCAGCGGCCGATGGACTATCATCGCGCCAACGTCGACGGCTCCATCAGCGTCATGGAGGCCTGTCGACGAGCGGGCGTTAAGCGATTTGTCTATACCGCGTCGTCATCCTGCTACGGCCTGCCGGACGTCTATCCTACCCCCGAAAGTTCTCCAATCCGGCCGCAGTATCCCTACGCTTTGACTAAGTTTCTCGGAGAGCAGATCGCTCTGCACTGGTGTCAGGTGTACGGCATTCCGGTGATCTCGTTGAGGCTCTTTAATGTTTATGGTCCGCGGTCACGTACGTCTGGAACATACGGAGCAGTCTTTGGCGTGTTTCTTGCACAGAAACTGGCCGGTAAACCATTCACCGTCGTAGGAGACGGCGAGCAGACACGGGATTTTACGTTTGTCACCGATGTCGTGAATGCGTTCGCCGCTGCCGCGGGTTCCAATTTGTCTGGAGAAATCTTCAACGTCGGATCGGGCAACACGCACAAGGTAAACCGCTTGGTCGAACTTCTTGGAGCCGGGGAGATCGTTCATATCTCGAAGCGTCCGGGCGAACCGGAACGCACGTTTGCGGACACCACCAGGATTCGATCGGCATTGAAGTGGGCACCGTCGGTGTCATTGGAACGCGGAGTGGAGATCATGTTGGAGAACATCGACTATTGGCGTGACGCCCCGGTGTGGGATCCGGACTCCATCTCCAGGGCGACCTCCGACTGGTTCAAATACCTGGCTAAATGAACCGCAATCCTAAGATTCAGGAACTCGAGAGTCTTGCCTGCCACCTCGAAGGGCTGAAGAAGCAGGGCAAGAGAATCGTTCATTCCCACGGCGTGTTTGATCTCCTGCACCTCGGCCACATCCGGCACTTTGAAGAAGCAAAGCGGATGGGCGACATCCTCGTCGTGACCATCACTCCCGATGAATACGTCAACAAAGGCCCAAACCGTCCGGCATTTCCTCATGACGTTAGAGCCGAAGTCATTGCGTCGCTGGGAATGGTGGACTTTGTCGCGGTGAATCGATGGCCCATGTCCGTGGAGACCATCAAACTCCTCAAGCCGGATGTCTACGTCAAGGGGCAGGACTATAAAATCGCGGAGAAGGACGTGACGGGCGGGATCGTTCCGGAGGCCGAAGCCATTAGGTCCGTGGGCGGAGAGATCCGTTTCACTGATGACATCACATTCAGTTCCTCCAACATACTGAATCGGCACATGTCGTCTCTCGCTCCTGAGGTCAACGAGTTCCTGGAGCAATTCCGTTTTCTGCATTCTTCCGGCGAATTGATCGAAGAAATTGAGACCTTGCGCAGTCTCAAAGTCCTCGTTATTGGTGAAGCCATCCTGGATGAATACGTCTACTGCAATGCGCTGGGCAAGTCGTCGAAGGAGCCGATTATTGCGATGCAGTATCTGTCGAGGGAAATGTATGCCGGAGGAGCACTCGCAATCGCCAACCACGTCGCTGATTTTTGTGATCAGGTGCAACTCATCACGTATATCGGCGGCGACAACCCGCAGGAAAATTTCATTCGTGAACGTCTCAAGCGGAATATCCGGCCCACTCTGATTGTTAAATCGAATTCTCCCACGATCGTGAAGCGGCGTTACGTTGAGAAGTACCTCGTCACCAAGCTTCTCGAGGTCTACGAGATGAACGACCTGCCGCTGACCGAAGCAGAGGATCGAGTCCTGTGCGCGCAGCTTGAAAAGGCGCTGTCCGACGCGGATGTTGTCATTGCAGCGGATTTTGGGCATGGCCTGATTTCCCCTCGAGCGATCGAGCTGCTGTCAACCAGGTCCAGATTCCTGGCAGTGAACACCCAGATCAATGCCGGGAACCTGGGCTATCACGCCATTTCGAGGTACCAGCGCGCCGACTACGTTTGCATCCACGAAGGTGAAATCCGGCTGGATCAGCGCAGCAGGACGGGTGATCTGGACAAGCTGATTCAGGAACTTTCCAGGCGAATGCATTGTCCTACCGTCATGTGCACCCGTGGGAAAATCGGCACCAGTCTTTATCGCGAGGGTGCAGGAGTCTCCTGCTGTCCGGCCTTTGCCCTTCGCGTCGTGGACAGGATTGGTGCAGGCGATGCCGTCCTGGCATTGACCTCATTATGCGCCGCCCGGAATCTCCCAGCGGATGTGATCGGTTTCGTAGGCAATCTGGCGGGCGCCCAGTCTGTCGCCTTTGTCGGAAACAGCGCTTCAATTGGGCGTATCAGCTTGTTGAAGAGCATCGAATCACTCCTCAAATAGTCCGCCTGGTAGCCATTTCTACGGGTTGGAGAAGGTACACAAAAGGCACAAAACAGAACACAGAAAGCACAAAAACATGGTATCGCAAATTATTTGTGCCTTTTGTGTCTCCTATTGTTCTTGTGGTCAGTTCCCTTAATCACCAATGAATACCAACAGCGCTCAGCACCAAGCCAAACAGATTCTGGTCACAGGTGGAGCCGGATACGTCGGATCGGTCCTGGTGCCCAAACTATTGGCCGCCGGTCATAAGGTCCGGGTTCTCGATCTCTACCTTTTTGGAGACGATGTCCTCAACGCCGTGAAGGATCATCCCGAGTTGGAGCAGATCAAGGGAGATATTCGCGACCAGGACACCGTGAAGCGCGCGACCTCCGGCTGTGACACGGTCATTCATCTGGCCTGCATCTCCAACGATCCCAGCTTCGAGTTGAATCCCGAGCTCGGCAAATCGATCAACTACGACGCCTTCTTCGGCCTTGTGGATCACGCAAAGGACAATGGCGTGAAGCGCTTCATCTACGCATCCTCTTCCAGCGTCTACGGCGTCAAAAAAGAAGACAACGTCACGGAAGAACTGAGCCTTGAACCGTTAACCGATTATTCGAAATACAAGGCGATGTGCGAAGACGTCCTCATGCAGAAGCGGGCGAAGGGATTTGTCACCTTGATCCTCCGCCCTGCCACGGTCTGCGGCTACTCGCCCCGCATGCGGCTGGATCTCACTGTGAATATCCTGACCAATCACGCTCTGCACAACCGGACCATCAAAGTGTTCGGAGGCATGCAGCGGCGGCCCAACATCCACATCGAGGACATGACCGACCTGTACGTCCAAAGCCTCGAGTGGCCCGACTCGAAGATTGACGGCCAGGTCTTCAACGCCGGATACGAAAACCAGCGTGTAGCCGACATCGCGGCAACAGTTCGTGGCGTCGTGGGGGAAGACGTTAACATCGTTACGACCCCAACGGACGACAACCGTTCCTACCACATCTCTTCCGATAAGATCCACCGCGAGCTGGGATTCACGACCAGGCACACCATTGAAGGCGCGGTCCGCGATCTCGTGTCTGCCTTCAAGGCCAATAGGATTCCCAACCCGATGATGGACATCCGCTACTACAACATCAAGACCATGCAGTCCGCCGGACTGAGATGAACGTCGATTTTGTCGAGCTGGATCACGTCGCCCGTGGGATACGCGGGAAGCTCGTGGAAATGTCGCACGCCGCGGGAACTCCACACCTCGGCTCGTCGCTGTCGTGTGTGGACATTCTCGTCGCGGCTTATTGGGGAGTTCTCAGGATCGATTCTCAAAACCCGGACGATCCCGAGCGTGACCGGTTCATCCTCAGCAAGGGACATGCGGCGACGACTCTGTATGCGACGTTGGCTGAACGTGGCTTCTTCCCGCGCGCCGTACTCGACACCTTCACCAAGTCCGGGAGCGTACTTGCCGAACACCCGGGGCCTCGTTGTGTTCCCGGTATCGAAGCGGCGACCGGTTCGCTGGGACATGGGCTCTCTCTGGGTATCGGCATGGCGCTGGCGGCGCGCATTCAGAAGAGGAATTACCGTGTCATCGTCGTGATGAGCGATGGCGAATGCAACGAGGGTTCTGTATGGGAGGCCGCACAATTCGCGCCGGCGCAGAAGCTGGATCAGCTGGCCGTCGTCATCGACTACAACAAATGGCAGGCGACCGGCCGCAGCAATGAAATCATGTCTCTGGATCCGCTCAGGCAGAAATGGGAAGCCTTCGGCTGGAACTCCTTCGACGTCGACGGTCATGATCGAAAGGCGCTGATCGAAATCCTTCAGCGAACTTCCGATGGTTCCGGTAAACCGCTCGCGATAGTGGCTCACACCACCAAAGGCAAGGGCATCTCCTTCATGGAAGATGATAACAACTGGCACTACCGCATTCCCAACGCCGAGGAAGTGTTGAAAGCGAAGCGTGAGCTAAAACTCATATGAGGAACGCCTTTGCATCAGAACTGACGGCCCTGGCGAAGGCGGACTCGCGAGTGGTCTTCTGCAGCGGCGACATCGGCAACCGGTTGTTCGATTCCTTCAAGGAAAGTTGTCCGGATCGGTTCTATAACTGCGGCGTTGCAGAGGCCAATATGGTTGGCGTGGCTGCCGGTATGGCTTCCTGCGGTCTGCGTCCGATCGTTTACACGATCACGCCGTTTGTAACCACGCGCTGTCTGGAACAGATTCGCGTCGATATCTGCTACCACAACTTGCCGGTGATCATCGTCGGAGTCGGTAGCGGTTTGTCCTATGCGTCTCTGGGCGCCACCCATCATTCCTGCGAAGACATCGCTTTCCTGCGCGCGCTGCCGGGCATGACTGTTGTGTGTCCGGGTGATTCCATGGAGGTGCGTGCAGTGCTCCGGGCAGCGCTGAAACAGAACGGTCCCGTTTATATCCGGCTTGGCAAGAAAGGCGAACCCGTCATCCATAAGGACGTGCCGTCTCTGACTCTCGGTCAGGCGATTGTGATGCGGGAAGGTTCTGACGTTTGCGTGCTGAGCACAGGCAATATGCTGCCGATTGGTGTTGAGGTCGTCGACAAAATGGTTCAGGCCGGCGCCAACCCGCAACTGGTTAGTTTCCACACGGTGAAGCCCCTTGATGAAAAAGCGCTGCGAGACGCGTTCTCACGATTCCGGACTGTGGTCACCCTTGAAGAGCACAGTTTGATCGGTGGTTTTGGCGCCGCCGTTGCGGAGTGGCTGGCCGATCAACCGCCGCAGAAGGCCCGTCTTTGCCGGATCGGTACTCACGACCAGTTCTTTCACGAAGCCGGCGAGCAGGAATACGCGCGCGAACGTCTTGGCCTGACCTGCGAAAGCATTCTTCACAAAATTCTCGCGATACAGTGAAAACCCTTGCAGCGATATTGGTAGAAGTGGGAAAGCCGTTGGTTCTGACGGAACTGGAGATTCCCCAGTTGAAACCGGGCCAGGTGCTCGTTGAGGTGGCGTTCAGTGGCGTGTGTCATACACAACTTCTTGAATGCCGTGGACACCGAGGCGAAGATCGATTTCTACCTCACTGTCTGGGACACGAAGGAACCGGTAATGTTCTGGAGACTGGTGCGGGTGTTTCGAAAGTGAAGGTTGGCGATCGAGCTGTTCTGTCGTGGATCAAGGGAAGCGGCGCGGACGTTCCGGGTTCCGTCTATCGCTGGCAGGATCGATCGGTCAATGCCGGCGCCATCACGACGTTTAGTCGTCACGCCGTGATCAGCGAGAACCGATTGACCGGTCTTCCGGACAACATTTCCATGACCGATGGAGCGTTCGTCGGTTGTGCTTTACCCACAGGACTGGGAGCGGTTTTCAACACGGCGCGGCCTTCGCCCGGACAAAGCCTGGCCGTGTTTGGCGCGGGTGGCGTCGGACTCTGTGCAATTCTCGGTGCTTCCATTGCAGGTTGCGCTCCTGTCATCGCCGTCGACGTCAGAGACTCCAGATTAGAGCAGGCGCTGAAAATGGGAGCCACGTGCGCCATCAACTCGGGGACCGCCGATCCGGTTGAACAGATCAACAAGCTCTGTCCTTCAGGATTGGATTTTGCCATCGAAGCAAGTGGCCGCCCGGCCGTCATGATGCAAGCGCTGCACAGCGTTCGGTCTCAAGGCGGCGCCGCTGTGATTGTGGGCAATGCTCATCATGGCGAAATGGTGGAACTCGATCCGAAGCAATTGAATCAGGGGAAGCGATTGTTGGGAACCTGGGGGGGCGACAGTTTTCCCGATCGAGACTACCCCCGATACTTCAACCTGATCGCTTCCGGCCGCCTGGATGTCTCACTGATGCGTTCGTCGGTCTATCCCCTCGAACAAATCAACGAAGCCCTCGAGGATTTGGAAACCGGAAAATCCTCCCGCCCAGTAGTCTCGATGCTGTAGGCGCGGTCTATGACTGTGCAAAGAGAATTGAGCCGTAACCTGGAAGATTGCTGTTTTGATCATCGGCGTTGATTTTGACAACACCATTGTTCAGTACGATGACCTCTTTCATCTATTGGCCCTCGAACGAGGCCTCATCCCTCCGGATTTGCCTCCCACCAAGCAGTCTGTCCGTAACTATCTTCGTGAAATCGGCCGGGAACCAGCCTGGACCGAGCTTCAGGGAAGTACGTACGGCCCCCAACTGCATCGAGCTATCCCGTTCCCCGGCGTTCTGGACTTCTTCACTCAGTGCCGCACCAGGAACATTGAAGTGTTCATCGTCAGTCACAAAACCCGATTTCCAATCATTGGTCCCCAACACGATCTTCATGCCGCCGCAAACGACTGGCTGGCCGCAAACGGATTCTATGACGCAGCTCGCGGTGGTCTCACCCGCCGGCGTGTCCATTTCGATCTTACCAAGGATGCCAAGCTTGACCGCATCGCATTTCTCAGGTGCACGCACTTCATCGACGATCTTCCGGAATTTCTCGCGGAGCCCACTTTCCCATCCGGCGTGCACAGGGTTCTCTTCGACCCGAACGGAAGCCAGCTTCCAGCGGATTCTCCCTTCGTCTCCGTCTCTTCATGGCCAGAACTAAAGGCGATGCTCATTGGCTGACATCAATCTCGAACTCCTCCAGGAGATGTTGGAGCGTGATGGCTTCGACGGATCGTTCAAGCTTACACCGCTTTCCGGAGGCGCCAACAACCGCGTCTTTCGCGTGGACGGCAAGTTTGTCCCCCTCCTTCTGAAGGTGTATTTCAAGCATCCCGGAGACCTCCGCGATCGCGCCGCAACAGAATTCGCCTTCGCGGACTTCGCCTGGGAGCGCGGCCTGCGCTGCATCCCTCAGCCGATCAATTGCGATCGGCACGGTTACATGGGGCTCTACCGATTCCTGAGTGGGCGCCGAGTCTCTGCCGCGGAGATGAACGACCATCTGCTTCATCAGGCGATGGTCTTCTATCGAGCGCTGAACGAATTCCGCGATCACCCGGATGCGGGCAAGCTCCCGGAAGCGTCAGAGGCTTGCTTTGATCTCCTTTCCCATATCCGCTGCATTGAGCAGCGTGTCGAGCGGCTCCAGCAGGTTCATCCAGCATCGGCAATCGACCGTGATGCGCATCGCTTTGTGAGCTCTGCTCTACTGCCGTTGTGGACTGGTGTGGCTGAAACGTTTCAGCGGCAGGCATCGAGCAGCGGAATACCTCTGGATCGGAAAATCGATCAAAAAGATCGCCGGCTGTCTCCTTCCGATTTTGGATTCCACAACGCGTTGCTCAGTGATGACGGAATTCTCTTCTTTTACGATTTTGAATACTCCGGCTGGGACGATCCCGCCAAACTGGTGTGCGACTTTTTTTGCCAGCCAGCCATTCCGGTCCCAAGGCATTTCTTCGATTCGTTTCGGGATGCCGTGGTTAGCGGCCTTACGAATCCCGAGGAGCACTCCGCGCGCGTTTCGATGCTCCTGCCGGTCTACCAGGTGAAGTGGATCAGCATCATGTTGAACGATTTCCTTCCCGCGTCGGACGACCGTCGCCGCTTTGCCGGTCTCACAGATGACTCGGATCGGAAGGCAAATCAACTGGCGAAGGCGCGGACCCACCTTCAGCAGATCGAGGTTCGAGCGTGAGTTCGGAAGGAAAGAAGATTGTTGTCCTTGGCGCCAATTCATTTTCCGGTCAGGACTTCGTAGACCTGCTCCTCGACAGGCCGGAATTCGATGTCGTGGGAGTCAGCCGGTCTCCGGAACGTTCCGCTCTGTTCCTGAAGTACAAGGACCGCAAAGCAGTGTCGCGATACCGCTACGCGCAGATGGATATGAATCGGGACATGACCGCGCTTCTGCACTTAATGGATGACGTGCGGCCCGGTTACATCGTGAATTTTGCTGCACAAAGTGAAGTCGGCCCGAGCTGGGAGCATCCGGAGCACTGGTTCGAAACCAATACTGTTGCACTTGCAACGATGATCAATCACTTACGCCGGCAGGACTACGTTCGCCGCTATCTTCATATCTCTTCTCCGGAGGTGTACGGCAATTGTGTGGGTGTGATTCGCGAGGATGCGCATCTCAATCCGAGTACCCCATACGCTGCTTCCAAGGCCGCGGCGGACATGCTGCTCTCGACATTTCAGAAGCAATTTGGATTCCCAGTGTTGACGATCCGGGCCACCAATGTTTACGGGGCGAGGCAGCAGCTCTTCAAGATTATTCCGCGCTCGACGATCTATCTAAAGCTGGGGCGCAGGATCGAACTGCACGGCGGTGGAAAAGCTGTGAAGTCTTATATTCACATCCGGGATGTGTCGCGGGGTGAACTTGCGGTACTGGAACACGGAAGAATTGGACAGCTATACCACCTGTCTCCGGATTCCGGCGTGGCGGTTAGGGATGTGGTCCGTTCCATCTGTACGCGAATTGGCCAGGATTTCGAGAGAGTGACTACTGTAGTGGCGGAGCGGCCAGGTCAGGATGCCGCTTACGTTATTGACTCCACGCTCGCGCGTTCCGAATTGGGTTGGCTGTCTCGAGTAACCATGGACGAGGGTGTAGCCGAAGTCGTCGCTTGGGTGAAAGACAATTGGGAGAGTATCTCCGCGCAACCTCTGGACTACATCCACAAGCCTTAAACCGTAGTGACCAAATGACTGACGCGCTAAGTGCTCAGAAAAAGCCTGTGAGTCGGCCGACGTTATCCGTGGTAATGCCGAATTATAACCACGCTCATTTCTTGCCAGTCTCTTTGCAAGCCATCCTGGATCAGTCCTACGCCGCAATAGAGGTTATAGTCGTAGACGATGCGTCGACAGATAACAGCCTTGAAATACTAGAGGAGCTTTCACGTCTTGCCGATACATTGCGGATCTACCGCAACGACCGTAACCGGGGGGTTATTTATAGTTGTAACAAAGGGTTGGGGTTCGCTTCGGGGGACTATGTGTATTGCGCCGCCGCTGATGATAAGGTTCTGCCCGGCGCGTTTGAGAAAGCCATTAATCTCTTGAGCCAGTTCCCGGAAGCCGGACTTTGCTCCACATTATCTGGCATTATGAATGAGGCAGGTGAATACCAGGGGATAACTCACGTGCCCGTTATATCTTCCTCGGCATGCTTTTTATCTCCGGCGAAGGCGCTGGCGACCTTGCGGCGCCATGGTAGCTGGTTCATGGGGAATACGGTTATATACAGGCGCAGCGCCCTCATCAATGCAGGCGGATTTATTCCAGAACTTGGGCCGTACTGTGACGGTTTCATCGATCTGGTTCTTGTCCTGAAATACGGTGGCTGCTTTATTCCTGAACCCCTCGCAATGTGGCGAAAAATGCCGGTTGCATATTCGGAAATAGTAAGAGGCAATCCGGACATGACGCTGGAAATCATGCGTACTGCGAAGGTGCTGATGGGTACCACGTACCGTGATTTGTTTCCCCCAGAGTATATCGAGGACTGGGAGAAGGGCTTTCTATTTGCAATTACCAGTAAGGTTGTGAGCGATCAATATGAAACCCAGATTGCCGAGTTGAGGCGCTTATCCGGCCTTTCCAGTCCTGTTGATAAATTGTTTTTCAAAACACTGAAGATTTCGATGACACTGCAGGCATTTGCTACGAAGTGTTATCTCTTCGTTCGTTTCAAGCGTGGGCATTTGTGGCAGGATGCGTTGCGTAAGTTGAAACATCTTGTCGATCCCAGGTTAACCCGCGCCCTGAAGCATGAGAAATGAAGGAAACGGTCCGTGGTATTGAGAGAGTGCACTGGGCCGGGCTCTCATAGAGACGGGAATTGAACCCATAAGAATCATGTTTCCCTCTCAAGCACGAGCGCTGAAACCAACCAAATGGGCGGCAATCGCATGGATTGCCAATAGCGGGCGCAGCCTCTTACGCCAGGCAGAGGTTGACCGGGCGGTTCTTTTCGGTTTGTTGACGCGATTTTGGCAGATGCTTACCGGGCCTGTGACGCTACTTTTCATTGCACGCTACTTCAAACCAGAAATTCAAGGATTCTATTACACTTTTGCCAGCCTTCTGGCGCTCCAGGCCTTCGTAGAGCTCGGGTTTTACCTGGTCATCATCAATGTCTCCAGTCATGAATGGGCGCGCCTTCAACTGAATATTAAGGGAAGGATTGTAGGTGAACCAACGGCGTTATCTCGTCTGGTGAGCCTGGGGCGGTTGACGTTCAAATGGTATGCCGTGGCGAGCGCAATCTTCGTAGTTGGTGTCGGCGGCTTCGGCTTTCTCTTTTTTTCTCAGAAGCATTATTCCAATATCGCGTGGCAAGCACCTTGGGTGGTGCTTGTACTCTTGACCGGCTTCGTACTATGGGGTCTGCCCTTCAATTCACTGCTGGAAGGGTGCGGCCAGGTCGGCACTGTGAATCGGTTTAGGCTCAGCCAAGCGATCCTGGAGACGGTGGTGTTGTGGACAACTTTAGCGGCCGGTGGTGGACTGTGGGCAGCCGCTGCGTCGGCAGGAGTAAGATTCCTCAGGGATTTGTATCTCTTACTAGTCCAGTACAGGCGGTTCTTTGAACCGTTTTTTGCGCCTCCGGCCGGTCCGCGAATGGATTGGCAAACCGAGGTCTGGCCGATGCAGTGGCGTTTGGGCCTGGCGGGGTTGGTGAATTATTTTGCGTTTTCATTATTCACCCCAGTCATGTTTCAGTACCACGGCGCGGTAGTCGCAGGGCAAATGGGGATGACTTTGGTAATCGTTGGGGCGGTACAGGCTGTAGCGGCGATTTGGGTGTACACGAAGGTTCCGAAATTTGGAATGCTCATTGCCAAAAGAGACTTTATCCAGCTCGACCGATTTTGGTTGCGTACGTCGCTCATGTCATTGGTCGTCTCCTGTGGAGGTGCTTTGGCGGGGTGGGTCTCGGTCTATGTACTCAATATATGGCACGCCCGGTTGGCAGAGCGTCTGCTCAAGCCTCTTCCACTGGGATTATTCCTGATCGCTGCAATACTCATGCAAGTCTCTCAATGCCAAACGGCTTATCTTCGCGCTCACAGACAGGAACCGCTTGTGGTGTTGAGCGTTGTGAGCAGTTTAGCGATTGGACTGTCGGTATGGCTACTGGGTCGCCAGTTTGGCCCAACGGGTGCTGCAGTGGGCTACCTGGGTGTTGCGGCCGCCGTCATCTTGCCTTGGGAAACCGCCATTTGGTTCAATTGCCGAGCGCTGTGGCATGGGCATAAGGAGTACTCTCTTTAGTATTGCTCGCATCTTCAAATCGTACGATTACGATGCAGTCGCTCTGAATAAGGAGGTCTGATTGAAAGCCATACCGAACGTTTACGACACGCGACAGTATCTGGACCAGGTCAAAGAGATGCTTGATTGCATCGAGGGTCAAATCAATGCCTTCGTGGAAGCTCTATATCAGGCTTATCTCCAAGACAATCTTATATTCCTAATTGGGAATGGCGGAAGCGCTGCCAACGCCTCACATTTTGGACAGGACCTCAACAAAGGGACGTTGGCTCACATGGCGACAGTCAAGCGGTTTAGAGCCATTTCGCTCACTGACAATACATCATTCATCACGGCGCTGGCGAATGATGAGGGATATGAATCTATATTTGTCGAACAATTGATGAACCTGAGCGGGCCTACGGACGTACTTATTGCTATCAGCGGATCCGGTAATAGTCGCAATGTGCTTAAAGCTGTTGAATATGCAACAAATCACGGAATGACAACCATTGGAGTGAGCGGATTTGACGGTGGTGTACTTCGCAATATGGCGGGCGTCAATATTCACGTTCCTTCGCATGATATGGGGCTTGTGGAGGCGGTTCATGGCGTAATCTTCCATTTGGCTATATCACAGTTGAAACAGCGTGTTGAGCAATCGGCGGCCTAGGTGAAAATGTTATCCAGCTCGGATCCACGTTCACCCATGCCGATTAGAATCCCGTAGATGGACCCCAGTTCCTGTCCGCTGCCCTTTGATTGCCTCCAAAGCAACCCTCGCCTTGAAGCCCATGTGTTCTGCTTCCCCTGTCCCATGTCTTCTCTTTAAGACAGCGGTTTCCCACCTTAAATCCTTGTCCAGTTCTTGGAGACCAGCTCACCTTACGACTATGACGACGCCTTGCAATCTCAGTGACAGCAGGGGACCCGTTACTCTAAAATCCTTTTGAATGATGAGATCCCGGAACTTTGCGTCGTCAACCGGAAGGGCCGCAACGGGCGGAGAAATCATATCCGTACGGGGGGAATGATATGAAGCCCGGATGGAAGCAGACGATTGTTGCCGAGTTGGCGGTCGCCGCAACATGCCTCCTCGGCGTTTCGTCCGCAACGTCCCAGGCTGCTTCGCAACAGAAGCCTCAGATGGCTGAACAGGTCTTCACCAACATCCAGGTTCTCAAGGGAATTCCGGTGGATGAATTTATGGAGACCATGGGATTCTTTTCTGCCTCTCTGGGCTTGAACTGCGTTGATTGCCATACCGCGCAGAGCGAAGGCAATTGGGCGCACTTTGCGGACGACACGCCGCTCAAGCAAACTGCCCGCCGGATGATTACGATGGTGGCCGCCATGAACAAAAGTAACTTCGGCGGAGCCCGGGCTCTGACTTGTTATACCTGCCATCGCGGCGATCAGCGTCCCAGAGTTGTGCCGAGTCTGGCTCTGCAATACGGTCCGCCTTTGGAAGATCCGAACGAAATTGAAATTATCGCGCGGACCGGCGCCCCTTCCTCCGACGAAGTTTTTGACAAATATTTCCGGGCGCTCGGTGGAACGCAGCAACTTGAAAAGGTTACCAGCTTCGTCGCCAAGGGCACTTACTCGGGCTATGACACGGATCATCAGAAGTTTCCTGTGGAGATTTTTGCCAAAGCTCCCGCTCAGCGTACTACGATCGTCCACATGCGCATTGCCGGCAGCGACGAAGACAGCGTGAGGACCTACGATGGTCGCGACGGTTGGATTGCGGCGCCAGATAAACCTGTGCCATTGATGGTATTGACGGGAGGAAATCTGAATCGGGCGAAGATTGAGGCAATGCTGTCGTTCCCCACTCAGGTCAAACAGGCGTTCAGGCAATGGCGGGTCGGCTCGACGAGCATCGAAGACCATGATGTCCAGGTTCTGCAAGGCGCCAGCGCCGGCCAACCTCCCGTAAAGTTGTATTTCGATTCCAAGTCCGGGCTGTTGCTGCGAATGGTACATTATTCGGAATCGCCGGTAGGCCAAACTCCCACACAGATCGACTACGATGACTATCGTGAGGTTGCCGGCGTCAAGTTGCCCTTCCACTGGACCGTGACATGGACCGACGGGCAAACATCCAC
>Ga0207090_1024_pt2 | contig 27424 bp, 20 predicted proteins | sample Alteio_BWMinHeat_50_FD_153565 | JGI IMG/M metagenome (GOLD analysis project Ga0207090, IMG submission 153565) | Enriched cells from forest soil in Barre Woods Harvard Forest LTER site, Petersham, Massachusetts, United States -... | ecosystem: Environmental > Terrestrial > Soil > Temperate forest >...
CCTCTGTGTCGTGGCACCCAGTGGCACCCTGCACCAAAATTGAGCAGCGCACGTGAAAATGAGCGCCCTAAGCTATTGATTCTAAAATGGGACCAACAGGGCTCGAACCTGTGACCTCCTGCGTGTGAAGCAGGCGCTCTTCCAACTGAGCTATGATCCCGACGCCTGAGATTTTAACAGCTTAGGGGGGTCAAAAGACCCGCCTTTTTTCATGTCCACATCAATGTCCACCCGTCGCCCCGTGTCGTTGCTTTGTAGTTCATTGATGCGGTCAGCGAAACCGTCTGCCCTTCTTTTGTGCGGCCTGTAAAACTGTGCTGTTTGAGACAGACCGGTGAATCCGGAAAGGCCAAACTGTTGAGGAACCGAGTAACAGTCGATCAGAGGAGGCGCAATGCGAGTACCCTTTATTTCTTCGCTATTATTGGCAGTGGGGATCCTATTCCTGTCGACGGCGGCCGTCGCGCAAGTCCGCCTATCCGTAACAATCGCGCCACCCGAGTTGCAGATCGAGGAGCAGTCCATCTGCCCCGGAGACGGCTACATCTGGACACCAGGATATTGGGCATGGAGTGATGACGACTACTACTGGGTGCCTGGCGCATGGATATTGCCTCCGGAGATCGGCTTCCTCTGGACTCCAGGTTACTGGGGTTGGGGCGGTGGAGGATTTCTCTTCAATGAAGGATATTGGGGCACTTCGGTAGGATTCTATGGCGGCGTCGATTATGGCTACGGCTACTTCGGTCATGGCTATGAAGGCGGCCGCTGGACCAACAGGCAGTTCTATTACAACACGACCCTGAATCGGGTGAACTTCAGCATCAACCACAATGTTTACAATACGAGGGTCAGCGAGACGATGAATCGCGTCAGCTACAACGGCGGGGCCGGCGGCATCAACTCCCGCGCCACGGCACAGGAAGACGTTGCGGCTCGCGACAGACATGTTTCTCCCGTTGCCGCTCAGACTCAACACGCGCAGGCGGCCCGAAGTGCGCCCCAACAACGGTTTTCTGCACCTCGCGCTGCATCGCCTGCGACTGCGTCTGCCCCGGCCAGAGCGGCTGTGGCTCCCGGCAACACGGCGTCGCGCCCGGGAAACATCGCTCGTGCCAGCGCGCCCGTTCATCCAAACGACATGCGTTCCCTTGCCTATCCCGCTCCCCCCAATACGGGAAACCCGCAGCTCGACCAGAAATACCAGAAGCAGCAGCAACAGCTGATCACGACGCAAACCCAGGACCGGCAAAAGCTCCAGCAGCGGCAGGACAACCAGCATCAGCAATTGGCCAAACAGCCTGCTGCCGCCGCGAAAGGGGCACAGATGGAGCAACAGCACCAACAGCAGACGCAGCAATTGCAGGAAAGACACACCCAACAAACACAGCAGTTGCAACAGAGGCAACAGCCGACTGCAGCACAACGTGGCGGAAACCGCGGTGGCGGACGTCCGTAGCCGGGATGAGGCGAAACAGGAGAGCGGGAATCCAGCCTGGCCGATCTGCGTATCCAGAATAACCACCGGCCGGCGATCGTTCCCTCAGTTGCAAGGCGGCAACTCATCGGCGCAATCCTGCATCAATGAACTCAACATGAGAAAGCGGTTGCTGGTTCTGGCCCACCGTGAGGAACTTTTGCTTCAAGCTGAAGAGAAGTTTCGTTCAATTGATCCTGGCTTGAAGGTTGGAGTTGAACGAGCCGATGCGTATGCAACAGATGACTCCAAGGTTGTCATTTACTGCTGGTTTAACAACTCGCCGATCTCTCGTTCCATAAATGAATGAAGGCGCACCGGGCATTCTAGCCGATTGTATAATCACCGGACCATGCCCGTTGCTATCAAGTGCGAGAACCTCGTCAAGCGCTACGCAGGGAAAACGCCCGTGGATGCCGTCCGCAGGCTCGATTTGGCTGTTGAGACGGGCGAATGCTTCGGCCTGCTCGGACCAAACGGGGCCGGCAAGACCACAACCATCGAGATCATCGAGGGACTGCTCGAGCCGACATCAGGTGAAGTCGAAGTGCTTGCGATGAAGTGGGGCCGTCAGGACGACGCAATCCGCCAGCGCATCGGCATTTCTTTACAGGAAACCAAGCTTGCCGAAAAACTATCCGTACTTGAAACCTTGACGTTATTCCGAAGTTTCTATAGCCGGGGGCTCGAACCGGACGAAGCCATGCGCCGCGTGTCTCTGGAAGAGAAGGCCGCAGCCTGGGTCGGGAAGCTTTCGGGCGGGCAAAAGCAACGGCTTGCAGTGGCCTGCGCGCTCGTCGGTGATCCGGATCTGCTTTTCCTCGATGAGCCGACAACCGGACTCGACCCGCAGGCTCGCCGGCAACTTTGGGATATCATCCGCGAGTTCGGCAGACAGGGGCGCACTGTTTTGCTGACGACTCACTACATGGACGAGGCAGAGCGGCTGTGCGACCGCGTGGCGATCGTGGATCACGGCAAGGTCATCGCGCTCGGTTCACCTCGCGAATTGATCGCGTCACTTGGAGGCGAGCATATCATCGACTTCAGTATCGCGAATGCGGCCGGCCTGCGGGAATTGCAGGCCTCCGATCTTTCGGATTTGCCCGGCACTCAATCCGTTCGCTGTGAGGACGGACAGATCAGCCTTGCCGTTGCCGAACCCCATGTCACGTTGCCTGCGCTTCTTGTCCGGCTGAAGGATTTGCGGCGCGAGCTGGCGAGCCTGACGACCCGGCACGCCAGCCTAGAAGATGTTTTCGTAACCTTAACCGGCCGTCATCTCCGTGATGGCGGCTCCCACGAATCATGAGCACCAGGCAATATTCTCCACTGGGTCAACTTGTTCTCGCACGGTTGCGCGAGTTCTTTCGTCAACCGGAGGTCGTGTTTTGGGTCTACGGATTCCCGATTCTGCTGGTCGTTGCGCTCGGCATGGCGTTCCGTAACAAACCGGTTGAACACATTGCAGTCAGTGTGCAGAACGGACAATACACCCAACCCGTCGCGGAGGCGCTGTCTGCGAACGCCAGGTTTCAGGTGCAGCGCTGTGATGCCGATGCCTGCCGCCTCAGGCTGCGCACAGGCAGGACGGATCTTGTTGTGATCGCCGAAGCCGGACCTCATTACCAATACTCTTATGATCCGACGCGCGCTGAGAGTGTCATGGCGCGAAGCGCCGTGGATGACGCGCTCCAGAGAGCCGCCGGCCGAAAGGACATTGCCAGCACCAATGATAAAGAATTGGCCGAACCTGGAGCCCGGTACATCGACTTTCTGGTACCCGGCCTGCTCGGAATGGGTTTAATGGGCGGCGGCTTGTGGGGAGTCGGATTCGTCATTGTCGATATGCGTATTCGGAAGCTGCTCAAGCGCTTCATCGCCACGCCGATGAAAAAGTATCAATTTCTGGCAGGAATCATGTTCAGCCGCTTCCTGTTCATGATTCCGGAAATCGTCATCCTTCTCTTGTTCGCGTGGCTGGTTTTCGGTGTCCGCGTTCAAGGCAGCATATTCGCCGTCATGTTCTTCGTGTTTCTGGGGGCGTTTACCTTTGCGGGAATAGGGCTGCTTGTTGCCAGCCGTGCAAACACGGTGGAGACCGTTTCCGGTCTGATGAATCTGGTGATGCTGCCGATGTGGATTGCGTCCGGGATCTTCTTTTCCTCAGATCGCTTTCCGGCTGGTGTGCAGCCCCTCATCAAGATACTTCCCTTGACTCCGCTCATCAACGCTCTTCGCGCGGTTATCCTGGAAGGCACTTCTCTTGTACAACTGTGGCCTCAGATTGTGGTTCTCTCGATCTGGGGCGTCGTGACCTTCGCTCTCGCCCTGCGCTGGTTTCGTTGGATGTAACCTGGGGCTCGCCAAGGGAAATCGAAACCGGGGAAGTGAGCAATTGGCGTTAAGAACAAGTGCAGGGTTTTTTTTAGTAAGGAGGCACGCATGGTCAATGTCCGCGACCCAATTCTCAAGCCTGTCCTCATCGCAAAGCTGCATCCAACTCAAATCACCGTGGGGATGCGCGAGGTCATGGCAAAGCGCAAGCACTGGCGGCGCGAAGGCAGGAAAAACAAGAAAAAGGCGGCGGAATTCCTCGGCAGGCACATGATCCCGGTGATCCTCGGGCCGAAGGATCGCCATTGCGTTATCGATCATGACCACCTTGCTCGCGCGCTCCATGACGAAGGCGTCGAACATGTGCTCGTCACCGTCGTGGCAAACCTCAGCAAGCTCGACCGGGACGCTTTCTGGGTCGTTCTGGACAATCGTAGATGGATGCATCCCTTCGACGAGGATGGGCGTCGGCGCGCCTACAAGGAGATACCCGATTCGGTAAGCGATCTCGTTGACGATCCGTTCCGCTCCTTGGCCGACGAGTTGCGGCGCGCCGGCGGATTTGCCAAGGACACCACGCCCTTCAGCGAATTTTTGTGGGCGGATTTTTTGCGCAGACGGTTGAACCGCAAAGCCGTCGAGTCGGATTTCGCCCATGCGATGGAGAACGCGCTTCAGCTCGCCAAGAGCGAGGACGCGGATTACCTGCCCGGTTGGTGCGGCCCGATGCCGCAGGATTGAGTGCCCCCGCTGGCCTCATTATCCTGCCGGACGGACGGCATTTTCTTCGGAAACTAGTGTGGTGTCTCTCAATTGCCTGGACATTTGAAATTTGTATGAGACGCCCGCTGTAGCGGCGGTCTATGACCGCCGGTTTTATGGTAACTCGCAAGAAACAGGTAGATTACGAGACACTTTAAAACCGGCGGTCATAGACCGCCGCTACAGCGGGAACGCCCGCGCAGCGCACGATGACTGCTTTGCGGGCGCATCCCGGTCGAGGTACGGTGCATTCGCGGCCCTTCATATTTCAATGTCTTTGAAAACGGCAGTGCTGTCGGATGTCTCCCGCATCACCGGAAAATGGAAGCCGCATTTGGGACAGGGCTTGGAAAGCGCATGCTGCTCCAGTTGAAGCTCGTATGCCTGGTCCTGTATAAGGGCGCAGCAAGGACAGACGCGGATGAGGCGCGTGTTCTTCAGCTCGAAATTGGTGATGATGTCCTCCATGATGGCGCCTGTTCTGACGGCCCATTCCTTGGCTTGTTTGTGGTAGTCGTTCATGTGCCAGGCCTTGAGAGCTTCCAGGCTTGTCCACAGACTGATCTCGTTATACCAGGTGGGATCCCGCGGATGGACCCACCACGTCAAGTGAAGGAACCCGGGCAGCTGCTTCAGTTGATTGCCGACTTCCGCGAACAGCAACCTGAACTTCTCGTAACCGTCGGGACTGGAGAACCGCACTCTCTGCATGCTTTGATAAATGGCCATTTGATCTCCTGTTTCTTTGTCCGCTAGAAGTCCAGCCGCAGCGCCAACTGTCCAGTCCGGTTTGCGCCCTGGCCTGTTTGCGCGGACTGCAAGATACCGAATGTCTCAGGACTGCTGATGCTTGTGGCCGGCGGAGCAAAGTTTGTGTGATTCAGGACGTTGGTGAAGGTGGATTCGAACCGGAGCCGGGTGCGCTCCCGGATTCGAAAAGTTTTCGACAACCCCGCAGAAACCGCGATCGTTCCGGGCCCCTTGAGGATGCCGACGCCGGCATTCCCGATTCTTCCCGCATTCGCCGGCGTTGGAGCGAACGCGTCGATATTCCACAGGACGCCGCCACCCGGGGAAGGAGAGTTTGGATTTCCGATTTCGTCGGGCCGCAGAGTGATGCCGGCACGACCGACGATGTTCGTGTTAGAGGCATCCGCGGTGGGGCTGATGGTTGGGGTGAGCCAGGGTCCGGTTTGCAATAGAGTGATGGTGCTCACATTCCAGCCTCCCAATAGCGAATTGGCGAGTTTAGAGCTGCTTTGCCAGTTCCGGCCGGGGCCAAATGGCAACTCGTACGCGCCCGTCAGCAGGAACCGTTGCCGGGGCGTACCCGCAACATTTCCACGCGCGGCCCGCAGGTCGAATTGATTGGCCGTCGGTTGAAACAAGATTACTTCCGGAGCAAAGCCGCCTGGAGCGTCGCCTTGAGCATCGCTGATGTTATGGGCCCAGGTGTAATTCCCCTGGAAGGACAGGCCGTGCGAACTTTTATGGGTCATTTCCAACGAGAGCGACTGGTAATTGGCAAAGCCCGCGTTCACGCTCGTGTACAACTGAATCCAGTTCTGAAAGGGAGCGCGTGGATCGACGAAAGGGCTTGGCACGTACGGTTTCGTGCTCGGGGGGATCGCGTTGTAGTCCTCCGTCACGTTCATCCGGTACGAGTTCATCCCGGTATATGTGACGCGTACTGCGGCAGCGGACGTTAGCTGGCGTTCGACTGTGACATTCCATTGCGCCGTTTGAGGATCTCTGAAGTTCGGGTCGGTCGCGTCATAGAACCCGGTTCCGCCGTATTGCGCTGTTTGGCCTGCAGGCGACGTTTGCGGAAATTGAAACAGCGGTTGGCCATTGTTGTTATTGGAGTAAGTGTAGGGGGCTCCGAGCGGAATACCGAGGAAGGTATAGCCCATCTGCCCCAGCATCGTCTGGGTGAAGATGCCGAACCCGGCGCGAACCACCGTTTTGTTGTCGCGAAATGGACGGAACGCAAGGCTGAGGCGAGGATCGAAATCATGCCAATAGGTGTTCCGCAGGCTCTGCGGCAGGTGATCCTGGGTCGCGGTTACCACGTTCGAGCAAGGAATCGTCATGTCTCTTGACGCCAGCTGACAGGCGTTGGCAGAGATCAGGAAAGCGTTGTAATTTGCCTGGAGCAAGCTGCTGGTGGTGATGGTCTTGAGAAGCGAATCCGGAATGACGACATTGCCGTTCCGCGGATCGAAGTTGGCGATATCGCCCTGGTTTTCAGTGAAGGCCGGGTGCAACTCCCATCGCAACCCGAAGTTCACGGTGAGCCGGGAGTTCGCCTGCCATTGGTCCTGGGCGTAAAGGCCCCAATGCATGCTCGGCTCGTTCGTATTGGGGCTGCTCTGCACAATAAAGGATGTGTTGGGAGCGCCCAGCAGGAAATCGCCGAACGCGCTACCGGTAAAGACGCCCTGGTTGAATGTAAACGCGCCAAAATCGTCCGATGGCCCCCATCGGACTACGGTTTCATAGAACACGTGGCGGACATCGATACCGGCACGGACAGTGTGCTTCCCCATCGTACGGCTGAGGTTATCGGTGAACTGAAATGTTCGCGAGCTGATGGGTCCATCCTTGTCCCGGCTGATTTCCGTAAACCCGCTTCCGTCGGAGAAGTTGAATGTCGGAAATGCTCCGGCCGTTGGATGATTGCTAAAGTTTATTCCTGTCAGGCCAAGTTGGTTGTCGGCTGCCGCGCCCTGAATCGGGAAACTCTGATTGGTGACAGAAGTCGTGAAACCGAAGCGCGCCTCATTGAACATCCTGGGGCCGATCGTGAGGTTGTGTGATATCAAGAGGCTGCGATCATGCTCAACATTCCGGTCGTTCGGTAAGAGCAGGTTGACCGTGTCCGAGACCAGATTTTTCCAACTGAAGCGGGCATAGACCTGCTGGTTGGAAGCGATGTTGTGATCCAGTCTGAGGTCCAGGCCGTTAGTCGTCGACGGAGTCGGCTGCAACGTCTCATAGTTGAAGCTGCCTCCAGGTGAGAAGGTATTCGGCAGCGGATAATATAGATTAAGCAGTTTTTGAGAGTTCGCATTCAATCTTGGCTGGGGAATGACGTTGTTTTTAAACGGTTGGCCAGTGGTGGGATCGATCAACGCGGAGCTCGCTTCACCGGTTTGGGGATCCACGATAGGAAGGTCACTCAGATCGCCATTTCGCTGCGCCAGCGTCGGTACCAGATACTGCTCGGGCGTAGCTGTTGTCCGGCGATTTCCCTCATAGTCAAGAAAGAAGAATGTTTTATCCCTGGTAATCGGACCGCCAACGCTGCCTCCGAATGTATTGAACCGCTTGGGCGCTTTGGTTCCGAAGTTCAGAATGGTTGCGTCCAGCGCGTCATTTTGCAGGTACTCGAACAGGCTGCCATGAAGCAGGTCGGTTCCGCTTTTTGTGACGAATGTCACGTCGGCCACCTGGGAGAATTCAGCGTTGTTATTGGCCGCCGTGACTTTGAGTTCGGCAAGCCCTTCAGACGACGGATAAGCGTTCTGTAGAGAACCGTTGTGCAGCACGTCGGCCGTGGAAATCCCGTCAACCGAAAAACCAGTCATGGACGCCGTGGCGCCGGCGATCGCCACATTGCCCTGACTATCGGTTTGAGCGTTCGGGGAAAGGGCCAAAGCGGCCAATGGACTGGTGGTCTGAGCTCTGAAATTGAGCGGCATCTGGACCAGTTGGTCGCTGCCCCTGGTGTCGCTGATCACGCTGTTCTCGGTATTAATCTGCTCCACTGCGCTCTCCACTCTCACCGTCTGTTCCACTTGCGTGAGCGAAAGCAACAGATCTGCTCTGGCGCTTTGACGCGCAGTCAGTTCCAGATTGACCGTGGAAGATGCCGAGAATCCCAGCTTCGCGGCTGACAGAGTGTAACGTCCGGGTTTAAGGTTTTCGAACAGGTATGCCCCGCCGTCGTCGCTCGTAGCCATGCGAGTCGTGTTGTCGTCGAGATTGTGAAGAGTGATCTCCGCCTGAGGCACTGCCAGGTTCGAAGGATCGCGTATCGTGCCCCGGATGTCGGCAAAAGTGGATTGTGCGTAGCCGATGACTGGCAATAGCAGGTACGCGAAAAACGCACAGCCGGTGGAAAGAACTCGTGTCTGTCGCTTAGCCATAGTCGCTCTCCTCGATCGATTGATTGTGAGGGTTGGAATTCGCAGACTTAGCGAGTCAGTTAAGGAGGGCCGGGGAGCCAGCTGGAGAGCGAACGTGGCTCCGTGACTCAAAAATCGCCCGTTGAACTAATTAGCGATTGGATCGTACGGTGCGGGGTATCCGGAATCAATGACCACTTTATGTGCGGCCGCTATAGCCACTTTCACCGTGCACGGCCTTTCGCAGACGCCGCACTTGATGAAGCATTTCATCCGCTTTCGTGCCCCCAAAACCGAGAATGAATCCCTGGCGGGCGTTGGTGCCCGCATAAGCCGAAGAAAGGGGCCACAGCCAAAGACCTTCTTGCGTGGCGCGGGCCGAAATCTTCCGGTCGGACAACCCTGGAGGAAGCGTAACTACGAGGTGCATACCGGCTTCCGCGCCGAGGATCTCTGTCTCGGAACCGAACTCTCTCCGCAGCGATTGGGCGAGCGCATTGCGTCGCTCCGCGTACAACTGCCTCGTCTTGCGGACATGCCGTGCGAAATGACCTCCGCTCATGAAATCGGCGAGCGCAGCCTGATACAGGAGTGAGGGGCAGAGGTCGTTGGTCTGCCGAACCGCGACAAATCGGCCGACAAGGGTGGAAGGAATCACGATGTAACCGAGACGAAGTGACGGAAACAGCGTCTTACTGAAAGTTCCGATGTAAATCACGCGAGAGCCGGGATCGAGGCCCTGCATGGACGCGACCGGCATGCTTTCATAGCGGTACTCACTGTCATAGTCGTCCTCGACGATCCACGCCTTGTAACGATGCGCCCATTCGAGCAGCTGCAGGCGGCGCGCGGTACTCATGGTGCTGCCGAGCGGATACTGATGTGAGGGAGTGACGTAGGCGACACGCGCGTTCCGGCACAGCTTGACGCCGGCGGCTACATCCAGTCCCTCGCTGTCAACCGGAACGGGAACGAGCCGGCTGCCGGCAAGCATGAGAGTGTGCCGCAGAAATTGGTAGCCTGGCTCCTCTATCCAGACTGGGCTATCCGGGTCGAGCAGAACGCGTGCCGACAGATCCAGCGCGTGTTGCGAACCGTTGACCACCATGATCTGAGAAGCCTCGCAATGAACAGCCCGGGCAGCGCGAAGATAAGCCGCGATGACCTCACGGAATTCCTCTGATCCCATCGGGTCCGAATAGTTCATTGAGCTGACGCGTACTCTTTTCGCATGGCGCGTTACCAGGTCAGACCATACGCGAAACGGAAAATGATCGTAGGCGATCTGACCGACGCTGAAAGAGCCCGCCCCCCGGAACCACGGCGTTCCCTCCACAGGCAGAAGCCTGGAGACGCGTGAAATGGCATCCGACGCCGGGTCATTCACAACGCTTGCAACTGCGGGACGCACGCTGAGGAACTGGTCGGAAAGTGAATTCGTTACAAACGTGCCCGAGCCTGAACGGCTTTCGATATACCCTTCAGCGAGCAGCTGAGCATAGGCATCCAGTATGGGAATCCGCGAAATCCGCAACTCGCCGGCTAAAGCTCGCGTCGACGGGATCTGTTGACCCGGTTGCAATCTGCGTTCGAGGATCATCGCCCGGAACCCGTCGTAGATTTGACGGTGAAGCGGTTTTTCACCTTGACGGTTCACCACGATCATCGGCACTGCGGCGCCACGCGGCTTCTTTTTCATCGGCGGATTTTCGGCTCCATTGGTCTTTAATCCGGAAAATGTAGCCTATCACGCGGCGGGCAGTCGCAGGGCCGCCCTTCATGCTACTTAAGCTGGGGCCCTTCCTTCACTCCAGTGATTGCGCAGGCAGTCTCGTCTCATCACTGTAATTTCTAACACGTTTCGTGTTTCCTTCGCGGCGCCGGAACGTGCTAGCGTGATACCAACATTTCTTTACGCGCGTTCAAAGGAGGCTGAATGAAAGCCCTGAGTGCTCTACTTCTGGTAGTCATCGCGGCGGGTTCCATCATGTCGCAAGACGCTTCGTTAACCTTTGAGGTCGCGTCGATCAAGCTGAATGCGTCCAGGCCCGGGAGTCCCGGCGATCGCGCGCTGGGCTGCCGCGGGACGGACAGTCACAAACCCGACATCACGATTCCGCTTGGACGCTGCGTTGCAAGGTACGAGCCGTTGAGACTGGTTGTCGCGCTTGCCTACGGCATTCCACCGGCTTCACTGGCTCCCTACGAAGGTGCAGTCCTTTCGGGGCCGGGCTGGATCAACACCGAGATGTACAACATCGATGCGAAAGCAGATGCCCCCACCACTCAGGCGCAGCTCAAGCTGATGCTTCAGGGGTTGCTGGCCGATCGCTTCAAACTGAAGCTGCACAAAGAAACCAAGGAAATGCCCGTGTATGCGCTCGTCCTGGGGAAGAACGGCCCGAAGCTCACTCAGGCGCCGAAAGACCGGGATTGCGCCGGTCAGGTCCGGCGCGATCACCAGTATGAGCTCGCTGAGAGTTCCCTGACCGGCCAGTGCCACATCTTTGTGCCCGGTGGCCGGGAGGCTATGATTACGGGCCAGAGTGTCGAAATGAGCGATCTCGCGGAAATGATCGCCACCTGGGCCGGACGCGTGGTGGTGGATAAGACCGGCATCACGGGGCTTTATGACATCAAGCTGCCTCGCTTCTCGTCCGGGCAGTTATCCTTATCGTTGCAAAATGACGACAAGAATCCGGCAGGCGGCGGCCGTGAAGGCCTGCCCGGGAGAATCCCCCAGGCCGCCCAGGACCTCCCAACCTTATTTAATGTCCTCGACCAATTCGGATTGAAGTTGGAAGCGGCGAAAGGGCCGGTCGAAGTCCTGGTCATCGACAACATCCAGAAGCCCTCGGAGAACTGATGAGACGATTCCTGGTCGCTGCCATCGCGGCGGCAGCATTAACGCTTCTGTTCTCCGGGTCTGTAGCTGCCAAGAATCCTCCGTCCACCGGCCTTGGAATAGACATCGATTTCTACACAGGCCCCATACCGGACGATTCATGGCAGCAAATGAAAGAAGCCGGTCAACAATTCGCAATTGCGCAAGCGTGGGGCGGGCGAAGCAGAAATGAATTCGCTGTTTCTCAACTTGCCGGAGCGCGGTCCATTGGAATGAAGACAGCCGCCTATGTCCTGTTGAATTACGACGACAAGGTCTGCCCGACATTTGCCCATCCCGTGCGAGACCACAATGGAAAGTGTTACGGGGATCCGATCCCGCAACCGAAGCCCGGCGGCCGCTGGCAAGTACAGCAGGGACTCGCCGCTCTCGGTTCGCAGCGGGCGCAAGTTGCGTTTGTGGCGATTGATGTGGAATGGTTCCTCGCCGCCCCTCCTTCCACCGATGCCTCCGCACGAGGCCGCCATCGCCAGTACATTCTGGACGCGATCGATGAGGTCCGAAAGTCCGGGAAGAGGCCCGTCATCTACACCCGGAACGGCCAGGGGCATTGGCTGGACATCACAGGCTGCGCTGCAACTTCCTCCGAACGGGGTTGCGTCGCCCTGTACCACAATATTAAGGATCCATCGAAGCCGGTTCCCCTGTGGGATGTGCAGGATGGCGGGCCGGACCTGGGGAACTTTCAGCCGCACAGTGGATGGACGGAACGGGCAGGCCGGCAGTACAAGCTCGACCAGAATTTCTTTGGATTGCCTTCGGAGAGAACGATCGACCTGAATATTTTCGATCTCTCCCTCTTCTCGCAGGACTCCCACGACGCTGTCAGGACACTCCATTCCTCCGGCAGGCCGCGCCGCAAGGCCCCAAAATCGAAGCGCCTTTCTTGACTTCGCTGAGACCTTCGTAGAAGCTCTTCCTCAATATGAAACGGATTGCCATTGCTGGAGGATGTTTGGCTGCGGTTCTGATCGCACTTCTGCTTTGGACGATTCGAACGAAGCAGACTCCCGTCGCGGAAACGCTCTCACCTGCGGTTTCGCCACAAGCAGTCCTGCCGGCCGATCCTCTTTCTCAAAGGCTTGAAGACATCGTCGCGCGCTACCGGAAAACGATTGTATTGCTGGAAGAGGACGAGTCTCTGCCGGAAGCCGACCGTGAACGAGCTTCGCTTGTCGGCAAGATTATCTTTCAGGAGAACCATCAAGCCATTTCGAGCTTGTCCGATGACCTCACGTCTGAAATTGAGAAGACGAAAGATTTCTCCCAACCGCTTCCTCGTCTCACGCGGTTTCTCGACTTGATCGAAACACAGCAGGACCTGCACGATGCCGACAAACTCGGGTTTCGGGAAGTCTTCACGGATATCGCTGACTCGCTGTCCGGAATCAAATCAAGCGATGCAGCGAAGATCGAGATCGAAAACCGTGTGGACACGGATCGAAAGGCGCTAGCCGAAATCCAGTCGTTGTACGAAAAAGAACTCGACAAAATATTTGGCCGTTTCGAAACACGCGGAATGAATGTGCGGCGCGAGGCATGGGAGCGATACGTCGCCTATCTTCATACGAAGTACAAACGCGAGGACATCTTGAAGTCTTATGAGGCGACGGTCGGCCGCATTAATGTCAGCGCCAAACAGGGTCACCAGGACAACGACCTCGAGACGTATGGGAGCAAGCTCCCGCCAAAAACATTTCTACTCACGTTTGATGACGGTCCGCATCCTCGTTACACCGATCGCATTCTGGACGTTCTGAAGAAATATCAGGTCAAATCGGTGTTCTTCGAGTTGGGAACAAATCTGGGCACGCTCAAACACAACAAGGTCGAGCCAACCCGCGCCGCCTCCGCAGCTCGTCATATCGTGGACGCCGGGTTCACCATCGGCAGCCATGGCCTTTCGCATTCAGTGCTGCCCAAGATGAGCGACCGCGAAGTCGCCACAGAGATCGATGAGACGAACCGGCTGTTGGAATCGGTCGCAAACGTTCGTACGACTCTCTTTCGTCCGCCATACGGCGATCGGGACCTGAAGGTGCTGGCCGCAGTCGAAGCGCACAAAATGAAGTCGATCTTATGGAACGTGGATTCAAAAGACTGGGCGGACCCCGTTGCAAAATCCATCGCCAATCGCGTTATCGGCGATGCGCGCCGCTACGGCCACGGCATCATTCTGATGCATGACATTCATGAACGAACGATTGAGGCGCTGCCGCTGATCATCGAAACACTGAAGGGTGAAGGCTACCGGTTCCTGTCCTGGAATGGCGAGGGCTTTGTTGAGGATGTCCAGCAAACCACCCAGGCAAACCCCCAGGCAGCGGATCCGGCGCCGGCGCTTTACCACGAAAGCTGGGCGGTCATCATCGGCATCGATAACTATCCGAAGTGGCCGAAACTTCACTATGCCGTCAATGATGCAAATGGCATCAAAGAGATTCTTCTGCGGAAGTTTCAATTCAGTCCCGAACATGTAATCACGCTGCTGAACGAGGAAGCAACCCGAGAGAAAATAATGTCGGTGCTCGGTGACACACTCTCGAATCCCAAAAACGTACAGCACGATGATCGGGTCTTCGTTTTCTTTGCCGGGCACGGCACAACGCGAAAGCTTCCGAGCGGCCGTGATCTTGGATACATCGTTCCGTTCGACGCTGATACTCAGAACTTCCAGGGGCAGTCCATATCGATGACGAACTTTCAGGACATCTCGGAATCCATTCCGGCAAAACACGTCTTCTTCCTCATGGATTCCTGTTATAGCGGCCTGGCCATCACCCGCGGCCAGGGTGAAGGTAACTATCTGCGTGAAATGTCGCGCCGGACAGCGCGGCAAATGCTCACGGCCGGCGGCGCCAATGAAGAGGTTGCGGACAATGGTCCAAATGGCCATTCCGTTTTTACCTGGACCGTGCTGCAGGGCCTCGAAGGACGAGCGGATCTCAATTCCGACGGGTTCATCAGCGCCGCAGAACTCGCAGCCTATGTCGGGCCTGGCGTTTCAGCGCTCTCGCATCAGACTCCTGCTTTTGGGAATCTTCCGGGAAGCGAAGGTGGAGAATTCATCTTCGAACTGCATCCCGAAACAGAATTCTTGACTGAACGATCGACGCAACTCGATCATGAAGCAATCCAGCTCAATGCAGAACTCGATCGTATCCGCAAGGAAGTCGCGGCAAAGGCGGCCCGCAATGAGCAGCTCCGGCAGCAGTTGGCCGCGGCGAAATCCCAGCAGACAAAAGCCATAGCCGCTCCGCCGCCGCCTGAGGTGAAAGACACGCTTGCGGGCATCTCGCTCAGGGTCAGACACTGTACCAGGAGAGGCGTTATCAGGAATCGCTGGACGAGTTTCTGGCTGCCGCCAAAATGAATCCTTCCAGCGCCCTCGCTGCGAATAACGTGGGTTTCCTGTACTACAAGATGGATAAGTTCGATGAGGCTTTGCGCTGGTACGAGAAAACAATCGTCATCGATCATCGCCGTTATCAGGCCTATGCCAACCTTGGTGACCTCTACTATCAATTGAATCGAACCGCGGATGCCCAGCGCATCTACGAAAAGTTTCTGGAACTGGCGCCGAAGAGTCCCTACGCCCCCACCGTCCGTGCACGATTGGGGAAATAGCCGGCGCAGAACCCGAAAACACCAATCGCTGTTCTAAAATCAACACCATTACGGCGTTCGTACGGTCGCGGGAATCGTTGTAAAGACTGGTCCACTAAACCGCAGGCCTATCACATAGACCGCCTGGCCCGATGAAGATCCGACCAGCACCTGCCCAATATAGTCACTCGGAATCGACACCAGTTCATCGACGAATTTGAGAACCGTGGAGCGTGCTCCAACACGGATGGAGGTCGATCCCACCAATTGTCCGTTGGCGTCCAGCGCGCTCACCGAGTAGGTGACAGAAAAATCATTATCGTTCGTGATCGCCAGGCCCAGACGTGCGCCGCTGCGTTGATCGTCAAGCAACTGGACGAGCGATCCTCGCAACGCCGAGAAGACCGTGCCTTCGCCGACCTTATTTCCATTCCTGTCATAGAAGGAATACAACGCGTGGGCAGCCACCGGAGCCGAGCAGGACAGTGACGCGTAACCTGAAGCGAATCCCTGAGTGCCGCCGGTTTCCGCGAGATACCAGGCGCTGGGGGCCAGATTTAGGGTGAACTGAGTATTTGGCGGGACTCGACTATTGAACTCGTCAGTCAAATCCACCGCAAGGCCATTCATCTGGAGATTACAACTGGGCGCAACTGTGGCGCTCGAATTGGAGATCATGAAGGTCGATACGTAAAACGTACCATCGGAAAATTGACCGTCCGCAACGACTGGAAAAACATGATAGGTGCTTTCAGTCTGGGCCATTATCGGTACAGATAAACCGAGCGTAAGCAGGACCAGCAAACTAATTCGTGTCATGGAAGCAACTTATCAGGACGCCGATTGTATTGATGTACCATATTGCACTGCATCCTACTTGACGAACGACATAGTGATCCGACGTGTCGTGAGTCTTTCGGATCAAGTGGACGAGTTAACCCGCAGCGGGGTCGAAAGCGATGAGAATTGTCGATCTGGACCATATCGTTATCCGATGCCGTGATGTTGAGGCGATGATCCATTTCTATTGCGATGTGCTGGGATGCACCATCGCGAAGCGTGCGGACGAGCTCGGCCTCGTGCATCTTCGTGCAGGAGCAGCTCTAATCGATCTCGTAGACGTCCACGGGGAACTTGGAAGAGCCGGTGGCGCGCCTCCAGCCGCCGAGGGACACAACATGGATCACTTCTGTCTTCGAATCGAATCCCTTGATATCGACGCCTTACGGCATCACTTTGGGAGATTCGGAATCGATCCTGGCAAAGTGCACGATAACTTTGGGAGCGAAGGCAACGGTCCTTCCGTATACCTTAGCGACCCGGAGAAAAACACAGTCGAACTCAAGGGTCCCCCAGACTCAACCTCGCGCCGTTCGAGCACGTAAACCCCTCGTTCATCATTTTCAGGCGATTGTCCGGGGCAGGTTGCTGAAGAATGCCCCCATGAACAACAGCTACTTTCGATTCCTTACGACTTAAACGCTGGTCATGGCGGCGTCGATGCCTCTGACGATTGCGATGGGTTACAAGTCAGGCGATTGGCTGGCCATGCTGCCTGGCCTCGCGTATTCCGCAGGGTTATGTTTCTTGTACTGGTGGCCAATTGCCTGGACGTTTGAAACTTGGACGACACGCCCGCTGTAGCGGCGGTCTATGACCGCCGGTTTTATGGTAACTCGCAACAAACATGTAGATTACGAGACACTTTAAAACCGGCGGTCATAGACCGCCGCTACAGTGATCGCGTATTTACATTTCCGTACGGTCCGCTATATTTACAGTCCGGACTAAAGGAGAAGAATGCAAAGGACTCTTGGTTTATTGACCATAACGCTGACACTGCTGGTTTCCGGTTGTGGAGTGAACTCCATAAACTCCACGCCTGGGTCCGGAAAAACGGCCACCGAGCCCAGAAACGTCAGCGGATTTACCGGTGTCAAGCTGGAAGGCAGTGCACAACTCACTCTCGAGCAGACCGGGACGGAATCGTTAACCATAACCGCAGACGACAATCTCTTGCCCTCTCTCACATCGGATGTGAGCGGCGGCGTCTTGACGCTTGGAACGAAAGGGAGCATGAGTCCCTCCACGCCCATTCTCTACAAACTCACGGTCAAGAATCTCGACGAACTTACATTGGGCGGAAGCGGCACGGTGAGCGCGAAAGGGCTGAGCGCGAACTCTCTGAAGCTTGTGATCGGCGGTTCCGGCGACATGACTGTGGATGGCGCCACGGAACGACTGGAGATTCTTCTCGCCGGTTCGGGGAGCTATCGCGGCGATGGCCTCAAGGCCAGGGATGTGAATATTCAAATTCTGGGCAGCGGTGACGCAATCCTGGCTGCGAGCGACAAGCTGGACGTGATGATCGCGGGTTCGGGCTCGGTTGAGTACATTGGAAACCCGACGGTCACGACCAAGAGCGTTGGTTCGGGGACGGTCAAGAAACGCTAATCGCTCCGGTGTAAGGCCGACAAGGCGATACAAAACTGGTTTATGAATCTACTCGGCTCGGAGGGCGGTGGTCGGATCGACACTGCACGCGCGGCGCGCTGGAAGGTAGCTCGCGATGCAAGCCACGGCGAGCATGGAGCCGGAAACGACGATCCAGGTTGGAAGGTCGAACGGTCCGACGCCGAACAGCATGGCCGAAAAAAATCGTGCAATCGCAATTGCGCACGACCACCCGATGGCCATTCCGCAGATCGCGGGCACTAGTCCGTATCGAAGCATCAGACCGGTGATGCTGGCAGGTGAAGCGCCCATCGCGATGCGAATGCCGATCTCGACCGTGCGCTGTGCAACCGAGTGGGCGATCACAGCGTAAATGCCCGCCAGCGAAAGAATGAGGGCGACGACTGCGAATGTCGACAACAGGATGGTCGAAAACCGGCGCGGCCCGAGCGACTCGGCAATGAGCTGCGTCATCGGTTTCACATCGAAGACGAAAGCATCCTTGTCGATCTCCACAATTCTTCTGTGCATGTCGGGATATAGCGGCAGGGGATCACGGCCGGCTCGCACAAGCAGCGTGATCGCGGATTGTGGATACAAGCCTTCAGGAAGGTAGATCTCGTTTCCAGCTTCGGCATCGAGTCCGGCGTACAGCACGTCCCCAACGACGCCGATGATCATCGATGGCTTTTTATTCCACGACATCTGCACTCTTTTGCCAACGGCATCCTGGCCCGGCCAAAAGCGCTCCGCCAATGTGCGGCTGACGATTACGGATGGGAGGCTTCCCACCTCACCCACTTCATCGTGTTCGTCATAATCACGGCCGGACAGGATCGGGATTTTCATGACACGGAAGTATCCGGGACTGACGACTCGCATTGGCGCTAAAGGCCGGTCCGCCGGGGTGTCCGGCTTTCCTTCGATGCTAAAGGAGCCATGAAAAACTCCAGCGTGCATCGGCACGCCTTCCACGACCGCGACATCACGTACTTCCGGCATCGCTTCGAGCGAACGGATCACCTGGCGTGAAAACACCACGTTGTGTCTCCATTCGAATTTGTTGCTCGGAAGCGAGATCGTCATCGTCAACAAATTTTGCGTATCGAAGCCCGGATCGATGTGCCACAGGCGATTCGCGCTCTTGACCATAAGGCCCGTGGCGATCAAAAGCACGAGCGTCATCGACACTTCCGAAGCGACGAGAATGGCGACAAGGCGCTGCCGGCCGCGGCCGGCTGTGGAACCTCGTGCTTCGAGTTTCATCACATCGCCGGGTTCTGTGGACGAAACTCGAAATGCGGGGATGATACCCGTAATCAATGCAGTCAGTGAAGCAACGATCAACGTGAACAGGAGAACCGTGTGGTCCACTGTTGCATCTTGCGCGAGGGGAACGTCCGCGGGAATCAAGGGCCGCAGCAGAACCAGGCTCCCATACGCCAGGCCAATGCCGATCGCGCCCGCCGGCAGAGCGATCAATGCGGACTCGGCCAGAAACTGCCGCAGGATTCGAAGCCTCGCAGCACCGAGGGCCACGCGTATGGCCACCTCTTTCTGGCGCGTTGTGGCGCGAGCCAGAAGCAGGTTCGCGACGTTTCCGCATGCGACCAGGAGCACAAGACCTGTGCAGGCGAACAGCAATAGCAATACTCGGCGCGATCCGCCCAACATCTGATCACGCAGAGGGACGACGCGAACGCTAAGACCGTTGTTGGTTTCGGGATGCGCCACGGCGAGATTGCCGGAAATGGTATCCATCTCCGCCTGGGCTTGCTCGAGCGAAACTCCCGGACGCAATCGGGCGATAGCGTCCAGATCGCCAATGTCACGCTTTGCCGGATCCAGAAACTCGGAACGCCAGAAATCCACGGAATCGCCAATGCCGATACCTGAAACAGCCAAATCGGAATCGCCACTGAGCGGCAGGAAATGCACGTCGGACAAAGCGATGCCGACGACGAAAGCCGGTGTTGGTCCGACGCGGCTCAGATTGACGATGTTCACGTCCAGAACTCTACCGAGGAGCTTTGCATCCGATCCGAAGCGCCGCTGCCACAGGGCGCGGCCGATAATGATCTCAGGTCTGCGCCGCTGTGGATCGCTCGGATTGAACGTTTCGCCCATCAAGCGGACGCCGAGAACTTTGAAAAACTCAGGCGTGATGCGGAGTCCGCGCAGCCGCTCGCTACGATCGCCTCCGGTCAGGTCGACCGATTGCCATCCATAGCCGGCGATCGCTTCGAAAGATTTCGCCTGGGCTTGCCAGTCGAGGAGATTCGCCGGCGCAACAGCAGTCCAGGACACACCATGGGAAGGATTCATGGAACGAAGCATCACCAGGCGGTCCGCGCCGGCATAAGGCAGCGGATGGACAAGCATCGCGTAACTTATGCTGAAGATCGCTGCGTTCGCACCGACACCCACAGCCAAGCTCAGCACGGCGACGACTGTTGAAATGCCGCCGCGTCTAAGCGCCCGAAGAGCGTATCGGATGTCGGACGAAAACCCGCGCATCGCCTGCGAGCATAACTTCTACTCCGACTAGTTGCAAGCCAGCGGTTCTTCGCGACAAAAAGATGTTGCGAAGCTTCCGAAGCGGCGCAGACGGGGCGGTTGATCAACTTATTGTCCGCGAAGCGCTCCTCTGGATAGAGCGCTTCGCGATCTTCTGTTCGGTGGCTGCGCGACTTTGACAACCGCCCCGTCTGCGCCTTTCAAAGGAACGGGGGACATTGTTTGACGGCGCATCCACCCCGCCTTGCAAAGGCGGGGAATAACGCAGTACTGAGCCAGTCGCGACTGTGCTGATCGTATTTAGTTACAATCTTTGTGGCGGAGACCACTAGTCAATGGTCGTTATCCCCGTGGTCACTATTCCCGCCTTCGTTATTCCCACCTTCCTTATTCCCATCTTCATTGTTCCCGCCTTCATTGTTCGTATCGCTCTGAGCACCTCGGCCCACAAGAGTCCCGTTGATGTCGATGTTGTCGATCACCGCCAATCCGTTGCCGAGCTCGGAAGGTGTGGGAGTGTCCTGGCCCTCATCAAAAATGATGGTAATGCTCTGGATCTTGCTGCCCGGTGGAATAGGAGGAAAGGCGGTGCTGGCTGCCATCTGGGCAGCCGTTGCGCGCTTACGCTGTCCGTAGAGACCGACGCTTGTGGTCGTCATCGCCGCGCACCCGACAAAGTGGATTGTGGAACTGCCCTCCACGACGATGTTGAAACGCGGTGCTCCGGCGCCGCAATGAGTTCCGTTGCGAATATCGAAACCAACCTCGGTTAAAACGTCGTCCCGTACGCCGTTGATGGTCGCATCTGCTGAGGCGTTATTATTGGTCGGACCTGTTTTGGCGAGGAGCAGACCTTCGTTCTTATTGTCCTTTGGATCTCCGGTGGGACAGGTCGCATCCTGATAAGGCATGACCGTAATTGTAGTGAATGCCGGCGGCGCGAATGCGGCAACCACAGTCGATGTCGGACAACCGAGCCCGCCCAGCCAGGCGGCCGTTACCAGGTGCGTATTCGATGGATCGAATTGGAAGGGGTTCACGGTGAACTCGTCGGTTTGACCCTTGCCCGGGGGAGGCAAAATGACGCCTGTGCCGGTGCAAACGGAGACGTGGTTGGTATCCATCGTCACTGCAGCCCCGATCGCCAGGGCACTACCGGATATGCTGGTGCCCGTCGTCAGGGTTATGCTGGCGAATGCGAGAATGTTTCCTACGAACTGAGTGTTCGTACCGAGAGTCGCGGAGCTCCCGACCTGCCAAAACACATTCGACCCTTTGCAATTTTGACCGCCCGCGAGCACGACAACTGACGAGTTACTTGCGGTAATGAGCGTGCTCCCGATCTGGAAGACCCAGGGGCCCGGGCCCGCGAGATTGAGCTGTCCCGTCAAGAAAGCCGACGAATTGAAGCAATAGACGCCTGTCGCGAGTGTGCGTCCTAAACCCAGATCCTGACCGCTCAAGTTGTTGGCGGTGGGGCATGCCAGATTTACTACAGCGGCGTACGCAGCGGCGGCATCGCTATGAGCCTGATTTGCGACCGCATCACCGATGTGTATCGCTCCTCCAGTCACTTGCCCCGGAGGGAAGCCAGTCACCGCGACACCTGGGCTGCTGACACCCACATTTCCTGTAACCATGGTCACGCCCGGGGGCGTAGTCGCATTCGTCACCGTTGTGGCGCCCAGGATCGCGAAGCTTTGCGCCGAACCCAGGGGGCTCGAAGCGCCCATCGCGCTTGATCCCAAGATTCCAATCGTCAGAAAAACAAAAGAAGCGAACGCGATGCCGGACCGTACGGTTTTTGCACTTAAAAGCATTTTTTTTCTCCTCGAATAACGGGATTGGTTTTGACGAAAAGCTTTCCCATAACTGGATCTCGCGACATGCCTCTGAAGGCTGGCTGCAAAGTTCGATTCAGCGAAGCCGTTTGCATCCTTTGCCTGAGTCGAGAAACAGTAAGCGTTGAGATCGGACTTCTCGTCGGGTTTACTCCTGAGATGGTGAAACAATTTGCAAATGGGACTGACGTCACGCCTTTTTGAGACGTTCTTTTTTCTCGTGCGTACACGAGTGTTGGATTTGCTTACTGCAAGAAATGATGCTGGGGGACGCACTGCCATTGCCAATGAGTGATCGTACCATGACTCAAAATGAGCGCTGTTCAAAATTGAACAATTCAGCGCCGGACGGCTATCGCACACTCAGAGCTTCAAATTGCTTTAGCGGCAACGATTGGCGTCAGTACGATTTTTGATTGCCTATCAGCAGAGACAAATCGCAGTACAGCGACTTCGTTTTGATTTTTATAGACTTGGTTACCCGGAAGTTTCTTGTGCTATTTCTTCCGCTGAATCGTCCTGCGAGAGGAGTGAAGATCCGGCGGAAGTTTTCAAGAGGACTACTGCCAGCTCCGTTCAATCCGTGGCCATGATCCCTGATCTTCACTTTAATCGCCGAAAGTGATCCGCCTGGACTTTCCCTTCCCCTGGCGCGCACATAATTCTCTCATTGCCTGGGCATTTGAAATTTGGATGAGACGCCCACTGTAGCGGCGGTCTATGACCGCCGGTTTTATGGTAACTCGCAAGAAACATGTAGATTACGAGACACTTTAAAACCGGCGGTCATAGACCGCCGCTACAGTAATGGCTTGCGTAGTTATGTCCAGGCAATTGAGAGACACCACACTAGTTTGAAGAGCGGCCCCCTTGGCCGCCATAAAAAAAGATGCGCCTTTGTACAATTGTGCACATCTTCACTTTGTTCAAACCCGCTATCTTCTCTTACACATTTGAGCGCTGATCGATGTTTCTGAACGAACAGAGGACATACAAACACATGGTACTGTGCGGGACCGAACACCAGCATAGCGCATCGAACCTTGTGACAATCCTGGGGCGTGGGAGCCCGAATGATTTCGCTGAGTTCGTGCCCTTACTCACCAATTCGAAGATTCTCCTCCACGTACCAGGGAAGCCGGCATGAGTTCAGAGATCCTAAGCAGCAGGGTTCAGGACCCACGAATATCCCGCCGGATTTTCATTACTATTTCTGTGCTTTTGGCAGTCGTCATAACTGCGGCTCCAGTCGCGGCACAATCGAGCACGAGTTTTTCCTTCCCGGATCGAGGTGGCGTGTCGTTGACGGCGCCGGGAGCCTCATCGACTCTGGGAGTGGGATCTGCGCAAATCAACCAGACGGCTGCCGTGGCCGCAGGTTTCGCCATATTCGGTTTCCGGCAGAACGGCGTGCTGGTCACCGAGGCCACGGTTCCAGCGGCGAGCCTCGTGAACGAGGGCCGAATCTACGCGGAGATCGGCGGCGGAGTGGATACGGGTGTGGCGATCGCAAACTCGAACAACCAAGCCGTCGACATTGCGTTTTACTTCACGGATTCGGCAGGGACGGAGTTTGGTGCGAGTGTGTTGACGCTTCCACCGAATGGCCAGATCGCTCAGTTTTTGTCTCAGGCGCCATTCAATGGCGGTTCGGGTTTGATCGGCACGTTTACCTTTTTTACCCTGAGATCGGATCCGGACGTGAAGGTCGGCGCCATTGCGCTCCGTGGTTTTACAAATGAGCGAGGCGAGTTTCTGCTGACGACATTGCCGATTGCGCCGGTTGGGCAAAGAGGATTGTTCGGCGGAGACATACTGCCGCAGTTTGCCAGCGGAGGCGGGTGGACAACGCAGGTGGTTCTGGTCAATCCGACGGCTGCGGAAGAGGCCGGCACGATCTCGTTTATCGACCAAACCGGTGCGCCCAGCAGTATCGCCAGTGAGAATGGCTCGGGGGCCGGTTTCAATTATCGGATTGCGGCAAAGAGCGCCTGGCGATTGCGGACGTCGAATGCCGGCGCCTTGCATTCGGGGTCGGTTCGGATCCGTTCGTCGAATGGTGTGGACGATATCCCTGCCGGATTTCTGATTTTTTCATTTCAGGCCGGAAGCGTCACGGTGTCGGCGGCGGGTGTACCGCCAACCGGGCCGGCTACGGCAACGCGTCTGTTTGTCGAAGCGTCCGGCCAATTCGTGTCGGGCCAGCCCGGTTCGCTGCAGACCGGCATTGCGATTTCCAATGCGGGATCGACCGACCCCGTACACGTTTCATTCGATCTCACGGCGCTCGATGGAACCTCGACGGGTGTGCTCGGGGCGTTGGATATTCCGGCGGGAGGCCAGAGCGCGAAATTTCTGTATGAGATTCCCGGGTTTGCGGCGCTACCAGCGTCGTTCCAGGGCGTGTTGCGGATTTCCTCGCCATCGACGCCGATCAGCGTCACCGGCATTCGAGGCCGGTATAACGAGCGGGGAGATTTTCTATTGACCACGGTTCCGGCGGTGAACGAGAACGACCAGTACTTTAATCTGGCTCTGAGATATTCGGGCTTTGTTTTTCCCGATTTTGTCGACGGTGCGGGATATACGACCCAATTCGTATTATTCAGCGGCTGGACCACGGGGACTGTCAATGGAACGCTGGCGTTTTTCAATCAAGCGGGCAACGCCTTTGCGCTCACGTTGCAGTGAGGCGGACGAAGAAGCGAGAGACATGGTGTTGGCACGGATATACAGAACGGCCGCTGCAAGGGCGCCGGGAAGGAAGCGAAGCGTGAATATGGGGCGAACCGCATTTGTTGCGGCGGCGATCGTGTTTCTGTTCACTGCGGCCGCCGAAGCCCAGGCTCCGTCCATCACGCCATCGGGGATCGTTAACTCGGCAAGCCTGCGCAGCTCAACCTCGCCTTCGCTGGCTCCAGGTTCTCTGGTTTCGATATTCGGAACCAATCTCTCGCATGTGACCCAGACCGCAATCGGGCCTCCCTATGCCACCCAGGTTTCAGGAAGCCCGGCGCGGGTATTCTTCGGAGCCGTGGCGGCGCCCCTGCTCTATGTGTCGCCGACAATAATCAATGCCCAGGTGCCGTTCGAAATCGGCGGCGCGTTTGCGGACGTGACGGTCCTAAACGAAAGCGGAGTGAGTTCGCCGGTGCGAGTGATTCTGGTGGCGCAGGATCCGGCGATCCTGTCCATCCAGGGTGGACAGGATCCCCCACAGCCCGGCGATGTCTTGCACATCCTGGCGACGGGGCTGGGTGCTGTTCTTCCGGCAGTTCCCTCGGGAACCGCAGCGCCTTCGTCGCCGGCGTCGGTAACGCTGTTAACACCAACCGTCCGGATTAGCGGCCAGGCGGTGCAGCCGGATTCTTCAGTGCTGGCGCCGGGGCTGGTGGGAGTGTATGTGGTGACGGTTCAGGTCCCCGCCGGAATCCAGGGCGCGGTTGTTGTAAGCCTGGAAATCCAGTCGCCGATTCAGGGAATCACCGGACCAACCGGGACAACCGGTGCGATAGGCGGGACAGGTGTGGCCGGTGCAAACGGCGCCGCGGGCGCCAACGGGAGCAATGGATCCAATGGAGCTAATGGATCCAATGGAGCGAATGGAGCAACTGGCGCTACAGGAGCAGTGGGCTCGACCGGCCCGACAGGGCTGACGTTCCAGGGCGCGTGGGCTGGCGGAACAACCTACGCGAAGAACGATGCGGTCAGCTTTGGCGGGAGCAGTTACATTTCCCTGCAAAGCGCGAATCTGAACAACCAGCCCGACACCAGCCCGGCTTTTTGGAGTTTGTTGTCCCAGGTGGGAGCGACGGGCTCGACGGGAGTCACGGGAGCAGTCGGAGCCACGGGAGCCACGGGAGCCACGGGAATCCAGGGCATAACCGGTTCGACGGGAGCGACGGGCTCGCAGGGAATTCAGGGAATAACCGGCTCGACGGGAGCCGCGGGAACCTCTGGTTCAGCAGGCAGTAACGGATCAAACGGAGCGACGGGCGCCACCGGAGCCACAGGCTCGATCGGTCCGACCGGGCTGACGTTCCAGGGCGCGTGGGCTGGCGGAACAACCTACGTGAAGAACGATGCGGTCAGCTTTGGGGGCAGCAGCTATATTTCTCTTCAAAGCTTGAATCTGAACAACCAACCCGACACGAGCCCGGCATTTTGGAGTTTGTTGTCCCAGGTGGGAGCGACGGGCTCGACGGGAGTCACGGGAGCGGTCGGAGCCACGGGAGCCACCGGCTCGCAAGGAATCCAGGGCGTAACCGGCTCGACGGGAGCCACGGGGGCAGTAGGGGCGACGGGAGCGACTGGTTCAGCGGGCAGTAACGGATCAAACGGATTGGCGGGGGCCACGGGCGCAGTAGGGGCGACAGGCGCCACGGGCGCCACCGGGACGGCCACAACGACGACTTTGTTCACGTGTAATGGGACCTGCACGGCGGGCTTTTTGCAGAAGCTGGTTTCATTTAACAACGGAACTCAAGGGCAGTCGGCGCGAGCCACCAACAACAACGCCGGCCGCCTGACGGGAATTGTCGGTGTGGCGACCACCAGTTCGACGTCAGGTTTGAGCGTTAATGTCGCTCAGTACGGTACGGCGAGTTGCACCTTCGACAGCGGGGTCAATCAGGGCGATTATGTTCAGGCCAGCTCAAGTACTACCGGCAACTGCACGGACGCCGGAGCCACCTACCCGACCACGAATCAGGTAATAGGCATAGCGCTGAGCAGTTCGAACTCGAACACGGTTGGAACGTCGCAGACCATCTTCTTATTCGGCGCCGAAATTCGCGGCACGAACAGCGGTTCCACCGGAGCGACTGGAGCAACTGGAGTGGCGGCGACAATCACGGTCGCGAACACGATTACGGGAGCGCCGGGATCCACTGGCGCAGTCGCAGCGAGCGGCACGACCGGAGCGGTGGCATTAACCTTTACGATACCGCAAGGGCCAACCGGATCTAACGGATCTAACGGATCAAATGGAGCGACGGGCGCCATCGGTGCTACAGGCGCCACGGGTGCCACGGGCCCCACGGGGACGGCTACAACGGCGGCGGCGTTCACGTGTAATGGGACCTGCACGTCGGGTTTTTTGCAGAAGCTGGTTTCATTTAACAACGGAACTCAAGGGCAGTCGGCGCGAGCCACCAACAACAGCGCCGGCCACCTGACGGGAATTGTCGGTGTGGCGACCAGCAGTTCGACGTCGGGTTTGAGCGTTAATGTCGCTCAGTACGGTACGGCGAATTGCAACTTCGACAGCGGGGTCAATCAGGGCGATTATGTTCAGGCCAGCTCAAGTACTACCGGCAACTGCACGGACGCCGGAGCCACCTACCCGACCACGAATCAGGTAATAGGCATAGCGCTGAGCAGTTCGAACTCGAAC
>Ga0207090_1068_pt1 | contig 27077 bp, 5 predicted proteins | sample Alteio_BWMinHeat_50_FD_153565 | JGI IMG/M metagenome (GOLD analysis project Ga0207090, IMG submission 153565) | Enriched cells from forest soil in Barre Woods Harvard Forest LTER site, Petersham, Massachusetts, United States -... | ecosystem: Environmental > Terrestrial > Soil > Temperate forest >...
GGACACCCTGAGAAGTTTGGTCTCGCTGGGCCAAGTCCGAATCAAACTGCACAAATATTCAGAGGCCGACGCGGCGCTTCGGGATGCGCTTCAGAGCTACGAAAAAGCCACTCCCAACGCTTGGCAGCGATACTACTGCCAAGCCATGTTGGGCGTCAGCCTTTTGGGTCAAAGAAAGTATGCCGAAGCCGAGCCACTGTTAGTACGCGGCTACGAGGGGTTGAACCAGCGGAAAACCACGATCCCTGCCGAGGAACGGTCCGCGTTAGGGGATGCTAATAGGGCGATCGTTCAGCTCTTCCAGGATTCGGGAAAACCCGAGAAAGCGGCCGAGCGGAGGCATCAGTTCCAAACGGCAAAAGCGGCCAACAACGGGCGGTGATAGCCTTGACCGTCCACCGCCTCAGACGGCAGGCATAGAGCAATCGTCCGCCTCTACCAGGAATGAGGGAAAGCGGAAAAAGCGGCCGAGTGGCGAGGAAGCGTTAGATTTCTCGCTACCTTCACTTGATTCGATGTGGCATTCTCCCCTAACCCTCGTCTGAACCGTCCTGAATTTTCGAAACCGTAATGGCCCCTTCTCCCCGGTTTTCTCGTATACGAGGTTAGTACTCATGGAAGGCGAGGCACAGAATGTCCGCCTCTGCCGAAAACTTTGCTGAAGTACAGTCTGAACTTCTGTGCGTTCGCGTGGACATTGCCAATGCGGCTCGTTGGCGTGGGGCTCATTGGCACGCCGGCTGTGCCGTTCTCGAAGGCCGACGGCAGCAGGGAGAAGAGAATAGTGCACTCTGTTGAGCGGGATCATTTCACCGTTTATGGTCCGATCACGAAGCAACAACTCGCGTCCCCTGGGAGGGGTTGAATATGTCAGTTCGTTTCGCATGCTTCACCGGCATTCTGCTCCTTGCGTCAAGCGCTTTCGCAGCCGGGCGCATCGTTGTTGGCCATGACGTTAACACTCTCGGCACTTTTGTTGCCGGAACTAACGAAGATCAGTTCGCGGTGAACCTCGCCCGCTGGTTGACTGGCGCGACCTCCGGGAAGGTCCTGGCTGTGGAATCGTCCCCGGGCGACGGCACTCGCGATTATGCCCTGAGCGTCAAAGCGGCGCTGGCAAGCGCAGGTTTTACGGTTACCTACATCAGCGATCCAGCCACCGTCTCTGCCGAGACGTTAGCAAATCTGCAAGCCTATGACGCGGTCTTCGTCGGTGAAACTTTCCCGACGCAGACGTCGATTAGTCCGTCCGTGCTAACCCAGTACGTAAACAGCGGCGGCAACGTCTATATGTACGGCGGAGTTGACGAAAGCCCCTCCGGGGAAGCCGCTTTGCTTAATCCGTTCCTGCAAGCTTTCGGGCTCGCCTTCGACACGACAACTTACAATGGCCTGAACTCCGTAAATATCACGAGCACTCACCCCATCTTCAATGGGCTGACCGGCAAAACGCTGGGATCGGGCAACGGGCAGGACATTCATGACTTAAGCACGAATCCGAATGCTTCGATCGTGCAGTTCCAGGGACCACATGGTGTTTACGCGGTAGTAAATAGCGGTGGCCTGCCTTCCTCATGTTCTCCGATCGTGTCCCTGGCTATCATCAATTACCACGTGCTAAACCAGCAGAGCGCGGCGGGAAACCAGTCGTACATCACCTACCGCGCCGATCTAGTGAACTCCGGGACGGCCCTGGGAGCGGTAACGGCCACGCTGACGAGCTTAGACCCCTTCACTCTCCGAGTGGTGCCGGGGCAAGGCACCCTGACCTTTGCGCCGGTCCCGGCCAACAGCCAGGTCCCCAGCAGCAACACGTTCACGATCCTGACCGACGCCACGGTTCCGGTTGATTTCAACAAACTGCAGTGGACATTCCAGACCACGCCGGCCCCGCCGGTCGCCATCGGGGGCCCCAACCAAACCGTCCCCGTGGGCACTACGGTCACGTTGGACGGTAGCGGCTCGACCAATCTCAGCTGTATCGGCACGCTGACGTATAGCTGGATGTTTACGTCGCGTCCTCCGGGAACCGCCACGCGGTCGTTCTATACGACGGGCGCCGTCGCCTCCTTTCTCGCGGACGTCCCAGGCGACTACGTGATCCAACTGACGGTCAGCAATGGGGTGGCCAGCTCTAGCACGAGCGTGACAGTGACGGCCGGTGCTGGCGCCGGTGTCCCTGTGCTGACTTCGATTAGCCCTAACGCAGGTCAGCAAGGCGCAAGCAATCCATCGGTCACTATAACTGGCGAATTCACGCATTTCGCGCAAGGTACGAGCACCGTCAGCCTTGGCTCCGACATAACGGTCAATGCTGTAACGGTCGCGAACGCAACGAGCCTTGCGGTCTCCATCACAATTCCAGCAAACGCGACTTTAGGTGCTCACACGGCGACGGTGACGACGGGCGGCGAAACCGTTTTGCTCGCCAACGCCTTCACCGTGACTCCGGGCTCGCCCGCTATCACACTGCTGAACCCTTCGAGCGGTCAGACCGAGCAAATCGTCGGCGATATTCGGGTTTGCTACAACTGTGCTGATAGCTATGTCCACAGCCCGCTCATCTATCCATATGATGATCTTGACGGACCCGTCTTTATCTTTGAAAACACCTCTGGATTAGACATCACCAGCGGATTGTTTAGCTTATTGGGGCCCACTTCCGTCGCTACGCCCGATTCATTCAATGTAGGACGGGTCCCCGTGACGTCGCCACTCACTGTTACTCCGGGTGTGTCAGATGATGGTAACGTAACACATACTTTTTTCACGTATACGGGATCTATTCGCGATACCAGCGACGTCGGTCCAGATCAGGGTAATATTCAGTTCCGGTTCACCGGCTTGCAAGGCTCTTTGACGATAGATTCCGGCATGTTCACGCCGGATACAAGCCAGCAGGATATAAACGACGGAATCTCTTTCAGCACGCCAATGAATTTTCTCGGAGGTCCCGGCAACGGCGACGGTGGCGGATGCGCGTGTTTGGGGCCCCAGCCGGTAGCGCCCCTGGTTAGCTTGGGTACGAATATCAATCTAACGGTTACTGGCGTCTTTACTCATTTCGTCCAAGGCAGCACGATTATTAGCCTCGGCTCTGATCTCATTGTCAATAGCATAACGGTAACGAGCGCCACTAGCCTGACCGCGAACGTTACGATTGCCACCACGGCCACACTTGGCGCGCACAATGTTTCGGTGACTACTGGCACTGAGGCGATCTCGTTGCCAAATGCGTTTACTGTTAACGCGCCAACGCCAACCCTTCTCTGGACAGCAACCAACTCGATTTCGGGACAAACGCAGCAGGTGACCATAGCCGGCCAATTCACTCATTTCGTCGGAGGAACGACGCTGGCGAGTTTCGGTCCCGGCATCTCGGTGGGAGGCGCTGCACTTGGGAGCTTTGGACCGGTAACCGTACGGAGCTCTACCGTGGCGACCGCCACACTTGTTGTCGGCGCGTCGGCGGCGCCGGGCTTGCGCACAGTTTCGCTCCAGACAGGTTCAGAACTGGTGTCCCTGCCTAACGGTTTTGTTGTATCGAATCAGCCTCCTTCATTCACCATCAACCCCGCGTCGGCTCAGCAGCTGCAAACGATCACAGTCAACATCACCGGAACAAATACCAATTTTGTCGCGGGCGTTACGAAGGCCAACTTCGGCCCCGGCATCTCCGTCGGCGGGGCCCAACCTGGGTTTTTCGGTCCCGTCACTGTGACTGGTCCCACCAGCGCCACGGCGGTGGCGTACGTAGGCCCGACCGCTCCGATCGGACTATCTGTTGTTACCGTGGAGACGGGAGCGGAGCGGGAGACACTTCCGGTGTACGACAGTGGCTACATTCAGCCGCTTGTTGGAGGCTTTACCATTGTCGCGAGCGGTCCGTCGATTACGAGTGTTTCGCCGAACTCGGGCCAACAGGGTCAAGGCGGCGCGGTCGCCATCGTCGGGCAAAACACGCATTTCGCGCAGGGGACGACCCACGTCGATTTCGGCTCGGGGATCACCGTCAGCAACATAACTGTAAGCTGTCCTACGTGCCTGACGGTTCAATTGACCGTGGCCGCCACTGCCCCGGTCGGTCCGCACGATGTAACCGTGACGTCCAGTTCCGAAGTAGTGAAGTTGACCGGCGGCTTCACAGTTATCGCAGGCACTCCGATTCTGACCTCGCTTGTCCCGGCATCGGGCCAACAAGGGCAGACGTTCCCATTCACTGTCACGGGGAATTTCACGCATTTTACGCAGGGAACCACTCAGGTCAGCCTCGGCACCGGTGTCACAGTCATCGCGATCTCAGTGACGAGCGCAACTGCGTTGACCGCGCAAGCGGCTATCGATCCAGCAGCTACACCAGGAACGCGGACGCTCACCGTCACCACCGGAACCGAAGTCGTATCGGCGACCAACGTGTTCACTGTACAAGCCGCCACGCCGATTATCTACACACTGAATCCCGGCGGCGGGTCACAGGGGCAACAGAATCTTTCAGTATTGATTACCGGTCTCGCGACTCATTTCGTTCAGGGAACGAGCGTTGCCACCTTCGGCGCGGGCGTTACGGTCACTTCCCTGACCGTCGCGAGCGCCACCAGCGCTACAGCGATTGTCAACATTGACCCGGCAGCTGTACCTGGCACGCGAACAGTGACAGTGACCACTGGTTCGGAGGCAGCTTCGTTCACCAACGGTTTCGCCGTCAACGCCAGCGGACCGATCATCTATACGCTCAACCCGGGCGGCTCGTCGCAGGGTGTTACCAATCTGCAGGTTCAGATCACCGGTCTCAGCACCCATTTCGTTCAGGGAACGAGCGCGGCTAGTTTCGGCGCTGGAATCACCGTGACATCGCTTGCCGTCACAAACGCTACAACGGCAACGGCCACGATCAAAATCGACGTCGCGGCAACGATTGGGCCTAGAACCGTTACGGTCACAACGGGCACGGAAGTCGCGAGTTTCGTCAACGGATTTACCGTCGTTGCAGGCGTCCCTGGGATCACACAGATTAACCCCGGCGGCGGCCTTCAAGGTATTCAGAACCTGTCAGTGGCGGTGACTGCGCAGTTTACACATTTCGTCCAGGGAACGACCACGGCAACATTCGGCGCCGGCATCACCGTCAATAGCGTTACGGTGACTGATTCCACCCATCTTTCAGTCTCGATTTCGATTTCTTCTACTGCGGCGACGGGAAACCGAACCGTTACCGTCACGACCGGAACCGAAGTCGTTTCGGGTCCCAACGGATTCCTGGTCGGTACACCTTCCCCGACGATTGTTTCGGTCGCTCCCACGAGCGCAACGCAAGGCCAGCAGAATGTGAACATCACGATTACCGGGCAGTTCACCAACTTCTTACAGGGCACCACTAACGTGGGTTTCGGCGGCGCCGGAATTACGGTCAACAGCGTGACCGTCGCCAGCGCGACTAGCCTAGCAGCCAATATTTCGCTGGCCGCCAACGCGACGGAGGGGACGCGAACGGTTACGGTGACCACAGGAGCGGAGGTGGCATCGCTGGCCAATGGGTTCACTGTTCAGCAGGTGGCAAACCAGCCACCGGCGATTACCATCGCCCCGACCTGGAACGTTACCCTGCCGAATTCATTGACGATCACATATACGGTGAGCGATCCTGGACTTGCCCAAGGGGGCACCCTGACCGTGACATGGTCCACCGTAATCGGAACTGGCACGGTGGGATTCCAGAACCAAACGCCTACCTCCATCGTGGCCAGTTTCAGCCAGGCCGGCAGCTATACTCTGCAGATCAGTGCCACCGATAGCTTTACGCAGCTCACTACAACCCAAAATATTACGGTGACGGTAACGGGCACCTTGCCGCCCCCGCCCACGGTTTCGATCACGAGCCCCACCGAGGGCACTCAGATCACGACCCTGACCAACGTCACCGGCAGTGTCGCCAGCTCTGCCCTAGCCTCGTGGACGCTCCAGATGCGGATGCAGACCGAGACCAACTACCGGATGATTGCTTCTGGGACTACCGCGGTGACCAATGGAACGCTCGGCACATTTGATCCGACGCTTTTGCTGAACGGGATCGCCCTGATCCAATTGACGGCGACCGATATGGCAGGTCAGACCTCCACCTTTGGTCCGGTCAGCGTGGTCGTCACCGGAAACCAGAAAGTCGGTAATTTCACCGTCTCGTTCAACGATTTGACCGTGCCTTTGGAGGGCCTGCCCATCCAGGTGGTCCGCACCTACGACAGCCGCAACAAGCTAATCGGCGACTTCGGCGTAGGTTGGACGCTGGATGTTAAGACCGTCCAAGTGTCCACCAATGGCGCGCTCGGTGACAATTGGACCGAAACATCCACCGGTGGCGCCTTCCCGAATTATTGCATTCAGGCCGTTAAGGCGCACGTCGTGACCGTGAACTTCTCCGACGGTACGACCTATACTTTTCAACCTGCGCTCAATCCGCAATGCCAGCATCTGGTTCCCATTCAGGACCAACCTATCGCTATGACTTTCACCCCCACGGGAATCACGCCTCCGAACGTTACCCTGGCGGTTCGTGGGGGCATTCAGCCGCTGGTGGAAGGCAGCGTCCCTGGCCCGGTGACGCTGGTCGATCCGAACACGCTGGGCTCCTTTGATCCAGACCTGTATCAGTTGACGCTGCCGGATGGGCGCGTGTTCGTCCTCAGCAAGCAATTGGGCCTTCAGAGCATGACCGATCTGAACGGCAACAAGCTGACCGTCACGCCCGCGGGTATCACCCATTCGAGCGGCAAGAGCGTGGCGTTCCAGCGAGACGGCTTCGGCCGCATCACGAAAGTGACCGATCCCGCCGGAAACTCAATCCAATACGCCTATAACGGAACCGGCGATCTGACCGGCGTCACCGATCGCGGCAACAATATCACGACGTTCACCTACGACACCAATCACGGGCTCCTCACCATCGTGGACCCCGCTGGCGTCCAGCCCATCAAGAACGTCTACGACAACAGCGGACGGCTGATCCAGCACATCGATGCCTTCGGCAAGGTCATCAATTACACGAACAACCTTGCCGCGCAGCAGGAAATCGTGACCGACCGCCTGGGCAACGTCACGGCGAATTATTACGATGCAAACGGCAATATCCTCAAGGTGACGGATGCCGCGGGCGGCAACACGGTACGCACCTACGACAGCCGCAACAATCTTCTGACTGAGACCAATCCGCTGAATGAAACCCGAACCTATACCTATGATGCCAATAACAACCGGCTCACCGAGGTCGATCCGCTCGGCAATACGACCACCTATACCTACAACAGCCGAAACCAGGTGCTGACGGTCACGGATGCGCTCAACCGCGTCACGACGAACATCTACGACGGAAGCGGGAATCTGCTCTCTGTCAAAGACCCGTCCGGAAACACCACGACGTACACCTACAATGCGGCGGGGCTGCAGACCTCCGCGACCGACCCGCTGGGCGGGGTCACAAGCTCACAGTACGACAGCTCCGGGAACCTCACCCAGCAGACCGATGCTTTGATGAACATCACCACCTACAGCTACGATGCCAACGGGAACCGGCTCAGCCAGACCAAGACCCGCACCGGCCCGAACGGCCTTGAAACGTTGGTCACGGGCTACCAGTACGACAGCCTGAACCGGCTTACCAAGACCACCTACCCGGATGGCTCCACGACCCAGATCCAATACAACGCCATCGGCAAACAGAGCGTCACGATTGACCAGCTTAACAGGCAGACCAGCTACCAGTACGATCTGATGGGCCGATTGACGCAGACGACCTATCCGGATACAACCACGGAGTCCTCCACGTACGATGCCGAGGGCGATCGGACGGCCAGCACGGACCGTGCCTCCCGTACGACCACCTACGTCTATGATCCGCTCAAACGGCTTACGCAGACGGTGTATGCGGATAACACCTCGACGACCACGACCTACGACTTGGCGAGTGAGGTGACCGCGGTCAAGGACGCCCGAGGGAATGTTACGCAATACCTGTACGACGGAGCCGGGAGGCGCACGCAGGTCATGGATGCCCTGAACCACATCTCCACGTTCGCCTACGACAGGGTCGGTAACCAGGTCTCCATGATGGATGCCAACGGCAACACAACCCAGTACCAATACGACAACAACAATCGCCGCACGAAGGTGATCTATTCGGATACGACCGCCGATTCCACGGTCTATGATGCCCTTGGCAGGTCGACCAGCAAGACGGACCAGGCGAGCAAGACAACGCAGTACTTTTATGACAAGCTGGGAAGGCTGGTGCAGGTGACCGATGCGCGCAACCAGCTCACGAAGTACGGCTATGACGAGGTCGGGAACCGGATTTCCCAAACTGATGCCAACGGGCATACCACCAGCTTTGCGTATGATAAGCTCGGGCGCCGGATCAAACGGACGCTACCCCTTGGAATGTCGGAAACCTTCACGTACGATGCGGCCGGCAATATGAGTTCCCACACGGACTTCAACGGCAAAACGACCGGCTACCTCTATGACGCCGTGAACCGGCTGACCACAAAGACCCCTGATCCGAGCTTTGCGGCGCCGGCTATCACCTTCGGCTACACGGCCACGGGGCAGCGACAATCCATGGCCGATGCTCATGGCACGACGAGCTACACCTACGATTTGCGTGACAGGCTGCTATCGAAGTCAACGCCCGAAGGGACGCTCACCTATACGTACGAGCAGGCGGGCAACCTGAGCACTATCCGCTCCTCGAATAGCGGCGGTTCGACCGCCGATTACATATTCGATGCCCTCAACCGGCTAGCCGCCGTTAAGGACAACCGCTTGGCAAGCGGCACAACGGCCTACACTTACGACAATGCCGGAAATCTCGCTGGCTACCAATATCCGAATGGCGTCAAGTCGGCCTATATCTACAACACGCTCAATCGGCTAACGAATATGGCGCTCACGGCGGGGGCCAACACCCTGGGAAGCTACGCCTATACGCTGGGTGCGGCTGGAAACCGGACGGCGGTAGCAGAATTGGGTGGCCGCCAGGTCAGCTATACCTACGATGAGTTGTACCGTCTGAACAGTGAAACCATTACCGGCGGCTCAGTTAATGGCACGATCGGCTACACGTACGATGCGGTCGGCAACCGGTTCAGCCGCACCTCCACCGTCGTGCCGATTCCGGCTGCCACGAATGTCTACGACGCCAATGACCGGCTTACGAGCGATACCTATGACAGCAATGGCAACACCACCGTTTCCGGCGCCAACACCTACGCCTACGACTTCGAGAACCACCTGGCCACGCAAAACGTCAGTGGCGTGGTGATCGTTTATGACGGCGACGGCAACCGGGTCTCCAAGACGGCGAGTGGCCTGACGACCAAGTACCTGGTGGATGACCGGAACCTGACCGGCTACGCACAAGTGCTGGAAGAGATCAGCGGCGGCACGGTCCAACGAGTCTATACCTACGGCTTCAACCGCATTAGCCAGAGCCAGGCCAGTGGAACCAGCTTCTACGGATACGACGGGCATGGGAATGTTCGCATCTTGACGGATGCAACTGGCGCCGTGACAGACCGATATGATTACGACGCGTTCGGCAACATCACCAGCCAAGCCGGCACGACACCGAATGTCTACCTCTATTCCGGCGAACAGAACGACAGCGACCTCAATCTGTATTTCAACAGAGCACGATACTACGGCCCACGGTCAGGACGTTTCTGGACAATGGATGTTGTCGAGAGCCCATTAGATGATCCTTTGTCTTTAAACAGATATGCATATGCAAATGCCGATGCGGTGGACAATGTGGACCCAAGCGGAACCCAAGCTCTGAATGTGGAGGAGGTGGAGTTTGTCCAAGTAGGAGTGAATATCCTCCAGCAGGTGATCGCGCCCAGTATTCTTGCTCTTCCAAGCCTTCTGCGGAAAGTTGCCGAATCAGAAACCCCAGACTTCCTAATTGCGTATCACTATCTAACATCATCAAAACTGTCGGTCGTTAAAGCCAAAGATTCCATTCCAGTCGGTGCCGATCCTAAGTGTGCAATATACGTAGAGCAACCCTCATGTGCATTTTTTACCCCGAATGTTTATAGCACCAGCACAGCCGCCTTCTCTGGCCTTGCGCTGCCCAACGTGCCTCAATGGCGCATAGAGCTATTTCTCTTACCGCAGCAGGACGGGCTCAAACCGATACCTCCTGCTCCTGTAGGCGCTGGGGGACTTGAGTTCGTCACGCCCAATCCAATCGGGTTTACGGAGAGATCGCTCAGCGTAGATCGTCTTCAGTAAGACCAACGAGATACATGTTGTTGAGCTCGGCCGGTCAGGATGTTCTCTGGCTATTGTCGGTTCTCAAGAAACTCAAAGCGCTCGCGGAATCGATCAAATATTACCTCGTAGTCGCTCCACATCCGTGAGGGATTCACTATGAAGGTAAGACTAAATCGCGCGTCGCGTCGCTTAATGATGAAGTGACAGATTCGTGCTCCCAATTGATTCATCCCGACCAAACAACGAGCTTCGTAGCGCCCGAGTCTGCAAGGGTACTCTTTCATCGTCTTCGTGACGTCCTCTTTTAAGGCCTTCTCATCCGGGCTTGATGGGATGGCAGTAAAGACTGACTCCGGATATAAGCTGAGTTCGATGATTGCACCCTTATCGATGTCGCGGTCGATGCGGGGTGAGCTGATGACCACGTCGTCAAAGTCGCGTCCCGGATTCCGCACCAGATTTCGAACGCTCCAAGAAGCTGGGTATTCGGATTTGATCTTCATGTTGAGGTTGACATACGTTTTGAACTCAATCATGAGAAGATTGCTTCCTACGAGGATAGCGCCTTTGGGAATGGATTCATCGATGAATCGCTCGGTGCCGGTTTCGTCTGTTCTATTTTGCAGCGTCCGTGCCTTACCGGCGACTGCGAGCGGCAAGCATAGGGAAAGGAACGCTTCGAGTACGAAGCATTGGTAGTGGCTACTCTTGGAGAGCTTTTGTCGAGAGCTGGTTGTTTGGGGGGGCATCGCTGGGCAAACGTTTCTCTCTTGCAGACATTCATTCGCCCGCCAAACAAAAAAGGAGCGAACGTATCAATCCCGAGCCATCTTGATCACCTCGAACGACCGTCGCCCCTCGGCCCTTGCGGGCCTGGTTGGCGACTTCGAACTCGGTTCAACATGTACCCCAGGGGTCTACCCTGGAAGCTCACCCGGCTCTTACGCCGGGTCCCGGTGAAGTCTCATATTCAGTTGACCGACGCGAGGATTCTACAAAACTGGCGGTCGGGAAAGCGGAAAAAGCGGCCGAGCGGCGAGGAAGCGTTAGGTTTCTCCCTACCGTCACTTGATTCGATGGCTTTTCCCCCTAACCCGAACCCTTCTGAACCGTCCTGAATTTTCGAAACCGTAATGGCCCCTCCTTCCCGGTTTTCTCGTATACGAGGTTGGGTACTCATGGAAGGTGAGGCAAAGAATGATACAGGCAAACCCAACACGGGTCGCGCTGGTCGCGAAACCAGAGCGCCAAAATGGGTCGACGACCGCACATAGACGCGCATCCGAGAATCCTCGCCTTGGAGAACGGGATCGAGAGAATAAATCCGGGCATTGCAGGAAATACGGCTCAACGTCTTTTCTTCGCCTCGTGGTAAAGGGCGGCGCGTCCGTGCGAGATCCTGTTTATCGTGCAACGTTACTTTTGATTCTTATACGGCTCCCGGGGGCCTTCGGGCAGGTCACAACGGGGTCTGTCTCTGGCTTTGTGCTTGATCCTGCTCGTCGGCCCATTCACAACGCCGCCGTGACGCTCGCGGATTCGGGACGCTCAATCTCGCGACACGCCACAACCGATACGACCGGGTTTTACCGGTTTATCGAAACACAACCTGCCGCTTACAGTGTTTCCGCCTCTGCCGAAAACTTTGCTGAAGTAAAGTCCGAGCTTCTGTACGTTCGCGTGGACATGCCAATGCGGCTAGATTTTGTTCTGCCCATCGCCGGAGTTCAGCAGTCGGTGGCAGTGGCCGCGCGGCCGACTCGAATTCAGACCGAATCCCCGGAACTGAGCGTCGTGCTCGATCGCGACAAAATCGAACACTTGCCACTTAATCGGCGGGATTTCCTGCAACTGGCATTGCTCGCACCCGGGGTTCTGCCACCGGTCGAGGATTCGGAGTTGTCGACCAGAGGGTCGTTTGCCATGCATGTCAATGGCGGGCGCGAAGAGTTCAATAATTTTCTGCTTGATGGTGTGGACAACAACGATCAAGACACCAATCGATATGTCCTGCAGCCCCCGGTGGACGCCATTCAGGAGTTCAAGATCGCCACTAATGCCTATAGCGCTGAATACGGGCGGAACGCAGGCGGCCAGGTTAATGTGGTCACGCGTAGTGGAACGAACGACTGGAGCGGCTTTGCATACGACTACCTGAGAAACCGCGCGCTGGATGCGCGGAACTTTTTCGATGGCAAGGACAAGCCGCAGTTAATCCGTAACCAGTTCGGGCTCGGCCTGGCTGGACCCGCCATCAAAAATCGAACGTTTTTCTTCGGCGATTTCGATGGGCTACGCGACCGTCAAAGCTTGAGCCGCCTCGCCACCGTACCTACAGAAGCCGAACGCCAAGGGGACCTATCGGCTCTAAACAGGTCAGTGATGGACCCCTTGACTGGGCTACCGTTTCCAAACAATCGCATTCCCGGCGCCCGGATTGCGGTATTGGCCCCGCGCGTCCTTGAGCTCTATCCGAGCCCGAACCGGTCGGGTCAGACGGGCAATTACCTAGCACAGCCGGTTTTGAAGGACTCCCAATCGCAGTTTAATGGGCGCCTGGATCACCAGCTAGGCCCCCAGGATCAGGTCACGCTTCGATACAGCTACGGAAACAAGGACCTGTTCGAGCCGTATGCGGAACAATCGACAGGGGTTCCTGGTTTCGGAGACTTCCTGAAAGATACGGGCCAGAATGCTTTGGTTCACTACCAGGCCATTCTGTCGCCGCAGAAGGTCAACTCCCTCTTGCTTGGATTTAACCGTGCCGGGCGACGGTTGCTGCCGGAGAACTACCAGGTAGACGTCAACCACCTGTGGGGCGTGGAGTGGCTCCCAAAGCGAGCGTTTGAATTCGGATTCCCCTCCATTAGCGTGGCGGATTTCTCGCTTGTGGGGGATGTCACGCAATTGCCAATCGATCGTTTCTCCACGACGTATCAGCTGGCAGACACGTTCTCTCTGATTCACCGGAACCATGGTGTGAAGCTGGGCGTCGAAATCCGCCACCTTCAGCTTAACGGCATCGTGGACGTGTATCCCAGGGGCTCGATATCATTTCTGGGTGATCTCACTGGCGCGGGTCTTGGCGACCTTTTATTAGGACTCCCTACTTTTGGCATCCAGGCGCAAGCCGACAATCGTCAAACCCTGCGCACGACGTCGATTAACGGGTTCGTGCAGGACGATTGGAAGGCGCGATCGAATCTCACACTGAACCTTGGAGTGAGATACGAATATAACGCGCCGCCTACGGACCCCACCAACCGCATGTCAGTGTTTGATTTGAAAACAGGGCGTCTAAGCCAAGTGGGCACGAACGGCATCCCGCGCTCCGGCATCAAGCCCGATTGGAATAATCTTGCCCCTCGCGTCGGTTTCGCCTGGACGCCGGCTCCCCGGCTTGTGATCAGAGCTGGCTACGGACTCTACTACGATGCCGGCATTCTGGTCACAAACTCGGCTCTTTACTTCAATCCGCCGTATTTCAATGTAAACGTCTTCTTTCCGTCCGCAAATTCGTTGCTCACTTTGGCGAATCCGTTTCCACGGTCCGCCGCGTTCACCCCACCACCCTCGTTGAGCACCCTCAGCCCCGATCTGACGACATCCTATGTCCAACACTGGAGCTTCGGACTTCAACACGAAATGAGTGCGAGCGGGGTCATCTCGCTTGAGTACGCTGCCTCCAAGGGCACGCATTTGATTCGATCACGGGACCTGAATCAACCGCCCCCTGGACCGGGCGACGTTGCCTCTCGGGTACCCAACCCAGCATTCGGGAATATTTTCTTCACCGAGACCGGCGCCAATTCAGAATTCCAGTCGTTGCAGGCCTCCTACAGCCGGTCTATGGCTCGTGGGCTCTCCGCCTGGGTCGCTTACACACTTTCGAAGTCAATCGACGACACGTCTGCGTTTCTTTCAACCAAGGCCGACAAGAATTTTCCACAAGATAGCCACAACTACAGGGCTGAACGGGCCCTTTCAAGCTTCGATGTTCACCAGCGAGGTACAGCGGCGGTCGTTTACGAATTCTCGGGCAGGCGCTGGTGGATTCGAAACACCGAGTTCCGAAGCATCATAACGGCACAGACCGGTCAACCCTTTACACCGATCTTGCTCAATGACAACAGCAACACCGGCAACACAGGCGGCAGCTTTGGTTCCGATCGACCCGATCTCCTGCACAAGCCATCTCTCTCCCGACGCAGTCCCGAGGAGTGGTTTGATACGTCGGCGTTTGCTGTCCCGCCGCGCTATACATTTGGCTCCGCCGGCCGCAATATCGTCCGCGGCCCTGGTTTGAGCATTGTAGACGCCTCCATCGTTCGACGGTTTCCGATTCGTGAACGGAGCTGGATATTAATGGAGGCCCAGGTCTTTAATCTGATGAACAGGGCGAATTTCGATCTACCCGAGCGGTACGCGGATGAACCGGATACATTCGGCAAAATTTTCTCCGCCAAAGCGTCTCGGCAGATCCAGATCGCACTTCGCTTTCAATTCTGAGGGATATGATCCGCAAAGCACCGTTCTCATTTCGATTGCTGATCGCACGATGTGGTATGGGTTTGCCCGCTCCGAACCAGCCGGTGTACCGGAGTCCTTCGCTAGCGCAGCGGGGTGCTTGCGCATCGCGGGTGGTTCATTCAGTGAGCGAGTTCCGGCGGCGGCGCGTGAATACCACTCTTTCGAGGGAGCTTAGAGGGTAATATGTTGAATGTAAAGCGATCCACGATACTTTGGCTCACGGCTGCTTTCGCGGCCGCGCTTCTGGTTCCGTTACCCGCGTTGGCCGTTGCTCCAGCCGCCTATACGGTCCCGTGGGTAGCTAATATTCCCACAACTCCACACGACGCCTGGCTCACTAAGACGATCACGTTCAAGGGCGCTTCGGACTCCCAGGGAGCCAATATTCAGTATTCGTGGGATTTTGGCGATGGCGCTTTCACGCCGTTTGCTCAGGTCACGGACAAATACTCCATCGAAGCCCAGCATGCCTACGCCACCGGAATGCCTGATGCGACGATTTACGCGGCCACTTTCACGGTGAAGAATACCACCACAGGCGAGTTGAGCACCAAGCCATACTTCGTCAAGATTCGGTCTAAGACTCTGCAGACTGAAACGGACGTGGCGATTGATGAGGGCCTTTGGTATCTCCACAAGACGATCAACCGCACGATAACGTGTGGAACGAACAACCTTCCTTGCGGCTCTTGGACTGCCGGCTTTGCTGCGGACGGCAGGGTTTCAGGCGCCGCGGCCAACATCAATGCATTCGAAGTAAACGGACACTTAGAAAACGATCCCAATGGCGCAGACAACCCCTACGCGGATGACGTCGCACGGGGCCTGCGGTGGCTACTCAGCTCGCTGTCACACCAGGCGGTCTTCCCCCAGACCAATCCCCTCGGAACGTTCAACCCTGATTCAAGCGGAAGCGGCATCGGGCTCTATTACAACAGCTCTTATGCGCATTACGAAACCGGGATGATCATGGACGCACTGGTGGCCACTGGTAATCCGGGTGGCGTCGCCTCGGTGAGCGGCGTGACCAATGTCAGCGGGCGCACGTACAGGGCTATCGTCCAAGACATGCTGGATTGGCATTCATTCTGTCAGACCGATAATCCACCTTACGGTGGATCCTTCTACTACACCTGTAACAACGGCACAGTTAGCGACAATTCTGCTGCTCAGTGGTCTGCTATCGGGCTCATCGCCGCCGAGAGGGCAGGGGTAGGCTGGGGACTCAGTATTCCCCAAATCGTGAAGGATTGGAACAGGAGTTGGCTCACCTACACCCAGCAGCCCACTACCGGAATATTTGGTTACCAAAGCGCGAGTCCGGCGTGGGGGCCCTATGCCACGACTCCCTCCGGCATGGTGCAGATGGTGATGGATGGAGTTGGTCGGACCAGTCCTAGTTACTCCGCCACGTGCAATGTCAGCGGTACTGCCATTACCCGACTAGCAACAAATCCGCCCGGCACACCCTTCAATGCGCCGCCAACCGCGGCCGGCTACACAATTGGGCTCAATGGCATTGGTTACTTTACCATTGCCAGCACCACCGATGCCGACCACCTTACCCTGACTCAGAGCGGCGGCACCGCCAACAATTTGCTCTGCTGGTTCGGTCCGAACTGGAACCTCTCCGAAACGTTAATGGCCGACAACTTCGGGAATTTGGGAGGGCCAGCCAGCGCCCCGAAGGCCTATATGTACGGCCTGTTCTCGTTCACAAAATCGATGCTATTGCACAGCCCGCCGATCCAGTTTCTCCACTCTCAGACACCTGGAGTTCAGGATCTGGACTGGTATGCGGCCGAGACAGCCGCCAATGGCGGCACCGATCGCACCGATGGAATCGCCCGGACGCTGATTGGCTACCAATGCGCCGTAGGCGATCTTACCTGTGCGCAACCAGGCGGTTACTGGAATGGGCCCAGCTATAACAGCAGCCAATATCCATTCACAACCGCCTGGGCGATCATCATGCTGAACAAGACCATTTTTACTGCGGGTGCCCCGGTGGCTGTCGCAACAGCCAGCCCGAATCCCGCCGTGGTTGGGCAGACCATCACGCTCGATGGATCCCGCTCATTCCATCAAGACCCGAATAAGCAAATCGTCAACTGGCAGTGGGACGGCATCACAGTTCCCACTTTTCACGCAACCGGCCCGACCGCGACCACCACTTTCGGGTCTATAGGCGACTATCTGGTCAGGCTGACTGTCACCGATAATGTGGGGACGACTGCCCAGACGATTGCGACGGTTCACGTATTAGTTCCGCCACTTGCTCCGACGGCCGATGCCGGTGGACCCTATTCTTTCTGCACGAACAACACGCCCTGGTTCTTGGACGGCACCAAGTCCGTCAGCCCCACAGCGGGCCAGCACGAACCCGGTCCCAACCCACCAAACTTCATCAAGGCATATGCTTGGAATCTGAATGGGGGTAATACTTTTACTAATCCCGATGCGACCGGGCCGCAACCCGATGTTACGAGCTTCTTTACAAGCAAGGGAGTCGGCAGCTACCTTATTCAACTCCAGGTTACGGATAACTCAAAGCTGTCGTACCCGAGTGCCCCCAACACTGCCGACCTCACAGGAGTGGCATCAAGCCAAGTCACGGTTCGCGCCGCCACAGATTTAGCGTGTGCTGCTTGTATCAGCAATTTATCAGCAGTAGCCGCGAACAACTCGGTCCAACTGACATGGGGCCTGATGAGCGGCGCGACCCATTACAATGTTTATCGCAGCAATGTAAGCGGGGGCCCGTACATGCTCATCGGCACAGCCATTGCAATCCAGAATATGTACTCCGATACCACCGTCACTAACGGAACGACCTATTTCTACGTGGTGAGGCCGGCAACCCTCAACGGGACTGAGAGTTGCCAGTCGAACCAGGTCTCTGTTTTGGCGAGACTTCAGGGCTGTGTCGCTGCAAATTCTCTAACCGTAACCAATTATCAGTTCATCAGCCAGCAAGTCGCGGCTGGAACACAGTCATACCTTATCTATCGCGCTGATCTGGTAAATTCCGGCACCGCCCTGGGAGCGGTAACGGCCACGCTGACCAGTTTAGACCCGTTTACCATTCGCGTGGTGCCTGGGCAAGGCGCCTTGAATTTTGCACCCGTGCCGGCCAACAGTCAGGTCACCAGCAGCAACACGTTCACGATTCTAGCCGACCCCACGGTGCCGGTTGATTTCAACAAACTGCAATGGACCTTCGAGACTACCGCGGCACCACCAGTCGCTGTCGCGGGCCCCAACCAAACCGTGCCTGTGGGCACTACGGTCACCTTAGACGGCAGCGGCTCGACGAACCCCAGTTGCATCGGGACGCTGACGTATAGCTGGATGTTTGCGTCGCGCCCTCCCGGCACCGCCACTCGGTCGTTCTATACGACGGGCGCCATCGCCTCCTTTCTCGCGGACGCTCCAGGCGACTACGTGATCCAACTGACGGTCAGCAATGGCGCGGCTAGCAGCAGCGCGAGCGTGACGGTCACTGCCAAATGATAATAGCCTGTCACTTACGCCTCCGAACTGCAGCTCCGTCACTACTGTGGCGCAACTGCGGGACTGTGACTAGGGTAAGTTCGAGCGGCCTGAATATGACTGCCGCTCGGCGCTCCAGGTGTTCACTCTTCGATTTACTCGTGGAGGACTAATGCGAATCTGTGCTCTGTGTCTTGTAAGCTCGTTTCTAGGACAATTGGTCTCGGGTGAGTCGGCGAAACAGCCGGTGTATGTCTATCTGTACAGCCGCCTCGATGATCACGTCAATTTCAACACCACGCAGGAGCGGTTCCGGCGCGAACTGGCCATGCTCGACCGCTATCGAAATGAGCATCCAGAATCCGGGATCTCTGCCTTGCTTCAGTTCACCGGTGCGGCCAGCCAGATGTTGGTCGACTTCAACCGGACCGCCGGCATGGTGGATGATGTTTTGAGCCATGTCCGTAAGGGTGTCATTGAGGTCGGCTACGATGGTTCTGGCGAGCCGACTTACTTCACATGGCCGCGTCCCAACTTTCGAAGCGCCAAGACAGCACGCGACCGTTGGCTGGCCCGCGGCGAGGCCGCCGATTGGTTTTTGACCGAATACAAGGCACCGATCACGGGCGAGCCCGACCCGAATCGTCCCGGAGGTCTGAAAAGAACTCAGGAAGTCTTCGGCGAAGTGGCCAGCATCACCGGAGTGGTGCCCTGGGACCTAGGCGGGGACACAGAGATCGTGCACCAGATCCGAAGGCAAAACGGCAACGCCATCATGGCAGGTTTTCCGGAGTCGAATACCTGGCCGGCCAGAAACATCCACGGGTACGGCGGCTCTGTTGAGGGGGTCAGTCTGCTGGTTAGCCCGGGGCCGGATTTTGCTCCTGAGATTTTCTGGCAGGACAATTTCCTGCGCTCCTCCAACACGAGTGGTCCGAACGTACACGTCCTTTCGACCCATGCCGGACCCGACGTCGTCAGGAAGATGCTGCAGGGGTTAGACCGCTCGCGAATTCACGTAATCCGACTCGAACTGGGCAATATCGAGATGTACCTCAAGCCCGATTTTAACAAAGGGCTGCTTGACCCTGTCCGCTTCGCCTATGACAATCCGAAGTCAATGGTGTTGCCGCCAGATGCCGTGCGGCCTCAAGAAGAGATAGAGGCCGCCTACCGGCGCGAAGAGGATGTGATGCGGTGGCTGGTGAGCGACTTTTTCCCAGCCAACGCGGGCAGCCGGTTCATTTCGAGCGCCGATCTCAGACGCATGGCAAAGACTATGGTGGGCACGGCAATACCCCGAGAAACTCTTGCCAAGGCGGCCGCGAGTCTGCTCGCGGATTGGAAGCTAACCGCCAACCATCCGCCCGATTTCGGGCGCGCCGATGGGGAATATTTCTCCCTGGCCGACATGTTTCAAATGCTGGCAACCGCCCTGGCGGAATTCAACCGGACCGGTTCACTGCCTAGGTCCGTTGACCTTGTTCCCGTCTACGGTCCCGAGGACTTCGACCAGAATCAGGGTCCTTCGCAGGGCGCGGTTACGGTGGCCTCTGTGGCAAAGGCCTGCGCCAGATTCTCTGCAATTCTGAACAACGACACTTGGAAACCGTTCCCCGATAATATCGTGCCCGCTCGCATTATGGTGGATGGCATTAACCTGAATGCGGCTCAATTCCTCCACTTGATGGCCGAGGCCTTCTCCGCGCCGTCATCGGAACGCAAGCTGAATGTAACAACATGCCAGATGTCCCACGAACCGGCTCTAGAGTATCCGCGAACCCGGCAACTGTCTGAAGAGGGCGCCATGTGGACAATTAAGCCGGCTCGGCTGCGCAACCTGGAGTGATCCGCAACGCAGTTTATGCCACAGGCGGAAGAAATGAGATCCGATCTACTCCAAATCATCGCTCCGTTAGGAGTTCCGCTTACCGGCCAACCCGCGCACGAATTGGATCGACGATCTATCGCCGACTCCGCCGCGGGCCTTTCTTGTGCGTGGAGTGTGAGTGGTGATAGCGTCGCTTCTTCGTTTTCAGCCAGTTCTAGCCCCAGCGGAGCGGCACGCGAGGTCCCTGGCAATTTACGTTTGTCCCCTGGAGGATTTTAGAATTATGTCGGCTCATCGGTTTTGCTTATCATTCTTACTAAGACTTGGTATCGGCGCAGTACTGGCTCCTTTATGTTCTCAGGGCGCGTCCCTGACTATCACCAATTACCAATTGATAAGCCAGCAGAGCGCCGCTGGAAACCAGTCGTACATCACCTACCGCGCCGATCTGGTGAACTCCGGAACCGCCCTGGGTGCCGTAACGGCCACGCTGACGAGCTTAGACCCGTTTACCATTCGCGTGGTGCCTGGGCAAGGCGCCCTGAATTTCGCACCCGTGCCGGCCAACAGTCAGGTCACCAGCAGCAACACGTTCACGATTCTGACCGACCCCACGGTTCCGGTTGATTTCAACAAACTGCAATGGACCTTCGCGACTACCGCGGCACCACCAGTCGCCGTGGGGGGCCCCAACCAAACCGTGCCGGTGGGCACAACGGTCACTTTGGACGGCAGCGGCTCGACGAACCCCAGCGGCATCGGCACGCTAACGTATAGCTGGATGTTTACCTCGCGTCCTCCGGGAACCACCACGCGGGAGTTCTATACGACGGGCGCCATCGCCTCCTTTGTCGCGGACGTCCCAGGCGACTACGTGATCCAACTGACGGTCAGCAATGGGGTGGACAGCACCAGCACGAGCGTGACAGTGACGGCCGGCGCGAGCGCTCCCGTGCTGACATCGGTTAGCCCTAACGCGGGTCAGCAAGGAGCAAGCAATCTACCGGTCACTATCACCGGGCAGTTTACGCATTTCGCCCAAGGAACGAGTACCGTAAGTTTCGGCTCGGACATCACGGTCAATAGCGTGACGGTCGACACCGCCAGTAGCCTGACCGTCAACATCACGATTCCACCCAACGCCAATCTAGGCGCTCATGTGGTGACGGTCACCACGGGCACCGAGGTGGTTTCGCTCGGCAGCGGTTTCGCCGTCCAGCCGGGCACCCCGGTAATTCTGTCGGTCAATCCGAATACCGGGCAACGGGGACAGCAGAATTTGGGTGTAGTAGGTTCGATTTTCTTAACCGGGCATGATCCGGATTTTCATGCCTATGCCGGCGGTAACAACAGCCTGGGAGGGCAACACGTCAACCAGGCGGCCATCAATTTCATCACGAACCCAGCATTCAACACATTCTCTGGGCACGGCATTCGTAAGTTCCTCTACGTGACTTCGAACACGTCGCCACCCGGTGGCCACGTCGACGGATCGAATGGCCTTGTCGCCAGCGGGTATGTTTTGGGATCGGATTTTGACCGGGCTGACGCTTCCACGCTTGTTGCGGCGCTTGGCCAGCTTGGCACGAAGTACGACGCACTCGTTGTCGCGTCCGATTTTGGTGGAATTCTAACGCAAGCCGAATTGGATATCTTGAATGCACATTCTGCCGATATCATTAACTTTTTGAACCAGGGGGGCGGCCTCTATGCAATGGCAGAGACAGCTCCTGCGGAAGGTGGTTTGGCGAGCACAGGCTTCTTTGGTTTCCTGCCGTTCGTTGTGTCGACCACTCCCCAAAATGAATTCGAAAGCGGCAATACTCTTACTCCTTTTGGAACGAGCCTAGGCCTCACCAACTCGGACATTAATGGCAATTTTTCCCATAACATCTTTACAACCACCGGGGGCCTCACTATCGTCGATACAGACGCTGGCAACGAAATTCTGAGCCTCGCGGGAAGGGGCATAGTGACTTCTGGCGGTGTTGGTTCGGTGATCATCACCGGCCTGTTCACGCACTTTGCGCAGGGGATCACCACAGTAAGCTTCGGGGCTGACGTTATGGTCAGCAGCGCATCGGTAGCCAGCCCCACGAGTCTCACGGTGAACATCACCATTCCGGCCAATGCCAACTTGGGAGGTCATACCGTAACCGTGACCACCGGAAGCGAGGTTGTCTCGCTACTTAACGGGTTCACGGTGATCCCTGTTCCGATGCTCTTGTCCATCAATCCAAATGTCGGTGGACTAGGGCAATCCAATTTGCCGATCACGATCAGCGGGCAGGACACACACTTCACCAACGCGAGTATTATTGACCTTGGACCTGGCATCACGGCAAGTAATATTTCCGCGACGGATGCCACGCATTTGAACGCCCAGCTGACGATTGCTCCCAGTGCGCCGGTGGGTGCCCGCAACCTCACCGTCACTAGCGGCAGTGAAGTTGTCACGCTGGCTACTGCCTTTACAGTCGGTTTTCCGCCCCCGATACTGGTATCGATCAACCCCAACAGCGGTGTGCAAGGCCAGAGCAATCTGTCAGTGACGATCACCGGCAACTTCACGCACTTCAGCAACAGCTCGGTGGTGACCTTCAGCGGGACCGGGGTTACGGCGGGCGCGCCAACGACCGTTACGGCCACCAGCCTGACAGTGCCGGTGACGATCGCGGGCAATGCGCCGCTCGGGGCGCAAGGGATTCAGGTAGTGACGGGCGCCGAGACCGTTTCACTGGCCAATGCCTTCACGGTGAACCCGGCGCCGGTACTCGTCTCCGTCAATCCCAACAACGCTACACCATGCCAGGTACCGGTGGTAGCTGTCATCACGGGGCAGAACACGCATTTCGTCCAAGGTACGACCACAGTAAGCCTGGGCGCGGATATCGTAGTAAGCAACGTCATGGTGGCTGACGCCACACATCTCAGCGCTCCATTACTGATCGCCGCGAGCGCATCGGCTGGCGCGCGGAATCTGACCGTCACTACGGGCCCAGAAGTCGTCACGCTCCTCAATGCCTTTACGGTGAATCCATGTGTGGTGCCGCTGTTAATCAATCCCACTAACGGTGCTCAGGGCCAGAACAACCTGCCGGTCACCATCACCGGGCAGAACACGCATTTCACCAACGCCAGCACGATCGATCTAGGGACGGGAATTACGGTAAGGAATGTGTCGGCCGCCGATGCGACGCACCTGGCGGCCCAGCTCTCGATTGCAGGTACCGCCGCCACAGGGACTCGGACGCTGACCGTCACTACCGGCGCGGAAGTGGTGACGCTGGCCAACGCCTTCACCGTAAACCCAGCGCCGGTCCTTTTGTCGATCAACCCCACCAACGGTACCCAGGGCCAGAACAACCTGCCGGTAACCATCACCGGACAGAACACGCATTTCACCAACGCCAGCACGATCGACCTGGGAGCTGGCATTACGGTGAGCAGCGTGGCCGCCACCGATGCCACGCACCTGACGGTGCAAATCGGCATTGCGGGCAACGCGGCTACCGGGGGGCGCACCCTGACTGTGACGACCGGCTCGGAAGTGGTGAGCCTGGCCAATGCCTTCACGGTGAATCCGCCGCCGGCGCTGCTCTCGATTGTATCCAACAGCGGCCTGCAGGGTCAGTCGGGCCTGGGGGTCACCATTACCGGGCAGAACACGCATTTCACGAACGCCAGCACGATCGACTTGGGAGCTGGCATTACGGTGAGCAGCGTTTCGGCAACGGACACCACCCACCTAGGCGCCCAACTCTCAATTGCCGGCAATGCGGCGACAGGGGCGCGCACTTTGAAGGTCACTACTGCCACCGAAGTGGTCTCGCTCGCCAATGCCTTTACGGTCAATCCAGGGGGTGCACCCGCGATCACCTCAGTGAATCCGAATACCGGAGTGCAGGGCCAGGCCAACCTCCCGGTGACGATCACGGGTCAGAACACGCATTTTCTCGCCGGTACGACTCAGGTAAGCTTCGGCGCAGATATCACTGTAAATTCGGTATCCGTTGGGAGCTCCACATCCCTCACTATAAACCTGATTATCAGTGTGGGCGCGGCTCTTGGATCGCGACCGGTGTGCGTCGTCACCGGAGCGGAACAAGTGTGCACGGGGCCTACCGGCTTCACCGTTCAGCCTACGTCTCTTACGCTGCTCTCGGTAGTGCCCAATAATGCGCAACAGGCGCAAACCCTCAATGTCGCCCTCACTGGTCAAAATACCCATTTCACACCAGGCGTGAGCCAGGCGCGGTTTGGTCCGGGCATCGGGGTTGGCGGAGGTATCGGTGGAGACTTTGGTCCGATCACAGTTACCAGCCCCACCACCGCAACGGCTTCCTTGATGGTGGTGCCGACGGCATTCCCGAACCCGCGTACCGTTACCGTGCAAACAGGGACGGAACAGGCATCGCTTGCCAACGCATTCACGGTAATCGGTATCCCCTTTCTTTCCTCAGTAAGCCCCAATGCGGGTCAACAAGGAACAGCCGGACTCGTTACTTTGATAGGCGCATTTACAAATTTCGTTCAGGGCACAACCGTAGCCAGCTTCGGTCCCGGTATCTCAGTGGGAGGCGCGGCTGCCGGAGCCTTCGGGCCGGTTACGGTCGTAAACAACTTTACCGCGACCGCCAATATTAGTTTGGCCGCTGGCGCCGCCTTAGGTCTGCGGACAGTGACCGCGCAGACGGGCGCGGAAGTAGCGTCCATGGTGAATGGATTCAGTGTTCTCGGACCTGTGATTGGGCCTCCGCCTACCGTCAGCCTCACAGCACCTGGTGACGGTAGCGATGTCTCGGCTCCTACGACGGTTACCGGATCGGTAACCAGCCCCAATTTGGACATCTGGACCCTGGAATACATGGCGACTGGGTCATCAACCTGGGTGAAATTCGCCTCCGGAACGACTGCCAGTGTCACCGGCACCTTCGACTCGACTGCCCTGCTGAACGGCCAGGCGCAAATTCGGCTGACCGGCATCGACACCTCCGGCCAAACCAGCATTACGGTCCGTAGCGTGAACGTAACAAAGAATCAAAAGGTTGGCATATTCACACTTTCGTTCAATGACCTGAGCGTGCCCGTGGCGGGTCTGCCGATTCAAATAATCCGAACTTACGACAGCCGCAACCAACTAACGGGCGATTTTGGCGCGGGCTGGACACTAGATCTCAAGACAGTCCGCCTCGCCACCAATGGCGCGCTTGGCGACAATTGGGCCGGAACCAAATCCGGAGGCCCGTTGCCGACTTATTGCGTCCAGCCCACTATCAATCATGTGGTCACCGTGTCTTTTGCGGATGGAACGACCTACGAGTTCCAGCCAGTTCTTAGTCCCGGAGGGGGGTGCCAGCAACTCGTCCCGCTCGACCAAGTCACGATGACGTTCACGCCAACGGGGATCACGCCGCCGAATGTCAGTCTGCAGATCGCAGGAAACAATTTATTGTTTGTCTTCGGCAGTTTCCCCGGTTCGGTCCAGTTGCTGGATCTCGATGATGTGACCGTCTTTAATCCCGATCAATACCTTTTGACGCTCCCCGATGGCCGGGTGCTCCAGATCAGCCGCCAGCAAGGGCTGCAGAACATGACCGATACCAACGGCAATAAACTGACCGTAACCCCAGGCGGCATCACCCATTCCAGCGGCAAGAGCGTGGCCTTTGCGCGCGACGGTCAGGGGCGCATCACGCAGATCACCGATCCGGCAGGCAATAAGCTGGCCTATGGGTATAACGCCGCCGGCGACCTGGTCAGCTTCACGGATCAGCTGATGGAGGTGAGCGCCTACACCTATAACAGCACACATGGCCTCTTAACCATTAAAGATCCGCGCGGCGTCCAACCGATCCGCAACGACTACGATGCCACCGGGCGGCTGGTGAGCCATACGGATGCCTTCGGCAACGTCATCAACTACACACATAACCTGAACACTCGGCAAGAAATCGTGACCGACCGGCTTAACAACGTGACCGTGAACGAGTATGACATCGATGGCAACATCGTCAAGGTCACGGATGCCGCCGGTGGCATCACCCTGCGTGAATACGACAGCCGGGGCAACCTAACCAAAGAAACCAATGCTTTGGGTAAAGTGCGCTCGTATACCTATGACCAAAACAACAACCGGACCTCTGAAACCGACCCGCTGAACAATAAGACCTCGTATACCTACAACAACCGCAACCAAGTCGTAACCATTACAGACGCGCTAAACCACACCACGACCAACGTCTACGACTCCACTACTGGCAATCTGCTGTCCACAACCGATCCGCTGCTCCAAGCCACCTCCTACACCTACAACAGCCAGGGATTGCGCCAGTCCACGAAGGACCCGCTCGGGGGGGTCACGTCTTACGTCTATGATGCGGCCGGCAACCTGATGAAGCTGACCGACGCCCTTTTGCATGTGACGACCTACGCCTACGATGCCAACGGGAATAAGAAGACCGAGACCAAAACGCGCACGACCACTAATGGGCTTGAAACGCTGCTGACGACCTATGATTACGATTTCATGAACCGGCTCACCAAGACGACCTTCCCGGATAACTCGACCGCGCAAATCCAGTACAACCCGATTGGCAGGCAGAGCCTGACCATTGATCAGTTGACCCGTCAGACGAACTACCAGTACGACCTGATGGGGCGTCTCATCAACACCATGTTCTCGGACTTAACAAGTGAGTCTGCGACCTATGATGCCGAGGGAGATAGGATCACGAGCACCGATCGAGCGGGTCGGACCACCACTTATGTCTATGATGCCCTCAAGCGGCCCAAGCAGACCATCTATCCGGATGATGCGGTGAGCGAGACAGCCTATGATGCCATTGGTGAAGTGACCTCGGTAAAAGACCCGCTCGGAAATGTGACGCAATACCAGTACGACGATGCTAGTCACCGGACGCAGGTTACCGATGCGCTCTCGCACGTGACCACCTTC
>Ga0207090_1069_pt1 | contig 27041 bp, 23 predicted proteins | sample Alteio_BWMinHeat_50_FD_153565 | JGI IMG/M metagenome (GOLD analysis project Ga0207090, IMG submission 153565) | Enriched cells from forest soil in Barre Woods Harvard Forest LTER site, Petersham, Massachusetts, United States -... | ecosystem: Environmental > Terrestrial > Soil > Temperate forest >...
AGTCCATGATAGATGCCACCGGCGCCAAGACGGGGAAGTTCGGCATCAAGACCAAGAATACGGAAGCCATCGAAGCCGTCCGGAGCCAACTCGATTCCGGCCGCATCGAGATGGTAACGCTGGGTGATTTCTACCCGTCCGGCGACGAATACGAGCTGGTCTATTCCGCCACGGGCCGCTTGATTCCGCCCGCCGGCCTCCCGCTGCAGGTCGGCTGCGTGGTGAACAACGTAGAGACGCTCTACAACGTGTCGCTTGCCGAGCGAGGCACACCGGTTACTGAAAAATTCCTCTCCGTGTGTGGCGCGGTGAAGGCGCCCAAGAGCCTTTGGGTACCGGTGGGGATGACTTTCCGCGATCTCATCGCAGCCGCCGGCGGCGCCACGGTAAGCGATTTCGGAATCTTCGTCAGCGGCATCATGATGGGGACCTTGACGTTCGATCAGGACGACGTGGTCACCAAGACCACCGGCGGCCTGATCCTGCTGCCGCGCGACCACTATCTCATGACTCGCCGCACACGCTCCCAGCAGGAGATGAACCACATCGGCAAGTCAGCCTGCGACCAGTGCAGCTACTGCACCGAGTTCTGCCCCCGCTATCTGCTGGGCTACGAAGTGCAGCCGCACAAGGTGATGCGCAGCCTGGGATTCACCACGACGGGCGCGGACATCTGGAATCAATGGTCCGAGCTGTGCTGTGCCTGCGGGCTCTGCACTCTGTACGCATGTCCGGAGGACCTTTATCCCAAGGAGGCTTGCGACCAGGGTAAGCATGACCAGCATGCGGCAGGTTTGAAGTTCGTGCAGCAGAGGCAGGTGGAGGTCCACCCCATGAAGGAATACCGGCGGGTTCCGCTGGCGCAGCTGCGGCGCCGCTTGCAGGTGGAGGAGTACGAGCGCGAAACGCCGTTTGCCGAGGTTCGCTGCCGCCCCGCAGTAGTGCGGATCAAGATGCGGCAGCACACGGGCCAGGCCGCCGCTCCCAATGTCAAGGAAGGCCAGAAACTGAAAAAAGGGCACCCGGTAGGCCGCGTGGAAGATTCCAAGCTGGGCGCGCACGTGCACGCCAGCATCGACGGCACGGTTCGGAAAGTTACTCCAGAGTACGTCGAGATTGCGACATAAGCCATGGCGAAAAATTCGATCGGCTTGATTGAGCTCACCAGCATTGCCGCCGGGTATCAGGTGACGGATGCCATGCTGAAGGCGGCGGACGTAGAAGTGGTTCTTTCCCGCTCGATCTGTTCGGGCAAGTACATGGTCATGATGCGCGGCGACGTGGCGGCAGTGGAGGCGAGCGTGGCTGCGGGCCTGCGGGCCGGCCACTTTTCAGTAGTCGACTCCTTCGTGATTCCGAACCTGCACGAGTCGGTCTTTCCGGCCCTTAGCGCCGCGACGAAAGTCGAGGCGTTAGAGGCTCTGGGAATCGTGGAATCCTTCTCGGTGGCTTCTCTGATCGAGGGCGCCGATGCGGCTGTGAAGGCGGCGCATATTCAACTCATCGAAATCCGCCTGGCGATGGCCCTGGGCGGTAAGGCATTCGTGACACTGACGGGTAGCGTGGCGGCTGTGCAGAGCGCAGTAGATGCGGGCGCGCAAGTAATCGGCGCCAAGGGAATGCTGGTGAATAAGGTGGTGATCCCCAGCCCGCGCCCCGAGCTGCTTACCGAAATGATCTGAACCTACGGCTTGGTCGCGGGGTCCCAGTGCTCGTCGGCCTTGCCATCTTTGATGCGCCACATGTCAAACCAGGTGGTGGTGTAGGCGTTGCCCTTCGAATCTTTGCGGTTGGCTGCGGTTACCACCGTGACCAGATCTCCATCGGCAGTCACCGCCACTACCGGGGCCATGAGTCTGTCGCAAGTTGCGGTCTTGGGGCGGCTTCCGAAAAACTTCACCACGTTGTCCCTCCCCGAGGCCACCTGAGGATTGTGCTGGATGTACTCGGGCGTGAGCCATTTGTCGGCCTCATCCCAGTGGTTGCATTGCAAGAGGTCTTTCTCGATGTGATAGGCGACCTGCTTGAGGGCATTCATCTTGCGATCTTTGTCTTTGAATAGCGAATCCGGATCGCCCACACCTTTGACCGGCTCCTGCGCAATTACCGGAGCGCAGATGAGCACCGTCGCAAACAATGCGGAAAGCGTTAAGCGCATAGCCGCAATTTTATCATGCCCCGGATAATGGGACCTCCACCTCCGTAGCACGCCCGCTCGTGTTACGCTGACTCTAATATGCTGCTTTCGGAAGTTTACGTAGGTCTGGGGCAGGATACGTTTGCGCAACTGATTCGCGGCATTTCCATCGGAAAGCTGAAGACCTACCAGATCTACGAAGGATTCAAGGTGCGGGCGCATCTGCATAAGATGAATACCGAGGTTTTGCGGAAGGCCATACCGCGATTCTGGACTCGTCTGGAAGAGGACGACGAGGATTTTGCGAAGGATCTTGCCCAGGCGGTGCTGGTCTCGCACTTGGATATGATCACCGGCGCCCTGGATTTCCTGGGGGTACCGCATGAAAACGGATTCTTTGCCAAAGACATGGATGCCAAGCCGCATTTCACCGAAGGCTGGGAATCGCGACTCCTGGAGAAATTCCGAGGCGTCTATCCGGAAGCATTGTTGATCTTTTATATCAACCACTTGCGTTGGGAATTGCTCGGAGCGACGGAGACCTACGTTCCGGTTTCGCCCAGTGCCGCCTGACTCCGGTGGATGGCGTGCAAATAGAAGTGCGAATGATAACAGTTTCCGGCCACGATTACATCGTAAGCTCTTGCTCCGCAAGAACCTGTGCGGGCGAGCGAGGAGAGCGATTCTGAGTTCACGGTTGTTGGAATTTCAAGCACCCGGATACGACGGGTGCGCCAAAAGACCCAATTCAGGGCTTTTGCTCGGGAACTACCGGATCAACCAGAATCTTACGAGGCACCTGACATGACTCACTGTGATTTTCATTATTCCCATCTGTTGCCGAAGAAGCCGGGCATCCTTCCCCTGGAAGAGACCATGACGAAACAGTGCCGCCGCTGCAGCGCGGAGTTCGTCACGCGTTCCCGCATCCGGAAACGTTGCGATGCCTGTCAAACTGTGGTTTCCGCGGAGAAACAGAAGAAGGCCAATGAGCGGCTGAAAGCCCGCCGGGCCGCGCGGCGGTTGTGCATGCTACGGGCCAGTTAAGCCGGAGCGTCCCTCGTCAGCGTCACCAGGGCTAGCGATTCGGCGGAACGGCGTTCGCCTACGGGTCCCACTTGCTCCGCGGTCTTGAATTTGACGGAGACGCGGTCCGGTTCCAGCCCGAGGGTCTCCGCGACGCGCTCGCGAATGGCCGGCCGGTAATCCTTTAACGTGGGCCGCTCCAGGATGATGGTGGCATCCACGTTGACGATGCGATATCCCTGCTGGGCTGCGAGATCTTGTGCGTGTCGCAGGAACAGCAGGCTGTCGCAACCCTTCCAGCGGGGATCGGAGTCGGGGAAATGCATCCCGATATCGCCCAAGGCGGCAGCGCCCAGGATGGCATCGGTGATAGCGTGGGACAGGATGTCGGCATCGGAATGGCCTTCGAGGCCAAGCTCCGAAGGCACCGTAATGCCGCCCAGGATCAGCGGCCGGCCGGGCACGAGGCGGTGCACGTCCCAGCCCAGGCCGGTCCGGGTTTCATTCAAGACCGGACTTCCCCCGCGGCCTGTTCCTGGAAGAGAAGACGCGCCAGATCCATATCGCCCGGCTTGGTGATTTTGATGTTGCGATCGTTGCCGAGCACTACATTCACGTCAACATCCAGTCGCTCCACCAGGCTTGCTTCATCGGTACCCACGAAGCCATCGTCCCGCGCGGATTGAAAGGCCCGCACCAGCAGGTCGTAACGAAACACCTGGGGAGTTTGCGCCAGCACCAGCCGGTCGCGCGGCAGAGTGGCGCGGACCCGCGCCCGCCCAGTGGAGCGGCTTACTTGTTTGACGGTGTCCACGGGTACCACGCCCACGATGGCCGCGCCGGTTTCGGCCGCCTCGTCCAGAACCTTGTGAATGGTTGCGGAATCGATGAAGGGCCGCACCGCGTCATGAACCGCCACCAGATCGGTATCCGGGTCCAGCGCGGCCAGGGCATTCGCCACCGATTGCTGCCGGCTGTTGCCGCCCTCTACCACGCACACCAGGCTCTTCGGGAATTCGCGCACCAGCATTTCGCCGACCCATTCCAGATCCTCCGCGCGCACCGCAACTACGATTTTTTCGACGCGCCCGGACGCCGCGAACTTGCGAACCGTGTGCAGCATGATCGGCGAGCCTTCCAGCAGCATGAACTGCTTGCGGCTGGTACCCGTTTTTTCCGCGGAGCTGCGGCCCATGCGAGTGCCCAAACCCGCGGCGGGCACGATGACGGCAACTTTCATGTGCTCTACGATTCTATCGTGGTTTTCTCGGGTCCGAGATTAGCGACCGGCTGTACGTCGCTCCTTCGAATCGGGCGGTCGTGCCGTTCAGCACCCGCGGCGGCGGCGTGCATGCGCTCATCATACTTGCCGAAGATCATCTTGCCCGCAGTGGTCTGAAGCACGCTGGTCACGGAGATATCGACGGTCTTGGAAATCATCTTCTTCGCGTTATCCACTACAACCATCGTGCCGTCGTCCAGATAAGCTACGCCCTGGTTATACTCCTTGCCTTCTTTGAGAATGAACACACGCATGGTCTCGCCCGGCAACACGATGGGCTTGAGGGAGTTGGCCAATTCGTTGATGTTCAAGACCTCGACTCCGTGAAGCTGCGCCACTTTGTTGAGGTTGAAATCGTTAGTGATGATCTTGCAATCGTAGACCTTGCCGAGCTCGATCAGTTTCATATCGACCTCGCGGACCTGCGGAAAATCCTCTTCCACGATTTGCACGTTGAGGTGAGCCATTTTTTGGATGCGCTGCAGAATATCCAAGCCGCGGCGGCCGCGATTGCGTTTCATGGAATCGGCCGAGTCGGCCACCAGTTGCAGTTCGCGGAGGACGAACTGGGGGATGACCAGCACGCCATCCAGGAACCCAGTTTCGGCAATGTCCGCAATGCGCCCATCGATGATGACGCTGGTGTCCAGGATTTTGAAGGTTTTCTTGGACGATTTTTCGACACCGAAGATGCCCCCCAGCGCCGCCAGGTTGAGCAGGTCGCCCTTCTTGGCGCCCACGATTAGACCGATATAGGTCATCCACAACAACAGGACCACCTGGAAAAACGGCTCCGGCGTGGCCTTGCCGAGCACCAGCGACACCAAGAAAGCGCCGAGGATGCCGAGCACCGACCCGAAGGCGGCGCCGATCAGCCGCTTCAGACTAACCCGCTCCAGCCGGATTTCAAAAAATATGATGCCGATGCCGAGCAGCAAGCCACCCACGGCGGATAGCCAGGGCGCGGTTTGAAACGGATGCAAGGCAAAAGCCGTTGCCGAGAGGACAATCAGGAAGATCGCGCGAGCTATGACTAGATCGAACAAGAGAGCACCCCCTTAGGGTGAGAAGAAGATGAGAAATCACCATAAATCCCTAAATTAACTTAGGACGCTGCGCAAGCAACGTCGCGCCAAGAGTATACCATCTCCGGGAGATCGTCGTGCTGGCCCATTGCTAGGGTTGCGAGGGCAGGCTCTCTATGGTACTTTTTCCTTGGGCCTGAGGTGCTCGCCATTAAGGGCGAGACAAAAGGGAAGCGGGTGAGAATCCCGCACGGTCCCGCCACTGTATCGAGTGAGCTCCGGCGCACCAGCCACTGTCCCCCACGGGATGGGAAGGCAGCCGGGAAGCGACGAACTCGAAGTCAGGAAACCTGCCTCGGGTTGTATGCGCCCCGCTTCGCGTGAAGGCGGATGGTGAGCAATTCGGGCCGGCTTCGTTCCCCGCCATCCATCCCAACCGAGGCTACCAGCGCAGCAGCGAACGCTTGGAGGCGAGGACTTCTCATGCTGAATTGCAAAGACGCGTATCTTGTAACGTTGCTATTGTCCTTCTGCGCTGGCGACGCCTGGAGCCAAACCGTCGCCGGCGTAATCCGGGATAGCCAGGGAGCATCTCTTCCGTCCGCCGTGGTGACTCTCACGGCGCGTGACAACACTACTCAGGCCACCGTCCTGAGCGACACATCGGGCCGCTATCGGTTCGATCGTGTTTCGCCCGGCGCATACTTGATTGAAGCCAGCGCCGAGGGCTTCGAACGGTCCGGCGCCCCGCCGGTGACGGTCGAGAAGGCCGATGTAAGCGTGGATCTGGAATTGCGCGTGGCGGCCGTCGAAACCAAGGTGGTGGTGACTGCTTCGGGAACAGCGCAGACTACCGACGAAGTGGCCAAGGCCGTAACCGTCGTCGACGGCCAGGCGATCGATTTACGCGACCAGTCTTCCGTTACCGATGCGCTGCGTTTCGTTCCCGGCCTCCGCGTGCAACAACTCGGCGGTCCAGGCGGGCTCGCCACCATCAGGACACGTGGGCTGCGAAGCCAGGACACAGCCGTGCTAATCGACGGCTTTCGCCTGCGCGATGCTAGCGCCATCCAGGGCGATGCCTCAGGGCTTCTTGAGGATCTGATGGTCACCGACCTGGACCGCATCGAAGTGATGCGCGGATCCGGCTCATCCATTTACGGCACTGACGCCACTGGCGGAGTGATTAACATCATCAGCGGCCAGGGTGGCGGGCTCACGCGCGGTTCGTTGCTGGCCGAAGGCGGCACCTTGGGTCTGTTCCGGGGACGCGCGGGAGTGGCAGGCTCCTTCGGGGGCGGCCGTGTGAATTACAGCGCCGGGCTGGCGCATCTCAATATCTGGTCGGGGATTGACGGCGACCATCCGGACCGTACCAGCAACCTCCAGGGAAGCTTGGATTACACCGCGTCCGCGTCGACCCACATCTTCGGCAGGATCTTCGTGGCTGATTCGCTGTCGCGTGTGGATTCCTCGCCGGGCAGCGTGGGCATCGTACCCGCGACCGGGATCGTCGATGCCGTTCCGCTTTCAACGGCCGAACTGCATCGTTACGAGAGCGGAACGCCGATTTCCGTGCTGAACGTGGGAAGCGCCACCTTCATCCCCGACGCGAACAACCCGGACGATACCCGCGCCGCCCGGACTTTTTCAGGAGCCGTGCGGCTCAACTCGCACGTGAATGACTCGCTCAGTCTTACGGGGAGTTACCAGGGCCTGGTCACGCGCCGGCGTTTTGGCGACGGGCCGGCGGGTGTCGGTTTCCAGCCGGGCGGCACCTCGCTCACGTTCTACGATAGCGACATCCATACCGCGAACGCCCGCGTGGACTGGCGCGCCGGAAAATACCAGTGGATCGACGCCGGCTACGAGTTCGAGTACGAGAAATACGGCAACCATGCGCAGTTGCCCGACCCGGCCGCTAACTATGTGGTGGATGTAAACCAGATCAGCAACGCATTGTTCGTGCAGGATCAGGTTCACTTATTAGGCGACCGTTTGCAAATTGCCGGCTCTTACCGCGCTCAGTTCTTTTCCTTGCGGCAGCCCGTGTTTCAGCCGCTATCTAGCGCTCCTTATGCCGGCATGAACTTCCCCTCTCCTCCGACCGCACAGACGGGCGATGGATCGGCGGCGTACTTTTTCCGCCGCACAGGGACGAAAATCCGCGCGCATGTGGGCAAAGGCTATCGAGCGCCGTCGCTTTATGAACGCTTCGGAACATTTTACGGCACGTTTGGTTATTCCGCTTATGGCGATCCCCGGCTGGCGCCGGAGCGCCTGGTGGCCACGGATGGCGGGGTCGATCAGTCGTTGTGGAATGGACGCGCCGCCTTGTCGGCCACCTATTTCTACACCCAGATTCAACAAGCCATCACCTTCGATTCGGCAGGGGTGATCACACCCGCTACCGATCCTTTCGGGCGATTCGGAGGTTACCGGAACACGCAGGGCGGGCTGGCGCGCGGGGTGGAACTGACCGCCAACCTGGCGCCGGCGCGCGGCTTGAATCTGGCGAGCGCCTATACTTACACGAACGCGCGCGAGAGAACGCCACTGCTGGGAGTCACGATCCAGTCTTATGTGGTTCCGGCGCACCAGTTTTCGCTGCTGGCGACGCAGCGAATCACATCGCGCTTGACGATAGTGTTCGACGTGCTCGTTTCCAGTAATTATCTCGCGCCGATGTTCAATCCGGCGACGTACGCCAGCCGCGTCTATCGTTTTCCCGGAACCGGCAACGCCGAACTCGGCGGCAGTTATCGAATTCCCTTGAGCGAGCATCAGGCGTTGCGCTTCTTCGCCAAAGTGAGTAACCTCGCAAATCAGACGTACTTCGAAAGCGGCTACCGGACGCCGGGCGCAACCGGCAACGGCGGTTTGCAGTTCGAGTTCTGATATGCGGCGCAGATCGTTTGTTTTCGGCTCGCTGGCTGTGGGCGTTCGCGCTGTTGCCGCCCCGCCACCGCAGCGCATCGTTTCGGTGGCGCCCACAGTGACTGAGATGCTCTATGGCATCGGAGCGTTCGATCGCGTGGTGGCGGTGACGGAATATTGCACTTACCCGCCCGAGGCGAAAGCTTTGCCCAAGGTCGGCGGTTGGGCCACCCCGAGCATAGAGAGGATCGCCGGGTTTCAACCGGGGCTGGTGGCATTCACCGAAGTGCAGGCGCCGCTCCTCGATGGTCCGCTAAAGAAGCTCGGAATCCCTACCCTCACTGCGCGAAGCCAGACGATTCAGGACGCCTTCAATTCCATGGGAGCGCTGGGCAGCGCAACCGGCACAGAACGCGGAGCGGCTAATCTGGTCGCGCAAGTGAAGGCCGGCCTGGATGCCGTGCGCAAGCGGGCCGCGGGGCTGCCTCATCCTTCCGTGTTGTGCATCGTCGATCGGACTCCGGGAACCTTGCGCGACCTGTATGCCGCGATCGAAGGAAGCTTCCTGGCAGAGCTGATTGTCATCGCCGGAGGCTCGGTAGTGGGCGGCGCGGCGCGCGGGGGATACGGCAGAATCAGCAAAGAGGCGGTGCTGACGGCCAACCCGGACATCGTTCTGGATTTGATGCCCATACAGCAGCCCGGAGCAAACCCCGAACGGGCGTGGCGCGACCTGCCGGAACTGAAGGCGGTGCAGCGAGGAAGTGTACACATCGTGCGGGAAGAATATGCTGCGCACGATTCGCAACTGATCGCCAAAACGGCAGTTGTGTTTGCGCAGTTATTGCATCCCGAGGTGCCCAAGCGGGAATGGGAGCCGCGGTGACGCCGATCCTGGAGGCGCAAAACGTCGAGTTCGCATATTCCGCCGGCGCTCCGGTAGTCCGCGGCGTCTCTCTGCGCGTGAATCCGGGTAAATTGTGCGCGCTGATTGGAGCGAACGGCTGCGGAAAATCCACCCTGATCCGACTTTTCGCCGGGCTGCTTGCGCCAGCCAAAGGCGAAATTCTGTTCGGTGGCGCGCGCCTGCGCTCCATTCCCCGGCGGGAAGCCGCCCGGCAAATCGCCTACGTCCCGCAAGCGATTGCCATGGTGTTCCCGTTCACGGTGCTGGAGGTCGTGCTGACCGGCCGCAGCCCGTATACGGCGCGCTTTCGTTTCGAGGATGAGAGCGACCGCGAGCGCGCCATGGGGGCGCTGGCGAGAGTGGATGCGGCTCACTTGGCGGCGCGCCGGGTCACGGAACTATCCGGTGGCGAACGGCAAATGGTGGCAGTGGCCCGCGCGCTGGCGCAGCAGCCGCAGTGTGTGCTGCTCGACGAGCCATCCGCCGCCCTCGACCTGAAACACCGTGCGGCGCTGGTTCGGACGCTCGCCACCTTGCGCGACTCCCAGGGGTTGACCGCGTTCGTGGTGACTCACGACCTGCACCTCATCGATCCTCTGTTCGATTACGTATTCGCGCTGCGGTGCGGTGCGCTGGAGGCCGAAGGCCCACCCACCGAGATCCTCACCGATCGGGTGCTTGCCCGGGTCTATGACGACCCGCACGTGCGGGCACGCCGCGTTGAGGGACGAACGCTCATCTGGTCCAACTAGATGGAAAGCACAGCTAAGCCGGTGTTGGCAGGCGTCCGAATCTGGCGTATCTTGCTGATCCTGACGATCCTGCTGGCGGTGCTGATGGTGCTGGGCCTGGGGATCGGCAGCCGCACGATCGATCTGTCGCAGCTCCGCTCGGATCCGGTCGCCCGCATAGTGTTCTTTCGCCTGCGCCTGCCGCGAGTGCTCATGGCCGCCTTGATCGGCTCTTCGCTGGCTCTGGTCGGGGCCGCCTTGCAGGCTTTGTTCCGAAACCCGCTCGCAGACCCGGCCACCCTGGGGGTCTCCGGCGGTGGAGCGGTTGGGGCTAGCATTGCCATTGCACTGGGATGGGGGGAGCGCGTTTCCGGTGTTCCGCTGGTCTTCGTCACTGCATTCTGCGGAGCCCTGGCGGCGTTCCTGCTGGTCCATCGGATTTCACGGGCCGGCCCGCTGCTGCTCCCCGGTGCGCTCCTATTGGGAGGCGTAGTAGTCAATCTGATCGCTTCGGCGGCGGTGCTGACCATTCAATATGTGACGGACCCCACGCGCGCCATCCAGATTCTTCGCTGGATGATCGGGAGCCTTGACGTGGTCGGATTCGACATCGTCTGGCGTATGCTGATATTCCTGGTTCCGTCCTGGCTGGTACTGTTGGCGTTCTCGCGCGACCTGCATCTGCTGGCGATGGGCGAGGACACGGCGGCATCGCTCGGCGTCAACGTGAAGCGTTGTGAGATCGTGATCCACTTGGTCTGCTCACTGCTCGTGGCCGTGACGGTAGCGGTGGGAGGAGCCATCGCGTTTGTAGGGTTGATCGTGCCGCACATGGTCCGCCTCATCTTCGGAGAGGATTTGCGTATCGTGCTGCCGGGCTCGCTGCTGCTGGGCGCCGCGTTTCTTATCGCCGCCGATATGGTGGCACGAACGGCACTGAGCCCACTGGAGCTGCCCGTAGGCGCAGTGACGGCGCTCCTGGGCGGACCGGTCTTTCTGTGGCTGCTGCATCGCCGCCAGCGATATTCCGCATTATGAGCGCCCGCGCCCTCATGGTGCTGGGCACCGCGTCGCACGTAGGCAAGTCGATCCTGACGGCGGCGCTGTGCCGGATCTTCGCCAATGAAGGGGTTCACGTGGCGCCCTTCAAAGCGCAAAACATGTCGCTGAACTCCGCAGCCACACCCGATGGCCGCGAGATCGGCCGCGCCCAGGCGCTCCAGGCAGAAGCTTGCCGCATTCCGGCCAGCGTCGACATGAACCCGGTGTTGATCAAACCTTCCTCCGACACAGGATCTCAGATTGTGTTGTTGGGGAGGGTATGGGGGCAGGTGACCGCCGCCGATTATCACAAGCGCCGCGTGGAAAAACTGTTTCCTGCCGTGCTGGAAAGCTACCAGCGCCTGGCGTCGCAACATGACCTGATCATATTGGAAGGCGCCGGCTCTCCGGCCGAGATCAATCTGATGGCGCACGACATCGTGAACCTGCGCATGGCGGAAGCGGCGGGGGCGGCGTGCCTGCTGGTAGGCGACATCGACCGCGGGGGCGTTTTTGCTTCGCTGCTTGGCACTCTGGAACTGCTTGACAGCCGCCAGCGCGCGCTCATCCGCGGATATGCCATCAACAAATTTCGCGGCGATGTGTCACTGCTGCGGCCGGGAATCGATATGATGGAACCCCGCCTGAAAATCCCTTGCGCGGGAATCATTCCGTGTCTTCACAACCTGGGGCTGGATGAGGAGGACGGTGTAGCGGTAGAAGACCGCCGCGACGCTACCCGCGTCTGGAACTTGGCGCTTGAGTCGGTGGACCGCCCGTTGCGAGTGGCCGTGGTGGCGCTGCCGCATATGTCGAATTTCACGGACTTCGATCCGCTGGCGGCGGAGCCATCGGTGGCGCTCGCTTACGTGACGCGTTCGGAAGAACTGGAGCATGCCGACGTCATCGTGCTACCGGGCAGCAAGCAGACCGTCGACGATCTGGAATGGCTCGAGCGCGCGGGCCTCGCATCTTTCCTGCTCGAGCGGCAGAAGCCGACAGTGGGAATCTGCGGTGGATTTCAAATGTTGGGAACGCGCATCGACGATCCGGCCGGAATCGAAAACGGCGGCCAGCCGGGCGGCCGCGAAGGCTTGGGCCTGCTGCCGATTCGCACAGTGCTGAATGCGGAGAAGGTCACGCGCGCGGTGACGGGAAAGGTCCTGTGCGGGCATGTATTCGGCCAGACTCTACAAATTCCCGAGTTTCGCGGTTACGAGATTCATGTGGGCGAGACGGTCTACGCCGAGGGAGCGGAGCGGTTCGCCGCAATTGGCGCCAAGCCGGACGGAGCTGTAAGTGCGGATGGGCGCGTGGTGGGGACTTATAGTCACGGTATCTTTGACGACGACGCCTTCCGGCATTCCTTCGTGCATGCCGCGCGCGCCGCGTCCGGGCTAGCGCCGGCACGCGGCCTGGCGTTCGTGGCAGCGGAGCGGGAAGCGCGGCTGGACCGGCTCGCGGCGCATGTCCGGGCCGCGCTCGATATTGAGCTGATCCGGAGTTGGATCGACCCAGTCAGATCCGGTATTTAAGACCCATTATCTTCATCGTCAATGGCGTGTTTTTCAGGCAGCAAGCGCCGATGCAGGATACGGGAAACGAGGATACTTCCGACGGCTTGGCGGTAAAAGACAACCCACAATTAGCAAAGATTGCTAATTGTGATGCTGTTGCCACTCCACGCGAACCGAGATATCTTCCCAGTGCAGCTACACTAGAAGACAATGGCGACCGCTGCTGCACTCCTACCTAAGACTCAGGGCGGCGCATTCTTAATCGAGGACCGCGCACCAAACGAAATCTTCACGCCCGAGGATCTCACCGAACAGCACCGCTCCATTGCCCGCACCGTGGACGAGTTCTGGGCCAAGGAAGTGGGGCCGAATCTCGATGCGATTCTGCATCACGAGCCTGGCGTCGTCCGACACATATTGAAGAAGGCCGCGGAATTGGGGCTGACGGCGATTTCCATTCCCGAGAAGTTCGGCGGCATGGAACTGGACCTCGCGTCCGAAATTATCACAACCGAACACTTGGGGCGCGATGGCTCCTACGCCGGCTGGCACTCGGGTCACACCGGGATCGGCACTCTGCCGGTCCTCTACTTCGGCACTGACGCGCAGAAGCAGAAATATCTGCCTAAACTTGCCACGCTCGAAATGCTAGCGGCCTACGCGCTGACTGAGCCGCAAGCCGGTTCCGACGCTCTCGCCGCGCGCACCCGCGCCGACCTGAGTCCCGATGGAAAATCGTACATCCTCAACGGGCAGAAAATGTGGATTACCGGCGGCGGACAGGCCGACCTCTTCACGGTCTTTGCTAAAGTGGGCGGCGAGAAATTCACGGCGTTTCTGGTGGAGCGCGGGTTCGGCGTCAAGAGCGGCGCCGAAGAGCGGAAAATGGGCATCAAGGGCAGTTCAACCACGGCGCTCTACTTCGATAATGTGGGAGTGCCGGTGGAAAATGTGCTCGGCGAAATCGGGCGCGGCCACATCATCGCGCTCAACGTGCTTAACATCGGGCGGTTGAAACTGGCGGCGGCAGCCGTGGGCGGCGCCAAAGCGGTCCTCGGGATTTCGCTCCATTACGCCAAGGAGCGGAAGGCGTTTGGCTCGGCGATTGCCGAATTCGGCGCCATCCGGCACAAGCTCGCAGAGATGGCGATCCGCATTTTCGCCACAGAATCCTCTGTCTGGCGAATCGTAGGCCAGATCGAAAGCCAGTTGCAAGGCTTCTCCTGGGACCGGCCGGATGCCTCCCAAACCATGCTTAAGGTGGTGGAGGAGTACGCCGCTGAATGTTCCATGGTGAAGGTTTTCGGCTCGGAAATGGTGGGCTACGTGGCGGATGAAGGCGTCCAGATTCACGGCGGGTACGGCTACCACCAGGATTACGCCGTGGAACGGGCGTATCGCGATGCGCGCATCAATCGCATTTTCGAGGGCACCAACGAGATCAACCGCCTGGTCACAACCGGCATGCTGCTGAAGCGCGCGGCGCGCGGGCAACTGGCCCTCATCCCGGCCGTGCAAAAGGTAATGGAGGAAGTGCTTGACGGCGCCGCGGCGAGCGACGGCTCCGTCGAAGAAACCAGCCTGGTAGCGAACGCCAAGAAGATTGCCCTCTTAACGCTCGGGCTGGCATATCAGAAACACCGCGATGCACTTGAAAAGCAGCAGGAAGTAATCATGAGCATTGCGGATATCGTTACAGAAACGTTCGCCATGGAATCGACGCTTCTGCGAACTCAAAAGCTGACCGCGGGCGGCAAGGAAACCAACGCCGCCGAGATGTGCGCTGTGTTTCTACGCGACGCTATGGGCCGGGTTGAGATTGCTGCCCGCAACGTGTTGGGCGGCTGCTCGGAAGGCGACGCCCTGCGCGCAAACATGGCCGTGCTGCGAAGACTCGCCCGCTATGAACCGGTGGACTCGATCGCGCTGAGCCAGAAGATCGCCGGTCGGCTGCTGGCCCGGGAAAGATACGTCGTCTGACTCAAGCGGCCATCGAGGAGGGTACCCTTAGCCCTTATCAAGCACTGAAAGGAAGAACGCCAACGGTAGATAGACGATTGAAGCCATCAACAGCCGACGGGCGGCGACGTTAGACCGTTGAAAAGCCAAACGGACGCTATAGTAGAAGAGCCCCGAGCTCAGTATGCAGGCTCCAAGAAAATAGAACAGACTGGCGCCGCCGATTACCGTTGGGCTCAAGCTTACAGGAATCAGAGCAAGTGAGGCCACGAGGGCCTGCCAGGACATAAAGCGCCCGCGTTGCTCTCCACGAGGAAGAACTAAGTATCCGGCGCGCGAGTAGTCGTCACGATACATCCACGCAATGGCCATGAAATGGGGGAATTGCCAAAGGAACAGCATCGCGTAGAGTACCCATGCCTGCAGGCTCAACTTCCCCGAGGCGGCAGCCCATCCGATTAGTGGAGGCATAGCGCCGGGGAGTGCGCCGACCACGGTACATAGAGGCGTTGTTCGTTTGAGCGGGGTGTACAAGGCCAAATAGCTCCCCAGCGTGAGGACCGCTAGCAAGCTCGCCAGTACGTTGACGGCCGCCGCCAAGTACAGAGCGCCGGCGAAGGACAGCAGAACCCCGAACCAGAGAGCTGACGAAGGCTCTAGACTGCCGGTGACCAGGGGCCGCCTTCGAGTTCGCCGCATCTGGGCATCGAAGCGCCGCTCAAGATACTGGTTCAGCGCACCTGCGCCGCTGGCTACCAGCAGCGTACCAAGCAGAGTGTGAATTAGCAGCACGAACGGGAAATCCTGAAGCTGAGCCGGGCGACCCACGTAGAAGCCGGCGAAGGTTGCGATAGCAATCAGGAAGTTAATTTCCGGTTTCGTCAGAGCCCAATAGTCGGTTGCCACCGAATAGGAGCACACGGCCAAAGGTCGCGGCGTAACCGCCGCTACTTCAAATGCAGCATTCGTGGAGTCGGTCGCCATATTCAGACGACCTCCGCCTTCGCGGCACGCCTCTGCGGCGAGAGGATCTGGATTGTGACCACGGCAGCCGGGGTAAGATAGGCAAACGTAACGCAAACCCACATCACGGCGCCCGCCCACTCCTGGTCTCCGAGAGGTGAGATATCGAAGAGCCGTTCGGCAAACAGGTATTGTGGGTAGACTACGCGGTCACAAAACGTAAGAAACGCCGAAAGAGCGTCGCATGGTAGCGTAGCAAGGAAAAGATACAAGGGAACGGACCACTGAGGCCACCTCGAAACGCTCGGCCAGGGCTGGATTACGGGCCACCAGAACAGGATGCCGGCAGCGAAAAAGCACGCATGTTCGACTGCATGCCACCTTGCCGACCGAATGCCCATTTCGAACAGCGCGGGGACGTGCCATCCGATCACGGCGGCCGTGGAGGCGAGCCAGCAAAACAAAGGGTGAGTAACAATGCTTACAACTCCATGCACTGGCGGGCATCGCAGAAGCGGCCCCAGAACGCTACGAGCGACGCGCTGCGGGACGCCGTGTAGCAACGTGATGGCGGGCGCGCCCAGCAGAATCAGTGGAGCGGCCACAGTCATGAGGAGAAGGTGCTGCACCATATGGGCTGTGAGGAGTTGATGGTCCAGAACTGCGAGGGGAGAACCGACGGCGGCCCACAGTGAAAACACTCCACTCGTAAACGCCGCAAGCCGCCACACCGAGAGTACATTTGGAAACGCATTCCGAAGCTGATACCAGCCCCGCAAATAAACGAGGACCACTCCAATCAGAGCCAGCGTGACGACGATGGGGAGCGCCGACGAATGCAACCCGCCGTGGAGTTCAGGTGACATAGGCGCCCTATGGGCGTGCTCCGGATTCAATGGCGCGAGAAGCATCGCGAGCCGGGGCCTGCCCGGGCGGGTGCAATGTTTCAAGGAACGCCACAAGTGCAGTGGTCTCCGCGGGACTCAAGTTTTTTCCATAGGCTGGCATGTTGCCGCCACCCTGGATCACCTGGCGGATGAGTTGATCCTCCGTCAGCTCGACGGCGACTCGATCCAGCTCTGGCCCGCGCTCTCCGCCCGCGCCGCCAAGCGCGTGGCAGTTGTGGCACTGCTTCGCTTGAAAAACGACAGCCCCTTGCCGCTGCAGGGCCGTACGCCCTTTCAGGTATTGCACTGGAATCGGTTCGCCGCTCCACGCGTCCATCACCGGACTCCAAGGCGTATAGCCGGCCAGATGTGTGAAAGTACCAAGTGCCACCGCCACCAGCAGAATCGTAAGCACCGCTATGGGACGGCGCTTCCAGCTTTTCTCGCCTTCGCCTGAGAAAAACGGTAGCGCCAATAGCACGACCAGCACTACCACCGGGCCGATCAGCAACGCCGGAGTTTCCATTGACGGCGGCAGCAGGGACAGCACCGCATAGAGCCATAGGAAGAAGAAATCCGGCCGCGGCGCTGTCTGGATAATCGTAGGATCCGGCTGCCCGCTCGGTCCGAACGGGCCGAAGTACATGGCGCACGCCGTGATCGCGAGAAGGATAAAGCCGGAGAAAAACAGATCCTTTGCCACTGCGCCGGGCACAAACGGAACGCCATCTTTGCTAGTCAGTTCGTGGTATTCCTTCAGATATGTGGCGCGGCGAACGATTCGTCCGGGCACCGGCCAGTCGTTGATTCCGAGCTTCAGCACCAGGAGCAGGTGCAGGCCAACGAAAGCAATGAGCGATCCCGGGATTACGAAGACGTGGAGCGCGAAGAACCGCGAAAGCGTGGGGCCTGCAATGATCGGTCCTCCCAGCAACAGGTTCACAATCCAAGGCCCCAGGAACGGTATGCGGCTTGAAATGGACGCTCCGATGCCCAACCCCCAGTACGCGTCCTGATCGAATCGAAGCACTTGGCCAGTGAAGGCCATTCCGAGCGTCAAGAGAAGGAGAAGAATACCCACGATCCAGGTGAGCTCTCTAGGGAATTTGTAAGCCCCGAAAAGGAAGACCTGCACCATGTGGATGAGGACGATCGCGATCATAAAATTCGAGCCCCAACCGTGCAAGGCTCGAATGAACCAGCCGAATGTCACTTGGTGATTGAGAATTTGCAGACTATTCCATGCCTCTCCCGCGGAGGGTACGTAAAGGAGGGCGAGAAGAATGCCAGTGACAAGCTGGAGCATGAACACAGTGAGCGCGGCGCTGCCAAAGACGTAAGCCCAGCTTGCGGTCTGGCGAGGGACTGGATGCTGTATCGTTTCCCGGATCGGCCCGGCGAGCCCAAGGCGCTCATCGAACCAGTCACCGATCTGTTTAATCAAGCGCACGGCGTTTTCCTGGCAGTGATGTTAATAAGGCTCGCCGTGGGCGCTCCGGTAGTAGGCATCTGGCCCGCATCGATGAGCAGGTTCCCTTGCTCCACCTTATAGCGATACTCAAACAGGCCACGCTCCGGAGGCCCGGAGGCGCGCGAACCGTCCGAGTAGTAAACGCCACCGTGGCACGGGCACATGAATAGGCCAGACTGCGGGAACCACCGGACCGGGCACCCGAGATGCGCGCAATTGATCGCAAACACCTGGAATTTCTCACCGTCAACATTCCGCACCCAGCAGGGAATATTCGCGGTTTCCCCGTCCTCCGGAGTCACCACCGGGTTTCGGTAGGTCGCGAGGCGCGTCTCGCCGACCGGAAACCGGCCAAGCGGGCCAAGCGAGAGCCAGGAATTATACCCTGCCCTCCGCCCACGAATCATGGGAGAAAGGACATAGCCCACGATGGGCACCACAAGGACCATGCCGACGGCCGCATTGAAGAGGAGCCCGAGCTTCATCAGCATCCCACGTCTCGAAAGTCCATCGGGCAAAGTCATCGAACTCCCCCCTCTAGTTGCAGCGCACTGACATAAGGCTGCCCCGGGAATTGAGACCGCTGCGCGGCAAGCCAGGCCACAACATCGGAGACATCCTGTGGCGACATCGGCCTGCCGGGCACGTTGCCCCGCCAGTCCGGAGCGCCCAATTCCCGCCGTCCGACAATTACAGTCGTGCGAAGGTTCTGGTCGCTCACCAGCGCGAGATACGAGCCATCCACGATGGAACCCGCTCGCTTACCTCCGTGGCCCTCGGCCCCATGACATGACGAACAGTAAACGCTGTAGACGGTGGCGCCGTGCTTGGGGTCACCGGGGACCAACGCTCGATAGGGCGGTGGATCGGCATCACGCAGAACATCCGGCTTGGCCCAGCGGGCTCGAATTCCGCTGATGATGACGTTGATTTGGTCGTCGGTCAACATCCCACCGGAGTGTTGCGCAAACGCCGGCATGCCTGTTCCGGAAACTCCATCGCTGGTTTCGCGACGCATCGTGGCATCGTCAGCGATGGCAAGGTAAACCGGGTCGCCAAGCCCGATCGCGACGCCGCCCTTTCCATCTGGGCCGTGGCATCCAGCGCAGTTGGTTGCGTAGAGGAAATTGAAGTCCATTATCTTGTTGGGAGGGATCACCTGCGAATTCGCTGACGGGCGCCCAGGCGCGCTGTCGCGAGCGCCGCAAGAGATAGTGGCTAGCAACGCTACCTCGAGAAGAATTACCCGGCACTTCATCGCCATTCGTCCTCTCGGCGGTTTTCGTCCCTCATTCCGGACGCTTCCATGCCCGAGCGGAGCGCGAGCGGCAGGTGCTGTAGAGTGCGTATGCGCTCCTGCCGGGAAACGACTAGACCAGCGACAATTCCGAATCCCACCTGTGACGCCACAAACCAGAGCCAATCGATGCGCTGGTTAAGCACTGGATTCACGATTCCGAGAATGCTGTGAATCAGTCCAGACCAGAGGATGGGCGCGATGAAGCCCCCCAGCAGAACCGGCCGCCGCGGAAGCATCGGCAGCATCGCGCCGTACAGCAACCCAACGAGAAGCGAGGTGATCAGGTGAATCGGAATGGCGATAAGTAAGGCACGGAGATGAAATGCGGCGATTTCAGCCGTGTTCGCTGTGGCAGGAAAAAAACCGGCAGCCAAGAGATTGATCGGATACCAAATACCTGTGTGGCTCAAGACACCGAAAAGCATCGCCACCAGCGCCATGGCCACACTTCCAGCCAGACCGCCTTTGATGCCAGCCGAAATCGGATAGATCTCCACCGGCAGCCACGCGCGCCGCAACTCGTGCGCGACCTCTATTCGGGCCACTTCGCGCCTCGTCGTCGTCACGCCCGGCACGTGGGTCACCACCTGCACCGATTCATGTCGCTCATGCGGCAGAACGTCGCGAAACCAACCAACGGCGCCCGAGATGGCGACACCTGCTCCAAGCACACTCACGGCTTCGCTCGTAACTAATCCCGCAAACAGCAGCGTGATCCCGAACGCAAGGACAATCGGCCACGGCGTTGACGCCGGCATTTGGACCGTATCCACTTTTCCCTCGCCGCTCTGGTTCACTAATTCGACTGCCATTCTCTTCCTTTCATTAGCGACCGACAATGTATACGACGATGAAGACCACCACCCACACGACATCTACGAAGTGCCAGTACATCGACAAAACCTCGACTCGTTCAGCATGGGCGGGTCTTACCTGCCCAAAAAGAGTGAAAAGTGAAACCGTCGCAAGAGCAAGCAGGCCGACCGTTACGTGAAATGCATGCAGACCGACCAGTGAGTAGTAAGTTGTCCCGAATAGGTTGGTTTGGATGGTCAGGCCTTCATCGTAGATCAGGTGGAGCCATTCGCGAACCGTGCCCGCAAGGAAGACCGCTCCGAGGACGATTGTCAGAAGCCACCAAAGTGCGAAGGAACGCACTTTTCCGGTCCCGAGCAATTTCAAAGCAAAGTGAATCGTGAGACTACTTGAAAGCAGACAAATCGTGAAGAAGATTGGAACACGGAGGACATCTTGCGGCTGAGGCCCTGTAAGGCTCCTGCCTATGTAGAAGATGTAGGCAACAACAAAGATCGTGAAAATCGCCGCCTCGGCGGCAATCAGGCAATACATTCCCACTGGTCCGCGCGCGGGACGATTCCATCGGATATCGCTCTCGGGCATCGTGATGGAGGGTGTGCTCATGAGGATGCCTATTCGTACTGCCAATCGGGATCTTCCGGATGCTTGAGGTCCCACAGCGGACGGCGGCTCTTGACCTCGGGGATGTCCGCGAAGTTATACGATGGTGGTGGCGAGGCGGTGGACCATTCGAGTGTCCATGCGTCCCAGGGGTCGCTTTCAGCAAGTGCACCACGCAGATACGACCAAAGCAGGTTGCCAATGAACACCAACACTCCCGCCGCCTGAAAAAACACGCCGATCGTCACGATGAGATTCCAGATGTCCCAACCGCGCCCCGGCTCATAGGTATAAATCCGGCGAGGCATTCCCAGAATGCCGGGAACATGCATGAAGTCGAACGTCAGATGGAATCCGATGAAGAAAAGCCAGAAGTGCAGTTTGCCAAAAGTCTCGTTATACATTTTTCCAGACATCTTCGGGAACCAGTAATAGAAGGCTCCAAAAAGCGTGAAGAGAATACCGCCCACGATGACATAGTGAAAGTGTGCGATGACGAAGTACGAATTTCCAAGCTGCCAATTAAATGGAGCGCTGCCCAACATGATCCCGGTCAGGCCTGCGATCAAAAACTGAAACAGAAAGGCAGCGCAAAACAGCATCGGAGTCTTGAAGTCAATCTGCCCTCCCCACATGGTGGCGAGCCAGTTGAAGATCTTGATTCCGGTTGGCACCGCAATGGCCATCGTCGACAGAACAAAGAAGGTATTCGCGCTCGAACTCATGCCGAGGGTGAACATATGGTGGGCCCAGACGCTCATACCAATAAATCCGATGCACATCGTCGCAGCCACCATAACCGGGTAGCCGAAAATCGCTTTGCGGGAAAAAACGGGAATGATTTCGGAAGCGAACGCAAAGGCGGGGATGACGAGCACGTAGACTTCGGGATGCCCGAAGACCCAGAAAAAGTGCATCCACATTACTGCCGAGCCTCCGGCTTGTGTGTCGAAGAAGTGTCCACCGAGGTAGCGGTCGACCAGCAACATCAGCTGAGCAGCGGTAAGCGGGCTGACGGCGAGAACAACCAGGCCGGCCATTGTGAGATTCAGCCAAGGCAACAGCGGCATCTTCCCAAGCGTCATTCCTCGGCAGCGCATGCAAAGGATAGTGGCAATTATGTTGATCGCCGTGCCGATGCTGCCGAAGCCGGAAACCAGCAGCGAGAGAATCCAGAAGTCCGTGCTGTGTCCGCGCGAAAATGTTTTCGAAGTCAGGGGAGCGTAAGCGAACCACCCCACGTCTGGAGCGTTGCCAGCCCCATAGAGTCCGTCGCCGCCGACAAAACTGAAATAAAGGAGGAGTCCGCCGAAGGCCGTCATCCAAAAGCTAAAGGCGTTCAGCCGCGGAAACGCCATATCGCGCGCGCCGATCATCAGAGGGACCAAGTAGTTCGCGAATCCAAACATCACGGGCATGACTACGAAGAAAATCATGGTCGTCCCATGCATCGTGAACATCCGGTTGAACACCTGAGGCGAGACAAAATTGTTCAGCGGACGAATGAGCTGGATCCGAATGATGGTCGCTTCAACCCCGCCTACCAGCAGAAACAGCAGCGCAAAGAGGATGTATAGGATGCCCAGCCGTTTGTGATCGACGGTGGTCACCCACTGGTGAAGCTGGTCAACGAAAGGGCGCGGCGGCGCGGCGCTCCTAGGCAATGCGATTGATTCGGTCGACATCAACGAAGAGTCTCCAAATATGACGTCACTGCGTTCAGTTCCGGATCGGTCAATCCCATGGCCGGCATTTTGGATCCAGGTTTGATGAGGCTAGGATCCTGAATCCAGCGCCGGAGGTTCACCGGCGTGTTCGGCGCCGCTCCGGAAGCAATGGTGTCGCGGCTCATCAGGTGCGTCAGATCGGGGCCGAAGCGGCCATTTGCCGCGGTACCCCCTACCGCGTGGCAGTTGATGCATGCCGTCTGCTCGAAGATCTTTTGCCCTTCTGAGACCGTGTCACTGACGTGCGCGGGTCGACTCTGTTCTTGAATCCAACGGTCGAACTCATCGCGCGTCTGTACATAAACGCGCAGAAGCATTTTGGCATGTTGGGTTCCGCAGTATTGCGCACACTGCCCCAGATAAAGCCCAGTCTCATGCGGGTCCATCCACATACTGTTGGGGTGGTTGGGAATCAAGTCCGTCTTTCCGGCCAGGCGCGGCACCCAGAAGCTGTGATCTGTGTCCGCGGAAAGCAACGTGAGAAAGGTCGGGGTCGGGTGCGCGAGGTCGCTTACCGGGATATGCAGTTCATTCGCGGTCACCACTTTCAGTGACGGATATCGATACTCCCACCAGAATTGGTGCCCGACTACGGTGACTTGAATGGCGTTGCTGGGCTGGCCGGCGTTCTGGATGCTTGCGATTACCCTCGCTGCTGCCAGGAATAGGACCACAACAATGAGAATCGGAATGACCGTCCACGCGAGTTCCAACTGCGTGCTTCCGTAAACCTGTGTGGGCTCGCGCCCGTCATTCGTTTTCCTCTTCTTGAACTTTACGATCGCGTAGGCAAGCAGGCTAAACACGACGATGAATATCGCTGCGGTAACCGCCAGCACAAAAATTGACAGGTCAAAAATCGACTGTGCCGGCGTAGAGACGGGAGCGAAAATATTCGTTGGATTCATAGACGGATGAGCAGGCTCTGTGAAGGCTGTGGCCGCCGTTGCACAGAGGGTAACGAAGGCTTTCACCAAATTGGCGTGATTCGATCGCGTCACGCCGATGAGCGCGTTGCTTCGCCGCTCGCCGACAGACGTGCCGGCGGAAGTATCGTCGCCCCGGAACGCGCCGTCAATAGAACTGCTCTGCAATCCGAAACCTCTACCGGCAGAGCACCGCGCGTGCCAAAACCATTCCTTCGATATGGCGGGCTAATCGACGGGGCTTCCACAACGAATTGAATGGTTACGAGTCGAGATCGAGTCGGGGGGTGGACACGGATGTCGAGGGGCGAACAGATCGTTTGCTGGGGGGGTCATTTGGGAACCGCAACCGGGCGCCGCGGTTGCGTTTTGGTCCTTCGGCGTCGATTGAGGGTCAGAGTGTCGCGCAAGTGACACGCGGATTCCGCTGGGCGGTTGAAAAGACGCTGAAGATCAATCGGTTGAGGTCTTTCGAAAGTGGGCCAGAGAATGCTTCTCCGGTAGAGTACCCGCGACCCCTGGCGCTTCGACTGGGAATGGCCCAAAGGGTCGCGGGTACGGCAAACAGCAGAGTTCTCTATGTGGATAGTCCGGCTCGCCCTTCGCCGCCCTTATACGTTCATCGTCATGGCGCTCTTAATCGCCATCCTGGGCGTTATATCGATTCTGTCTACTCCGGTCGACGTGTTTCCTTTTATCAATATTCCCGTGGCCGGTGTGATCTGGTCCTATCCAGGCATGAGTCCGGATGATATGGCAAAGCGGGTTCTGTTGGTCTCCGAGCGCGCCATGACGACGACGGTCAACGGCATCGAGCACATCGAAGCTACTTCTTACAACGGCGTCGGCTTAATTCGCGTCTACCTGCAACCGGGGTCGAACATCGATTTGGCCATCTCCCAGATCGTCGCCGTAAGTCAGACGCTTCTGCGCGGCTTGCCACCGGGAATATTTCCGCCGCTGGTGGTCCAGTATGATGCGTCAAGCGTACCGATACTTCAATTGGGCCTTAGCAGCAACACGCTCACCGAGCAGGAACTCTACGATTACGGCCAGAACTTTATTCGCACTCGTCTTTCGACCGTGCCGGGAATCTCGGTGCCCTTGCCTTACGGCGGAAAGGTCAGGGGCGTCATGGTCGACCTGAATCCTGGCGCATTATTTGGTAAGGGGCTTTCGGCAACCGACATTTCGAACGCGCTCAACCTTCAAAATCTCATTCTTCCCACGGGGACAGTGAAAGTCGGAACCCGCGAGTACTTGATACAGCTCAATAGCAGTCCGGAACTGGTATCGGCTCTTAACGATGTGCCGATTAAGACTGTAAATGGGGCGCCCGTCTACATGCGAGACGTTGCCCAGGTGAGAGATGGATACCAGGTGCAAACGAACATCGTCCGGGCGGATGGAAAACGATCGTCCCTGCTGACGATATTGAGACACGGGGGCGCCTCCACGCTGGCGGTGGTCGATGGAGTGAAACAATTAATGCCGGCCGTAGCGGCGACAGTTCCGTCGACGCTTCGAATTACTCCTCTATTCGATCAATCCCTTTTTGTTCGTGCATCGGTGAGCGGAGTTGTGCGGGAAGCAACTATAGCCGCCGCCTTGACTGGCCTCATGATTCTTTTATTCCTGGGAAGCTGGCGCAGTACGCTGATCGTCTGCCTTTCCATTCCACTCTCCATTCTTACTTCGCTGATCGTTTTGAGTTTGCTGGGCCAGACTATCAATGTGATGACGCTGGGTGGTTTAGCCCTGGCTGTTGGAATTTTGGTTGACGATGCAACCGTAGAGATCGAGAACGTGCACCGCAACATGGGAATAAAGGGCAAGACGCTGGTGCGTGCGATCTTAGACGGCGCGCAGCAGATTGCCGTGCCGGCATTCGTATCCACGTTGTGTATCTGCATCGTTTTCGTTCCCGTGCTCATGCTCTCAGGCGCGGCGAAATACCTGTTTACGCCGCTTTCCATGGCGGTCGTTTTCGCGATGCTAACTTCATACCTTTTGACCAGAACGGTTGTACCGACGTTGGTCCACTACCTTCTCCCAGTAGAGATTCCGCTGTATCAGGGGGGTGAGGAGGCTAGCAGCGCTGCCAAGGCAGCCGGACCGATCTGGCGGATTCACCAAGCCTTCGACCGGCACTTCGAGAAGTTGCGCGAGGGCTATCATCGCCTGCTCGAGCGGGCGCTGGAGCATCGGGCACTGGTTGGGGGCGCCTTTGCCGTATTCGCGTTTTCGTCGCTAGGATTGGTGTTATTTGTCGGAAAAGACTTTTTTCCATATGTGGATGCCGGCCAGATGCGGTTACATGTCCGGTGTCCTTCGGGGACTCGCATCGAAGAGGCCGAACGGATCTTTGGAGCCGTCGAAGAGGAGGTCCGCCGCGTAGTTCCAAGTCAAGAGCTCGACACAATCCTTGACAATATCGGTCTCCCGAACTCGGGCATCAACCTCGCCTTCAGCGATAGCGCCACCAATGGATCGGGGGACGGGGAAATTCTTATCTCACTCAAATCCAAACACCACCCGACGATTGATTATACAAGGCGGCTCCGGGCCAGCCTTGCTACACAATTCCCCGAGGAGATCTTCTTCTTCCAGGCCGCGGACATCACGAGCCAGATCCTGAATTTCGGTCTGCCCGCGCCGATCGACGTGCAAGTCACAGGCCATGACGAGATCTCAAATCAGCGTATCGCTGCGCAATTACGGGATGAAATCGCCGGGTTACCGGGAGCGGTGGATACGTTCGTCCGGCAACAGCTCGACTATCCGACGGTAAAGGTGAACGTCGACCGCGTCAAAGCGGACGAGTCCGGACTCACACAGAGAGACGTGGCCAGTAGCTTGCTGATTTCGCTTTCCTCGAGCGGTCAGGTGGCGCCCAATCAGTGGCTCAATCCGCAAAACGGGGTGAACTACAACGTCGCCGTACAAACGCCACAGTACGCCGTGCCGACCTTCGACGCCATGCAGCGCACGCCAATCACGGCCGTCGCCGGCGGCCGTACGACGCAACTTCTCGACAATCTCGCCAGCTTGCAGCGGACCACCTCGGCCGAAATCATAAGTCACTACGATGTGCAGCCCGTCGTCGACATTTACGCGAGCCCAGATCGTCGCGACTTAGGCGGCTTTGCCGTCGATGTCAACCGCATCATAGACAAGGCCCGCCCGAGTTTGCCTCGAGGCACCACCATTGAACTGCGCGGGCAAGTCGATACCATGCAGAGTTCTTTTACGCGTCTGGCTGGCGGCATGGTTTTCGCCGTCCTCCTGGTCTACCTGCTGATGGCCGTCAATTTCCAATCGTGGCTTGATCCATTCATCATTCTCACGGCTCTGCCGGGAGCCATGGCTGGCGTTTTGTGGATGCTTTACGTAACTGGCACCACGCTGAGCGTTCCTGCTTTGATGGGCGCGATTATGGGCATTGGAGTGGCAACGGCCAACAGCATCCTCCTCGTCACATTCGCCAACGACGAGCGAGAGCAGGGCAAAAGCTCGACGGAGGCGGCCCTATCGGCGGGCTTCACGCGAATCCGGCCCGTAATCATGACCGCTCTAGCCATGATCATCGGCATGATTCCGATGGCATTGGGGATGGGCGAGGGAGGTGAGCAGAACGCACCTCTAGGCCGGGCCGTGATCGGCGATCTATTGCTGGCCACGCTTACCACACTGTTCTTCGTTCCAATCATGTATAGCTGGCTCCGCAAAAATCCGCCGACGAATCTCGACGCGCAGATTGCAAAGGAAGCCGGCGAGATGCTGGATGAACCTGGCGGAAATGAATAGGAGTTACTAAACCATGTTGAGTCGGGCTGGAAGTCTGCC